>JAANMY010001406.1_pt1 | contig 27482 bp, 29 predicted proteins | sample 7279691 | NCBI WGS metagenome assembly JAANMY01 (sample SAMN14094543, study PRJNA606508) | bioreactor metagenome | isolation source: A lab-scale SPAN reactor treating ammonium-rich wastewater day 388 | place: Ireland: Galway | collected 2018-02-07
CGAGGGCCTGCGCCTGGACGAAGCCCTGCATCCGCTCACCATCCTCGCCGTCGGGGTTTACGGCGAGGTGCTGCCGAACCAGAATGGCGCGCCGATTCGCCTGGTGGTGCCGTGGAAGTACGGCTTCAAAAGCGCGAAGTCGATCGTCACCATCCGCCTGACCGAGACGCAGCCCGCCACCGCGTGGAACAAGGCGGCGCCGCAGGAATACGGCTTCTACTCCAACGTGAACCCGGCGGTGTCCCACCCGCGCTGGAGCCAGGCCACCGAGCGCCGCATCGGCGAGCTGCGCAAGCGCCCGACGCAGCCCTTCAACGGCTACGCCGAGCAGGTCGCCAGCCTGTACCAGGGCATGGACCTGAAGAAATTCTATTGACCCGGGCAAATGGCCGGCCGCACCCGCGGCGCGGCCGCCAGCCGGGCGCGCGCCCGGTCGCGCACGGCGCGCCCCATGTACCGCACAGACTGCATTACAGCCGATGAGCCTTTCCCTCCGAACACCCTCCGCCACCACGATCACCGCCATCAAGGCGATCGTCTTCTTCCTCTGCCTGCTGCCGGCGGTGAATCTCGCCCTCGGCTGGCGGGCCGATGCGCTCGGCGCAAACCCGATCGAGACCATCACGCGCGCAAGCGGCGAATGGGCGCTGCGCTTCCTGCTGATCACGCTGGCGGTCACGCCGCTGCGCCGATTCACCGGCCTGCACTGGCTGCTGCGCCTGCGCCGGATGCTTGGGCTGTATGCCTTTGCCTACGCAGCCGCGCACTTCGCGATCTACCTGTGGCTGGACCAGTTCTTCGACTGGGGCGCGATTGCGCGCGACATCCTCGAGCGCCCGTTCATCACCGTCGGCTTCGCCGCCTTCGTGCTGCTGATCCCGCTCGCAGCGACCTCGAACAGCTTCGCGATCCGCCGCCTCGGCGGACGCAGGTGGCAGGCGCTGCATCGTTCGGTCTACGGCATCGCGATCATCGCCGTGGTGCATTTCTGGTGGCTGGTGAAGGCCGACGTGATCGAGCCGGCGATCTATGCACTGATCCTCGCCGCGTTGCTGGGCGTGCGCGCGTGGTGGCGCGAGCTCGAGCGCCGCAGGCAGTTGTCGACGCCGCCACCGGCGAAGCATCTGCAGCGGCCGGTGATCAGGATCGTGCCGCGGCAGTAGGGGCCTCGTGCTTTGCGGTGGCGGCGGCGAGCGTGCGTGCCCGGCTGAGAACCGAACTCATCTGGGACGCTCGCGGCGGGGGACGCGCACGGGGTATTCCTTCCGAGGCTGCGGAACTCGCTTCGCTCGGACAGTCCTCGCCTCTCCAGGAATACCCCGCACGCATCCGGGAACGGCAGGGGTAGTTCTACGCGGAAAGCGTTGGGCGCAGAGCGCCTCTCCAGGCCCCCCCCCAACGCCTCCAGGAACCGCGGCGGTAGCGCCAGGCCGAAGGCGTCGGGCGCAGAGCGGGTTTTCCACGGCGGCGACTCGGTGGCGCACGTGGTAGCCGAGGATGTGCCGGGTATTGGTGAAGAGGCGAGGACTGTCCGAGCCCGCAGGGCGAGTTCCGCAGCCTCGGAAGCAATACCCGGCGCGTCCTCGGCGGGTTGTCCCCGCCACACCGTCAGCTTGCAACGACACCCAGGCGCCAGAGCGAGGTGACTTCCGCGGCCCGCGCCACATAGAGCGGGTCTTCCGTATCGCTCGCCTTGGGGTGACGCGGGCGCATGTCCTCGCGCCCGAGCACCTTCAGTCCGGCCGCCTCGATCCAGCCGAGCAACTCGACGCGCGTGCGCAGACCGAGGTGCTCGGCGAGGTCGGAGAGGATCAGCCAGCCCTCGCCGCCCGCCTCCAGATGCGCAGCCAGTCCGGCGAGGAAGGCGCGCAGCATGCGGCTGTCGGGGTCGTACACCGCGTGCTCGATCGCCGAGCTCGGCTTGGCCGGCACCCAGGGCGGATTGCACACCACCAGCGGCGCGCGGCCGGGCGGAAAGAGGTCGGCATGGAGCAACTCGACACGACCGGCGGGAAGCTCATGGGCGCGCACGGTCGCGCCCGATTTTGCCCTTGAGTTCGCATCCGAGTTCGCGCGCGTGGCTCCGCGAACGGCGCCCCCCTGCTCCGCGGCCTCGGCCAGCAGCCCGAGGCGGGCGAGGTTGTCCTGCGCGCAGCCCAGCGCACGCGGCGACAGGTCGGTGGCCAGCACGCGCGCCACCCCGCGGCGCGCGAGCAGCGCGGCAATGACGCCGCTGCCGGTGCCGATGTCGAAGGCGAGCGTGGTCGACGGCAGCGGCACGCGCGCGACGAGGTCGAGATACTCGCCGCGGATCGGCGAATACACGCCGTACCACGGATGGATGCGATCGCCCAGCACCGGCACCAGCACGCCCTTGCGCCGCCACTCGTGGGCTCCGATCAGGCCGAGCAGCTCGCGCAGCGACATCACGAAGGGGGCGTCGGCCAAGTCCGCGTCGGGCGTGGCGGCGACGGCCTCGGCGAGCACTTCGGCCACCGCGGGCGCACGACGCAGCGGGATCTGCGCGCCGGCCGCGAAGGGAATCAGCAGCATGCCGAGCGCGCGCGCGCGCTGCGCCTGCGCCATGCGGTGCAGGTGGAAGGCCTCGGCAGCCGACGCGGGCGCCTTCGCGCGCTTGCGCGGGCGGCCGTCGGCGCGCCGCGCCATCGCCTGCAGCAACTGGCGGGCGTTGTGGTAGTCGCCGCGCCACAGCAGCGCGGTGCCCTCGCAGGCCAGGCGCCACGCGGTATCGGCCTTCATCGTGTCGTCGGCCACCACCACCCGGCGCGGCGGCGCCTGGCCGCTTTCCGAGCGCCAGCGGGCGTGGCAGGCGCGCGCCCCGCCCTCGGCACCCGCGGCTTCTTCCCACACGATCTGCGCGGGCTCGCCGGCCGTGCCGGGCGCCTGCGGGTGTGGCTTCGTCAGGGTCGCTGGTTGGGCGGCGGCCGTGGCGTCGAGGGCGGCGTTGGCGACGCGAGCGGGGAATTCGCTCACCGGATTCAGCCCTTCTTGGGCCGGATCGCGTTCTTCGGCCGGAAGGCCTTGATCACCGCGTCATCGGTCTCGATGTAGGGACCGCCGACGAGATCGATGCAGTACGGCACGGCAGCGAAGATGCCGATGTGGCGCACGCTGCCGTCGGCGTCGCGCACGCCCTCAAGGGTCTCGCGGATCGACTTGGGCTGGCCGGGCAGGTTGATGATCAGGCACTGGCCGCGGATCACCGCGACCTGGCGCGACAGGATGGCGGTGGGCACGAAGTTGAGGCTGATGCGGCGCATCTCCTCGCCGAAGCCGGGCATCTCCTTGTCGCCGATGGCGAGCGTGGCCTCGGGGGTGACGTCGCGCACCGCCGGGCCGGTGCCGCCGGTGGTGAGCACCAGGTTGCAGCCGGCGGCGTCGACCAGCTCGACCAGGGTGCGCTCGATCAACGCGCGCTCGTCGGGGATCAGTCGGGTCTCGGCGGTCCACGGGGAAGTCAGCGCCTTGCCCAGCCAGTCCTGCAGCGCGGGGATGCCCTGGTCCTGGTAGGTGCCTTCGGAGGCGCGGTCGCTGATCGACACCAGGCCGATGCGGATGTGTTCACTCATGGATTCGGGCCCTGTTCGGCTGAGTCATCGTCGGACGGGGTCTCCGCGGCCTCCGCTGCGGCGTCGCTGGCTGCCTGCAGCTCGCGCAGCACACGAAAGATCTCGCGGAAGGACTTCGGCGGCCGGGCGGCCTCGCGCTCCTTGAGCGCATTGCGGCGCAGCGTGCGCAGGTATTGCAGGTCGGCCTCGGGCCAGGTCTCGGCGATGGTGCCGATGGTCTGCTCGTCTTCCAGCAACTGCTCGCGCAGGCGCTCCAGGCGGTGGATCTTGGCGACCTCGGTGGCGGAGTTGCCGGCGAAGATCTCGAGCTGGGCCTGGATGGGCGCGGGGTCGACCTTGCGCATCAGCTTGCCGACGTACTGCAGCTGGCGGCGCCGGGCTTCCATCTTGAAGCCTTGTGCGGCGCGGATCGCTTCATAGAGCGCGTCGGGGAGCGGCACCTTCTTCAGGCGCTCGGGCGACAAGGCGACGAGTTGCTCGCCCAGGTCCTGCAGCGCGTGCATGTCGCGCTTGCGGCTGCTCTTGCTCGGCGGCTCGAGGAAGTCGTCCTCGTCTTCGGGGGCGGATTGGCCGTGACGGCGCGAATCTGGGCGCATTGCGTGCGGGGGGTCTGGCTTGATCGGGTTAAGATTATAGCCTTTGCACGCATCCGGCCCGCCCATGTCCAGCCCAGGCTTTTCCTTTTCGCAGGCGCACCTCGCCGAAATCGCCACCGACATCCTCAAGCACGCGAAGAAGCACGGCGCCTCCGCCTGCGAGACCGACGTCTCCGAAGGCTTCGGCCAATCGGTTGCGGTGCGCAAGGGCGAGGTGGACACCATTGAGTACAACCGCGACAAGGGCGTGGGTGTCACCGTCTATGTCGGCCAGCAGCGCGGCTACGCGAGCACGTCGGACTTCTCCAAGAAGGCGCTCAAGGCCACGGTGGATGCAGCGCTGTCGATCGCCCGCTTCACCGCGCCCGACCCGTGCGCGGGCCTGGCCGACGCGGCGCTGATGGCAAAGCCCGGGGAGCTGCCCGATCTCGACCTCTTCCACCCCTGGCAGATCGACGTCGGCGAGGCGATCGCGCTCGCACGCCGCTGCGAGGACGCCGCGTTCGCGGTCAGCCCGAAGATCAGCAACTCGGAGGGCGCCAACACCTCGATCCAGCAATCGCACTTCGTATCGGCCAACAGCCACGGCTTCATCGGCGGCTATGCCACCACTCGCCACGGCCTGTCGTGCTCGGTGATCGCCGGCGAAGACGACGCCATGCAGCGCGAGTACTGGTACGACTCGCGCCGTGACCCTGCCGAACTGATGTCGCCGGAAGACATCGGCCGCATCGCCGGCGAGCGCGCACTCGCGCGCCTGGGCGCGAAGAAGATCCGCACCTGCGAGGTGCCGGTGCTGTTCGAGGCGCCGCTGGCGGTGGCGCTCGTCGGCAACTTCGTGCAGGCGGTGAGTGGCGGCTCGCTCTACCGCAAGTCGAGCTTCCTGCTCGACAGCCTCGGCCAGCAGGTGTTCTCGCCGGTGGTGAGCATCGCCGAGCGTCCGCACCTGAAGAAGGCTTTCGGCTCCAGCCCCTTCGACAGCGACGGCGTTGCCACCCGCGACCGCGAAGTGGTGAGCGACGGCGTCCTCAACGGCTACTTCCTGTCGACGTATTCGGCACGCAAGCTCGGCATGCAGACCACCGGCAACGCCGGCGGCTCGCACAACCTCATCGTCAAGCCGGGCGAACTCGACCTCGCCGGCCTGATCAAGAAGATGGACAAGGGCTTGCTGGTCACCGAACTGCTCGGCCACGGCGTGAATTACGTCACGGGCGATTACTCGCGCGGTGCGGCAGGCTTCTGGATCGAGAAGGGCAAGATCAAGCACGCCGTCGAGGAGATCACCATCGCCGGCAACCTGCGCGACATGTTCCGCAACATCGTCGCGGTGGGTAGCGATGCCCTGCCGCGCGGCGCCAAGCTGTGCGGGTCGGTGCTGATCGAACGCATGAAGGTCGCCGGGCGCTGAGGAGGCTGCGCGCATCCAGACCGCAGGCGCGGCAGCCCTCGTGCTGTCGGCAGCGCGGGGTCTATAATCATTTCCCAATATTTCACACGCAACCGCAAGGAGAAATCGTGGAACGTCGTTCATTCCTCAAGAAGGCCGGCGTCGGCCTGGCTGCCGGCGCTGCAGTCGGCCTCGCCGCCTGCGGCAAGACCGAGCAGCAGCAGGCCGCGCCGGCAGCCCCCGCCGCGCCTGCCGCGCCTGCCGTGCAAACCGGCCTGCCATCGATCCAATGGCGCATGACCTCGAGCTTCCCGAAGAGCATCGACACGCTCTACGGCAGCTCCGAACTGCTCGTCAATCGTTTGCGCGAGATCACCGGCGGCAAGTTCGACATCCGCGTATTCCCCGCCGGCGAGATCGTCCCCGGCCTGCAGGCGCTCGACGCCGTGCAGCAGGGCACGGTGGAGATGTGCCACACCTGCTCGTATTACTACGTCGGCAAGGACAAGACCTTCGCCTTTGGCACGGCGGTGCCCTTCGGCATGAACGCCCGCCAGATGGACGCCTGGATCATCGGCGGCGGCGGTCAGGAACTGCTCGACGAGTTCTACAACGCCTACAACATCTACTCCTTCCTCGGCGGCAACACTGGCGTGCAGATGGGCGGCTGGTACCGCAAGCAGATCAATACCCTGGAAGACATCAAGGGCCTGAAGATCCGCATCGCTGGCATCGGCGGCGAGATCCTGTCGCGCATGGGCGCGATTCCGCAGCAGATCGCCGGCTCGGACATCTACCCGTCGCTCGAGAAGGGCACGATCGATGCCGCCGAATGGGTGGCCCCGTATGACGACGAGAAGCTCGGCTTCTACAAGGTCGCGCCGCACTACTATTCGCCGGGCTGGTGGGAGCCGGGCCCCGTCGTGCACTTCTATGTGAACAAGGCCGAGTGGGACAAGCTGCCCAAGGAATACCAGGCCGCATTCCGCGCCGCCTCGCGCGAGGCCCACATCCAGATGACCGCGATGTACGACCACAAGAACCCGCAGGCCCTCGCTCGCCTGCTGGCGCAGGGCGTGAAGCTGCAGAACTTCTCCAACGAGATCATGAAGAAGGCCTACGACGTGTCGCGCGAGCTGTACGCCGAGGAAGCCGCCAAGAACCCGGCCTGGGCCAAGATCTACGGCGAGTTCGAGACCTACCGCAAGTCGCAGAACGCCTGGTTCAGCGTGGCCGAGGCCGGTTTCGACCGCTTCATGCAGTCGGTGCGCTGAGGACGCTCCAGCCGCTCGATCGGAAAGCCCGCGCGCGTCGCGGGCTTTTTTTCGTGTTGCGCGGACGCGGCCACCGCGCGTAAAAAAAGCCGGGGGCAAACCCGGCTTTTCTTGCGTGAGTCCCGATCGCTCACTTGCCCTGCAACTGGCGCATCAGGTCCGAGCTGCTGTCGTTGGCAGGCGGCGCCCCGCTGCCGCCATGCAGCAGATCATCGAGGTTGAGCTTCTGCTGTTCAGCAGGCTTCGCTCCGGCGTCGCCATAGGAGACCAGCCCCGGGAAGGCGATGATCAGGCCGACCATGATCAACTGGATGATCACGAAGGGCACCGCCCCCCAGTAGATCGACGCCGTCTTCACTTTCTCCGACGCCACCGAGCGCAGGAAGAACAAGGCAAAGCCGAACGGCGGATGCAGGAACGAGGTCTGCATGTTGACCGCGAGCAGCACGCCGAACCAGATCAGGTCGATGCCGAGCTTGTCCGCAACCGGCGCGAGCAGCGGCACGATGATGAAGGCGAGCTCGAAGTAGTCGAGGAAGAAGGCGAGCACGAACACCAGCAGGTTCACCGCGATCAGGAAGCCGGTCTGGCCGCCGGGCAGCGAGGTCATCAGGTGCTCGACCCACAGGTCGCCATCGACGCCACGGAAGGTCAGGCCGAACACGCTCGAGCCGATCAGGATGAAGAGCACGAAGCACGACAGCTTGGTGGTCGAGTCCATGGCCTGCTTGAGCAGCGCCATCGACAGCCGCTTGCGCGCCACTGCCATCAGCACCGCACCGAGCGCCCCCATCGCACCGCCTTCGGTCGGCGTGGCGACGCCGATGAAGATGGTGCCGAGGACGAGGAAGATCAGCCCGAGCGGCGGGATCAGCACGAAGGTCACGCGCTCGGCCATGCGCGACAGCAGACCGATGCCGAACAGGCGGTTCACCATCGCAGCCACGAAAGCGATGCCGATGCCGACCATCGCTGACACCACCACGACCTCGTCGCGCGGTGCGTCGGCGCGGTAGACCTGGCTGGCAAACAGCCACGCGCCAAGCACCGCGAGTGCGGTGAGCACCGCGAGCGAACGCATGCCGCTCGAACCGTCGGGTTCGCGCAAGGTGCGCGCCTCGAGCGGCATCGCCGGTGCAAGGGAGGGGCGGAAGATCGCCACGAGCGCGACGTAGGCCACATACATGCTGGTGAGCACCAGGCCGGGCAGCAGCGCGCCCTGGTACATGTCGCCGACACTGCGGCCGAGCTGGTCGGCCATCACGATCAGCACCAGCGAGGGCGGAATGATCTGCGCCAGCGTGCCCGAGGCGGCGATGACGCCGGTGGCGAGCCGGTGGTCGTATCCATAGCGCAGCATGATCGGCAGCGAGATCAGGCCCATCGAGATCACCGACGCCGCAACCACGCCGGTGGTCGCCGCCAGCAGGGCGCCGACGAAAATCACCGCGAACGCCAGGCCACCGCGGATCGGCCCGAACAGCTGGCCGATGGTGTCGAGCAGGTCCTCGGCCATGCCGCTGCGCTCGAGGATGAGGCCCATGAAGGTGAAGAAAGGCACGGCCAGCAGGGTGTCATTGGCCATGATCCCGAAGATGCGCTCGGGCAGGGCCTGGAACAGGGCACCATGGAGCAGGCCGAGTTCGATGCCGATCAGCCCGAACAGGATGCCGTTGGCGGCGAGCGCGAACGCGACCGGGAAGCCGAACAGCAGGAACAGCACCATGGAGGCGAACATCAGCGGCGCCATGTTGGCGATGACGAACTCGGTCATTGCGCCGCCCTCCCCTTGCCGCTCTGCGCCTTGATCGCGGCGACGAGGTCCTCGGTCCCGCCGCCGGCCGACTTCTTGCGCAGCGGGTTGGGGCCATGCCCGGTCAGGAAGGCGATGCGCTTGATCAGCTCGGAAATGGCCTGCAGCACGAGCAGCGCCAGCCCGGCCGGCAACAGCATCTTCACCGGCCAGCGGATCAGCCCGCCCGGGTTCTGCGACATCTCGCCCGACTGCAGCGAATTCACCACGATCGGCCACGACAGCCACAGGATCAGGCCGGCCATCGGCAGCAGGAAGAACAGGATGCCGATCACGTCGACGATGTTCTGGCCGCGCGGCGACAGCCGGCTGGTCAGGATGTCGATGCGCACGTGCTCGTTGCGCAGGAAGGTATAGCCCGCAGCGAGCATGAAGATCGCCGCAAACAGGTACCACTGGATCTCGAGCAGGGCATTCGAACTTGTGTTAAACAGCTTGCGGACGAGCGCGTTGCCGGCGCTGATCACGACCGCGATCAGGACCAGCCACATCACGCTACGGCCGACCCGTTCGTTGATCCAGTCGATCAACCGGGATAAGCGCAGCAGGAAGGACACGGGGGAAACTCCACAACGAAGGACGGCGCAAGGCCATCCCGGCGCCCGCACAATGGCGCACCTGAAAGATCAGAAGCCCGTGATTATCCCATACCGAGCCACGGATCCGTGCAGCCTTGGGTCGATCAAACCAATGAAAACGCGACAGACATCAATATCATCACAATCATGCCGCATTTGCCTGGTTCGTCACGGCGAAACCGCCTGGAACACCGAGCGCAGGCTGCAAGGGCATATCGACGTCCCCCTCAACGAAACCGGACTGAGCCAGGCAGAGGCCACCGCACGCAGCCTCGCACGCGCCTGCCTGCATTTCTCGGCGCTGTACAGCAGCGATCTCGCACGCGCACGGCAGACCGCCGCGGCGATCGAGCGCACGCACGCACTGGTTCCAACGCACGACCCGCGTCTGCGCGAGCGCCACTACGGCCGCTTCCAGGGCCTCACGTTCGATGAAGCCGAGCACCGCCACCCGGATCACTTCCGCCGCTTCAAGGCGCGCGACCCGCACTTTGCCCTGCCCGACAACGGCGAGAGCCTGAAGGCGCTCGCCGCCCGTGTGCACGCGGCGCTCGACGACATCGCGCGCCAGCACACCGGTCAAACCGTGGTGGTGGTCACCCACGGCGGTGTCCTCGATATCGCCCATCGCCTCGCGACCGGCCAGGCGCTGGAGAGCGCACGCGAGTTCGCCATTCCGAACGCAGCGCTGAACTGGATCGAGCACACCGCCGGGCGCTGGGAACTGATCGCCTGGGCGGATGAAAGCCACCTCCAGGGCGCACTCGATGAACTGCCCGACGCCTGATGACGCCGTCGTCGCCAATGACGAATACGTCAAAGATTAGGGTTTTCCGTAGATTACGGAGTCAGATCGACATTCCCTATACTCGCATCTAGTCTTTTAATTCACCCCGCGCTTCGAGGAGAGATCATGGAACGTCGTAAATTCCTGCAGGGCGCCGGCATGGCCGGCATTCTGGCTGCCGGCACCGCCCCGGCCATCGTCCACGCCCAGCAGCAGATCCGCTGGCGCCTGGCCTCCAGCTTCCCGAAGTCACTCGAAACCGTGTTCGGCGCGAGCGAAGCCTTCTCCAAGTACGTATCCGATGCCACCGGCGGCAAGTTCGTGATCTCGGTGCATCCGGGCGGTGAGCTGGTGCCCCCCTTCGGCGTGGTCGACGCCGTGCAGCAGGGCACCATCGAGTGTGCCCACACCGCACCCTATTACTTCTTCGGCAAGGACGAGACCTTCGCCTTCGACTGCACGATCCCCTTCGGCATGACATCGCGCGCGATGAGCGCGTGGATGTACGCAGGCAACGGCATGAAGCTGCTGCGCGAGTTCTACGCGCAGTTCAACATCGTGAACTTCCCCTGCGGCAACAGCGGCGCGCAGATGGGTGGCTGGTACCGCAAGGAAATCAAATCGGTGAAGGACTTCGAGGGGCTCAAGTTCCGCGTCGGCGGGTTCGGCGGTCGCGTGCTCGCCAAGCTCGGCGCGGTGCCGCAGAACATCCCGGCCGGCGAGATCTACCAGGCGCTGGAAAAGGGCACGATCGATGCGGCCGAGTGGATCGGCCCCTACGACGACCTGCGCCTGGGCCTGCACAAGGTTGCGCAAAACTACTACTACCCCGCCTGGTGGGAGGGCAGCACCCAGTTCTCGCTCTACATCAACGACAAGCAGTGGAACGGCCTGCCGGCCGAGTACAAGGCGATCATCGAGCAGGCAAGCCGCGCAGCCCACCTCGAATGCCAGGCGCGCTACGACGCCCGCAACCCGACTGCGCTCAAGCAGCTCATCGCCGAAGGCGCCAAGCTGTCGCGCTTTCCGAAGGACTTCATGGACGCCGCCTTCAAGGCCTCGCGCGAGGTGTACGCCGAGCTCAACGAGAAGAACGCCAACTGGAAGAAGATCTACCCCGACTACAGCCGCTTCCTTGCCGACGCGGCGCAGTGGGAGTCGGTGGCCGAGGGCAACTACGCGCAGTACCTGGCCGCCCAGAAACTCTGAGGCAGCGATCGCCGGGCGCGTACCGTGAGCGTCCGGCGATCGATCAACCTCCCCCGCCCCCCGTTCCGCCGAGCGCGCTCCCCTGCAAAGCTCGGCTTTTTCTTGCACGCAAGCTTCAAGGCGATCCCCATGGACACCCTACTCCGCTTGTCACACGCCATCGATGCCATGAGCCGATTCCTCGGCAGGTTCATCATCTGGCTGGTACTTGCCGCAGCGCTGATCAGCGCCTCCAACGCGGTCGCACGCAAGGCTTTCAACATCGGCTCCAACGCCTTCCTCGAGATCCAGTGGTATCTCTTCGGCGCGGTCTTCCTCCTCGGCGCCGGCTACACCTTCCTGCAGAACGCCCACGTGCGCATCGACGTGCTCGCCGGCAAGCTGTCGATGCGCACCCGCATGGTCATCGATATCGCCGGGATCATCGTTTTCCTGCTGCCGCTGTGCTGGTTCATGATCCAGTTCGCCTGGCCAGTGGTGGTGGGCGCCTACGTGTCGGGCGAGATGTCGTCGAACGCCGGCGGCCTGATTCGCTGGCCGGTGTACGCGCTGGTGCCGATCGGCTTCGCGCTGCTCGGCCTGCAGGCGATCTCGGAGCTGATCAAGCGCTTCGCCTTCCTGCAGGGCAAGGCGCCCAATCCGCTGCTGAACGGCGCGCACGACGGCAACGAGGCCCACGACGCGGCAAACGCCCACCCCCATCATGACGACGCCGGCGAGGTGCAGAAATGATCGAACTCTTCACTGCCCACGCCCCCGAACTGATGTTCGGGTCGCTGCTGCTGTTCCTGCTCACCGGCTTCCCGGTCGCCTTCGCGCTCGCAGCCTGCGGCCTGCTGTTCGGCTTCATCGGCGTCGAGATCGGCCTGCTGTCGCCCAGCATCTTCCAGGCGCTGCCGCTGCGCGTCTTCGGCATCATCCAGAACGATACCCTGCTGGCGATTCCCTTCTTCACGCTGATGGGCCTGGTCCTCGAGCGCAGCGGCATGGCCGAGGAACTGCTCGACACCGTCGGCCAGGTGTTCGGGCCGATCCGCGGCGGTCTTGCGCTGGCGGTGATCTTCGTCGGCGCACTGCTGGCGGCGACCACCGGCGTGGTGGCGGCCGCCGTGATCTCGATGGGTCTGATCTCGCTGCCGATCATGCTGCGCTACGGCTACAGCCCGGCCGTCGCCAGCGGCGCAATCACCGCCTCGGGCACGCTGGCGCAGATCGTGCCGCCCTCGCTGGTGCTGATCGTGATTGCAGACCAGCTCGGTCGCAGCGTTGGCGACCTCTACAAGGGCGCCTTCATCCCCGCCTTCATCCTGATCGGCCTGTATGTGCTGTTCATCATCGGCCTGGCGATCTTCAAGCCGGCCATGGTCCCGGCCCTGCCGCCGGAAGCGCGCACCTACCGCGAACCGGACGGCAGCTCGGGCATGCGCTCACTCGGCGTGTTCACCTTGTTCGTCACCGCCGTCTCCGTCACCTTCGGCATGTATTACAGCGAGATCCTGAGCGCCTTCAAGGGCACCGAGGTCAAGGCGGCGCTGGACGAGACCATCGTCGTCGCGCTCACCGGCGGCACCCTGTTCGCGTTCGTCGCCGCCATGGTGAACAAGGTGACCGGCATGGGCCTGCTGTCGCGCATCACCGAGCGCGTGACCTTCGTGCTGATCCCGCCCCTGGCATTGATCTTCCTGGTGCTCGGCACGATCTTCCTCGGCGTGGCGACGCCGACCGAAGGCGGCGCGATGGGCGCGGTGGGCGGGATGATCATGGCGTTCTCGCGCGGCAAGCTCGACATGGCGTTGCTCAAGCACGGCCTCGAATCCACCGCGCGGCTGTCGTGCTTCGTGATGTTCATCCTCATCGGCTCGACGATCTTCAGCTTCACCTTCACCGCGGTCGACGGTCCGATCTGGGTCGAGCACCTGTTCGACAAGCTGCCCGGCGGCGAGATCGGCTTCCTGGTGTTCGTGAACACGGTGATCTTCTTCCTCGGCTTCTTCATCGACTTCTTCGAGATCGCCTTCATCCTGATCCCGCTGCTGGCGCCGGTGGCCGACAAGCTGGGCATCGACCTGGTGTGGTTCGGCGTGCTGCTGGCGATGAACCTGCAGACCTCGTTCCTCACCCCGCCGTTCGGCTTCGCGCTGTTCTACCTGCGCAGCGTGGCGCCGGCAAAGGACTACATCGACCGCATCACCAAGAAGCGCGTGGCCGGGGTGAAGACAACGGACATCTACGCCGGCTCGATCCCCTTCGTGCTCATGCAGATCGCAATGGTGGTCGCGCTGATCGTGTTCCCTGAACTGGTGACCTTCACCCAGGACAAGAAGCTGGAGGTCGATCTCGACACGATCGAGATCAAGGTCGAGGGCAGCGGTGGCGGCGAGGGCGGCGGCTGGGGCGAGCAGCAGTCCGACAGCTGGGGCGGTGGCACCTCGAACGACGCACCGGCCGCGCCGGGCACGGGCGAAAGTGGCAGCGCGCCGCCGGCCGGCGGCGAAGGCGGCACGCCCAAGAGCGGCTGGTAGGCGCAGCCAACATCCCGGCGCGCGCGGGCATGGCTTGCGTCCGCCGGGACCTCTTCCAACCACTCTGTTCAAGGGCTCGCGGCTTGCGCGGCTCCTGCACGACGGCCGCCTGCGCGGCAGTTCGCTGCAGGAGCCGCGCAAGCGCGAGCTTTTTCACCCGTCGTCTGCGCAAACCGCCCTGCCCGAGCACCCAGTGCACACGCCCTATCCGGCCCCGGTCGCGTGATAGAATTCGCGGCTCGAATCGATCGATTCCTCCTTTCCGATTTCAGACGGGCAAGCCATGTTCTCCTCGCAAGATACCCTCGCCAAAGTCGACCCCGAGCTGTGGTCCGCCATCCAGGCCGAAAACAAGCGCCAGGAAGACCACATCGAACTGATCGCCTCCGAAAACTACGTTTCCCACGCAGTGATGGAAGCCCAGGGCTCCCAACTCACCAACAAGTATGCCGAAGGCTATCCCGGCAAGCGTTACTACGGCGGTTGCGAGCACGTCGACGTGGCCGAGCAACTGGCGATCGATCGCCTGAAGGCGCTGTTCGGCGCCGAAGCGGCAAACGTGCAGCCGAACTCCGGCTCGCAGGCCAACCAGGCCGTGCTGATGGCCTTCGCCAAGCCGGGCGACACGATCATGGGCATGAGCCTGGCCGAAGGGGGCCACCTCACCCACGGCATGCCGCTGAACATGTCGGGCAAGTGGTTCAACGTTGTCGCCTACGGCCTCAACGACAAGGAAGAGATCGACTACGACAAGATGGAAGCGCTGGCGCGCGAGCACAAGCCGAGGATCATCATCGCCGGCGCCTCGGCCTACGCGCTGCGCATCGACTTCGAGCGTTTCGCCAAGATCGCCAAGGAAATCGGCGCCATCTTCTGGGTCGACATGGCGCACTACGCCGGCCTGATCGCTGCAGGCTTCTACCCGAATCCGGTGCCGCACGCCGACGTCGTCACCTCGACCACCCACAAGACCCTGCGCGGCCCGCGCGGCGGCATCATCCTGATGAAGGCCGAACACGAGAAGGCGCTGAACTCGGCGATCTTCCCCGGCCTGCAGGGTGGCCCGCTGATGCACGTGATCGCGGGCAAGGCGGTGGCCTTCAAGGAAGCGGCCACGTCCGGGTTCCGCAACTATCAGGAACAGGTGATTGCCAACGCACGCGTGATGGCGCGCGTGCTGTCCGAGGAGCGTGGCCTGCGCATCGTCTCCGGGCGCACCGAGAGCCACGTCTTCCTGGTCGACCTGCGCAACAAGAAGATCACCGGCAAGGCCGCCGAGGCGGTGCTGGGCAGTGCCCACATCACGGTGAACAAGAACTCGATCCCGAACGACCCGGAGAAGCCCTTCACCACCTCGGGCATCCGCATCGGCTCGCCGGCCATGACCACCCGTGGCTTCACCGAGATCGAGGCCGAGAAGATCGCCCACCTGATCGCCGACGTGCTCGACGCACCCGAGGACCAGGCAGTGATCGAGCGCGTGCGCGGCCAGGTGGCCGAGCTGTGCGCCCGCTTCCCGGTCTACGGCAAGTAAGCGACATGGCGGGGCGCGCGCCGACATGACGCCCGCCCCGCCCGCCCCCTCCTTCCGGCCATGAAATGCCCCTTCTGCGCTGACCCCAACACCCAGGTCACCGACACGCGCGAGAACGAGGACGGCGACGTCGTCAGGCGTCGCCGTCGCTGCGTGAAGTGCGACAAGCGCTTCACCACCTATGAGCGCATCGACCTCAAGATGCCGCACATCGTCAAGCGCAACGGCAATCGCACCGAGTTCGACCACACCAAGCTCGCCGGCAGCATGAAGCTGGCGCTGCGCAAGCGCCCGGTGACGATCGAGGACATCGACGCCGCTGTGGACCGAATCGAGGCTCGCCTGCTGGCCATGGGCGAGCAGGAGGTGCCGAGCGAGAAGATCGGCGAATTGGTGATGAAGGAGCTCAAGAAGCTCGACAAGGTCGCCTACATCCGTTTCGCGTCGGTCTATCGCAACTTCGCCGACGTGGACGAATTCTCCGAGGTGATCCGCGAGGTCCAGACCCGTCCGCGGCGCAGCAGATCCGGCAAGCCCGATCCGGATCCCGAGCATGACCTTTTCGGCAGCTGACCATGCGGCGATGGCGCGTGCGCTGCAGCTTGCCGCCCGCGGCCTGACCACGACCTCACCCAACCCGCGGGTGGGCTGCGTGCTGATGCGCGACGGTCGCATCGTTGGCGAAGGCTGGCACGCACGTGCCGGCGAGCCGCACGCCGAGATCCACGCGCTGGGCCAGGCCGGCGCGGCCGCCCGTGGCGCGACCGCCTACGTCACCCTCGAGCCCTGCTCGCACCATGGGCGCACCCCACCATGCGCCGACGCCCTGATCGAGGCTGGCGTCGCCCGCGTCGTCACCGCGATGGAAGACCCGAACCCGCTTGTGGCGGGCCGTGGTCTCGCGCGCCTGCGCGCCACCGGCATCGTCACCGAACTTGGACTGCTCGCAGTCGAAGCGCACGAACTCAACATCGGCTTCGTGTCACGCATGAGCCGCGGCCGCCCCTGGGTTCGCCTCAAGGCAGCAGCCACGCTCGACGGCAAGACCGCGCTGAACAACGGCGTCAGCCAGTGGATCACCGGCCCGGCGGCGCGCGCCGACGGCCATCGCTGGCGCGCTCGCGCGTGCGCCGTCCTCACCGGCATCGGCACGGTGCGCGCGGACGATCCGCTGTTGACGGTGCGCGACGTGCCCTGCTCGCGCCAACCCTTGCGCGTCCTGGTCGACGCCGCGCTCGCCGTCTCGCCCACGGCCCGCATCCTGCAAGGCGAGCCAATCATCGTCGCCACCGCCAGCACCGATGCGGCCCGGATCCATGCCCTGCGCGAACGGGGCCACGAGGTGCTGGCGCTGCCGAACACCGTCGGCAAGGTGGACCTTCCGCAACTGATGACCGAGCTCGGCGCCCGCGGCCTCAACGAGGTGCACGTCGAGGCCGGCTTCAAGCTCAATGGCTCGCTGATGCGCGAGGGCTGCGTGGATGAACTGCTGCTCTATCTCGCGCCGATGCTGGCAGGCGACGCCGCACAGGGACTCTTCAACCTGCCGGCGCTGGTTTCGCTGCAGGCTGCGACGCGCCTGGACATTCGTGACCTGCGCACGATCGGGCCCGACCTGCGCCTGATTGCGCGCCTGCACCGCGCCGGCTGAAGCTGCTTGTCAGGCGGAGCCTGAGTCGCGGGCGCAGACCGCACAGCCCGGGTCGCGCCCGAGCGAGACGCTCCGCCACTCCATCGCCAGCCCGTCGAGCAGGAGCAGCCGGCCATCGAGCGATTTTCCGCAGCCGATGATCAGCTTCAGCGCCTCGGCCGCCTGCGTCGTGCCGATGATGCCCACGATCGGCGCGAACACGCCCATCACCGCGCAGCGTACTTCCTCGATGTCCTCGCCCTCGGGAAACAGGCAGTGATAGCAGGCGCTGTCGGGCCGGCGCAGGTCGAACACCGCCGCCTGGCCGTCGAAGCGGATCGCCGCCCCCGACACCAGCGGCTTGCGATGGCGCACGCAGGCGCGATTGATGGCGTGGCGGGTGGCGAAGTTGTCGCTGCAGTCGAGCACCACGTCGGCGCGCGCGACTTCGGCCTCCAGATCCTCACCCGCCAGCCTGCGCTGGATCGGTTCGACGCGGGTCTGCGGATTGAGCCGGTGCAGGGTCGCCCGCGCCGAAGCCACCTTGGGCAGGCCCACCATGTCCGCCGAATGCAGGATCTGGCGCTGCAGGTTGGTGAGGTCGACCGTGTCGTCGTCCGCGATCGCGATCGTACCGACCCCCGCTGCGGCAAGATACATCGCAGCCGGCGAGCCCAGCCCCCCCGCACCGATGATCAGCGCCCGCGCATCGAGCAAGGCCTGCTGGCCCTCGACGTCAATTTCGGGCAGCAGGATGTGCCGGCTGTAGCGCAGGAGTTGGTCGTCGTTCATCAGGATTACTTGTATTCGCGCAAATCGAGCGGCACGTCGTCGTGATCGCCATGCACCTGGTGGTCCCAGGCCTGGATGTAGACCTCGTTGGACTGCTTGATCAGGCGCTCCGGCGAGAGCAGGTTGTGGCGCTGGGTCTCTTCGCTGAAATAGACGAGTGCCCGCACCAGCTTCACATAGAGCGAGTTCTCGAGCGCAAAGCCAGCATCGCGGAGCGCGTCTTCCAGCGTCTCGAGCGAATAATCCAGAACCGAATAGCGAACGACGATGGTGAGCGGGTCGTCGGCGCGTTCGATCTGCAGGCCCTTCAACAGTTGGAGGGCCTTCCAGGCCTGCACTACCTGGCCGGGTGGCAGCGGCTTGAAGCGGATCTCTCGCTGCTTGTGGATGTCTGCTCCGGGCAGCGGACGGTCGTGATGCCTTCCGGCGAGCTTATAGGCGGTCTCCCTCCGCATCATTCCCCTCCTCCGCTTGTGGTTTCGTTCCATTCTGGACGATCTGCTCACCCTTGAGAAGGCGGATGGCCTGTTGCAGCTGGTGGTCGTTTTCGCCGGCAAGTTCGAAGCGCGCCGGCTCAGCCTCGTCCTCTTCCACTCCCGGCGCAGCGGCGGCGGCCTTCGCGTCCGCCTCGTTCTTGGCAGCTTCGGCTTCCTTGTCGTTGCCGAGATGACGCAGCAGGTCGGCCTCGCGAACACGACGGCTCGAACCGTTTGCAGTTTCCTCGACCACGACGTCGGGCTCGATGCCCTTGGCCTGGATCGAGCGTCCGCTCGGCGTGTAGTAACGTGCCGTGGTGAGCTTGATCGCCGTATTGTTGTTGAGCGGCAGGATGGTCTGCACCGAGCCCTTGCCGAAGGTCTGGGTGCCGAGCACCTTGGCGCGTTTGTGGTCCTGCAGCGCACCAGCCACGATCTCGGACGCAGACGCCGAGCCGGCATTGACCAGCACGACCATCGGCACGTCCTTCGCCATGGCGGGCAGTCGACGCAGGAAATCGTCGCGCGTGCCACGCAGGTAGTCGGCCGGCGTTGCACGATATTCGCGCTTGGCATCCTCGGTCCGCCCATCGGTGGACACCACCAGCGTATCGGTGGGCAGGAACGCCGCCGACACACCCACGGCGCCATGCAGCAGGCCACCCGGATCGTTGCGCAGGTCGAGCACCAGCCCTTTCACCGGCCCTTCGGCACCGAGCTTGTTCATGTGCTCGACGACGGCCGCCGCGGTGTTCTCCTGGAACTGGGCGATGCGCAGATAGGCGTAGCCGGGCTCGATCACCTTGGATTTCACGCTCTGCACCTTGATGACCTCGCGCGTCAGCGTGATGACGATCGGACGCGCTTCGCCCTTGCGCATGATGGTGAGCACGATGTCGGTGCGGGGCTTGCCGCGCATGCGCTTGACGGCGTCGTTCAGGCTCATGCCCTTCACCGGGGTGTCGTCGAGCTTGACGATCAGGTCGCCCGCGAGCACGCCGGCGCGGAAGGCGGGCGTGTCCTCGATCGGCGAGATGACCTTGACGAAGCCGTCTTCCATGCCGACCTCGATGCCGAGCCCGCCGAATTCGCCCTGCGTACCCACCTGGAGGTCCTTGAAGGCCTCCGCATCGAGATAGGCCGAATGCGGATCCAGTCCGGACAGCATGCCGCTGATCGAGTCGGTGATCAGCTTCTTGTCTTCCACCGGCTCGACGTATCCCTGCTTGATCGCATTGAACACGTCGGCGTAGGCACGCAACTCCTCGACCGGCAGCGGCACCTGGGTGCTGCGGTCGGCGTTGGCGGAAAAATTGAGACTGATCATGACCCCGGCCACCATGCCGGTCATCACGAGGCCGAACTGTTTCAGCTTGCTGCTGCGCATGAGAACTCCAGTGGTGCGCCGGCTTCCATTGCCGGCCATCCCGTCATGACTAGTTGAGCCGCACCCATTGCATCGGGTCGAGCGGCTGCCCCTGATGACGGATTTCGAAGTATAAACCCGATTCGCTGCCCACCCCGCCGGCGCCCACGCTGGCAATGGCGTCGCCCCCGGTCACCGCGTCGCCCACCTCTTTCAGCAAGGCGTCGTTGTTGCCGTAGATCGACAGGTAATCGCTACCGTGGTCGACGATGATGAGGTTGCCATAGCCGCGCAGCCAATCGGAAAAGACGACCTCGCCGCCCGCCACCGCACGAACGTCGCCCCCCGAACCGGCGCGGATGAAGACACCCTTCCAGGTCGTTCCGCCGTCCGCTCTTGGAGCACCGAAACGGCCGACGAGTTCGCCGCGCACCGGAAACCGCAGTTGCCCGCGCAACTGACCGAAACGCACCCCCGTCGGCGTCGGCCCGGCGGTGTCGCGCACCTCGCCGACCACCGGCTCCGCCGTGCGCGGCGGCGGGCTTGCGGCGCGGTCTGGCGCACGCACCTGGGCGGCGCGCTCCCGAGCCTCACGCGCCTGCGCGGCCCGCGCCTCGGCGGCGCGACGTTCGGCTTCGCGTTTCGCCGCCAGCCGACGCGCCGCCTCGCGAGCGGCCGCCTCGCGCGCGCGCTTGACGAGGACATCGATCACCTTCGCGAGCTGCTGCTCGTCCTGCTGCAAGGTCCCGACCTGCTTCTTCTGCGCCTGCAACTGACGCGAAACCTCGGCAACTGCCTGCTTGCGCCGAGCCTGCTCCGACTGCAGCTCGCTGCGCCGGTTGCGCTGTTCGCCCTCGAGCGCGACAAGGCGGTCGCGGCGCGCCTGGATCTCCTCGGCACGGCGTCGCGTCTGGTCGAAGTCGGCGCGCAAGCCGTCGATCAGCCCAAGCCGCGCGCGTCCGAGGTGCTCGAGGTAATGCGCATCACGGGCGAGCTGATTGGGGTCCTGCGCCGAGAGCAGCGGCGCCATGCTGTCGGCGCCGCCATGCACGTAGTGGCGACGCAGCCATTCGGCAAGCTCGTCGCGGCGCGCCTCGATGCGCACGCTCGTCTCGCGCTGTTCGGCCTCGAGCAGCGCGAGCTTGTTCTCGACATCACGGCGCTCGGCCTCGAGCTTGGCCAGCTCGCGCACCACGCGGGACACCGCGCGCTCGGCCTCCGCCAGGGATTTCGTCGCGCTGGATCGGCTGGCCTCGGTACGGGCCATTTCCTGCTCCAGGTCGCGGATGCGCTTCTTGAGATCGTCGAGATCCGAGCGCCGCTCCGCGATCTCGCCCACAGGCTGGGCATGAACCCGTTCGGACGTCGCGCCGCAAAAAGTCGCGGCAATGACGACGAGCGCCGTCCTGGTGTGTCTGTACAACATGCCGTGCATGGGGCTTCCGCTTGATCAACGATGCAAGGCCGAACACCCTCGGGTACGATCGCCTGCATCGGGGCAACGCAATATTTTATACTATTGCTTTGCCTGGTCCGGCCCCATCGTGAACAAAGACGACATCTCCGCGCTCATCGACAAGCATGAGCACATCGAAACCGCCGCACGTGCGCTCAAGGCGATCGCCCATCCCCTGCGCCTGAAGATCCTGTGCGTGCTCGGCAGCGGCGAGGAGTGCGTGCAGGACATCGTCGAAGCAGTGGGTACGTCGCAGAGCAACATCTCGCAGCACCTGGCGATCCTGCGCGACAAGGGCGTCTTGCAGACGCGCAAGGACGCCAACCGGGTGTATTACAGCGTCTGCGACGAACGCACCCTGCAGTTGATCGTGCTCATGCGCGAAGTCTTCTGCGGCGTCGAGCCGGGCCAGCACTGATCCCCCCACCCCAACCGGAGCAAACTCTTCCGTGGAATTCCTGCAACAGAACTGGTATTGGGCCGCCCTGGCCGCCGTCTCGGGCGCCTGGCTCATGGCCGACCTCATCCGCAACCGTGGCGACAAGAGCCAGCTCTCGCCGGTCGAGGCGACGATGCTGGTCAATCGCGAAGACGCCATCATCATCGACGTGCGCGAACAGGGCGAGTACGCCCAGGGCCACATCCCCAACGCACGTCACATCCCGGCCGGCGAACTCGATCGCCGCAGCAAGGAGATGGAAAAGTGGAAGGATCACCCGGTGATCCTGTGCTGCGCGACCGGCGCGCGCTCGAGCAGCGCGGGCGCTGCCTTGAAGAAGGCCGGCTTCGCCAAGGTCTATAACCTGCGCGGCGGCATGATGGAATGGCAGAAAGCCGGCCAGCCGGTGAGCCGCAAGCGGAAATGAGCATGCAGCCGCACGTGCGCATGTATGCCACCGCCACCTGCCCCTACTGCATCCGCGCCGAGGCGTTGCTGCAGCACAAGGGCGTGACCGGGCTGGAGAAGATCCGCGTCGATCTGGCGCCGGGCCGTCGCGAAGAAATGATGAAGGCAAGCGGACGGCGAACGGTTCCCCAGATCTTCATTGGCGACTACCATGTCGGCGGCTGCGACGACCTGTTTGCACTCGAACGCGCGGGCAAGCTCGATGCGCTGCTGCACGGCGAGCCGGCCTGAGCCCGGCTGAAACTGCTTTCACGACGCGCCACGGTCATCGGGCCGCGGCCGACTTGACCCCCGACTTCAAACCCGACTTCAAATTTTAATCGGATGCCCTTTCATGGCTGAAAACAACCAACCCGTCTTCTCGATCGAAAAGCTCTACGTCAAGGACCTGTCGCTGGAAGTCCCGGGTGCGCCGCAGATCTTCCTTGAGCGCGAAGCCCCGCAGATCAACGTGCAACTGCGCACCTCCGGCCAGGCTGTCGAGGACGGCGTGTATGAAGTGACCCTGACCGTCACCGTCACCGCCAAGATCGGCGAAGACCGCAACCTGTTCCTGGTCGAAGTGGCCCAGGCGGGTATCTTCCAGATCCGCAACATCCCCGAGGGCGACCTTGAGCCGGTGATGATGATCGGCTGCCCGAACATCCTCTTCCCCTATGCCCGCGAAGCCGTTTCCGACGCGGTGACGCGTGCCGGCTTCCAGCCCGTGCTGCTGTCGCCGGTGAATTTCGAATCGCTCTACCAGGCCCAGCGTCAGCAAGCTACCGGCGACGTCCCCGTCCAGTGAGCCAGCCAGCATGAACCATGAGCGCCGCATCACCGCAATACCATTGCCCGGGCGCTTCGCCCTGGCTGTCGTCGTGCTGTGTGCGGCCTCAGGTTCCTTGGCCGCGCAGGGCATCGAATATCGCTCGGCCGGTCCGTCGCTGATCGCCCGCGATGCGCCGTCGCCCCAGGGCCGGCAGTTGTTCCGCCTGCGGCCCGGCACCCCGGTCGAGATCATCGTCACCCAGGACGGCTGGGCGCGCGTGCGCGAACCCGGCGGCGCGCTCAACTGGGTCGAGCAGAGCGCGCTGAGCAACCGGCGCACGGTGATGGTCACCGCCGAGCGTGCGACCATCCGCCGCGAGCCGCAATCGACCGCCGCCCCGGCCTTCGAAGCCACCCGGAATGTCGTCCTCGAGGTCGTCGGCCCGCCCGCGCTGGGCTGGGCACGCGTCCGGCACGGACAGGGGCTGGAAGGCTACATCCATGCGAGCGAGGTCTGGGGGCTGTGAGCCGCTGCCGCATTGCCGTGTTCGGCGCGGGCGCCTGGGGCACGGCGCTCGCCCAGGCGTTCTGCAACACCCATGAGGTGAGCCTCTGGGGTCGCGACCGCCCGCAACTGGAAGAAATCGCCCACCTGCGCGAGAACCGCCGCTATCTGCCCGGCGTGCGGCTGCACGACTCGCTCGGCATCCAGGGCGATTTCCGCGCTGCTGCGGAGCAGGCTGACCTCCACCTCGTGGTCACCCCGCTCGCCGGCCTGCGCGAAACCGTCCGCCAGTTGCAGCGTATCCGCCCCGGCACACCCCTGCTGTGGGCGTGCAAGGGCTTCGAGGCCGGCACCGGCCGCCTTCCGCACGAAATCATCGCGGAGGAGCTCGGCCCCGACGCCCCTAGCGGCGTACTCACCGGCCCGAGTTTCGCCGCCGAGGTCGGACGTGGCCTGCCGGCGGCGGTCACGCTCGCCGCACGCGATGCGACGTTCGCGCATCACTGGGTCGCCATGCTGCACCAGCCGCGCCTGCGCATCTACGCCAACACCGACCTCGTCGGCTGCGAAGTCGGCGGCGCGGTGAAGAACGTCATGGCGATCGCCGCCGGCGTCTCCGATGGCATGGGCTTCGGGCTCAACGCCCGCGCTGCCCTGATCACTCGCGGCCTGGCCGAGATCGCCCGCCTCGCGCGTGCACTCGGCGGGCGCACCGAAACACTGATGGGGCTTGCCGGCATGGGCGACCTCATCCTCACCTGCACCGGCGACCTCTCGCGCAACCGCCGTGTCGGACTCGCGCTGGCCGAAGGCAAGAGCCTGGCCGACATCCTGCGCGAACTCGGCCATGTGGCCGAAGGCGTGTCCACCGCACGCGAGGTGGTTCAGCTCGCGCACCGCCATGGTGTCGAGATGCCGGTGTGCGAGGCCGTCGACGCCCTGCTCCACCACGGACTGAATGCGCGCAGCGCCGTCGAGCGCCTGCTCGCACGCGACCCGCGCGAAGAGTGAGCCCCGGACCGCCTTCGGCGGGCGGTCCTGCACCCTCTCCTAGACGTCGGTGGCGCCCGCGAAACCGTGCTGACGCCAGCCCTCGTACACCACCACCGCCACCGCATTCGACAGATTGACGCTGCGGTTGGTTGGCCGCATCGGAATGCGGATGCGCGCATCGGGCGCAAACTCCGCCAGCACCTCCGCGGGCAGGCCGCGGCTCTCGGGGCCGAACAGCAGGGCATCGCCAGGCTGATATTCGACGCGGTCATGGCGGCGGCTGCCGCGCGTGCTGAGTGCGTACATGCGACGGCCGGCAAGCGCCGTGCGGCAATGCGCCCAGTCGGGATGCACGGTGACGCAGGTCAGGTCGTGATAATCCAGCCCTGCGCGCGCAAGCTGCTTGTCGGAAAGATCGAAACCGAGCGGCGCCACCAGATGGAGGTTCGAGCCGGTGTTGGCGGCAAGGCGGATGATGTTCCCGGTATTGGGCGGGATTTCGGGCTGAAAAAGGACGATCTCGAACATTGGCAACAAGGCACGGAAAGATTCAGTAAGGGGCGGGCGTGCGCGCCACCACGAGATTGCCAACCCAGCTCGCCCCCTGGCGCTTGAGCGTGCGGGCGAGCTCGCCGAGCGTGGCGCCGGTCGTCATCACGTCATCGACCACGATCACGCGCTGCCCCTCCAGGCTCGCATCGCACTCGAACACGCCGCGCGGATTGCGCAGGCGCGCCTCGCGGTCCAGCCCGGCCTGCGCCGGAATGTCCCTCAGCTTGCGCACCACCGCCAGCCCGAGCGGCAGGCCGCGCACGCGCGCCAGCGGGCGCGCGAGCTCCACCGCCTGGTTGAAGCCGCGTTCGGCAAGCCGGCGCGGGTGCAGCGGCATCGGTACGACAAGGTCGGCCTGCGCACCGAAGCCCCGCGCACGCGCCGCCAGCGCTGCGCCGAAGAACGCAGCCATGGACAAGCGGTGCCGGTACTTGAGCGCATGCACCATGGCATCGACCGGAAACACGAAGTCGTACAGTGCGAGCGTGGCATCATAGGCCGGTTTCTCGCGCTCGCAGGCGGCGCAGCTCCCGCCGCCGAGCCCCGGCAGACCGCAACGGGGACAGGCGCTCGGCGGACGATGCGGCAAGGCATGCGCGCAGGCTTCGCACACGGCCTCGCCAGCGGATTGCGTACCGCACACGAAACAGTCCTGCGGCGCGAGCACGTCCACAAGTTGCAGCCACAGGGCGTGAAGGGAGCGCGGGGAATTTGACAAGATTTGAGTCCATGGCAGAACATGCGTGCCTCGTAATTACAGCCCGGAATGCCTGAAATGACAACGACTTCAGCCACGCTCGACCGCAACTCGGCCCCGCAGCAGCCCACCGGGCGCAAGCGCTGGACGGTAGCCGAAGTGCGGGCACTCTTCGAACTGCCGTTCTTCGATCTGATTCACCGCGCCCAGTCCGTGCACCGTGAACACTTCGATCCCAACGCCATCCAGCGCTCCACCCTGCTGTCGATCAAGACCGGCGGCTGCTCCGAAGACTGCGGCTACTGCTCGCAATCGGCGCGCTACGACACCGGGCTCGAGCGCGAGCGCCTGATGCCGATCGACGAGGTGCTCGAGAACGCGCGCGCCGCCAAGGCCAAGGGCGCGAGCCGCTTCTGCATGGGTGCCGCGTGGCGCGGCCCCAAGGACAAGGACCTCGAGCCGGTGCTCGACATGGTGCGCGAGGTCAAGAAGCTCGGCCTGCAGACCTGCGTGACGCTGGGCATGCTCAAGGAAGGCCAGGCCGAGCGCCTTGCCGAAGCCGGTCTCGACTACTACAACCACAACCTCGACACCGCGCCCGACTTTTACGGCCAGGTGATCACCACCCACACCATGCAGGACCGCCTCGACACCCTCGACGAGGTCCGCGCGGCCGGCATCAACGTGTGCAGCGGCGGCATCGTCGGCATGGGTGAATCGCGCGCCCAGCGTGCCGCGCTGATCGCCCAGCTCGCCAATCTGTCCACGCCGCCCGAGTCGGTGCCGATCAACAACCTGGTGCATATTCCCGGCACGCCGATGGCCGGCGCCGGCGCGCTCGACCCCTTCGAGTTCGTGCGCACGATCGCGGCGGCGCGCATCACCATGCCGAAGAGCTACGTGCGCCTCTCGGCCGGCCGTGAACAAATGAGCGACGAGTTGCAGGCGCTGTGCTTCATGGCCGGTGCCAACTCGATGTTCTACGGCGAACGCCTGCTCACCACCGACAACCCGGACGCCGACCGCGACGACCGCCTGTTCGAACGCCTGGGCCTGCGCGCGATCTGAGCACCGACGCGATGGCCGAACACACCGGCGAGGAGGCGCAGGGCACGCGCTTCGCCCTCGATCGCCACCTGCTGCGGCGGCGCTTCGAGCGTGCCGCAGCGAGCTGCGACAGTGTCGACGTGCTCGCGCGTGAAGTCGCCCGGCGCATGGACGAGCGCCTCGACTACATTCGTATCAGCCCGCGCCGCGTCCTCGACCTGGGCTGCGGCACGGGTGCCGACCTGCCGCGCCTCGCCGAGCGCTTTCCCGAGGCAACCGTCATCGCCGCCGACTTTTCAGCGGCGATGGTGGCCGGCGCAGGTGCACGGCTCCGCCCCGCGCGCAGTGGCGGCCTGCTCCGGCGCCTGCTGTCCTCGGCCCCGGCGCCACTGCCGCATCTCGTCGCGCAGTCCGACGCCCTTCCGCTTGCGCGTGCCAGCCTCGGCATGGTGTGGTCGAACCTGATGCTGCCGGCGCTCGACGACCCCTTGCCCACCTTCCGCGAGATCCACCGCACGCTCGAGGTCGACGGCCTGCTGATGTTCTCCAGCTTCGGCCCGGACACGCTGGGCGAGCTGCGCGCTGCGCTGCCCGACCGTCGCGGCGAGCGCGTGCACCGCTTCATCGACATGCACGACATCGGCGATGCGCTGGTCCAGGCCGGTTTCACCGATCCGGTCATGGACATGGAGATCGTCACCCTCACCTACCCCGACTTCGACACCCTGCTGCAGGACCTGCGCCGCAGCGGCGGCGCCAATGCCGCCACCAGCCGGCCGCGCGGCCTGTCGGGACGCCAGGAGTGGGCCGAGGCGCGCGCCGCCTACGAGCGTCTGCGCCATGACGGCCGCCTGCCCGCCACCTTCGAGATCATCCAGGGCCATGCCTGGAAAGCCGCACCGAAAACCACCGAGGACGGGCGCAGCATCGTCCGCTTCCAGCCGCGCCCGCCGGCGCGCTGACCACACGCCCCGAGCGCGAAGGACGACGATGCCCAACGCCCCCGTCTGGCTGTTCG
>JAANMY010001408.1_pt1 | contig 27459 bp, 25 predicted proteins | sample 7279691 | NCBI WGS metagenome assembly JAANMY01 (sample SAMN14094543, study PRJNA606508) | bioreactor metagenome | isolation source: A lab-scale SPAN reactor treating ammonium-rich wastewater day 388 | place: Ireland: Galway | collected 2018-02-07
ATTAATCTCCATATCACCGGACAGGTTTACAAAGAAGAGCTTCTTTCGATGCTTAAGACATTCCTCAATGTATATAATTTTGCCATGATAAAAGAAGGAGAAATTTACAGGATACTTCCCAAAGCAGATGCCCGGCAAGAATCAAACGTTGTTATTTTAGGGGATAAAATTCCTCCCTGGAGTAAGGATATAATAATTCAAATAGTCCCCCTGGAGTATGAAAGTCCAAAAAATTTGCAGGCGACATTACGGCCCTTCATTTCCAGTATAGGGAATATCGTTACTCATAGTGAATCTCAATTTATCATCCTTATCGAATCTGCGTCAAATATGGAGAAACTCCTTACCCTGATAAAAACCTTTGATGTTCCCTTCTTTGCTGGCAAGGCGGTAAAGTTCTACGATTTTAAATATGTAGATGCAAGAAATATGGCGAAGGATCTTACGACCTTTGCACAATCACTGGGTGGAAAGGTAGGCGCTGAAGGTGGGTTTAATTTCATACCATTTTCGGATACAAATAAGATGTTAGTTATTACCAGGCTACCGGAGCTCTTGCCAAAAATTGATCTCTGGATAAAAAATGTTGATGTGGCGCCCACGGCATTAGAAGAGGAAACGAGGATATATGTTTATAAAATGCAGCATCAAAAAGCAGAGACAATAGTACCGGTCCTGACACAGATTTACGCTGAAAAAATGGCAGCACAACCGAAAGTAGTGGGGAAAGAACAGCTTGAGGCTATGAAAATTGTAGCCGATCCGAAAACAAATTCAATTGTGGTTAAGGCGTTACCGAGCGATTACCGGGGTATCAAAGCAATCATAGAAGCCGTAGATGCTACCCCGGAACAAGTTTTTATTGAAGCCTTAATCCTGGAAGTCAATTTGAGGGACGATTTGGATTACGGGGCAGAATGGGCAGTTGATGTAGGGAGTAGTGTAGAGTTACGGGGATTGGGCGATCTCCTCCCTACAGCAGGCCGGCCGTTTGTAAAGATTGATAGAGGGGATTTTGATCTTTTATTGCAAATCCTTGCAATAAATTCAAGGGCAAGGATATTATCCGCTCCCCATATCCTTGTACGGGATGAGCAACCTGCAAATATACAAGTTGGTAGTGAAGTGCCCATTCTTACAAGTTCAGGTCAGCAAACAGGAACCACGGTAACATTTGAGCAAGTTCAGTATCGTCCAACCGGTATTATTCTTACGGTAACTCCTCATATTGCAGAAAACGATTTTATTACCCTGGATATAAAACAAGAAGTAAGTGATGCACAAACAACCAAGACAGGGGTTACTAATTCACCAACATTCTCTACCCGACAGGCAGAGACATCGCTTGTTATAAAAAGCGGGCATACCATTAGTTTAGGTGGTATAATTGAGCAAAGAAATGAAAAAACAGTGGAGAAGATCCCAATCTTGGGAGATATCCCTTTTTTAGGAAACTTGTTTAAAACTACATCTATTCGAAATAGAAGGACAGAATTATTAATGTTATTAACCCCTTATATTGCAGCTACTGCAGAAGAAGCGGATTCATTAACGGACGCCTTTGAAAAGAAACTCAGGGAGATAGAGCCATTACTAAGGGGAAAAGCAAACGATGTTGAAAGATAGGAGTATCAAATCGGTATTTACCCTACGCACAGATGAATAATCAACACGGCTATACCATAGGAGAAAAAGAACTATATTCTGCACGGCAGAATGAAAGTGATAGAAAGTTTGGGCAGGATATAAAATCTCGCCAAGAGCTTTTAACAGGGTTTACTGTTCTTGAAGTTATGGTAGCCCTGGCAATTATGGCTGTTTCTCTAAGTATTTTTTTTAGTTTAGTGGGAAATTCCTCAAAATTACGAGGAAGAATTGATGATCACATAAAGCTGGTACTGCTCGCCAGAACTAAAACGGAAGAAGCATTCCTGGGTATTCTGGAGAAGACCCCTATTAATCTCGATGAAAAGAAAATTTTTGAGGGTAAAACAAAAAACGGGATCCAATGGAAAGTAGTTGAAGTTGATACCTATAAAGAAGAGAAAGAAAAATTACGTTCAAATATATTGAGTAGAGAAGAAGATAACAAAGTATTTCTTCCGAAAGGGATTATATTATTGAATACAGAAGTTGGAGGGATAATTATCGATACCGTTTTTTCTTCTCCTGAATCTAAGGATATTGAATCTGAGGATAATAAAAAGATAACAAAAGATAAAAAAGAAAAATCTCTATCTGAATAAACCAGTTATTCACAAGAGGTATTTGTTCTGGAATAGAATTATACATGGAACGTAACGGAGGATTCACATTATTCGAATTACTTATAGCGGTTTTTATTGGTACAATTTTAATTATGTCCAGTGCTTACGCTATAAGATTGGGCCTATTTTCGATGGAAAGGGAGGAAATTTGGTTTAATAATTCAACAAAAGAAAAAGCTTCCTTCGATTTCTTCTGGCAACAAGTATCTTCGTTGTATATTTTAAAAGCCACAAGTGATAACACCAATGATAAGAAGAATACCCCTGCGCCATCTCTTATGGAAAGCAAAAAAAAAGAAAGTTTTTATTTTTCAGGAGAGAAAGATGTACTGATTTTTGTATCACCACTTTCTCTAAAGAAACATTATGGACAAGGAATGATAATTGCTACGTATAAAATTGTACTTCGCGAGAATGGTAAATACGATCTTATGTATACTGAGTCGAAGGGAAATCCGGCGCTTATCAAACTATTTGAGGAAATTGAAAACAAGTTAATTATGGATAGAGACACTACAACTTTTTTTAAGGATTGTGATACGATATCGTTTGAATATCTTGATAAAGAGGATAGCGATAACGAAAAAGACTTTAAAGCGATGGATCGGGACTCTGTTAGTATAAAAGGCACAGATTTAAAATGGAAAGAGAAAATAAGTGGAAAAATTCCCAAGGCAATAAAACTCAAGGTATCAAGATATGGGGAGGAGCAAGAGATTATATCGCCGATCATGGTTACGTACTAATTTTTAGCCTTTGGACAATAGTAATTTTGGGTTTTGTTGCATTAAGTTTTACACGAAATACGAGTGTTGCCATAAAAACAGAAATTACTTCTACAGAACGTATAAAAAATATTTACGCAGCACGAGGAGCATGTATTTATGCTACCCGGATGCTTGTGGGGACAGGAATCGAAGAAAAAGATACAGGGGATAAAGATGTCAAAAAGATAAAAGGGAATCGGTTGTTATATGATAATAAAAAAAATAAGAATATAGCTGGCAGACGCCCCTGGAAACCAAGGAGTAGACCCTATTCTGTAAAAATAGGAGAGAGAAATTGTGATGTATTTATTAGTGATGAGAGTGGAAAGATAAATATAAACAAAATAACAGATGATACGAAGGATACTTTTGTTAAATTTCTTACTTTTTGCAAATTAGATATACTTACTGCAGAAACGATAACAGATTCTCTCCTGGATTGGCTTGATAAAGATGATTTACACCATATTAACGGCGCCGAAAAAGATTATTATAGTTCTTTACCAGATCCCTATGAGCCAAAAAATGGATCATTTGAATCTATCGAGGAAATGGCATTGGTGAAAGGTGTTACTCCACACATCTTTGAGATGATAAGAGAACACTTAACTATTTACGGTGCAGGGAAAATAAATGTGAACTTTGCATCGAGAGAAGTTTTTTCCTCTGTTCCTATGTTTACTTCCGAAATTGCTGAAGCGATAATTCAATTTAGGAAAAAATGGGGGAGTGTTAAAAGGATAGATTCTTTGAAAGATCTCTTATCACAGTTTGGTATTGTAGGTAAGGATTATCAGAAGATTTTAAATTATTTAACAATCTCTGATTCAAATTATATGACAATTTATGCAATTGCTTCTTCAGATAAGATAAAAAATTCTTATAAAATCGTTATTCAGAAAAGTCTGGATAATTGTAAAGTTATTGCAGCGTATCCTTAACAGTAGTAGAGATTTCAAGCAAGTATGAATAGAATACCATTTGTAAATATGTTTTTTCAAAGGGCGATGGGATTATCGCTCAGAGGGGACGATCTTATTATAACGGTTGTCCATAAAAAACTCATTCATTATTCTCATGAGACTTATACCATCAAGGATTTTATGCTCAAGGATACCCAGCAACTGGAATCTCTATCGCTGCCATTGGAAAAATTTGAAGGAGAAATTATCTTCTCCTGGCCGAGAGAATATACGATTGTGAGAGAGATGAATTATCCTCATGCGAATCTCAAAGAGTTAAGAGAAGCGCTTGAATATCAATTAGACAGTTTTATACCTTTTAGTAATGAGAATGTTTATTTCGATATTCATTTCGATTCTTATTCAGTCTCTCAAACCAGGCAAGATACCAGAGTTCTTGTTATTGCAGTAAAAAAAATGGAATTGGATACTATTCTCTCTAAATTGCACATCTTAAAGATTAACCCTTCACGGGTTATTATTTCACCTTTTGCTTTTCTGCCTATACTGGAGGAAGAGGAAAAGGAAGATCTTACTGTGTTGATTGGTAAGAATACGGAAAGTTACAGTTATAATCTCTATGAAAAAGACCGTTTGATTTTATCAGCTATGATAAAAACAGAGGCTGAATTAGCCAATTGGCTGAAAGCGAATCCTCCCGAAGAGATATTGTTAACGAGCGCTAATAATGGGGTTTTCTCACTCGATAAATACAAAATTCCTTATCGATTGATGGATGATTATTCTGAATCCTATGGATGCGCGCTTTATGGTCTATCTGACTACTCATGTAATATGAGTCTTGTTAAGACACGCAAGAAACGATTAAATCCTCAGATTGTATTGATGTGTTTCATTATGGGTTTTTTACTATTTTTTGCATTTCTTGTTCCTTATATTCAAAAGATGAACAATATGGCAACACTAAAAACCATAAACGCTCAGGCTAAATCAATTAAAAAAGATGTGCTTGCTGTTGAGAAATTACAAGAGCGTATAACAATGCTAGAGGAATCCGTTACTAAGATAGATGAAATAAAGGGGAAATATGTATCAAGGATCGATGTAATCTTAGAATTAGCAAAGGTATTGCCAAACGATGCATGGGTAAAAGCCATGAACATTGAGAAAAATACTTTTGAGATAGAAGGCGATGCGGTATCTTCTACAAACCTGATACCGATTCTGGAAAATTCACCACTTTTTTTTGGAGTAGGTTTAATATCGCCCGTTACGAAGACACAAAGCGGACGGGAAAAGTTCCGCATAAAAGTAAATATTAAGATGTAGATAAATTATGGAAAAACTCTTAGAGATCTTTAGAAAATTCAAGTTAAGAGAAAGGATACTGCTGATTGTAGCTCTCAGCGTTCTTTTTTATATCGCTATTGATAAAGTTCTTATTACCCCCTTTTTTGAATCAATTCACGAAACGAAAGAGCGATTAGAGACGCAAAAGAACCTGCTGAAGAAATACTATTCATTTGTTTCCAATAAAAATTACTATGAGGGCAGGTTAAATGATCTGGAAGAATATTATACAAAACTCCAGGGAAAATTTTTGTCTGAGGAAACCGAAGAACTTGCTTTTGCAAAATTACAGGAGATAGTAAATAACCTTGCTGTCAAGAATGGATTAAGCGTTTCAAGAAGTACAGCCTTAAAGAAAGAAGTAATTAATAAAAAACCGTATCTCGTTACGGTATCAATTAATTTTGAAATAACCGAATTGGATAGTTCTCAAAAGTTACAAAATTTTTTATATGATATAGAATATAATGATGATAAATTCCTTTTTATAGATAATTTAAGGATCAAAACCTTAGGTTTTGATGTTATAAAAGGTGCAAATATTTCATCTACTTTAACGGCAGTTGCCTCTATAGAAAAGAAGCTGTGATTCCATGAAATTTATTCATATGAATACGAAATCAGTGTGGGTTGTTATAGAAATCTTTAAAAAAAAGATAAAACAGTGGAAATATTATTTACCCATAATAAATCTCAGTCTTTTTGTAAGTGTTGCCGTCCTTGCCATTCTTTGCGTATGGTTAGTGTATCGTCCAACTGAGGATGTCGTGAGATCAGAAAAATACAAAGAGGGACCGCCGGTTAATAAAAATATGTTGCCTTCTCTGGTTACAAATGCGAAAGAGATAAATTATTATGAGCATATACTATCAAGTAACCCATTCTCGCCGAACCGTGCCGCCTGGGTTTCTTCTGAGATACAAAAAGATTCAAAACAAGAGGTATATAAAGAAGAGGAGGACGATGATGAAGAAGAAGAAAGAATTGGACAGACTGTGGTGAGCCAGCAAAAGCCAAGAGGGACTCCCGCGAAAATAGTACTGCAAGGGATATTGATTCTGGGAAATACAAAAAAAGCATTAATCGAAAATCCAAATAAGGTGGCTAATAAAAAACCTTTTATTTTTGTTGAAGAAGGTGATGAAATAGCGGAATATAAAGTAAAAAATATAGAATCAAATCTCATTAAACTTGATTGGTATGGTGAAGAACAAACCGTTGTAATGAGACCAGGCATGAAAGAATAATTCCATAACATCAGCAATTATTTATGAGTACATTTAAATACAGATTATTGACTTCTTCCAGTAGTATTATTGAAGGGGAGAAAGAGGCTGCCAGTAAGGTAGACTTAATTAATGATTTCCGCAAGTCAGGACATATCATTTTACATGTTTATCAGGTAGATAAGAATAAAAAATTTGGCTTACTCTTAAATCGCGCAAATAAGAAAGCCGTTTTACCCTTTACTCAGGAACTTGCAACACTTCTTGAGGGAGGCATTCCTATCGATAAAAGCTTATCTATCTTAATATCATCTCAAAATAATAATAGCATGAAAGGTGTTATTGAAGATGTGCTCAACGGAATTAAGTCCGGAAAGTCTTTTGCTGAATCCCTCACAAATCATATTAAGATGTTTTCGAGTGTTTATGTAAATATGATACGTGCAGGGGAGGAAGGCGGGGTATTGCCGCAGGTACTCAAGAGATTAGGATCATATCAGGAAAAAATACAAAAAGTGAGGGGTGAAATCATTTCAGCGATGGTATACCCTTTATTACTGAGTGTTACTGGTCTCGTATCAATAAGTGCTCTTGTTATTTATGTTATACCTAAATTCTCTCAGATATTCGAGGGTATGGGAATTTCTCTTCCCTTCTCAACCCAGGTGCTTATCGGTATGAGTCATTATTCCATTCGATACGGTTGGGTCTTAATTATTGTAGCGATTGCCGTATTCTTCTTGTATAAGAGAGCTATGAGGGATAAGAAGACATCAATAAAAATAGATCAGAAAAAGTTAAAGTTGCCTGTTATTGGTAATCTTCTCTGGAAAGTACAAATATCGCGATTTGCCAGGACATTAGGTACATTACTGGAAAACGGTGTATCATTACTTAAATCTATGGATATTGTTAAAGACGTGTTATCGAATCACTATCTTGCCGATATTCTTGGAAGTGTAAAAGGTAATGTAAAAGAGGGGTCTGGTCTTACCGTATCACTTGCCAAAAGGGGTTTTCTGCCAGAGATTGCCGTGCATTTATTGAAAGTTGGTGAAGAGACGGGAAATTTAGACAAGATGCTTCTGAAAGTTGCTGATAATTTTGACGCTGACGTAGAGCAGCGTATGAAGAGACTTGTAACGGCAGTAGAGCCTGTGCTTATATTACTTATGGGTACTATTGTTGGTGTAATTGTCATCTCTATGTTAACGGCAATACTCAGTGTGAATGACCTGCGGTTTTGATACCGTTAGTAATCTGGAAGTTAAAATTTCTTATTTTCCAATTTCTCAGCAGCTTCTGCTCGTCGCAGGTACATTGGCAGTAATTGATCTGCTTCACATCGCCTTCCCGATTCGTATGCCATCTCACCCAAAAAAGCCACATACTTTGCCTTTGGTATTGCTTTCTCTTCTTCATCTATAAAAATATCCTTCTGTTGAAATATATCTTTATATGCCGAAACGCCATCCCCAAAAACAACCACAGGCCGCGGGAGGATAGATAAAAGTTCCTCAGGCTGCATTACCAGAAATTCGGATACCCTTTTCTTCTGAACAACTTTCACCCCATGATCAAGACGAATAGGGACTGGTTGATAGATACAGGCATAGACATGATTCCGTCTCGCATCGAGAATAGGGCATACAGGTATGGAATCCATGATATAGTTTTCAATGATACTATCGAATATGGGTACATCAATAACCGGTTTTTGTAATGCGTAAGCCATAGTCTTTGCACATGTTACTCCTATGCGCAATCCCGTATACGATCCCGGTCCTACGTCGACAGCAATAAGATCGATATCACTAAATTTCCAACCAATCTGTTGAAAGATATCCTTAATGGTTGGTACTAATTCTCTACCATGCTGCATACCAGCCTCTAAATCCCTGGCAGCAATAACATGCTTATTCTCACAAACAGCAACACCTCCGATACTTCCCGATGTTTCTATTCCAAGTACTTTCATAAGTTTATAGCGATTTCATAATGTTGTTACTCAAAATAATGATGGATTATCATGGTATTATTTGTAGGGGCGTATTACTCTATACGCCCTACCACACAAAATATCAGAAATAATGGAAAAAAGAAACATTTAAAATAAAGGAAAATGCCATATTTTTGTTTCTTGACAGGAGTAAATCATATTTGTAAAGTATGGCATCATTTTACAGATCAGAAACAAATGAGTAATAAAAAAGATTTGTCTGAAAGAGATATATGCACGCAGTTCATTCTGCCGGCACTGGTTAAAGCCGGATGGGATGTTGAGAAGCAAGTCCGGGAAGAGGTCTTTTTTACTGACGGACGAATCTTTGTCAAAGGTAACAAGACTGCCCGGGGGAAAAGAAAACGTGCCGATTTTATTCTCTACCTCAAGCCGAATATTCCTATTGCCGTTATTGAAGCAAAGGACAACAATCATTCCGTAGGAGCCGGATTACAGCAGGCGTTAGGCTATGCAGAGACACTTGATGTTCCGGTTGCGTTCAGCTCAAATGGCGATGGTTTTGTTCAACATGATCGCTCCGGTTTCTCTGAGCAAATCGAGAAAGAATTGTCTTTAGACGCTTTCCCTTCTTCTGCCGAGCTTTGGAAGATGTATAAAAGGTATAAGAAGATTGAAACGCCCCGGCAGGAAGAGATTGCTTCTTTTGATTACTTCTTTGACGGATCAGGACGGTTGCCTCGTTATTATCAGCAAATAGCCATTAACCGAACCGTGGAAGTTATCGCACGCGGGCAGAACAGAATTCTTCTTGTAATGGCTACCGGAACGGGAAAGACATATACCGCTTTCCAGATTATTTACCGTCTTTGGAAAAACGGACACAAAAAACGAATCCTATTCCTGGCCGACCGCAATGTGCTTATTGATCAAACCAGGCGCAATGATTTTAAGCACTTTAAAAAAAAGATGACTGTCATAAAAAAGAAAAAGATTGATAAGGCGTTCGAGATTTATCTTGCCCTTTATCAGGGATTAACAAACTACAATGAAGACAAGGATGCTTACAAAGAGTTTAGCCGTGATTTTTTTGATCTGGTGATCGTTGATGAGTGCCATCGTGGGAGTGCGGCCGCTGATAGCGCATGGAGGGCGATACTTGATTATTTTCGTTCCGCCACGCATATTGGCTTTACTGCAACACCGAGGGAGACAAAGGAAGTATCAAACATCACATACTTCGGTGATCCGATTTATACCTATACGCTCAGACAAGGCATTGAAGACGGATTTCTGGCCCCATACAAAGTCATTCGGGTTGGGCTTAATACCGATCTTGAAGGCTGGCGGCCTGAAGCGGGTAAAAAAGACAGGGATGGCAATGAGGTTGAGGATCATGTTTATAACATCAAAGACTTTGATAGAAATTTGGTGATTGATGAACGGACAAAACTGGTAGCCAAAAGGGTGTCGGAATATTTACGGAAAACAAACCGATTCGATAAAACGATAGTTTTCTGTGTGGATATAGAGCATGCCGAACGAATAAGGCAGGCTATCGCCAACGAAAATGCCGATGTGGTTCGGGAAAACTATAAATATGTCATGCGCATTACCGGTGATGATGAACAAGGTAAACGCGAAGTGGACAATTTCATAAATCCTGAGGAGCGTTATCCGGTTATCACTGCCACGTCGAAATTGATGACCACCGGCGTTGATGCACAGACATGCAAACTAATCGTGCTTGATTCAAACATCAAATCAATGACCGAATTCAAGCAGATCATCGGACGCGGAACTCGTATTAATGAAGAGTATGGCAAGACCTTCTTCGCCATTATGGATTTCCGTAATGTGACGGATCTTTTCGCTGATCCGGCTTTTGACGGCGACCCGGTTATGATCAAAGAAGTTACGGGCGAACAGGAATTAACGGATCAGGATATTTATCCGGAAGAAGACCAGGAAGTCATTGACCCGGAAACCGGCCAACCGGTGGATTTTGAAGAAGAAACATCGGTCGAATACCCCACACAACCGGAAATTATCCAGGGTGGTACAATTGTATCTGAACCTCGTCAGAAAGTATATGTGGCCGGAGTGGATGTTTCAGTGTTAAACGAACGGGTTCAGCATCTGGACGCAGATGGAAAACTTATTACCGAAAGCCTCAAGGACTACACAAAGAAGGGCATCTTGCAGGAGTTTCAATCACTCGATAATTTTCTTGCCCGATGGAACGGTGCTCATAAAAAAAAAGCAGTTATCGAGGAGTTAGAATCACAAGGGATTATTCCGGAAAACCTGATGGCAGAGGTAAAGAAGGATTTGGATGTATTTGACCTTATCTGCCACATTGCTTTGGATATGCCTGCACTTACCCGACGGGAGCGCGCGGAAAATATAAAGAAACGCAATTATTTCTCTAAATATGGGGAGAAAGCGCGGAAGGTTATTGATGCCCTCCTGGATAAATATGCTGATGAGGGTATTGAAAATATAGAAGACCTTACGATTTTGAGAATAGAACCATTTAATCAAATCGGGACACCCACGGAAATCGTGCAGATGTTTTGCGGGAGGGATCAGTATCTTCATGTTATTGAAGAACTGGAGCATGAACTATATACAGCAGCGTAAAGAGTTCTCACAAAGAACACAAAGCTCACGAAGAAAAAATGAATGAAAATGAATTAAGTGAAAAAATTATTGGGTTGGCTATTAAGGTTCATTCTGCCTTGGGCCCAGGTCTGCCGGAATCCGCGTATGAAAAAGCGCTTGTTTTTGAGTTGAGCAGAAATGGTTATAAAGCAGAGGTGCAAAAAAGTATTTCAATAAATTATGAGGGAATAATCATAGATGAAGGATATCGGGCAGATATCGTCGTAAATGATAGCGTTTTGATAGAGTTACAATCTGTTAAACAAATTGAAGATATTCATTTGAAACAACTTCTTACCTATATACGTCTTTCAAATAAGAAATTGGGTTTACTCATCAATTTTAATGAAATTTTACTAAAGAATGGTATTCGGCGAGTTATTAACGGGACTATTTAAAACTTTGTGATCTCTGTGTGCTTTGTGAGAGAAACAAGTGAAACAAGATGAAAAACATCGGGAATATTATAAAAACATTACAGAACATTATGCGCAAGGATCCGGGCGTGTCCGGAGATGCACAGCGCATTGAGCAGTTGGGATGGATGATTAGTCTCAAAATCCTTGATGACAAGGACAAGGAGATTGAGCTTCTCAACGACAAATATGTTTCCCCGATGCCGAAGAAATTGCAATGGCGCAATTGGGCGGCTGATGACGAGGGCATGACCGGTGATGAGTTGAAAAACTTCATTGACGGCACATTGATCCCGCAGTTAAAAAACCTCGATGTGAGTTCCGGCAATAAGCGCGCCCTCATTATCCGCGAGATATTCGATGGCACCAATAACTACATGAAGAACGGGACGATCATCCGACAGGTGCTCAATGAGTTAAATCAGATTGATTTTAATAGTTCGGAAGACCGTCATGTCTTTGCCGATATTTACGAAACGATCTTGCGTGACCTTCAAAGCGCAGGAAATTATGGGGAATTTTATACTCCCCGTGCCTTGACAGAGTTTATCACGGAAATGATCAATCCTCGCCTGGGAGAAAAAGTGCTGGACCCTGCCTGCGGTACCGGCGGGTTCTTAACCAGCGCTATAGAAAATATCCGTAAACAGGACATCAAAGGCATTGAGGATCTTAGGGCACTTGAAAAAAGCATTCACGGTATGGAATTCAAACCACTTCCCTTCATGCTCTGTGTAACCAATTTGATATTGTACGATATCGAAGTGCCGAATGTAGATTATACCGACAGCTTAAACCGTGAATATACCTCAATCGGACAAAAAGACAGGGTGGATGTCATCCTTGCCAATCCGCCTTTTGGCGCCTCGGTTACTGATGGGGTAGAGACTAACTTTCCCCAAAATTTCCGCACGACGGAAAGCGCTGATTTGTTCTTAATGCTCATGGTGCGGTATTTGAAAGAAGGAGGTCGTGCCGGTATTGTTTTACCGGATGGATCGATGACCGGCGACGGCGTAAAACAGCGTATTCGCCAGCATTTGTTGGAAAATTGTAATCTGCACACCATCGTGCGGTTGCCAAATTCAGTCTTTCAGCCGTATGCCAGCGTTGCAACGAATCTGCTTTTCTTTGAAAAAGGTAAACCGACCAAAGAAATATGGTACTGGGAACACAAACTGCCCGAAGGCGTTAAGGCATATAGCAAGACGAAACCGATACAGAAAAGCGAGTTTGACGATCTTAAGAAGTGGTGGAAGAAGCGAAATGAGAATAAACAGGCGTGGAAGGTCTCTATTGATACGATTGCCTCCAATGGCTATAATCTCGACATAAAAAATCCGCATACACCTGAAGAAAAACACGCGTATTCAAGTGTGGAACTGGTGACGATGATTCACGAATCATTTCGAAAGAGTGATGAGCTTCTTCAACAATTGAGAAAGGAGTTGGAGCATGGATAACGCAGAAAATAAATCCCAGCTCATTATTTACCAGGCGGAAGATGGACAAACAAAGCTTGAAGTACGGTTGGAAGATGAGACCATCTGGTTAACTCAGGCGGCTATGGCGGACTTGTTCCAGACGACACCGCAGAATATTACGATTCATCTCAAAGAGATTTACGCAGAAGGAGAATTGCCTCAAGAATCAACTTGTAAGGAAAACTTAAAAGTTCAAGTCGAGGGTGGGAGACAGGTCAGCCGCGCGCGGAAATTTTATAGCCTTCCGGTCATTCTTGCAGTTGGCTATCGTGTCCGTTCTCATCGGGGTACCCAATTCCGCCGGTGGGCTACGGAACGGCTTAATGAGTACTTAGTCAAGGGCTTCACGATGGATGATGAACGGCTTAAGCAGGCCGTAAACATCGGCTCTGATTATTTTGATGAAATCCTTGAGCGTATTCGCGACATCCGTTCCAGCGAGAAGCGGTTTTATCAGAAAATCTGGGATATTTATAAGCTGGCAGTGGATTATGACCCGAAGGCGGAAGAGACCCTGGAGTTTTTCAAAATAGTTCAGAACAAACTCCATTTCGCTGTCTCCGGCAAGACGGCAGCAGAGATAATTTCCGAGCGGGCAGATGCATCAAAACCCAATATGGGTCTTACCGCATGGAAAGGCGTCAAGGTGCGTCAGGGCGATGGACCACTGCTAAGAATTACCTCAATGAAAAAGAAATGGAACAGCTTAACAGAATCGTGATCATGTACCTTGATTATGCTGAAGACCAGGCGAGACGCCACCGGCAGGTCTTCATGCGCGACTGGCGCAAAAAGCTTGACGCGTTTCTCAAGTTTCATGAACGTGATATCCTTGAGCATGCCGGAACCGTAACCAAAGAAGTTGCTGATGCACTGGCTTTGGAACATTATGAGGTTTTTAATAAAAATCGTTTGAAGAGTGAGGCTGAAGCAGAAACGCTTGCCGATGATGAGGCTTTAAAAATGATAGAACAGGAAGCGGCAAAACACCTTCCGAAGAAAAAGGGGCGGAAGAATGGGTGAGTGGAAGAAGGTAAAAATCAGTCAGTTTTTGAAAGAACGGGAAGGCAGATATGACCCGGATGATGAAGCTGTGCAGGGCTTGAAAAGGCTGAATAAGATCGACTTTTTCGGTAAAATTCACCTTTCTAATAAAGGTTCAAAGACAGATATGATCATTATCGAACCCGGAGATCTTGTTATTTCTGGGATCAATGTTTCAAAGGGTGCTCTTGCTGTTTATCATGGAGAAGAACCGATTACGGCGACTATTCATTACTCGTCCTACATTTTTGATGAAAGGCAAATAGATATAGATTACTTTCAGCGATTTGTCAGGAGTCAATCTTTTGTACAAACACTTAAAGATCAGGTTAAGGGCGGTATAAAAACAGAAATAAAACCTAAACATTTTCTGCCTCTTGAAATTTACTTGCCGGATATTGAGTTCCAAAAAAAGGTCGTTTCCTTTTTCAAAAGAATTGAAAATGAAATGGATCATTTGGGCAGTGAGATAACTCACCAGCAGTCTTTTCTCAAACAACTTCGCCTAAGAATATTGCAAGAGGCTATTGAAGGAAAGCTGACGGCCAAATGGCGCGAGCAACATCCTGATCTTATCAGCGGAGATAATCACGCCTCAAAATTGCTTGAGAAGATCAAAGCCGAAAAAGAGCGACTGATAAAAGAAGGAAACCCTTCGACTTCGCTCAGGATAAGAATTAAGAAAGATAAACCGATTGCACCGATTGCTGAAGCAGAAAAGCCTTTTGATTTGCCCGATAGATGGGTATGGTGCCGGGTGGTAGAGATATGTGAAGAACTCTCTACAGGGCCGTTTGGCTCAATGCTTCATAAATCAGACTATGTTAGCGGTGGAATACCCGTTGTCAATCCTATGAATATTCTTGATGGGAAAATATGTGCAGATGAACGGATGTGTATCTCACAAAAAACCAAAGAGAGATTGGAAAGATACTCCCTAAAACAAGGCGATTTAATTATTGCCAGACGTGGTAACCTCAGCAAATGTGCGATTGTTCAAGAACTGCAAAATGGGTGGTTATGCGGTACGGGCTCTTTTTTCCTTAGAGTTTTATGTGTAGATAAAGTGTATTTTCGAATGGCGTATTGCTCCACAAAATCGCAAGCTTATCTGTTGCAAGATTCAGTTGGTCAAACAATGGATAATCTCAACCAGAAGCTCTTATGCAAATTGCCGGTAGCTCTTCCCCCCATTGCTGAACAAAAAGCTATTGTTGAGCGGGTGGATAAACTTATGACCATGATAGACGAATTGGAAAAACGAATATGCGAACGCAAGGAACAAGCCAAAATGCTGATGCAGTCTGTTTTGCGAGAGGCATTTGTTAAGGGATAATTTTAGATTTTAAATGGAATAATGAGTTGATGAAAGTGTTACTGGACACAAACATAGTTATTCATAGGGAGGCAGGAAATGTAGTAAATCCCGATATAGGCATTTTATTTAAATGGCTTGATGACTTGCATTATCAGAAATGTGTTCATCCAGTGACAGTCGAGGAAATAAACAAGCACAAAGATCCGAAAACGGTTGCAACGTTTAATATTAAGTTGGGTAATTATCACCAGCTTAAGACCAAAGCCCCGATAAATCACACAGTACAACAAGTATGTTCGAAAATTGACAATGACAAAAATGATTTAAGTGATACCACCTTGTTAAATGAATTGGTTAATAATCGGGTTGATATTTTGATTAGCGAAGATAAGCAAATTTTCCACAAGGCTTTGCTTCTGGGTGTATGTGATCGCGTATTTACTATCGATTCCTTTCTCGAAAAAGTTACGGTGGAGAACCCCAAACTTCAAAACTATAAAGTCCTTTCGGTCAAGCAAGAGCATTTTGGCAATTTAAATCTTGCTGATGAATTCTTTTCTACATTAAAACAAGACTATCCCGGTTTTGATAAATGGTTCAATAGGAAAGCAGATGAAATAGCCTATGTTTGTAAGCAAGATAATAAACTACTGGCATTTCTGTATCTTAAAATAGAACGGGGGACTGAAGATTATTCAGATATTATCCCTGCTTTTTCTAAAAAGAAAAGGCTTAAGATCGGAACGTTCAAGGTTGATTATAACGGTTTTAAACTTGGCGAACGATTTCTCAAGATTATTTTTGATAACGCAATTCAAGCAAAGACTGAAGAGATATACGTTACCATATTCAATAAGCGTCTTGAACAGCAACGTCTGATTGCTTTGTTGGAAACTTATGGTTTTGTGTTTCATGGGCATAAAAAATCCGGTTCTAATGAAGAACTGGTTTATGTTCGTAATTTTTCAAAAAAAGCAAACAGAGATGTTCCCAAAGTAACATTCCCTTATATTTCAACAAAGGGAAGTATATTTATTGTCCCAATATATCCGGAATATCACACCAATCTGCTTCCCGATTCTATCTTAAAGACAGAATTCCCCGCCGATTATGTAGAAAATGAGCCATTTCGAAATGCAATAAGCAAGGTGTATATTTCCAGATCGATTGAGAGAAATCTTGAATCGGGGGATATGATTGCTTTTTATCGTACGGGAGGACTTTATAAGGGCGTAGTGACAACTTTAGGTATCGTTGAAAGTGTTATAACCAATATTAAAGATGAACATGAGTTTATACATTTGTGCGGAAAACGAAGCGTCTTTTCGATTCAGGAATTATTAGAGCATTGGAATTATAAACGTAATAATCGGCCTTTTATTGTTAATTTTTTATATGCATATTCTTTTCCAAAAAGGATTACGTTAAACGATCTGATTAATTTGAAGATTATCCCCAACGTTAATTCTGCTCCTAGAGGTTTTGCCAAGATAAGTTTTGATGATTTTAAATTAATAGTAAGGGAGACAAAGACGGATGAAAGTATTATTGTCTATTAAACCAGAATTTGTGGATAAAATATTCTGCGGAGAGAAAAAGTACGAATTTAGAAGATCGATTTTTAAAAGGCAAGAAGTTAAAAAAATAGTGGTATATGCCTCGGCGCCAATTAGCAAAGTTATCGGAGAATTTGAAGTAGATCATATCTTGGCTGGGGATATATTTGATCTATGGGAGCAGACCAAAAAGTTTGCTGGCATTACAGAAGAGTATTTTTTTAATTATTTTAGCGGGCTTGAAAACGGGTATGCAATAAAGATAAAAAAATACGTAAGATATTTGAAGCCATATTGTATTGAAGAGCAGTTTGGTTTAAAACCACCACAGTCATTTGTTTATATTTAGGATGAATCAGATGTGTAAATACAAAGTTAAGTAGTATGGGTTAATTGGAGCGAACCTATCAATGCCTTTTTTGTTGGGTATACTTCCAGACTGGGTCAAATGGACATTTTTTATTCATATATAGTAGTTATTAATTCATACACTACAATATACTGTATAGAAAATGCCGTTAAAAGTTCATTTGACCCAGTCTGTTCGCTTCACCCAACCTTACTACTTTACTTAAAATATCCTTGTTATCGAGGTAAAGTGAGAAACCAGCCAAGTATCATGAAGTTACAAATTTAATCTTTTAACCCTTTTGGCTAATTTAGCCATCAGTTGAGCTGGTGGTATAATAGAGACTTTTCTAGTATTAGAGGTTATTGGATTTTAACTGAAGGTATGGCCAAATACAATATTTACAAAATCGAAAAGGTCAAAGAGTCGAAATTGCTTGAAAAACTACAAACCGTCGGCCTCTCTCTTGCCGGACAGAAAAGTGTTAACGGCTTTACCCTTTCATTTTATTTTTCAAAAGAACCGGAGGACATTGATATTTGGTGGGCCGATCTGTACGAAGGTTATTTTGGTTTGGATAGTAAACCAAAGAACAAGGTTTATTTTGGAGTATTTTTGATCTCAAATTCATCGTTGTCTTATGCAATCAGCATGGGAAAATCGCACTTTTATCTCAAGGATTTTTGCGATACAGATTTTGGGATCAATCTTGCCGAGAGGATAGCTGACAACAATCTCAAGCTCAAAAATTCGAAATTGTTTGGTGGCAAGAAAAGCAAAACAATCATTTCTTATCAGGAAAATAGCGAGTTTGAATATGATAGCGGAGAATCTATACACTATGTTAAGGCCAAGACGATTGATAAGGATAAATGGGGAGAGGTTGCAAGTTTTGGCAATTCGGCACAGTTGCATTTAGAAATATTGCCAGATGATCTACCTGAATTAGTCCAGGCTATTGATGAAGAACTACTGAAAAGCCCTAAGATAATTTTACCCAGAGCAACAGCTATTGCAGATAAGATAAAAATAGCAGAACTGGATCAAATACTTGTGCAAGAAATTCTAAACAGTACGAACGCTGGTCTACAGCCAGCAGAGGCGACAGTTTCTGGTGTTGATTTTGTTTTTCTGGGTAAAAATCAGTATCGCTTTATACTTGACCGACAAGGGCAGGATGTAGAAGGAGAACTCAATTTTTCTGTTCTTCACGATTTTATAAACCGACACAATATTGATCTTGCGACTAACATTAACAAACTCAAAATTAAAGTTTCAGACGAGCATAACAAGGGTTATACAAAACCACTGAAATATTTTCTTGATTATGTCGATGACGAGAGGCATTTTCTCCGTGATGGCGATTGGCATATTTTCAACCAAAACTATATTGAATTTCTGAAGAAACAAATTGATGATAGAATTGTCTTTGAAAACCCAAATATCAACTTTTCTAATTCGGTATTTAAGCAGTGGCGAAACGACCTTTCTGATGAAGAAAAGGGGTGCTCACGGTTATGCTGAATATCATTTCAACTCTTTGAGAGAAAATGATGGCTACATGAATTTAGATAGGCATGTAACCACTTTACAACAGTACAAAATAGAAAAACTGGATTTGTTCAAAGACAATACAGCGTTTTTTGTTAAAATTGGTACTCCGCAAAAGTTTGCCTATGCAATAGATCAGGCAGTTGCGACAGTTAAAATTTTACAAACTCGAACCTCCTCAATCCAAATCGACGGACAAGACATCAGACCAAAAAAGATATGCCTTTGGCTTATTTTTGAACGAAAAACACAATTCACAAAGATTTCTGAAATCAAATCATTGATTTTCTTGATGAAACTTGCTGAGTGGCAAAGACAATGCTCTAACGCTGGATATGAGTCAATTGTTCGTGTGGGATATAGGCAGCACTAGGCTCTATCGAGTTAGCAAATTGGCCTATTCAGCAGCCATTTTGCTTGTGTTTTATAAGTCAAGTAAGATAGGTTATGCGGAGCTAACCCATCAATGTTTTTTTGTTGGATGTGCTTCGCTTCTCATAGCCTAATTCTTTTTCAATTCGCAGCAGTGGGAGAAGAATCTCACGCCAATCATCAATTGAGCCGTTCACCCCGTTTATTTCTAGTCCTTCTTCATCGTAGTATATCTCGAGCTTTCCATCGCAACAACCACACTTCAAAAGATAGCGTGGCATTTTCTTCCCTGCCCCTTTTTTATGGTGAACCCTGATTTGAGGATAACCATCTGGTCTTGTATAATAAAAGCGATTGATCCTTTTTTGTATATGCATGTATTCTCACTCCATGTCTCTGATAGACTTCCTTGATATTTAATTGATAGTTTAGACAGAATTTGCTAAATAATACTATATCAAAAAAACTTGGAAGTTAGTATACTTTTTAATGTCTGCCAATTTGCAAGGTAAAACCTCTATAAATTTATGAGGGAGGAAGAAGGACTATGGAAGGGAAAAATTATATTAATGGGGCATTTGTTGATGGGGCATCTGGTGAACGGTTTGAAAGCAGAAGTCCCGCTAGTTTTGATGAAGTGTTGGGGACATTCCCGCTTTCATCTGAGAAAGATGTAAATGATGCCGTTAACGCTGCACAAGCGGCTTACGATGGTTGGAGGCATCTATCGCGGATTAAACGGGGTGAATACCTTGATGAGTTTACCCAGTTAATAAAAAAAGATCGAGAAGAGATTGCCCGCTTAATGGCAAAAGAGTGTGGAAAAGGAATCGTAGAAAGCCGTGCAGATGTAACAGAAGGTATCCACATGGCCCAATATGTATTTGGTACCGTTCGGATGCCTCACGGTGATGTGGTTGACTCTGAAATTCCGGAAAAAGATTCTTTCATGCGCAGAAAGCCGAAGGGGGTTGTTGCGGCGATTACTGCGTGGAATTTTCCTTTTGCTGTTCCCCTGTGGCTGGTCTGTCCATCAGTAGTAGAAGGGAATACGGTTATTCTTAAGCCTTCCCGGGAAACGGCATGCGTAGGTAATGTGATTGCCGAATATGCGCATAAGGCTGGTTTTCCACCAGGTGTGATTAATATCATACATGGGAGTTGTGGAGACCTGTTAGTGAAACATCCGGATACCCATGTCGTGCTGTTCGTTGGTTCTAATGCTGTGGGAGCAGAAATAAAGAGGACTGTCGCCGGGTTTGATAATAAAATGGCTGCCTGTGAGATGGGAGGAAAAAATGCACTCATTGTGCTCGATGATGCCAGTCTGGATATTGCTGTGAATGCGGCTGTTATCAGCGCCTTTAAGACCTCAGGGCAGCGATGCACCTCTGCAAGCCGGTTCATTGTACATGAGAAGGTGTTTACAGAATTTGAAAAGAGGTTTATTGAAATAACAAAGAGGATAAAGATCGGTGATCCTCTGGATGAATCTGTATTCATGGGCCCTGTAATCAATCAGGCAGCAACGGAAAAGATTGCACAATACAACGAACTTGCTAAAAAAGAGGGTGCAAAGGTGTTGTTGGATGGTGGAAGGCTTATGGACAATCCGTATAAAAAAGGTTATTTTATGTCTCCTTTTGTATATCGCATGCAGAATAATCCGAAAAGCCGTGTACTCCATGAGGAGGTTTTCGGGCCACATGTTGCCATTATTCCGGTAAAAGATGTTGACGAGGCTATAGAGGTTCATAATGATACCGGTTATGGTCTTACCTGTGCCGTAATTACCGAAGATTATCGAAAGGCGAGAAGGATCCGGGAAGATTGTGAATACGGACTTGGCTATGTGAATTTGCCTACTATTGGAGCAGAGGTGCATTTACCCTTTGGCGGTGTTAAAAAGAGTGGAACGGGATTGCCATCGGGCAGCACACTCATTGATGTGGTGACGCATCGCACGGCCTGGACAGTTAACCATGCTATGGAGATTAAGATGGCTCAGGGATTAACCGTGAAATTATAAATCAATAGTAAACGCTCATGTCATATTAGTCCTTACATATCAATACCTGATTTTTCGCATTGTGCATTCTCGAACGGCATGATAAGCACGCGCTTCTTTTCCGCCATGTCGTTCGGTTTTCAATCATTAATTACTATACTTCAAGCCCGAAGGGCTGTCATGATTATAGGCATGGAACAACCATAATGAATAACCCTGAAGGGGTGAAATGATGCTAATAGAATATTACCATACCATCAAATCCTGAATGATATATCAACACAGGTTTTTCCTATGTCACCCCTTCGGGGTTTAAGGGTTTTTTTCTAATTTTTGCTATAATCATGACATCCCTACGGGATTATAGTGTGCAAAGGATGAAATCGGACATTATTATGATAAGGTGGCACGAACAAACCCAGTCTCATTGTGTTCAGTTTTATTTTTGGATTACTATAGTTTTTGAAATAACCCCCATAGGGGCATATGCGTTACCGTAAGAAGTAAAATAAATCTTACCTTGGGACTATAACCGCATCTCTATTGAATTAATTAGTATTTTTAAAGACACTGTCTATTGCTTGTTCGAGATCGCTTACCTCAATTATACATATATTACCGGGAATAGGAATGCTCAATAATGAACCCTTAGGGATGATGATCTTGTCTATAAAATGTAACTCCCTTAAGACTGTTTCTATTTTGCTATCCAGCGATGCTCCTGGTAATACCCTTCCTTGACCGTCCAATCCACCTGTTACCGCTATATTCTCCGGGATTAATGATTTTGTAAGTACGGCATAGTAGCATAAAGCGGTTGCAAGCCCTATATCGTTTCTATCACACTTTTCTAATATTTCATTCATTTCTTTCTCAAGACAGTACTTTATATGATTTATCGCAGGGGGAATTATAATGTCGGTATGTCTTCTTTGTGCAAATTGATTTACCATCATGGTATTATTCGGGATAAACCCGCAGTGCAAAGTCTTTAATGTCTCTGGCACGATGTCATTATTATTTGGATAGAGGCATGTTAAGTAGATAGAAAAACTAATGTTGGCGTTATAGGTAAGTAATGTCCGGATTTTCCCTATTTTTGCTTCAGGTTTATAGAATTGATTGGCAAGCTTTTTATCAAGTAATATATTGAGAATGCTATTTTCCCAAATGTCTCGTTCATGAATAGGCGATTCAGCTATATAGTTTTTGATATGTGTCCTAAGATTCTCCCTCTTGTCAGGGTTTAAAAATCCAGGGATTTTATTAAGAGCATATTGAATGGCAGTCAGGATATCTGATACGGTCGAACCTTTTAGTCCGAAGTCATCTTTTTCTAATTCTGCGCATACAAACTCGTTAGGACATATCTTACAGTACTCAATTCCTTTATCGCATTTATGAAGAATCTCGTCTATGTATTTTATATAATTGCCAATTTCCAGATGTTGTTTTGGAATAAAGTTCATAAAAATTATCTTAATTTTTTGCCTTCTTGCTTCGTAATTGGTATAATGACTGTTTATTTGTAAAAATAAACAATACGTTAATTGGATTTTATATGTTTTTTTCAGAATAATTTTTATTTTACCTTAGTATAATTATAGAAATCCAGGAGATTATAAATACTATTATTCTTAACAAGTAGGTAAACATTTTATGATTATTATGAAAAATTTGAAAACTGCTGGTTCTGAAATTTGTACGTATGCTCGTGCTTTAAATATGGAATTTCAGGAGTTTGAGATATGGATAAAAAATATGAATTATAAGTTATTTCTGGAACATACTCATTCAAGTGAATATTATAAGCGAAAGCAGGTGCCTCTCAGTTAATAGAAAAAATCTTCACAAAAATAATGTAAGCTAGTGAGGGTTTTTCTATATGATAAGGATACAAATTGATTTATTAATATTAGTATTGAGGAACAAATAGTTTTTTGATCAATGAAATTACAGAATATCATTTTTGAGACGCTGACAGTCGGTCCCCTTGAAGTGAATTGTTACATTCTTGGTTCCAAAAAGGACCATAATGCAATAGTAATAGACGCTGGTGGTAATCCAGAAGAAATTCTCGATTTCTTAAAAAAGCACAATCTTACCTTGCAATATATTTTGAATACCCATGCACATTTTGATCATGTGGGGGGAGTAAGATCTTTACAAGATTCGACCGGTGCAAAATTCCTGCTTCATTCAGGGGATATACCCCTGTTAAATTATTTGGATGATCAGACACATACATTTGGAATGCCCTCTATTCCCCTGCCAACAGTAGATAGGCCACTGGTAGATAATGAAGAAATTCCTCTTGGAGACGAGGTCTTACGGGTTATACATACTCCAGGGCATTCTCCTGGCAGTGTATGTTTCCTCATAGATAATGCTGTATTTGTTGGCGACACGCTCTTTGCAGGCTCAATTGGCAGGACAGACCTCTACGGTGGTTCTTATGTTAAGATAATTAACTCAATAAAAACTTGTCTGTTTACTTTGGGAGACAGCGTAATTGTCTATCCGGGGCATGGATTACCTACTACTATAGGTGAAGAAAAACAGCATAATCCCTTTTTCTCATAGAAAATTTTACGATAAAGAGAATCAATAATAAAATTTACCTTATGAGCTGGTTCTCAGTATCCTGTAGTAAAATCCCCCCTTGTTGATTTTATAAAGGGGGATTTTACTATTTTTTCAGATTAAATTTGTTTATTTGGTTTCCTGGATTACCAGATCATCAAAAAGTGTAGAGGAGTCGGACTTTGTCCACATGCCTACATTTCCACTATCAAAGGTATCATCTGTTATTTCTATTACCTTTGTATTATCAAGAAAACATTGAATCTTATCTTCCTTACAAACAGCTTTTAATAAGTGCCATTCACCCAAAGTTACTTTTGTATTTTTACCTCCAATTTGCTTCCGGCTTCCATTAACAACTTTATATAGTCTGACATTATTTTCCAAAGCGTTTGCCCCGAGTACATAATAGTTGTTGTTGTCTTTATATCTGAAGACCAATCCACCTGCCTGATCAACTTTGCCCGTTTCAGCTCTGAATCTTACAAATACCATGAGATCTTTATAGGATAGGTTATCCAGTATCAAAAGTGGAAAATGATAATCTGTATCATCTGTTCCGGTTTGTACAACTACATTATCAGGCGAAGTTGCTTTTTCTGTTTTCATAACCATCCAACGTCCTGCTTTACCCTTGCCTGTTAGAGTACTTTGAAATCCTGCGGGCATTTCATCAACTTTATCATCATCGAAATAATATTCCCTTCTTTCCCCAAGGATTTCTGAGGGTGTAATTTTTTGACCTTGTTGTGCCAGGGCATAATGAGAAATTGACGGATACAATAAGCAAATAGAAATTGTAATAAGCAGTTTTTTCATACATTTGACCTCATCTTGTAAAAATACCTGTTAATTTAATTACATGCGAATTAATATCTCAATACAATCTTAAATAGTAAACCCTCCTTTCTCCAAATGTTATTTAACCGTGTTCATATTTTTATTAATAATTTGACTAAAACTTTATTGTTAATTATAAATATTCAAGTTTACCAAATACTTAATTTTACAAACAGTTGTATTTAAAATAATTTGTAAATTTTGGTCTTGATACTATAATAATTACTTATATTTATACGGGAAATTGATACGCTCCTTAATGAAAACGCTAGTATCGGCCGGGGTCTTGTGATGTGAACTCATCTATATCAATCATAAAAGATTGATTTTAACAAAAACTCATTATTACAGAAGGGTAATTAAAATGGGTAAGCCGCTTCGCGTTTTAATTGTCGATGATTCATTACATGATGTTGATTTAGTGCTTTGTGAATTAAGACGAGGTGGCTATGATCCGATATTTGAAAGGGTCGAAACAGCTTCAGCGATGAAGATGGAACTTGAAAGGCAAGTATGGGATATTGTCCTTTCTGAACATTCCATGCCATTTTTCAGTGGAATTGGTGCACTGATACAATTGCAATTAAGTAAAATGGATCTGCCATTTATTATCATATCAGGTGTTATAAGTGGGGATGTAGTGGTAGAATACATGAAAGCTGGCGCTCAAGATTATGTGAGAAAGAATAATCTGACATCGCTAGTTGCTTCCATTGAGCGGGCATTAAGCGAGGCAGAGGAACGGATGAATCAAAGGCAAGCAGAGGAATTACTCCGTATGAATGAGAGTAGACATAGATTGTTACTTGAAAATCTTCCCCAAAGGATATTTTATAAAGATAAAAATTTAATGTATGTATCCTGTAATGAGAGTTTAGCTAAGGATTTGCGCATCAGACCAGATGAAATCTATGGAAGGACAGATTATGAGTTTTTTCCTAAAGAGCTTGCTGAAAAATACCGGGCAGGAGATAAAAGGGTTATAGAATCAGGACAGGCTGAGGATAGAGAAGAGAAATATATCAAAGACGGGCAAGAATTGATCATCCGTATGGTGGAAACCCCTATGAAAGATGAAAAGGGTGATATTATTGGAATATCAGGTATTTTTTGGGATATTACTGAAAAGGTATTATTATCAAGGGAGGCTGAACGCTCCAGGCATTTGGCATCATTAGGTGAACTGGCGGCAGGGGTAGCTCATGAGATTAATAATCCTATAAATGGTATTATCAATTGTGCCCAAATATTGTTTAATGAGAGCAAAGAAGGGAGTAGCGAACAAGATCTTGCCAGGCGAATTATCAAGGAAGGCGATCGTGTTGCCGGCATAGTGCACAGCCTCCTTTCTTTCTCCAGGCCAAGTGATACAAAAGAAAAAAAGAGTGATGTTTGCATGCATACAATCCTGTCTGATACGCTTATACTGACAAAGGCTCAATTGCAAAAAGAGGGTATTCAGATAAAGGCGAATGTTCCAAAGAGCCTGCCAAAAATAGTTGCAAATCCACATCAAATACAACAGGTCTTCTTAAATACCATAAGTAATGCACGATATGCCCTGAACCAAAAATATCCGAAAATACATGATAACAAGATTCTTGAAATCCTAGGTGAAGAGATAATGTTAAATAATTATCCTTATGTAAAAATCACGTTTTATGATCATGGTATCGGCATACCTGCTCATATCGTGCATAAAGTAATGGATCCATTTTTTACCACAAAACCGAGAGATAAAGGAACGGGATTAGGTTTAAGCGTAAGCCATGGTATTGTTACTGCTCACGGTGGCAAATTTATTATTGATAGTGTAGAGGGAGAATTTGCGAAATTTTCAGTAGTTTTGCCGGTAAAGCCTGTTGCAGATAGCTTGTAAATTTTAGATAAACTGTAGTGAGTTTTACCTATTGCATTGCTGCTCCATCGCTTTCGATTGAGCCAGCGAATTATTTACCGGAAAGATGTTTCTTTATTCGTATTCAGGTATGCTTATGGATGAACGGGTAGATTTTAACATCTTATAAATGGCAAATTCTGATTCGGCCTCAACGTGCATATCCTTTTCCTTGTAAAGGAGTCCTAGATTTCTGTGTGCATCAATATCATCTGCGTTAATATCTAAAACTTTCTTATATGCCTCAATAGCATCATCCCATTTGCCAATCTTTTGGTAAGTGAGTCCGAGGTTATAATAAGCGTTCACAAGGTTAGGGTCGATCTCTATTGCCTTTTCCCACTGGACAAGGGCAGTGTTATACATATTTTTCTTTGCATAGGCATTGCCTAATTTATAGTATAACCCTGCATGGTTTGGATAAACTTCGGTAATCTTCTCCCATGTTTGTATAGTTTTGTCTAATAAACCTTTTGCATTATATGCATCTGCAAGATTTATCAGGGCATCATAATCATTTGGATTGATTTCAATAACCTTGATCCACAAAGAGATAGCCTTGTCAAGATCTCCCTGATTATAGTACGCTATTCCCAGATTAAAGTAAGCATCAGTATTGTTAGGATTTAATTCAATAGTTTTACTCCAGGCAGCGATGGATCTATCATGCATCCCCTTTGTAGCATTAAGTTCAGCATAATTGTAATACGCCTCCGCATAGTCAGGTTTGCTATCAATAGCCTTTTTATATTCGGATAATGCCTCTTCCTGCATATCATTTTTTGTGTAAATCTCTCCTAAGGTGAAATGGGCTTCAGCAATTTTGGGATTAAGTTTAATTGCCTGTTCCAAGGAGGATACAGCATCTTTAGTTTTATTTTCTT
>JAANMY010001414.1_pt1 | contig 27383 bp, 23 predicted proteins | sample 7279691 | NCBI WGS metagenome assembly JAANMY01 (sample SAMN14094543, study PRJNA606508) | bioreactor metagenome | isolation source: A lab-scale SPAN reactor treating ammonium-rich wastewater day 388 | place: Ireland: Galway | collected 2018-02-07
GCGCGGGGCCAGCCCCGCACCCCGGCCAAGGGGGGCACGCCCCCCTTGGCAATCCCCGTGAGTATTTCTGGCAAGATGAAGGGCTTTCGTTTTCCCCGGCGTCCCGGCTATGCTTCACGGGTGAAGCGACGGGGGTTGGCGATGCAGGTCTTTGACGGTCATAACGATGTGCTGAGCCGCCTCTGGTGCGCTGGCGGCGACCCGGTCGAACGCTTTGGCCGCGACGAGGGGCATATCAATGCCGCGGCGGCGCGGGCGGGCGGCTTTGCCGGCGGGCTGTTTGCGCTCTATTCGCCAAACCGCCGCGCTGCCTTCGACTTTCGCGGTTTTCGTGGCGGCGCCATGCCGCTGTCCGGGGCGATGGAGCAACCGGTGGCGCTGCAATCGGTGATGGCCGAGGTCGGCATCGCGCAGCGCCTGCAGGCGGCGGGATTGCTGCGGCTTTGCACCGATGTGGCGGGGATCGAGGCGGCGATGGCCGCGGGGCGGCTGGCGGCGGTGCTGCATCTGGAGGGCGCCGAATGCCTCGATCCTGAGTTGCTGGTGCTCGATACGCTTCACGCGCTGGGCTTGCGTTCGCTGGGGCCGGTCTGGTCGCGGCCGACGATCTGGGGCGACGGTGTGCCCTTTGGCTTTGGCCGTGATGGTGACACCGGGCCCGGCCTGACCGAGGACGGGCGCCGTCTGGTGGCGCGATGCGCCGAACTGGGGATCGTCGTCGATACCAGCCATCTGACGATGAAGGGCTTTTGGGACATCGCCGCGATGGGGCTGCCGATGGTCGCCACCCATTCCAACGCCTGGGATCTGTGCCGCGCCACCCGCAACCTGACGGTCCCGCAATTGCGGGCGATCGGCGAGACCCGGGGCATGGTCGGGCTGAATTTTGCCACGGTATTCCTGACGGAGGGCGGCTGGCAGAGCGGCAAGGCCGGGCTGGACGATTGCCTGCGCCAACTCGACGCGCTGATCGAGGGGGCGGGCGAGGATCATGTCGGGCTGGGCTCGGATTTCGACGGCGCGCCGCTGCCGCAGGGAATGGAAAGCTGCGCCGACCTGCCCGCGCTGGTCGCGGCGATGCAGGCGCACGGCTATGGCGCGCCGCTGATCGAGAAACTGTGCCACGGCAACTGGCTGGCCTTCCTGCGCCGCACCTGGGGCGGATAGCCCGCCACAGCCCCCTTGCGCCGCCCGCCCCGAGCCGGTAAAGCAATCCCTGCCTCGGACAACGGCGGGTTGGCGGAGAGGTTACGCAGCGGATTGCAAATCCGTGAAGACCGGTTCGATTCCGGTACCCGCCTCCAAGGCTTGCGCCCGTTCCCTGAAATGCCTCCCCGGCGCCGATCTGGCTGCATTCTGCCCACTGGCAGCGCCCGGCGTTTTCGCCTATATGCCCGCGCATGAGCACGCTCTCCAACACCGGCCTGACCTTTCGCAAGATGCATGGGGCGGGCAACGATTTCGTCGTGATCGACTCGCGCGGGGGCGGGGCGCGGACCACGCCTGCGCTGGCGCGGGCGTTGGGCGACCGGCATCGTGGCGTCGGCTTCGATCAACTGGCCGAGCTGCGCGACGCCGACGATGCCGATCTGACGCTCGATTTCTGGAACGCCGACGGCACCATGGCCGGGGCCTGCGGCAATGCCACCCGCTGCGTCGCCTGGCTGGTGATGCAAGAGACCGGGCGCGACGCGTTGACCATCCGCACCGCGCGCGGCCTGTTGCAGGCCCGCCGGATCGGCGGGCGCGTCTGGGTCAACATGGGGGCGCCGCTGACCGACTGGCAGGCGATCCCGCTCAGCGGGCCGCAGGACGCGCTGCATCTGCCGCTGCCGGGCGATCCGGTCGGCGTGGGCATGGGCAATCCGCATTGCGTGTTCGTGGTCGAGGATGCCGAGGCGGTGGATCTCGAAACCCGGGGTCCGGCGGTTGAACATGATCCGCTGTTCCCCGAACGCACCAATGTGGAATTCATCAGCCGGATCGGCGACGACCGCCTGCGCATGCGGGTCTGGGAGCGTGGCACCGGTGTCACCCTCGCCTGCGGCTCGGGCGCCTGCGCGGCGGCGGTGGCGGCGGCGCAGCGCGGCCTGACCGGGCGGCGCGTGGTGATGGAGCTGGACGGCGGGGTTCTGGAGGCCGACTGGCGTGACGATGGCGTCTGGCTGACCGGCCCGGTGGCCGATGTCTTTACCGCGACGCTGCCGCAGGACTTTCTGTCCCGGTTATGAACCCGCCCGTTTTCACCACGCTGGGTTGTCGGCTCAACGCCTATGAAACCGAGGCGATGAAGGATCTCGCCGCGCAGGCGGGGGTGGCGAATGCGCATGTGGTCAACACCTGCGCCGTGACCGCCGAGGCGGTGCGCAAGGCGCGGCAGGAAATCCGCCGCATCGCCCGCGAGAACCCGGGCGCCACGATCATCGTCACCGGCTGCGCCGCGCAGACCGAACCCGAAACCTTTGCCGCCATGCCCGAGGTTTCGCGCGTCATCGGCAACCATGAGAAGATGCAGCCGGAAACCTGGGCCGGGCTGGCGCCGGATCTGATCGGCCAGACCGAGCGGGTGCAGGTCGATGACATCCTGTCGGTCCGGGAAACCGCCGGCCATCTGATCGATGGTTTCGGCACCCGCGCCCGGGCCTATGTGCAGGTGCAGAACGGCTGCGACCATCGCTGCACCTTCTGCATCATCCCCTACGGGCGGGGCAATTCGCGCTCGGTTCCGGCGGGGGTGGTGGTCGAGCAGATCAAGCGGCTGGTGGGGGCGGGATACAACGAGGTGGTGCTGACCGGGGTTGACCTGACCTCCTGGGGCGCCGATCTGCCCGCCGCGCCCAAGCTCGGCGATCTGGTACGCCGCATCCTGAAGCTGGTGCCGGATCTGCCGCGCCTGCGGATTTCCTCGATCGATTCGATCGAGGCCGATCCGGCGCTGATCGAGGCGATCGCCGCAGAGCCGCGCCTCATGCCGCATCTGCACCTCAGCCTGCAGGCCGGGGATGACATGATCCTGAAACGCATGAAGCGCCGCCATCTGCGCGACGATGCGATTCGGTTTTGCGACGACATGCGCCGGGCGCGCCCCGATCTGGTTTACGGCGCCGACATCATCGCCGGGTTTCCCACCGAAACCGAGGCCATGTTCGCCAATACGCTCGATATGGTGCAGGCCTGCGGGCTGACCTGGCTGCATGTCTTTCCCTACAGCCCACGCAAGGGCACACCTGCGGCGCGCATGCCGCAGGTTGCCGGGGCGGCGATCAAGGACCGCGCGGCGCAGTTGCGGGCCCTGGGCGGGCGACTGGCCGCGCAGCACCTGGCCAGCCAGATCGGCCGCGATCACCGGGTGCTGATGGAAAGCCCCCGCATGGGCCGCACCGAGCAATTCACCGAGGTGGCCTTTGCCGCCGACCAGCCGGTCGGCGCCATCGTGCCCGCGCGAATTGCCGGGCACGACGGGACGCAACTGATCGCCTGAGGCGTCAGATCAGATCGTAGGGCACGGTGAATTCGCCCATCAGATGCTTGAGCTTTTCGGCGTCCACCTCGCCGGTCGCGGCGATCCGCGCCACCAGCCCGCGCTTCTTGTCCTCGACAACCTCGGCGACATGGGCGGCGATGCCCGCTTCCTTGAGCGCCTCGTCGAACACCCGGGTAATCGCCATGCGGCGCAGATCGGGTTTGAACACCTTGCCCACCGCGGTCTTGGGCAATTCGGCCAGCACCTCGACATATTTCGGCACGGCGGCGCGTTCGGGGATGCGTTCGGCGGCGTGCTGGGCCAGTTCCTTGGGCGTCGCGGTCTTGCCCGCCACCAGCTCGACATAGACGCAGGGCAGCTCGCCCGCGACCGAATCGGGCTGGCCGATCGCCCCGGCGAACGAGACGGCGGGGTGGCTGAGCATCGCCTCCTCGATCATCGCCGGATCGATGTTGTGGCCGCCGCGGATGATGAGATCCTTGGCCCGGCCGGTGATCCACAGATAGCCGTCGGCATCGATGCGCCCCAGATCGCCGGTCCGCAGCCAGTTCCCGTCGGCATAGAGGCCGATGTTCTTGGCGGTTTCGGTATAGGTGCTGCCCGGGTTCACGCCGGGGTTCGACACGCAGATCTCGCCGACTTCATCGACCGCGCATTGCTTGCTGACCTTGCCATCCGGCCCGTGGTGCAGGATGCGCACGTCGGTATAGGGGAACGGGATGCCGACCGAGCCCACCTTCTTGATGCCATTGGGCGGGTTGGCCGAAACAAGGCAGGTCGCCTCGGTCAGGCCATATCCTTCGAGGATCTCGACCCCCGTAGCCTCCTGGAACCGTTTGTACAGCTCGACCGGCAACGCCGCCGAGCCCGAAAACCCGCCCTGCAGCGACGAGATGTCGGCATTGACCGGGCGCTGCATCAGCGCCGCCAGTGCGGTCGGCACGGTGAAGATGAAGGTGGCACGGTAGCGTTCCACCAGCTTCCAGAAATTGTCGAACACACCGTCGCCGCGATAACCGGCGGGCGTCGGCATCACCACATGCGCGCCCGAGGTGATCGCGCTCATCATCACCGGATAGGCGGCAAAGACGTGGAACATCGGCAGCGGGCACAGCACGGTGTCCTGTTCGGTGAACAGCAGTTCAGCCCCGATCCAGCCGTTATAGATCAGGCCCGAGAATTTGTGCTGCGCCACCTTGGGCGTGCCGGTGGTGCCGCCGGTGTGGAAATAGGCGCAGACTCGGTCCTGCGTCGATTGCGCAAAGGTCAGCGTCGCGGGCTGGCTGGCCAGCGAGGGGCTGAACCGGTGAATCCGGGCCGAATGGCGCACCGGATTCTTGGGCCGGATCAGCGGTACGATCAGCTTCTTCACGCCGGTCAGATAGCGCAGCAGATCGATTTCGACGACATGCTTGACATCGGGGGCATTGGCGACCGCCTCGGCCACCTTCTGCGCGATGTCCACCTTGGGGAAGGACCGCAGCGTGACGACGACCTTGGCCTTGGTCTCGCGCAGGATGCCGGCGATTTTTTCCGGCTCCAGCAGCGGGTTGATCGGGTTGACGATCCCCGCCGTCATGCCGCCGAACAGGGTGATGACCGTCTCGTTGATCGAGGGCAGCACATAGGCGACGGTATCGCCCTCGCCCACGCCAAGGCTGCGAAACAGGTTCGCCGCCTGCGTCACCTTGGTGTGGAACTCGTTCCAGCTCAGCGTTTCGGCCTTGGCGCCGTCGGTCGAGAACATCTGGAACGTCAGCGCATTGCGGGTGCCGAAACGCTCGCGGGTGCGGGCGATCTGGTCGTAGACGGTGACGGGCAGCGCCCGCGCCGACCAGGGCATCTCGGACTGGATCGCCGCGCAATCGGCTGCGGTGGCAAAGGTTCGCGTCATGGTTTCCTCCCGGGCGCTTTGGCCCGAGTGTGACGATTCCGCGAGGGTTATGCAATTGGCGCCGGGCAGGTGCCGTCGCGTCGTCAGTCGGCTTCGGCGCCGTCGGTAAACTGCAGCCGTGCCAGCCGCGCATAAAGCCCGCCCTGCGCCACCAGCGCCGCATGCGTGCCCTCGGCAGCGATGCGGCCGTTCTCGAACACGACGATGCGGTCGGCCTTGCGCACGGTGGCCAGCCGGTGGGCCACAACCAGCGTTGTGCGGCCCTGCGACAGCCGTTCCACCGCCTGTTGCACCAGCCGCTCGCTCTCGGCGTCCAGCGCCGAGGTCGCCTCGTCCAGCAGCAGCACCGGCGCGTCGCGCAGGATGGCGCGGGCGATGGCGATACGCTGTTTCTGCCCACCCGACAGCATCACGCCCCGCTCGCCCAGTTGGGTATCATAGCCCTCGGGCAGCGCGGCGATGAAATCATGCGCGGCGGCGGCGCGGGCGGCCTCCTCGATCTGGGCATCGCTGGCGCCGGGACGGCCAAAGCCGATATTCTCGCGCGCTGTGGTGGCAAAGATCACCGGGTCTTGCGGCACCAGCGCCATGGCGCCGCGCAGATCGGCCCGGGTCATGTCGCGCAGGTCGATCCCGTCCAGCCGCACGGCACCTTGTTGCGGGTCATAGAACCGCAGCAGCATCTGGATCATCGTCGATTTCCCGGCCCCCGAGGGGCCGACCAGCGCCACCGTCTCGCCGGGTTGCACGTCCAGACTGATCCCGTCCAGCGCCGATTGCCCGGGCCGCGACGGGTAGTGAAAGCGCACGTTGTCAAACTGCACGGCGCCCTTCACCGGCACGGGCAGCGCCTGCGGCTGATCCGGGTCCAGCACCGTATCGACGGTATCCAGCAGCTCGACCAGCCGTTCGGTCGCCCCGGCGGCGCGCTGCAATTCGCCCCAGATTTCCGACAGCGCCCCGACCGACCCGGCCACCAGCACCGAATAGATCACGAACTGCACCAGCTCGCCGATGCTCATGGTTCCTTCGCGCACGTCGATGGCGCCGACCCACAGCACGCCGACGATGCCCGAAAACACCAGTGCGATGATCACCACGGTCATCGCCGCGCGGGTGGCGATGCGGATCATGGCGACGTCAAAGCTCTTTTCCGTCACGGTATCGAACGCGTGGATCGACTGCGGTTCATGCGTGAAAGCCTGCACGGTCTGCGCCGCACCCAGCGCCTCGGAGGCGGTGCCGGACGACGCCGCGATCCAGTCCTGATTTTGCCGTGACAGATTGCGCAACCGCCGGCCCAGCACGATGATCGGCACGATCACCGCAGGCACCAGCAGCAGCACCAGCCCGGTCAGCTTGGGCGAGGTCAGCGCCAGCAGCGCCAGCCCGCCGACCAGCATCAGGATATTGCGCAGGGCGACCGAAACCGACGATCCGACAATCGACTGGATCAGCGTCGTGTCGGTGGTGATGCGCGACAGCACCTCGCCCGACATGATCCGCTCGTAAAAGGCGGGCGACATGGCGATGACCCGCGCGAACAGCGCCTTGCGCAGGTCGGCCACCACCCGCTCGCCCAGCCGCGTGACCATGTAATAGCGCGCGCCCGTGCCCAGGGCCAGCAACCCGGCCAGCGCCAGCGCGGCGAGGAAATACTGGTTGAGCAGCGGCAGTTCGCCGGTGCCGAACCCGTCCACCACCCGCCGCACCGCCAGCGGCAGCGCCAGCGACACCCCCGCGGTCAGCACCAGCGAGACCAGCGCCCCCAGCAACAGCCCGCGATAGGCGGCGAGATAGGGCCACAACCCGGCCAGCGAACCGATCTTGCGCGACGGGGCTCGGTTCTCGGTCTGTGATGCGTCGCTCATGCGTCTCTCCTCGGGCCTATGGATCGCGTGTATGTGGCCGGGCGGCGATGAGCAAGCTTTGCAGGGCGCGGCCCGGTGCCGCGGCGCCGATTCCGCCCGCTGCGCAGCCTTCCGCCCGATCACGCCGCGCTACCCGATTGGTGATCGCCCCCCCGCTTGCCGCGCGCCCGGCGCAGCGGCATGGTGAGGCATATCCAGCCCGGAGTTTCCCCCATGCCCTTTCCCCTGACCCGCCTGCGCCGCGCGATGATCCTGTCGCTCAGCGGTCTTGTCCTTGCCCTGCCGCTGTCGGCGGAAACCGCGATCCGGGCTGTCACCCTGTCCACGGCGGGCCTCGCCATGGTCGAGGCGCAGGGCCAGTTTGGCGGCGAGCCGATCCGCCTGTCAGTGGCGCGCGACGACATTGACGATTTCCTCAAAAGCCTCTGGGTGCTCGATCCTGCCGGGGCGGTGCCCTTTGTCACCATGACCGGGCCGGGCAGCTTCGAGGATGCCTTCGCGCATTTCCCCTTTGGTCCTCAGGACGTGATCGACCCCGCGCGGCTGATGTCGTCGATGGTTGGCGCTCCGCTGGTGGTTGAACGGCGCGGCGAGACCTGGCAGGGGCTGAACATGGGCGTCATGCAGCGCCCGGGCGAGCATGGTTCGATCAACGTCCTGAACCTGCAGGGCGATGACGGGGTGATGCACAGCTTTGAAATGGATGACGCGCTGGGCGTGCGCTTTGCCGATGCCGCCGATCAGGCGACGCTGACCGCCGCGCTGCGCGCCTGGCGTGGCTCGTCGAATCCGCGCCGGGTCGAGCTGGCGCTCGACAGCGACGACAGCACGCCGCGCGATGTCGGGCTGGTCTATCTGCAGAACGCGCCGCTGTGGCGCACCGCCTGGCGCGCGGTCGATACGCCCGAAGGTATCCGGCTGATCGGCTGGGCGGTGGTCGAGAACACCACCGGCATCGACTGGCAGGATGTGCGGCTGACGCTGGCCACCGGCTCAGTCCGCGCGATTTCGGCCCGCCTCTACGAGCGGCGCTATGCCCAACGCGAGGATGCCGAGATGATCCTCGCCGAGCCCGTGGCGGTGCCGATGGCGATGCCGATGGCGCGCGGTGCGCTGGCGGAAATGGCGGTCGGCGCTGCGGCGCCGCAGGCGAGCATGGCCGACAGCGCCGGGTCGATGCAGATCACCGCCGACGATGGCGACAGCTTCAGCCGCTTCACGCTGGAAACCCCGGTGACACTGCCCGCCGGGCAGATGATGAGCGTGCCGTTCCTGTCCGAACTGCTGCCGGATGCGCGGCTGACGCTGTTCCGCGGCGGCCAGGCCTCGATCCATCCGGTGATTGCCCTGTCGCTGGAAAACCCGCTGCCGCTGCGCCTGCCTGCCGGGGTGCTGACGCTCTATGAGGACGGTCGCGGCCATGCCGGGGATGCGACGATTCCCGAACTGGCGCCCGGCGCGACCGAGATCGTCGATTTCGCCCGCGACACCGCGGTCGAGGTCCGCGAGGAAAGCACCAACACCGAGACGGTCCGCGAAATGCGGCTGGCCAACGGGCTGCTCTATGTGACCGAGGATCTGGAGCGCCGGATCACCTATCGCATCGAGGGGGCGCCGCAGGCCGAACGCGAGATCACCATCGATCACCCGCGCCGCGCCGATTGGACTGTCTCCAGCACCACCGGCGCCGAGGAGCGCCCGGAGGCCTGGCGCTGGGTCGTGACCGTCGGCGCCGGCGAGCGCGCCAGCCTGACCGTGACCGAGCGCCAGCCGCGGATTCGCCGCGTCGGGCTGATGGATATCGATCTGGGTACGCTGGCCTTCTGGCAGGGCCGGGCGCTGGACCCGCAGGTGCGCGCCACGCTGGAGCAACTGGCCGGTCTGCGCCGCCAGATCACCGAGGCCGAGAATGAGCAGCGTCGCACCGCGGGCGAGGTGCAGAACCTCGAGCGCGAGCAGGCGCGGCTGGTGAACCTGATCGTGCAACTGGGTGACGACAGCCAGGCCAACCGCGAGCGCCGCGCCCGGGTCGATACCATCGACCGCGAGATTGCCGCGATGCAGGACAATGCCGCCGCCGCCGCCCGCCGCGTGACCGACCTGCGCGCGCAGATCACCACGCTGATCGGCGGCTGACGAGAGCCACGACACGGGCGGCCGCCGGGGTTCCCCGGCGGCCGCCTGCTTTTCAGCCGAACTGATAGCTCGACGCGGTGACGCCGCCCATCAGGCCGACATCGTGATAGATCCGTCTGGCCGGTTCGCCCTCGGCGGCCCCCAGCGCGGCGAAGATCGGCACGAAATGGTCCTCCTCGGCATGGCAGACCCGGGCGTAGGGCGCCTGTTCCCAGTCGAGCAGCGCCTGGGTGCGGGCCTCGGGCGCCTCGGCCAGCACCGCGTCCAGCCAGGCGTCAAAGGCCTCGGACGGCACTTTGGCGCCGGGTCCGAAGAGCCGCAGGTTGTGGTAGCTCAGGCCCGAGCCGACGATCATCACCCCCTCGTCGCGCAGCGGCGCCAGGGCGCGGCCCAGGGCGAAATGTTCCTCGGGCGAATAGCCCTTGCGCAGCGAGACTTGGTAGACCGGCACGTTCGCCTCGGGGAACATGATATAGGCCGGGGCAAAGGTGCCGTGGTCAAAGCCCTGCTGGCTGTCGATGCGCGTCGGCAATCCGGCGGCTTCGAGCAGGTCGCGGGTATGGGCGGCCAGATCGGGCGCGCCGGGGGCCGGGTAGACGATCGAATAGGTTTCCTTGGGAAAGCCGTAGTAATCATAGACCATCGGCGGGCGGGCGGCGCCCATCACGGCGAAGCTGTCGTCCTCCCAATGGCCCGAGATCATCAGGACCGCCCGCGGCGTTTCCGGCAGTTCGGCGACCATCCGTTTGAGCGAGGCTTCGAGATTGACGAACTGGGCCCGCATCTGCGGCAGCCAGGGCCAGGGGCCGCCGCCGTGCGAGATGAAATAGGTGGGGAAACGGGTCATCGGAACCTCCATATCTGCTGCCCCCGATATGCGCCCGGGGGAGGGGTTTGAGAAGGCCGACGGCCGCACAGGAGCTGTGCAGGGACGGCGGGCCGGGGTGTCCCACGATGGGACATCCGGGCGGGGTGAGGGAAATCAAGGGGTTGTGCGCGGGCGGTAAGGATTTGTTAAGAGGTGGCGGCGGCCATGGGGTTCGGGCCGTCGCAAGGGGCTGGGGTGAAACCCCACCCTACGGGGCGCAAGGGCGGGGCTTCAGCCCCGCCGGACCGGATGCGCGGCCTTTGGGCGCGCGGTGCAGGGCTTCCGGTCTGCCGACGCCGGTAGGGATCGCCGGCCGGGTTAACAGCGCGAAGCGCCTCCGGCCCGCGCCCGCCTGCGGTCGGGCGCGGGCCTCGCGTTGGCGCATTGGCCGCGACGGCCGGGACAGGCTATGCATCCTCAACCCTGGAATGCATCCTCAGCCGGGTTAACAGCGCGCAGCGCCCCGGCCAGCGCCCGCCCGCCCCTGTGGGCGGGCGCTTTCGTGCTGACATCGCGTCGTTCGATCATAACGCGACATGGCGCCATAAAGCGCCTGCATCGGGGCGTCGGGGGCGCCCGCCCGCGGTCGGGCGCTGGCCTGCATTGGAGCGTGACGGTGAGGGGCCTGCGCGCGGGGGGCTGGGGAGAGGGCCTCATCCGGCCTTCGGTATGCATCTCCAGCCGGGGTTAACAGCGCGAAGCGCCACCGGCCAGCGCCCGACCGCCCCGGTGGGCGGGCGCTTTTGCTGCGTCATCTCTTCGTTCGGCCATAGCGCGACGCCGCGCCATAAAGCGCCTGCATCGGGGCGTCGGGGGCGCCCGCCCGCGGTCGGGCGCTGGCCTGCGTTGGAGCGTGGCGGTGAAGGGCCTTTGCGCGAGGGTCTGGAGAGAGGGCCTCATCCGGCCTTCGGACTGCATCCCCAGCCGGGGTTAACAGCACGCAGCGCCCCGGCCGCCCCCCGGGCGGGCGCTTTTGTGCTGTCGGTTCTTTGTTCAGCCATGGCTCGGGGCCGCCCCATAAAGCGCCGACCTCGCAGCGTCGGAGGCGCCCGTCCGCGGTCGGGCGCTGGCCTTGCCCCCCCCGCCGGGCCAAGGTGCCTAGGACCGGGTCGGCAGCGAGAAGCGGTAGGTCACGCCCAGACCGAGCGAGTAATTCTCGAAGCGGTTGGTATGCGAGCCGACGTATTGCCCCAGCGACACCGCGGCGCCGACCTGACCATAGAGCGACAGCCGGTCGTTCAGATGATAGTTGAACCCGAAGGCCGGATAGAGCAGCGCACCGACCTCATGCGCCGGGTCCACGCCGACATCGTTGAGCCCGTACATCACCTGCGCATAGCCCTGCAGCCGACCGTTGGCGAAGGGCCGGGTCTGCCAGCCGACACCGACAAAACCCTCGGCATAGCCCGCATAGCCGCGGAACGCGGTGGCCGCGGCGGCAACCTGCGCGGCGAGATACCATCTCTCGTTCAGCGCATAATCGGCCTGCACGGCGATCATGCTGATGCCCTCGGTCTCGCGGCCGTTGTAGAAGATGCTCGAGGTCTGGCGCGCGAAAACGTTCAGCCGGATGCCGCGCAGCGTGTAATCGAGCCCCGAGACCGAGGCACGGGTCTGCTCGCCGCGGTAGGACAGATGATAGTTCAGCCCCAGACCCACGGTCCAGTTGCGCGAGGTGCCGAGCGGCGCATAGAGATAGCCCGCCGACAGCGTGGCGCCGACCCCGTTGCCCCAGAGATATTCCAGCGTCGCCTTGGGATAGAGGATGAAACCGGGGCCGGTATCGACGGTGTCCGTCACCCAGCCGCTGCTGCCGAAACCGAGCTGGCCATAGAGGTTGACATTGGGCGACAGCGCGACCCGCGCGCCAAAGCCGCCATGCGCCTGATTGTACCAATGCAGGCCGCTGACGCCGATATCCACAGCAAAGAACGAATAGAGATGCCGACCGTGGAAATGCGAGAATTGCGTCGAGATCACGCCGATATCGCCGGTATAGCTGCCGGTCGGGTTGATCTGGGCGAAGTTGTTGAATTGCAGCGAGAGGATGTTTTCCTGCCGGGGCGCCTCGAAGGTTGCCGAATTCAGCACGGTTCCGGCATCGCCGTAATTGCCGACCGAAAAGGACAGCGGGCGCTGCACGAAGAAATTGATTGTGGAAGCGTTGATCGGCGAGCCGAGGACCGTCACCCGCGCATAATTCACGCCGAAGCTGAGGTTGCGATGGGTATAGCCGATCCCGGCATAGGCCCGGCCATAGAGCCCCTCGCCCGAGAGGCGCTGAATCCCGGCCACGCTGGCGCCGCCGGCGGCGGCGCCCAGCGAGAGGCCCGCGTTGACAAACCAGTTGCGGCCGATATTGCGCTGGACATGCACGGTGGCGTCGGCGCCGAAAAAGCCGCCGTAATCGCCGCCCGCGACCGGCGCGAAGGCGCCGACGCCGTAATAGAGCCAGTCATTGGCGCGCTGCAGGTAATGCACGCCGAACAGGTCGAAATCGCCGCCGTTGGACAGGGTGAGGGTGTTGTAATCCAGCATCAGCATGCCGGAAACCTGGCGCAGTTCGGGCCGGGGGGCGGGGAAGTCCTGGGCCGTGGCGGTCGTGGCGCCGAGCAGGGCGAGGCTCAGCAGGGCCGCCCGTGTCAGGGCCGGGCGGGGGATCATCCGGCGGCGAGCCGCGCGCAACAGCGCCCCAGGTTTCAGATGTCGCATCTACAGAGCGTCCCCCGGCGGCTGCCCGTCGCGGCGGGACCTGTTGATCTCCGCGCGCGGGTTCGTGGTATCCTGTCCGGCAGGTTAGCCTGTCTGGTCGCCACTTTCTACCGGTCATCCCGCCCGGCGCGACCGAAATCCGCCCGGGGCGGGCCGGGTTGCCCGGCAAGCGGCCGCTGCAGCCGCTGTCAGGGTCGATCGGGGGCGCTGTGGAAAGCCGCCGGGTCCGGTGGCGCGGGCCTGCCGGTGGGGGCGATGGGGTGAAGGGCTGCTCCGCGCCCAAAGCGGGCATTGTTGCGATCAGATACCGAACGGAACGCCGCCGGTCACAGGAAGATTGATGCCGGTGACGTATTTCCCCTGCGGGCCAGCCAAATAGGCCACGGCATTGGCCACGTCCTCGGGCAAGCCTGCATCTCTCAGGGCGACATGCGCGTATCTCTGTTTTTTCATCTCGGCCACCGCGATTCCGCGTTCTTCCGCCAAGCGGATATTCGCGGCCATATGCATATCGGTCGCAATATACCCCGGGCAGACCGTGTTGCACAAAATGCCATCCGGTCCGAATTCCGCTGCCAGGGTCTTTGACAGACCGACCAGCCCATGTTTCATGGCGGTGTAGGCGCCAAAACCCGGTTCGGCGCCAAGGCTGCCGGTCGATCCGATATTGATGATCCGCCCACCACCGACATTGCGCATGTGCGGGATGGCGCCCTGCGCGAGCATCATCGGCCCTAGCAGGTTGATATCAAAGCTCAGTTTCCATTGCTCGGGCGTTGTGGAAAGAAAATTGTCCGATCCGGCCAAAGACCCGGCATTATTGACAAGGATATCCAGTCTTCCGAAGGTCGAGAGGATTCTTTCGAAGACAGCCGCGATATCTCCGGCATTTGTGACATCGAGGGTCAGCGAAAGCGCCGACCCACCGGTCTTTGCGATATCCGACACGAGACCCGCCAGCAGATCAGACCGCGATGTGGCTTTTCCATCGACGTCCATGGAGCCGCCGATGTCTGTCACAACGACGGCGGCCCCGTCCTCGGCAAGCCTGCGGCTGATTGCGCGCCCAATTCCGCGCGGTGCTGACGCGCCCGTCACCAGCGCGACCTTGCCTTTCAGTGGCAACATGAGTTGAATCCCCTCGGAGTGATAAGATCCTGGAAGAGTGCGGCATGATTGGCCCGGCGTATCAACAGGGTCACGCCGGGGCGAACGGCGGCAATGCCCGCACGCCCCCATCCGCAAAGGGCGCCGGTTTCCCGGCGCCCTTTGTCGGTCAGTGTACCACCTTCATCCGGGGCGCTTCCTCGTCGCTGTGGGCCTGGCCGGCGATGATCAGCCCTTCGGGCCCGGCAGAGACCGGCACCGTCGCGCCGTCCAGCACGGTTCCGGCCAGCAGCATCTGCGCCAGCGGGTCTTGCAGATACCGCTGGATCACCCGTTTCAGCGGGCGGGCGCCGTAAACCGGATCATAGCCCTTGTCGGCCAGCCAGAGCCGGGCGGCATCATCCAGCGCCAGGTTGATCTTGCGCGATTCCAGACGCTTGAGCAGGCGCTTCATCTGGATGGTGACGATGCCGTCCATATCCTCGCGCTTGAGGCGGTCGAAGATGATCGTCTCGTCCAGACGGTTCAGGAATTCGGGCCGGAAATGCGCCCGCACCGCCTCCATCACATGCGCCTTGGCCTCGCTGGCCTCGACGCCGTCAGGCAGATGGCTGAGCGCCTGCGAGCCGAGGTTCGAGGTCAGGATAATCAGCGTCTGCTTGAAATCGACGGTGCGGCCATGGCTGTCGGTCAGCACCCCGTCATCGAGCACCTGCAACAGCACGTTGAACACGTCGGGATGGGCCTTTTCCACCTCGTCGAACAGCACCACCTGATAGGGGCGGCGCCGCACGGCCTCGGTCAGGACGCCGCCTTCCTCATAGCCGACATAGCCCGGAGGGGCGCCGATCAGCCGGGCGACCGCGTGTTTCTCCATGAATTCCGACATGTCGATGCGCACCATGGCGCTGTCGTCGTCGAACAGGAATTCGGCGAGCGCCTTGGTCAGCTCGGTCTTGCCCACCCCGGTCGGCCCGAGGAACAGGAAGCTGCCCAGCGGGCGCCCCTCGTCGTTGAGGCCCGCGCGGGCGCGGCGCACGGCATTGGCCACGGCGTGAACCGCGTGGTTCTGGCCGATGACCCGCTTGTGCAGGCCCTCTTCCATGCGCAGCAGCTTGTCGCGCTCGCCCTCCAGCATCCGCGTGGTGGGGATGCCGGTCCAGCGTTCGACGACCTCGGCGATCTGCTCGGGGCGGACGGCGTCGCCGACCAGTTTTTGCGATTCCCGCGCCTCGGCCTCGGCCAGTTGACGCTCCAGCTCGGGGATGCGGCCGTATTGCAATTCGCCCGCCTTGGCGAAATTGCCCTCGCGCTTGGCGCCGTCGAGGTCGAGCCGGGCTTTTTCCAGCTTTTCCTTCAACCCGCGCGCCGCTTCCAGCATGTCGCGTTCGGCCTGCCACTGGCCGGTCATCTCGGACGATTTCTGCTGCAATTCGGCCAGCTCGCCCTCGATCTTGCGCAGACGGTCGCGGCTGGCGGCGTCGTCTTCCTTGCGCAGGGCCTCGGCCTCGATCTGCTTTTGCAGGATGTCGCGGTCGATGGCGTCGAGTTCCTCGGGCTTGCTGTCGATCTGCATGCGCAGGCGGCTGGCGGCCTCGTCCATCAGGTCGATGGCCTTGTCGGGCAGGAAACGGTCGGTGATGTAGCGGTGGCTGAGCGTCGCCGCGGCGACCAGCGCCGAGTCGGTGATGCGCACGCCGTGGTGCAGCTCGTATTTCTCTTTGATGCCGCGCAGGATCGACACGGTATCCTCGACCGTCGGCTCCTCGATCAGCACCGGCTGGAACCGGCGGGCCAGCGCCGCGTCCTTTTCCACATGCTTGCGGTATTCATCGAGCGTGGTGGCGCCGATGCAATGCAGCTCGCCCCGCGCCAGCGCCGGTTTGATGAGGTTGGCGGCGTCCATCGCGCCTTCGGATTTCCCGGCGCCGACGAGGGTGTGCATCTCGTCGATGAACAGGATGATGTCCCCGGCGGCGGCGGTCACTTCGTTCAGCACGCCCTTGAGCCGTTCCTCGAATTCGCCGCGATACTTGGCGCCCGCGATCAGCGACCCCATGTCGAGCGCCATCAGCGTCTTGTCGCGCAGGGATTCCGGCACGTCGCCGTTGACGATGCGCAGCGCGAGGCCCTCGGCGATCGCGGTCTTGCCGACGCCGGGTTCGCCGATCAGCACCGGGTTGTTCTTTGAGCGGCGGCTGAGCACCTGCATGGCGCGGCGGATTTCCTCGTCGCGGCCGATAATCGGGTCGATCTTGCCGTCGCGCGCCGCCTGCGTCAGGTCGCGGGCGTATTTCTTGAGCGCGTCGAAATTGTCCTCGGCGCTGGCGCTGTCGGCGGTGCGGCCCTTGCGGATGTCGTTGATCGCGGCATTCAGCGCCTGCGCGGTGACGGCGCCGGTATCGAGCGCGTCCTTGGCGGGCGATTTCACCATGGTCAGCGCCATCAGCATGCGTTCGACCGGCACATAGCTGTCACCGGCCTTTTGTGCCAGTTTCTCGGCCTCGTCGAGGACGCGCACCAGCGCGCTGTCGGTATAGACCTGCCCGGCGTCGCCCGAGACCTTGGCGTGTTTGCCCACCGCCAGATCGACGGCCTGCGCCACCCGTTCGGGTGCGCCACCGGCGCGGCGGATCAGGTTGGCGGCCATGCCCTGATCGTCGTCCATCAGGGCCTTGAGCAGGTGTTCCGGGGTCAGCCGCTGGTGCTGTTCGCGCGCGGCGATGGTGTTCGCGGCCTGCAGGAACCCGCGCGCCCGCTCGGTGAACTTTTCAAGGTTCATCGCAATCTCCATGTAAAGCGCCCGTCTGTCGCGGCACGCCCGACCATCGGCGCATGCCCCTCGCGGGCCTTGAGCCCTATGTGGGGGCGAAAATTCGCCGATCAAGAGAGCTGTTAACCGGAGGGCAACCTTCCATCGGCAAGCTTGTGGAAAACGCCCAAGGGAGATGGATCATGCAGAATCGCGCGCTACGATTGCCTTCGCGGGTCTTTGTTCAGGTGCGGTCGCCGCGCGGGTCTTTCGATGCGACTCTCGGCAATCTGTCGGCGGCGGGGGCCCGGCTGCTGGGGGTGCCCGACCGGATGCTGAGGATCGGCGACTGGGTCGATGTCCTGTGTACCGGCCAGCAGCACCAGGCCGAGGTGCGCTGGCATTTTGACGATACCTGCGGCCTGATGTTCGCCGATCCGCTGACCGAATACCAGATCACCACCTTCCTGGGCGCGCGGGCGCTGTTCTAGGCGCGGTCCGATGCAACCGCGCGCCTATCGCTATCCTTGCGACCATCCCGTCGCCGTGCTGTCGGCGCAGGGCCGCGAAAGCGCCGTGGTCATCAATATCAGCACCGAGGGGGCGCGGCTGGCCCGGGTCGCCGCGCATCCCGAAGGCGATCTGCTGCGCGTCGAACTGACCCCCGGCGCCGAGCCCCGCCTGGCCGAGGTCCGCTGGAGCCGGGGCGGCATGATCGGGCTGCGCTTTGCCCGGCCGCTGGCGGCGGTGGAACTGGCGCAGGTCCGCAAGACGCCGGTGGGCAAGACCGGCCCGGTCTGGGCGCAGCGCCACGGCGGCCTGCGCGAGATGCGGTAGGGGAATGCGGGCCGGGGAGATCCGGCGGCGGGATTGTTTCGGCGTCGCGGCCCGCTGCGCCGGTTGCCCGGCCCCCGCGGGCTGCGCCATTGCGTCGCTCCCGGCGTTTCCTTGACTTGCACCGCCCCCAGTCGCATATCCCACCGGGAAACGGAGGCCGCCCCATGTTCATCCAGACCGAATCCACGCCGAACCCCGCCACGCTGAAATTCCTGCCCGGACAGGATGTCCTGGGCCGCGGCACCGCCGATTTCCCGGATTCCTCGACCGCCGCGAAATCGCCGCTGGCCCGCGCCATCTTTGCCGCGCCGGGTGTCACGGCGGTGTTCCTGGGCGCCGATTTCATCACCGTGACCAAGGCGGAAAGCGCCGACTGGTCGCATGTGAAACCGTCGATCCTGGGCGCGATCCTGGAACATTACCAATCCGGCCGCCCCGCCATCGAGGGCGAGGCCGAGGCCGCGCATGCCGTGCAGGACGGGCCCGACGGCGTGGTCATCGAGCAGATCAAGGAATTGCTGGATACCCGCGTGCGCCCGGCCGTGGCGCAGGATGGCGGCGACATCACCTTTCACGGCTTTGACCGCGGCATCGTCTATCTGCACATGAAGGGCGCCTGCGCCGGGTGCCCCTCGTCCACGATGACGCTGAAGATGGGCATCGAGAACCTGCTGCGCCATTACATCCCTGAGGTGTCCGAGGTGCGTCAGGTTGCCGTCTGAGGCCGTTCTGGGCTTCGATACCTCGGGCGGCTGGATCGCCGCCGCACTGGTCCGCGACGGGGCGGTGCTGGCGCAGCGGCAGGTCGAACTGGCCAAGGGGCAGGGCGAGGCGCTGCTGCCCGCGCTCGAATCGCTGCTGAGCGAGACCGGGCTCGGCTGGGGCGACCTGGCCGCCCTCGGCGCCGGAACCGGCCCGGGCAATTTCACCGGCATCCGCATCACCACCGCCGCCGCGCGCGGGCTGGCGCTGGGGCTGGGCATCCCGGCCATCGGCGTCAGCCGGTTCGAGGCGCTGGCGCTGGACGGCCCGGCGGTTCCGGTGGTGGTGCCGGCGCTGCGCGGGCAGGTCTGGGTGCAGGCGCCGGGGGCGGCGCCGGTGCTGGCCGATACCGCACCCGCCGGGGCGATCGGCGCCGGGACGGGCGCGGCGCATCCCCTGGCCGTGGCCATCGCCCGGATCGCCGCGGCCCGCCACCGCCACCCGCAGCCGCGCCCGGCGCCGCTGTACCTGCGCGAGGCCGATGCTGCGCCGTCGTCGGACCGGCCCCCGGCGCTGATCGAGTCGTGATCCTGCGGGGCGCGCCGCGCAGCGGCGCGCCCCGGGTCGCCCGAGGGCTAAGGCCCGGAGGGCCTTCGGCCGAGGGCGAAACCCCTCCCCAACCCGCGAATCCCCAACCCGCGAATCCGATGACCCCCGACGCCCTCGCCACGCTGCACGCCCGCACCTTCACCGCCCCCGCCCCCTGGAGCGCGGCCAGTTTCGCCGGGTTGCTGGCCAGCCCGCTGGTGTTCCTGAGCGCCGATCCGCAGGGCCGCAGCTTTGCGCTGGGCCGGGTGATCGCCGACGAAGCCGAACTGCTGACGCTGGCCACCGATCCGGGCGCGCGTCGACTGGGCCTGGCCCGGGCGCGGCTGGAGGGTTTCGACGCGGCGGCGCGGGCGCGGGGCGCCGTCACCGCCTTTCTGGAGGTGGCCGAGGACAATGCCCCGGCCCGCGCCCTCTATGCCGCCTGCGGCTGGCAGCCCCGGGGCCGCAGGCCGGGCTATTACGTTGCGCCAACCGGCGCGCGCGTCGCTGCATTGATCCTTTGCAAGTCTCTCGCCTGAGATTTAACCTGCTTGCAGCCAGACGATTCCCTGACTTGTCCGTTTGGTAAAAATCGCTTGACGGGCTGGCCGCGCGTGGACCTAGATTGCCGCTGAACCGAAACCTCGGCTCAGCCGCAAACAGGGTCCGCCCCGGCGGACCATGACGACCCAACTGGGAGAAAAACCATGAAACTGACCCGCACCCTCTTTGGCGCCACCGCCGTTCTGGCGCTGGTGGCCGGCGCCGCCTGGGCGGATCCTGCCATCATCTATGACCTTGGCGGCAAGTTCGACAAATCCTTCAACGAAGCCGCGTTCGGCGGGGCCGAGCGTTGGGCCCAGGAAACCGGCGGCACCTACCGCGACATCGAGATGCAATCCGAGGCCCAGCGCGAGCAGGCGCTGCGTCGTCTGGCCGAATCGGGTTCGAACCCGATTGTCATGACCGGTTTCGCCTTTGCCTCGGTGCTCGAGCAGGTTGCGCCGGATTACCCGGACACCACCTTCGCCATCATCGACGGCGTGGTCGATGCGCCCAACGTCCGTTCCATCGTCTTTACCGAGCATGAAGGGTCGTATCTGGTCGGCATGCTGGCGGCCATGGCTTCGGAATCGGGCACGGTCGGCTTTGTCGGCGGCATGGACATTCCGCTGATCCGCCGTTTCGCCTGCGGCTATGCCCAGGGCGTGCTGGCGGCCAACCCGGATGCCACGGTGATCGTGAACTATACCGGCACCACCCCGGCGGCCTGGAACGACCCGGTGCGCGGCGGCGAGATCACCTCGGCGCAGATCAGCCAGGGCGCGGACGTGGTTTATGCCGCGGCCGGCGGCACCGGCGTGGGTGTGCTGCAGACTGCGGCCGACAGCGGCATCCTGTCGATCGGCGTGGACAGCAACCAGAACCACCTGCATTCGGGCCAGGTTCTGACCTCGATGATGAAGCGCGTGGACAACGCCGTGGCCGAGGCCTTTGCCGCCGGTCCGGGGATGGAAACCGGTATCCATGTCATGGATCTGGCCGCCGGTGGCGTGGGCTGGGCGCTGGACGAGCACAACGAGGCGCTCATCAGCCAGGAGATGCGCGACGCGGTGGCGGCGGCCGAAGCGGCGATCATCGCCGGCGAGACCGCGGTTCACGACTACATGTCGGACAACACCTGCCCGATCTCGGTCGACTGAGGCCGGGAAACGATGGTCGCTGACGTGACCGGGGGGGCGGCCGATACGGCCGCCCCCGCCATCGAGCTTCGCGGGATATCGAAGGCGTTCGGCCCGGTCCAGGCGAACAAGGACATCAACATCCGGGTGCGCAAGGGCACCATCCACGGCATCATCGGCGAGAACGGCGCGGGAAAATCGACGCTGATGTCGATCCTGTACGGGTTTTACAAGGCCGATTCGGGCACGATCCTGATCGACGGCAAGCCCGCGCAGATCACCGACAGCCTGACCGCGATCCGTGCCGGTATCGGCATGGTGTTCCAGCATTTCAAGCTGGTCGAGAATTTCACGGTGCTGGAGAATGTCATTCTCGGCGCCGAGGGCGGCGCGCTGCTGCAGCCGTCGAAGGCGCGGGCGCGCAAGCTGCTGACGCAACTGGCCAAGGATTACGAGCTGCATGTCGATCCCGATGCGCTGATCGAGGATCTGTCGGTCGGCCACCAGCAGCGCGTCGAGATCCTCAAGGCGCTGTACCGCGAGGCGAATATCCTGATTCTGGACGAGCCGACCGGCGTGCTGACCCCCGCCGAGGCCGACCATCTGTTCCGCATCCTGCGCGGCCTCAAGGCGCAGGGCAAGACCATCATCCTGATCACCCACAAGCTGCGCGAGATCATGGAGGTGACGGACGAGGTTTCCGTCATGCGCCGCGGCGAGATGGTGGCGACCGTCACCACCGCCGAGACCAGCCCGCCGGAACTGGCCGAGCTGATGGTCGGCCGCAAGGTGCTGCTGGATGTGCACAAGGCCCCGGCCCAGCCCGGCGCTGTCGTGTTGTCGGCGCGCGGTCTGCGGGTGGTGGACAAGCACGGTGTCGAACGGCTGCGCGGCATCGATCTGGACATCCGCGCGGGCGAGATCCTGGGCGTGGCCGGGGTGGCCGGGAACGGCCAGTCCGAACTGCTGGAGGTTCTGGCCGGGATGATGGCCGGGACCGGCACGATGACGATGAACGGCGAGGCGATGGACCTCAGCCTGAAGCGCGACACGGCGCGGACCCGGCGCGAGGACAGCATCGGCCATGTGCACGAGGACCGGCACCGCTGCGCGCTGATCCTCGATTTCATGGCCTGGGAGAACATGGCCTTTGGCTATCACCACCGGCCGGAATACCAGAAGAACCGCTTCCTGATGGACAACAAGGCGATCCTCGAGGATGCGAAGGGCAAGATCGAGCGTTTCGACGTGCGCCCGCCCAATCCGATGCTGACCGCCGAGAGCTTTTCCGGCGGCAACCAGCAAAAGATCGTCCTGGCCCGCGAGATCGAGCGCAACCCGGATCTGCTGCTGGTGGGCCAGCCGACCCGCGGCGTGGATATCGGCGCCATCGAATTCATCCACAAGCAGTTGATCGCGCTGCGCGATCAGGGCAAGGCGATCCTGCTGGTCAGCGTCGAGCTGGACGAGATCCTGTCGATGTCGGACCGGATCATCGTCATGTTCGACGGCCGCATCATGGGCGAGCGCGATCCTGAACAGACCGACGCGCGCGAACTGGGCCTGCTGATGGCCGGCGTGGTTGGGGATTCCGTCACGGGGGATGCGGCATGAGCAGCCGGAACATGCCGAAATGGGCCGATGTGCTGCTGGTGCCGCTGTTCTCGCTGGTGATCGCCTTTGCGCTGTCGGCGCTGGTGATCCTGGCGATCGGCGAAGACCCGGTGCGGGCGATGGAACTGATGGTCACGGGGTCGCTGGGATCGACCTATGGCTGGGGCTATACGCTGTATTACACCACCAATTTCCTGCTGACCGGGCTGGCGGTGTCGATTGCCTTTCAGGCCAAGCTGTTCAACATCGGCGGCGAGGGGCAGGCGCTGATCGGCGGGCTGGGCGTGGCGCTGGTGTGCCTGTTCATCCCCTGGCCGCACTGGTCGCTGGCGCTGATCGCGGCGATCATCGCTTCGGCGGCCTTTGGCGCGTTCTGGGCGTCGATCCCGGCCTGGCTGCAGGCCAAGGCGGGCAGCCATATCGTCATCACGACCATCATGTTCAACTTCATCGCCGCGTCGCTGATGAACTACATGCTCAGCCATGTGCTGCGCCCGCCGACCTCGATGGACCCGGCGACGGCGCGCTTTCCGGCGGAATTGCGGTTGCCGCGGCTGGCCGATGTGCTGGAGCCGTTCGGGATCGAGTTTTCGCGGTCTGGTCCGGCCAATGTCATGCTGTTCGTGGCGCTGGCCTGCTGCGTGCTGGGCTATGTGCTGCTGTGGCGCACGCGGCTGGGGTTCGAGATCCGGGCCTTTGGCCAGTCCGAACCCGCCGCGCATTATGCCGGGATCTCGTCGTTCAAGATCATCATGGTGGCGATGATCCTGTCGGGGGCGCTGGCCGGGATGATGGCGGTGAACGGCGTGATGGGCGGGCCGCAGCGGTTGGTGATGAACGCGGTCGAGGGGGCCGGGTTCATCGGCATCGCCGTGGCACTGATGGGGCGGTCGCATCCGATCGGCATCATCGCCCCCGCCTTGCTGTTCGGCTTCCTGTTTCAGGGCGGGTCGGAACTGGCGATCGAGACCTCGATCCCGCGCGAGATGATCGTCATCATTCAGGCGCTGGTGATCATGTTCACCGGGGCGCTGGACAACATGGTGCGCCGTCCGCTGGAAGCCCTGTTCCTGATGCTGCGGCGGAGGGCCTGAGATGGATATCGCAACACTCGTCCAGATCCTCGAATCGACGCTGCGGCTGGCGACTCCGCTGCTGTTCGTCTGCCTCGCCGGGCTGTTTTCGGAACGCGCCGGGATCTTTGACATCGGACTTGAGGGCAAGCTGCTGATCGGCGCGTTCTTTTCGGCGGCGATCGCCTTCTGGTCGGGCTCGGCGGTCATCGGGTTGCTGGCCGGGGTCGGGGCCTCGGTGGTCTTTGCGCTGATCCATGGCGTGGCCTCGATCACCTTCCGCGGCAATCAGTTGATTTCCGGCGTGGCGATCAACTTTCTGGCGGCGGGGATGACCGTGGTGATCGCGCAGAGCTGGTTCCAGCAGGGCGGGCGTACCCCGGCGCTGATGGGCGATGCGCGGTTCCAGCGGCTGGATCTGCCGTTTGCGGCGCAGGCGCGGGAATTGCCGGTGATCGGGCCGATCTATGGGCAGGTCATGTCGGGGCATTCGATCCTGGTGTATCTGGGCCTCGCAGCGGTGCCGCTGACCTGGTGGGTGCTGTATCGCACGCGCTTTGGCCTGCGGCTGCGCGCGGTGGGCGAGAACCCGGCGGCGGTGGATACCGCCGGGGTCAGCGTGGTGCGGTTGCGCTATGCGGCGGTGGTGATTACCGGCGTGCTGTGCGGCATCGGCGGCGCCTATCTGTCCACCTCGCTGGCGGCGGGATTCGTCAAGGACATGAGCGCCGGGCGCGGGTTCATCGCCCTTGCCGCGCTGATCTTTGCCAAATGGCGGCCCTGGCCCGCGCTGGGCGCGGTGCTGCTGTTCGGCGCGCTGGAGGCCATCGCCAACCGCTGGCCGAATCTGGATCTGGGGTTCATCACCCTGCCCAACCAGTTCATGGCCGCGCTGCCCTATATCCTGACCGTGGTGATCCTGGCCGGTTTCGTCGGCAAGGCGATCCCGCCGCGCGCGGGTGGCGAGCCCTATGTCAAGGAACGCTGACCGCTGATCCCGGCCCCCCTGCGGGTGGGCCGGGCTATGCCCTTCGTGCATCGGTCGTCTCGGAAATTTCATGCCAAAGCCCCTGTAAAACGCGGGGGCTTTGGCCTATTCAGGCTCATGTTGGTCTATCTGCCCATTGCCGAGGTTTCGACGGACATCCTGACGCTGCTGGGCGTCGGGGCCGGTGTCGGCCTGCTGTCCGGCATGTTCGGCGTCGGCGGCGGCTTTCTGATCACGCCGCTGCTGTTCTTCATCGGCATCCCGCCCGCCGTGGCCGTGGCCACCGGGGCGAATCAGGTGGTGGCCTCGTCGATCTCGGGCGTGCTGGCGCATCTGCGGCGCAAGACCGTCGATCTGAAGATGGGCAGCGTGCTGCTGGTCGGCGGGTTGGTCGGCTCGTCGTTGGGGATTGTGGTGTTTCGCTGGCTCAGCGCGCTGGGGCAGGTCGATCTGGCGGTGCAGCTCAGCTATGTGCTGTTTCTGGGCGTTGTCGGCAGTCTGATGCTGCAGGAAAGCCTGCGCGCCTGGTATCGCACCAAGAAATCCGGCGGCGCGCGGCGCAAGGCGCATCAGCATACCTGGGTGCATGCCCTGCCGCTGAAGATGAAGTTCCGGGTTTCGGGCCTGTATATCAGCGTGATTCCGCCCCTGCTGGTCGGAGCCTCGGTCGGGGTGCTGTCGGCGGTGATGGGGGTCGGCGGCGGGTTCATCATGGTCCCGGCGATGATCTATCTCTTGGGCATGCCGACCAAGGTGGTGGTCGGCACCTCGTTGTTCCAGATCATCTTTACCACCGCCTTCACCACGGTCATGCACGCCGTCACCAGCCATTCGGTCGATATCCTGCTGGCGACGTTCCTGATTGTCGGCGGGGTTTTCGGCGCGCAGATCGGCACGCGGCTGGGCCTGCGGCTGAAGGCCGAGCAATTGCGCATCCTGCTGGCGCTGCTGGTGCTGGCGGTCTGTATCAAGGTGGCGACCGATCTGCTGCTGCAGCCGGACGAGCTGTATTCGATCCGCATTCTGGGGCGCTGACCATGCGGATGTTGTTGCTGATCCTGGCCCTGCTGACCGCCTTGCCTGCCACGGCGAGCGAGATCGTCGGCGCGCTGAGCCAGAACCGGGTGTCGCTGACCGCCAGTTTCGCCGGGTCGGAGATTCTGGTGTTCGGGGCGATCCGCCGTTCGGCCGAAGAGGTCGCCACCGAAGAGCGGCTGGCGGCCGAGGGCGACACCGATTTCGACGTCATCATCGTCATCGAGGGGCCGCGTCAGGCGGTTGCCGTCTGGCGCAAGGCGCGGCGGGCCGGGATCTGGATGAACGTCGATTCCGTGACCATGGCCTCGGTGCCGTCGTTCTATGCGGTTGCCACCTCGGCGCCGCTTGCCAGCATTCTCAGCCCCGAGGCGGATGCCGCCTACCGGATTTCCGCAAGGCAGGCGATCCGCGCCGAACAGGCGGGCGACGGTTCGGCCGAGGCGCTGCAATTCGCCGAGGCGCTGATGCGTATCCGCGAGGGGTCGGCGCAATATCTGGCGCTGGACCGCTTTGTCCATGTGGACCGCGAGATCCTGTTTCGCGCCGTTGTCCGCCTGCCGGCCAATCTGACCGAGGGGGCCTATACCACGCGCATGTATCTGGTGCAGGGCGGCGCGGTCATCAGCCAGTACCGCACGGCGATCTTTGTGCGCAAGGAGGGGCTGGAGCGGTGGCTGCACGAGCTGGCCTATGAGCAGCCGCTGATCTACGGGCTGCTGGCGCTGGTCATCGCGCTGTTCGCGGGCTGGGGCGCCTCGGCCTTGTTCCGGCTGATCCGGCAGTCGTGACGCCCCTTCGGGGCCGGATTACATCCCCGCCTGCGCGCGCCGCGCCTCGGTCGTCACGGCCTGACCGGCGGTTTGCAGGTCGCGGCCCGCACCCTCGACGGTTTCGCAGGCGGTGAGGGCCGTCAGAACGGCCAGGGTCAGGGCAATCATCATCGGCTTCATCATGGTCTCTCCGGCAGGGTAAAGCATCAGGAGACCAACGCGCGGCAGGGCGATCCGGTTCCCCGACTCGCTGTATCAGCCGCGACCGAGCCAGGGCATGTCGGTGGCCATCACCGTCAGGAACGGGATGTTGGTCCCGGCGGGCAGGCTGGCCATGTGCAGCACCGCGGCCGCCACTTCGGCCACGTCCATCATCGGCTCGGCGCGGATTGATCCGTCGGCCTGCGGCACCCCCTGGCCGATCCGCGCCGCCAGTTCGGTGCGGGCATTGCCGATGTCGATCTGCCCGGCGGCGATGCCGAAGGGGCGCCCATCGAGCGCCAGCGTTTTCGTCAGCCCGGTGATCGCGTGTTTGGTGCTGGTATAGGCGACCGAGCCGGGGCGCGGCGCATGGGCGGAAATCGAGCCGTTGTTGATGATCCGCCCGCCCTGCGGCGACTGGCGCCGCATCTGGCCAAAGGCGGCGCGGGCGCACAGGAACATGCCGGTCAGGTTGACATCGACCATGCCCTGCCAGTCGGCGAGGCTGATTTCGTCGATGGGCGCCGCCTTCAGCGACTTGCCGGCATTGTTGAACAGCACGTCCAGCCGGCCGAACCGGGCGAGGCTGGCGGCAAAGGCGGCGGCGACCTGCGATTCATCGGTGACGTCGCAGGCCAGCGGCAGGGCGTCGGGGTGGCCCTGTGCCACCTCGGCCAGCTTGTCGGCGTTGCGGGCCAGCAGGGCGACCTGCCAGCCGGCGGCCAGAAAGCGGTCGGCGGTGGCGCGGCCGATCCCGGCGCTGGCGCCGGTAATCAGGATCACCGGCATCCTCAGAACGCCTTGAAGGTCATGGTGGTCAGCGTGCGCGAGATGCCGGGCACGTCGAACAGCTTTTCGCTGAGGTAATGGCCGACATCCTCGTCCTCGGGGATATAGACCTTGGCCATCAGATCCCAGTCGCCCGAGGTGGAGAACAATTCCGAGACGATCTCGCGGTCATAGATCGCCGAGGCGACCTCGTAGGTCTTGCCGGGGGTGCAGCGGAACTGGACAAAGACGCAATGCATGGGGGCCTCCTGGGTTGGCGGCAGGTTACGGCAGGGCG
>JAANMY010001415.1_pt1 | contig 27378 bp, 28 predicted proteins | sample 7279691 | NCBI WGS metagenome assembly JAANMY01 (sample SAMN14094543, study PRJNA606508) | bioreactor metagenome | isolation source: A lab-scale SPAN reactor treating ammonium-rich wastewater day 388 | place: Ireland: Galway | collected 2018-02-07
ACCGATGAGGGAGCAGCCGTCGAGATGGCCGCCCGGCTCAGCAGCGCGGGCGCGATGCGCATGGTGCCCCCCGCCTTCTTCTGGTACTACCACTGCGGCTACCGCGAGAACTGGAACAACCCCGCCTGGAACGACCCGGCCATGACGCGCCCCTTCTCCGCCTACGTTGACGAGGCAGTGGACCGCGGCTGGTGGCAGGGGGTTGCCCGTCCTGGGCCCGAAGCCACCCCTCGCGTCCTCATCGAAGCTGGCGGCAATCTCCTTCGCCGCCAGCGCGGCGGCCAGAACCAGCTCCTGGAGCACCTCTGGCCGAAGCTCCGCACCATCGTCACTGTCGACTGGCGCCTGAGCACCACTGCCATGCTCTCCGACTACGTGCTGCCCGCCGCCCAGCACTACGAGAAGCTCACCTTCCACATGCCCAGCGTCGACCTCCAGGCCCTCACTTTCTCCGACAGGGCCGCGCCCCCGGCCGGCGAGTCAAAGCCCGAGTGGGAGATCTTCGGCCTCCTTGCCCGTGTCATTGAGGAGCGCGCAGCCGCACGTGGCCTCTCCGGCTACAACGATGCCAACGGCCTCCCGGTGTCGCTCGAAAACCTCGGCCAACGCTTTAGCCACGGCCTCCAGACCGAAGAGCAACTCGTCGAGGAATGGATGCGCGACACCGCCCTCACGGGCTCTCTTGAGCCCGGCATCGGCCTTGCCGGCCTCCGCGAAAAGGGCTTCGCCCGCATCGACCACATCGGCGAAACCATGCCCCACGCCCTCAACCAGGCCTCGGATATCGAACCCGGAACCGCCTTCGTCTCCCTGCGCTGGCACACCGAGAAGAAGCTCCCCTACCCGACCCTCACCGGCCGTGCCCAGTTCTACATCGACCAGGAGTGGTTCATGGAAGCCGGCGAGGCTCTCCCCTGCCACAAGGAAAGCCCGAAGATGGGCGGGGACTACCCTTTCGAGCTCACCAGCGGGCACAGCCGCTGGAGCATTCACTCCATGAACATCACCAACGAGCTCATGCTCGAAACCCACCGCGGGCGCCCGCACGCCGTAATCAACAGCGCCGACGCCGTCCGCCTTGGGATTGCCGACGACGCCGAGGTGCGCGTGTGGAACGATGTCGGCGAGTTCCGCGTCCACGCCAAGGTCTCACCGTCGGCCAGGCCGGGCCAGGTCATCGTCTACAACGGCTGGGACCCCTACCAGTTCCCCGGCTGGCGCGGCCCCATGGACCTTGAGCCCGGCATGGTCAAATGGCTGCACTTCGCCGGGGGATACGGGCATCTCCGCTACTGGCCCGTCCAGTGGCAGCCCGTGCCAATCGACCGGGGAATCCGGGTCCAGGTGGCGCCTCTTCCGCCCGCTCCCTGACCCCTACAGACTGTCGCTGCAGACCGCAATCGTCAGGTAGAAGGCCGGGTCAAGCTCGGGCCAGAAGCGTTCCTCTGTCCAGGGGTCGCCCCGCCGGTGATACCCGCGCCGCTCGTAGAAGCCCGGCGTCTCCTCCGCGGTCAGCTCGAATCCCATCACCCACTTGGCGCTCTTCCACGCGTACCGCGACGGGACCACCAACCGCACCGGCCAGCCGTGGTCGGGCGAAAGGTCACGGCCATCGAGCCGCGTCGCCAGGAGCACGTCATCGGCCATCAGCGCCTCCACGTCCATCGACGCCGTGAACCCGCCGTAGCAGTGAACCGTCGCAAAGCGCGCACGCGCCAGCGGCCTCGCCAGCGCAGCGAGGTCGCGAAACCGGACCCCCTCCCATGCGTTGTCGAGGCGGCTCCATTGCGTCACGCAGTGCAGGTCGCTGGTCACCGCCGCCCGTGGCAGCGCCGAAAACTGCTCCCAGTCCAGGGCCACCGGCTCCTCAACGAGCCCGAACACACCCAGCCGCCAGCTCCCCGGGTCCAGCTCCGGGGTACGCCCGAAGGTGCGCACGGGCAGCCGCGACTCCAGCTTCTGCCCGGGTGGCAGCCGGCCGCTGCGGAGGGCCGCCGGCACGTCCCCCTTCGTTTCGACGGCGCTCATCCCGCGTGCGTTGCCAGGTGCTTGCCGAAGAAGTCAAAGACCCGGGTCCATGCGTCGACCGCCGCCTCCTGCCGGTAGCTGGGCCGGTAGTCCGCGAAAAAGGCGTGACCCGCGTTCGGGTAGATCTTGAACTCGAACTCCTTCCGGTGCTCCGAGAGCCTCGCGCGCAGCCGCTCCACGTGTTCGACCGTCGGGTTCGTGTCCTCTTCGCCGAAGATGCCCAGCAGCGGGCAGCAGAGGTGCTCAACCAGGTCGATCGGCAGCGCCGGACGCAGCTCATTGACCTCGCCTTCCACTGTGCGCCCGCCCCAGCAATTGACCGCCGCATCGATGCTGGTGCTGCGGCAGGCAAACAGCAGCGCATGCCTCCCACCCGAACAGAAGCCGATGACCCCGGCCTTCCCGTTCGACTGCGGCAGGTCTCTGAGGAAGGCGCTCGCGCCTTCCAGATCGGCAACCGCCTGCGCGTCCGGCAGCGCCATCATCTTTGGGCCCACCGAGGTCATGTCCGTCGGGTCGGGTGGCCCCACGCGTGTGTACAGCTCCGGCGCGATCGCGGCATAGCCCCGGGCCGCAATCCGCCGCGTCACCTCCTTGATGTGCGTGACAAGCCCGAATACCTCCGGTATTACGATCACCCCCGGGAACGGCCCCGGGCCCAGCGGCCGCGCCAGGTAGGCGTCGACGCGGTCGCCATCCATCCCCGGGTACGTCACCGTCTCCGCGATCATCCCTTCGTACGGCATCCGTTGCACCGCTGTCATGCTGTTCGCCTCCCTCCTGTGTTGCGCCGAAGCCCCGCGGGCCTCTGTCTGGCCGCATCGCCCCTTGGGTCGCGCATCGGCGGTGTCTGTATGACACGCCGGGCGCCGCCTGTCCAGCGCACCTGCTGGCGGAATCTACTCCTCTAAGCGACGCGCGAGGCCCACCGCCCGTAGCCGGCGGCGAGGCAGAGCGCCGCCGCCCCCCAGAGGTACCCGCCCGCGACATCGCTCGGCCAGTGCGCTCCCACGAATACCCGTGCCGGGCCGCCCAGCAGAATCACCGCGCACAGCACCGTCTGCGTGGGCCGCACCATCCGTGGCGGCAGGTACGAGCTGGCGAACATGGCCATGACGCCCAGGAAGAGCATGTTCCCGTAGACGTGGCCGCTCGGGAATCCGTACGTCGCACGCAGCCTGTCTACCTGGACCCCGAACGCTTCCGTGGGCCGGGGCGCCTCCACGATCACCTTCAGCACCTGGTCCACGAAGCGAAGCCCCAGGGCGGCGATGAACGTGTAGAGCGCCTCGCGGTGCCGGTGCTCCGCGGTCCACCGCAGCCGCCGCAACCGCCCGTGAAAGAGCAGGACACCGCCAGCCACCAGGAATGGGATCCAGTTCCACGTCCCGGCTGCGTTCACCAGGGCAGCGACCCCGTCGAAACTCTCGCGCGACTGGACCGCCCGTGTCAGCCCAACGTCTCCCGCAAGGGGCGTCCCCCGGGCCAGCACCAGGACTGTGAGCGCAAGCGCCCCTGCACCGAACACGCCCGACCACGCCAGCAGCGGCCGTTCGGCCCTCGCCATCACCGCATCCTCACTTCAGGGGACGGCGGGCCCATTCCTCCCAGGTCCCCCACGCCAGCTTGTTGGCCCCGTCGCTCTTGCGCAGGCCGATGTCCTTGAAGACCGCCGCCGCCCCCTCGGCAGCGAAAGCAGGGTCAAGCGCCGCAAACCAAACAACCGCGCTGAAGCCGTTCGCCTCAGCATCTCCCAGCAGCCTCTGCAGGAAAGCGAGCTGGTCTTCTTCTGTGCCCACGTTTGCCTCCCCTTCCACCGGCCCGGAGGCATAGCCAGCTTCGGAGACCAGGACCTCGCCATCCCAGTGCGTCTTCAGCTGAGCGTAGTAGTCGGGGCGAATGTCGGCCGCGCTGCGGTAGTCGCCCAGGTATGGATAGGTGCTGATGGCGAGCGCGTCCATCTGGCTGCGAAACGGGTCCAGCACCTCCCACTGCGGCGGGTGCACATCGCCGAATCTCCCTTCCAGGTCTTCGAGCTGGAACGTCGGGAAGATCTTCGTTTCCGGGCTGGCCGCCTTTGCCACCCGGTACGCCTCGTGGTAGAGCGATACGAAAGCCTCGAACTGCTTCGGCGTCCGCGCGTAGAGCATGTTGATCTCCACCCCAAGCGCCAGGTACTTCGGCGAGTAGTTCTTCGCCACGTAGGCCGCGTAAGCAACGAAGGCATTCCGCAACGCCTGGTCCTCAAAACCCACCTGCGCATCGATGCCCGGGGGAAGATTCGCGATCCGGCTCCGCTGCACCACCCCATCAGTCGGGTCGATTGCGTAGAAGAGGTCAAGGCCGTCGTACTGCTCAAGCAGCTTCAGCTCGGTCAGCGTCGTCTCTTCTGTTGTCGCGGAGATCTGTCCGCCCGCCATGAAGTCCTCCCATGGCGGAGCGCGCTGCACCAGGATGAGGTCGGCATACTGGGCCGCGGTCGCGAATGCTCCGATGTAGGACTCGGCCGTCTTTTCGGGCGGCAGCGCACTGAAGCCAAGGCGGACGCCACGGGGCTCACCGGCCGCGTCGGGGCGGACCACGGTCGGCCCCAGGTAGCCCGGCTCCTTCCCACTGCCGTCCCCACCCTTGCCCCCGTCGCCGCAGGCGACCGCGGCCAACCCCAGCAGCGCAGCCGCTGCTACAATCAGGGCGCGGGGTAGCCGGGTTCGGCCGGGAGTGCGCATGCGCGTGGCCTTTCTTGCCGCGGTGATCGCCGGCCTTGTTGCCGGTGGCGCCATCGCCGGGTATCGCGTAGCCACGCGAGAGGCGGGCGGCGCGCCATCGGCAGGCTCGACCCCCGAGGCCGGTTCTCCGCAGGCCACCGCCGATGCCTGGGCCAGTGCCTGGACACTGGGCGACACGCGCGCCCTCTGGGAGCTCCTCACCCCCGCCGCGCAGCAAGCCTTCCCATTCGAAATCTTCAAAGCAGAGTACGATTCCTTCGCTGTCGAGATCACGCTCTCGCAACTGGCCGCGTCTGTCCGCTCCGCTCAGGAGATTAGTGCGAGTTTCGCCGTCCATCTCGCTACGGGCTATTTCGGCGAGTTTGACTACGAGGTCTCCCTTCCACTCGTCAAGTCAGGCAGCGGATTCCTCGCTGCCTGGGAACCGTCGGCCATCCACCCCCGCCTCACCGCCGATGTCCGCTTCAAGAGCGAAATCCAGCGTCCCCGGCGGGGCGCAATCCTCGACCGCAACGGCCAGCCCCTGGCCATCACCCGCGAAGTCAGGATGCTCGGGCTCAACCGCTCCGTCGTCGCCGACCGGGGCTACCTCACTAACCGGCTGATCGAGTTCGGCTTCACGGCGGACCAGGTGAACGCCGCCTTCGATAGCAGCGCAGGCAGCAACCAGCGTGTCGCCGTCGGCATGGTTCCCGATGAAAGGCTTGAGGACGCCACTCAGCTGGCGCGCATTCCCGGTGTCCTCCTCTACTTCGAAACCCGGCGAGTCCACCCGCTTGGCCCTTCCGCCGCCCATGTCGTCGGCTATACCCGCGAGCTGACCGCCGAAGAGCTCACGGCGCGCCGTGGCCAGGGCTACCGAATCGGCGACCGCATTGGCGCCGTGGGGCTCGAGTCCTTCCTGGAAGAGAAGCTGGCAGGCCGCATCGGCGCAGAGCTTCGCCTGGCCGGGCCCAACGGCGAGACCATCGAGGTAGTCCGCTCCACCGCGTACGTGCCCGCCCAGGATGTCACCACCACCCTTGACTCTGCCACGCTGGTCACTGCCCAGGCCCGCCTTGGCCAGCGGGCGGGCGCCGCCGTCACGCTGGACCCCCGCACAAACGCCATCCTCGCCCTCAACAGCTCCCCGTCTTTCGACCCCGACGCCTTCGAGCGCAACGACCGCGCAGCCCTCGAGGCAATCACCAGCGGGCCGGGCTCGCCCCTGGCAAACCGCGCCACCACGGGCCTTTACTCCCCCGGCTCCACCTTCAAACTCATCACCGGCGCCGCCGGGCTGGCGTACGGCGGCTTTTCCCCGGCCGGCCGCATCGAGTGCGGCGCCACCTGGCACGGCGTCGATCCCCCGCGCAAGAACTGGGAAGGAGCCCAGGGCGCGCTCACCATCGCCGAGGGTCTCATGCGCTCCTGCAACCCGGTCTTCTACGAGATCGCGCTCAAGCTCTACAACGACACCGATAACGCTCTCTCAAGCATGGCCCGCGCCTTTGGCCTCGGGGAAGCGACGGGCGCCATCGGCCTCACCGAAGAAGACGGCCTCGTCCCCGACGCCGCCTGGAAGCGCCGTACCCGGAATGAACCCTGGTATCCCGGCGACGAGGTAAACATGGGAATCGGCCAGGGAGACCTGCTCGTCACCCCGATCCAGCTGGCAAACGCCTACAGCGCCATCATCGCCGGTGCCCTGCGGACGCCCGTGCTCCTCGCTTCTGAGACGGCCGTTAACCGTGGCGCCCTCCCTCTCACCGAGGCCCAGGCTGCCCACCTGCGCCGCGGCCTCGAGCTCGTCGCCGGGCAGTATGGCACTGCCTCAGCAGCCTTCTGGAACGCTGGCTACACCGGCTTCGCGGGCAAGTCCGGCACCGCCGAAGACGTGGGCGCGCAGCAACACGTCCTCTTCGTCGCCTACGCGCCCGCCGGCCAGCCCCGCGCCCTCACAGCCGTGGTCCTCGACGAAGGTGAGTCCGGCTCCATCGAAGCCGGCCCCATCGCTCGCGACATCGTCCTCGTCGCCATGAAGCAGTGATCATCCCTCATCCCTCAGTCCTCAGTCCTCAGTCCTCAGTCCTCAGTCCTCAGTCCTCAGTCCTCGTCCCTTATAGTTCCCCCAACCCTCCGCGAGGAAAGCCCCTATGGCATGGATCGTCAGCATGGTCATCGCCGTCATCGTCTGCGGAATGGTGTTTGCCGTGGGCCGCATCACCCACGCAAGCGCGAAGGCCGGGACGCCGTCATCCAGCCGTGGCCTCGTCATTATGCTGGCCGCCGCGGTGCTCTTCGTCCTCTGGGCCGGGCTTCACACCGCCGCCGCCTCAATCCGCCAGGTAGAAGCCGGCCACGTTGGTGTTGTCTACCAGTTCGGCTCCATCGTCGGCCAGAAGGATGAGGGGCTCCAGCTCATTGCCCCCTGGCAGTCGATGCGGGTCGCGAGCGTCCAGGTCCAGCGCGCCCACTTCGAGAACATCGAGTGCTTCAGCGCCGAAACCCAGGACGTCTTCATCGCCGCTGCCGTCAACTACTCGGTCTCCGAAAAGGCAGTGCAGACCCTCTACCGCACCGTCGGCGCTCGCTGGTTCGACCGCCTCGTCGAAGCGCGCGTCCAGAACTTCTTCAAGGAAGAGACGGTCAAGTACGAGGCCGTGGATGTCGCTCCCAACCGGGAGCGCATCCGCAAGGCCGTCCTCGAACGCCTCGCCGCCGAGCTCGCGCCCTACTCGGTCAACGTCCAGGACCTGCTAATCACAAGCATCGAGTTCTCCGCCGCCTTTAAGTCCGCCATCGAGCAGAAGCAGATTGCCACCCAGGACGCCCTCCGCGAACAGGAGCGCGTTAAGCAGCGCGAGGCCGAAGCCCAGCAGGCCAAGGCCGTCGCCATCGGCAAGGCCGATGCCCTCCGCGAAGAGGCCCGCGGCCAGGCCGATGCCAACAAGCTCCTCACCGAGTCCATCACCCCCCAGCTCATCCAGTTCCAGGCCGTCCAGAAGCTTTCAGACAACGTCCAGATCGCTCTCCTCCCCAGCGGGCAGGGAATCATCATCGACCCGGCGACGTTCCTCAAGCCCTTCACGGGCGAGTAGCAGGGTGATGCCTGTCATGGCGAACCGGCCCGGGCCGCGAGAGACTGCCCCGGGTGGCCCAAGAACCGGGCCCTGGAGGCCGGCTCATGTCGTCGCTTGAAGGCGCGCACCTGCGCGAACAGGCTCAGCAGGCAGCTTCGGACGGCAACCCCGCGGCCCAGGCCCTGCTCGCCGCCCTCAACGCCGCCGCCGGTGATGCCGAAGCCGCGGTGCGGAGCACCCTCGCCACGCTCCTCGCCGCGGTGTCACGCAACTACTTCGCCCAGGACTGGGCCGCGGAGCACGAGTACTCTGTCTGGGCCCGCCTCACCGACGACCCTCGCGCCTGGGGCTACGGCTCCGAAGAGGAGATAGCCCCCCTCCGCTGGCTCGTCGAACTTGCCGGCCGCTGGTTCGATGGCAGGGAGATGATAACCGTCCAGGCATGGCAGCCCCGCTTTGAGGCCTGGGCCGAAACCCAGCATGGAATGGTTCGCCAGGTCACCCCTGGTGCCCTCAAGCCCGACGAGCGCTTTGCCAGCCACGATTGATCCTGCTGCCGCCGCCCGTACCCTGTAGAATCGCCCGCAACACACCGGGGAGGCGATTGATGGACCTGGCTGGCAAGACCGCGCTTGTTACGGGCGCGTCGGGCGACATCGGGGGTGCAATCGCGCGCGCCCTGGCTACCGCGGGCGTGGACATCGCCGTCGGCTACGTCGGTAACGTCGAAGGCGCCTCGGCCTGCGTGCGCGACGTTGAGGCGGCCGGGCGCCGCGCGTTCCCAATCCAGTGCGACCAGGCCAGCGTCGAAGCCATCGACCCCGCGGTCGATGCCGTCGCCGCCCACTTCGGCCGCCTCGACATCCTGGTCAACAACGCCGCCTGGAACATCGGCATCCCGTTCCCCCAGCTTGACGCCCTCACCACCGACATCTGGGACCGCGTGTACGACACCAACGTGCGTGGCCCGTTCCAGCTCTCCCGGGCCGCTGCTCGCCACATGCGTGCTGTGGGTGGGGGCCGCATCGTCAACATCGCATCGGTCGCCGGGCTGAGCCCCGGGGGCAGCTCAATAGCCTACGCGACTTCCAAGGCGGCCCTCATCCACCTCACCCGCTGCCTCGCCGTCGCCCTGGCGCCAGACATAACCGTGAATTGCGTCGCCCCCGGCCTTGTCGAGAACACGCGCATGGCCCTTCGCCTCCCACCCGAGGTTGCCCAGGGCGCCCGCGATCGCGCCGTCCTCCGCCGCGCCTCCAGCGCCGAGGACATCGCCGAGCAGACCGTCACCTTCTGCCGCGCCGATAGCGTCACCGGACAGACGCTCATTGTCGATGCCGGCATCTTCTTCCATTGAGCATCCACGCTTGCTGCAACCCGCAGGTTGGCCCCAAGCCGCCGTCGCTGTAACTTGATCCTGCCCGTGGCGGGGTGAGGAATCGGGGATGGCATGTCTCGTCAGCAGTACCGTCTGCTGCTCATGGCGGTTTCGGTCGCCGTAGCCGCAGCGGGGTTTCTTTCTCTCGTTCTCGGCAACTCCCAGCCTGCGTCAGCAACCGACCCGCCTTACGTGATCGAAATCAGCGAGGCCGGCTTCAACCCGCCCCTCTGCCTTGTGAGCCGCGACGACGATGTGATGTGGAAGAACGTTGGCGCAACAGTCAGGCGCGTCATCATCCCCGATGTCGGCGTGGAGTCACCTCCGCTCTTCGATACCGGCGATATCGCCCCGGGGGAGACATCGTTCAAGGTGAAGATCACCCAGGGCGGCTCGATGAAATACCAGGACTACTACGACCCGCTGCTCAAAGGCGTGGTCCAGGCGCCGCAGTACTCGAACTCTGGCCCCGAGAGCTGCTCGCCGCAGGCGCCCACCCCTACCCCCACGGCAACGGCCCAGCCCACCCAGGCGCCCAGGCCCATGCGCTGCATGACCTCCATTGGCTGCGCGGTGGCCCCCGCCGTCTCCCGCGACGACCAGTAGCAGCCGCTACGGAAGGAACTCCGCAACCAGCTCGTTGAAGCGCGCGGGGCGCTCGAAGTAGACCGAGTGTCCCGCCGCCGGCACCCGTTCCAGCCGCGCTCCCGGCACGTGTCCGGTGGCCACCTCGATCACTTCCGGTGGAATCACGCCGTCCTCTCCCCCCACGATGAACAGCACCGGGACCGCGAGCCGCGATACCTCGGCGACCGTCGGCGCTCCCACGTTCGCCAGCAGCGCCAGCAGCTCCGCCTGGGAGCGCGGCCGGTTGAGCCCGTCTATCTGGCTGTAGAGAAAGGCCAGGGCCGGTTGTTCACTGGCCATTCGCTCGCCCGCTGCCGGGTGCACCCCCGCTGGCGGCGCCTGCCGCTCTGCCATGGCCGCGGCAAAGGCCGCCCCTATCTCCGGCGACTGCAGGCCCCCGTGCGTGTCCGCCATCACAAGCCGCCGCACGCGCTCCGGGTAGCGAAGGGCAAACCCAAGGCACGTCCAGCCCCCCATCGACTGGGCGACAAGGTTTGCCCGTCCAATCCCCAGGTGGTCCAACAACCCCCGCAGGTCCTCCACATAAGCCGCTCCGCCCGGCCCACCCGGTGCGTCGGCCGATTGCCCGTAGCCGCGGTGGTCGAAGGTCACACAGGCGTAAGTCCGCGCGAAATAGGGAACCTGCTGCCACCACGAAAGGTGGTTTCCCCCCGCTCCATGGGCGAACACGATCGGTTCCACGGCCGGCTTCTCCGGCCCGTGGACCTCGTAGTAGAGCTCTATCCCGTTGACGGCTGCGAAGGGCATCGCCGCATTCTAGTCCACCTCATCCCGAAGCGGACACCGCCCCTGGCCGTGATACGATATCCCCGTTCGGACAATTCTGTATGCATTGGGCCACAGATCCCATCCTGAGCGAGCCTCGCTATACCATCGCCGAGGCAGCACGCCTTGCCAGTGCCAGTCCCGCCACCCTGCGCCGATGGGCTGCCGCACGTTTCCCCGAGTCCACCGGCCGGTCCCTCTCTTTCTTGGAACTGGTGGAGTTGGCGCTGCTGAGGGCGCTCGCTGGCAGGGTTCGCCTCTCACCAGCCGCGCTTGTAGCTACGGCGAGGAACCTTGACCAGTTGTTTGGCTGTCGCCATGCACTGCTGACTCCTGGGGCCCGTTCCCTCCCTCCGCTGCACCCCGGCATGAGCTTCATCGACGCCCTGGACTATGGCGAGGGCTACATCCGCGCGTGGTGGCCCCGGGGGCGAACAACCGGCGTAGTCGTCGACCCCACGCTCGGCTTCGGCCTTGCTGTTGTCGCGAGCACGGGAGTTCGGACGGAGATTCTCCTGGAGCGCTTCCGTGCCGGCGACCTGGTCGATGAAATCGCCAGCGACTTCAACCTGTCGCGCGCGGAAGTAGAGCGGGCCCTCCAGTTCGAGGCCTGCCTCGCCGCAGCGTGATCTTCGTCGACCGCAGCATTCCTCGTGCTGTTGCCGAAGGACTGCGCCACTATCGCCAGGATCTCGTCTACCTCGACGATCGCTTCCCGCGGTCGACACCCGATCGCGTGTGGCTTGCCGAGGCCGGGCGCCAGGGGTGGATGGTGATCACGTGTGACAAGAAGATACGCACGCGTCCCGCCGAACGGAGGGCTCTTGTGGAGAGCGGGGCGCGCTGCTTCGTCCTGACGCAGAAGAGAGACCCCACCCGCCAGGAGTACATCGCCCTGCTTGTGCGAACGCTCCCGGCCATGGAGCGGGTCTTCGCAACTACCCCGGCGCCATTCCTCTACTCGGTCGACGGCACTGGCATTCTGAAGCGGCTGGCCTGAGCAGTCTCCCCCTACCCCGTCCTGTCACCGAATCGCGTCACACCGCGCACCAGGCCCCGCTCGCGCAGCTCTCCCACCGTCAGGATGTGCCCCGTGTACTCGAGCGGCTGCTGCGCAAGCCAGAGCGTCGCGTCCGACATCACCACGGGGTCCTCAAAATCGCTGAAGTCCTCGCCGGGCAGGGTCGAGGTGAACCCCTCGCTCCAGACAGCCAGCTCCAGGCGGATGCAGTTGACTGCCACCCGCCCCGTGAGCTCGCTCGCCATCGCCTCGGTAAGGGCCTCCAGGGCGCGCTTTGTCACCGTGTAGCTCACCCTCCCGAACTCCGGCGTGACGGCCGCAATCGAGGAGATGTTCACCACGCGCCCTCCCCCGGCTGCAGCCATGCGAGGGCAGAAGTAGTACATCATGTAGAAGGCGCCGTTGAGGTTCACATCGACCGCCAGCCGCCAGCGCTTCGTTGGTTGTTCAAGCGTCGCCCCCGGCACGGCGATTGCCGCGTTGTTCACCAGCAGGTCGCATCGGCCCCATTCGCGATAAACACGCTCGGCCAGCGCGGCGACCGCCTCCTCGTCCCTGACATCGAGCACAACGGTCATCGCCTGCCGGCCGTGGGCGCGAACCAGCTCGGCCGTCTCTTCTATCGTCCCCGGCAGCTTGCCCGGGCTGTCCGCCGACGAACGGGCAGCGACGACGATGTCGTACCCCGCCTCTGCCAGGTCAATGCAAAGCTGCTTGCCTATGCCACGGCTGGCGCCGGTCACGACGGCGACGCGATTCGGCATTGTCTTCTCCACGCTTGGTCTGGGCCCGGCTCGTGGCCGGGTCGCTGCCCCCAATCCTAACGCTTCGCTTCGAAGCGCGAACCGGCCGCGCCCTGGGCCACACGGGTCACATGCGTCCATCCGCCCCCGGCCGCGGCGGGCTACAATACGCATATGGACGACCGGCACCCGATCGTCAGCGAGAAGGACCGCGAACACTTCCGCCGCCTCGGCCAGTGGGAGCGCGAGAACCACGAGCTCGCCCTGCGAGAACACCTGGCCCTCAGCGTGGACGAGCGCCTGCGCCGGAGCTGGAGTTTCGCCCGTCAGTTCGCTCGGGTGATAACGCGGGATTCGGAGGCAGGTTCGCCCTCTCAAATCTATGAACGAGCGCGGCGACTTGGCCTCTACCGCTGAATGGAGACAGGAATACCCGCTTGTGGAACTCGCCGCGATCTTCAAGGAGGCGCAGCTCCCCCTGCGCTCTGATCGGTGGTCTCGCAGTCAATGCCCGGGTGCGGCCGCGCGCAACCAACGATGTCGGCTTTGTTGTTCTCGCGCGTCGCGATGCCATCCAGGCGGTGGAGCAAGCGCTGCTCAACAACGGCTTCATCCACGTTCGCCGTCAGGATTCCGGTGAGGGCTCTGGGCCGGATTTTGTCCAGATGTACAACCGCGAGTTGGGCTGGGGAGTAGACCTTCAAGTAGCAAAGACCGAATACCAGGAGGAGATCATCCGCCGTGCCGTCGTCACGAGCGATGACGGCATTGCGGTGGCAACGCCGGAAGACGTGGTGGTGCTCAAGCTCATCGCCAACCGGTCAGTCGACAACAAGGATCTGCTGAATCTCGCCGAGCTCCCCAACCTCGATTGGGCCTACATCGAACGCTGGGCCGCCACCTGGCAGGTCGAAGACCGCCTCCAGGAAGTGCGCGATCTCATGGTGCGCCACCCCCGCTGACTGGCCCCCGCCGTGCCCGGGGGCTACGCCTGGGCTTCGCCCGCCTTCCGCCTCTCGCGCCACACGTGCCACGCCCCGGGCAGGATAGAGACGACGAAGAAGAAGCCAACCACGAAGAGGAAGAAGACCTCCAGGTTCGGCACTGCCTCGCCCACGAAGTAGCCAATGAGCAGCATCGACGTGATCCACGCCACCCCGCCCGCGATGTTGAACATCGCAAAGCGCAGATACGGCATCTGCGCCGCCCCCGCAACTGTCGGCGCAAAGGTTCGCACAATGGCGAGGAAGCGCGCCAGGACGATCGTCTTGCCGCCGTGCTTCTCGTAGAACACCTTCGCCCGCTCAATGTGCTTGCGGTGGAAGAGCCGCGAGTCCTCGCGATTGAAGATCCGCGGGCCCGTATGCTTCCCGATCTGGTACCCCGTGGCATCGCCCGTGATCGCCGCAATGATCAGCAGCGGAATGAGGATGCGGATATCGAGCACGCCCCGTTGCGCCACCAGCCCGGTCGTAATCAGCAACGTGTCGCCAGGGAGAAAGAACCCCACCAGCAGCCCCGTCTCCGCGAACACGATCGCGAACAGCCCTGCATAGCCAACGGTCTCGATCAGGGTTTCCAGGTCAACACCCAGCAGCACGAGCGCCCTCCATTCGCTCAGCGTAAGGGCGCCCGCCGAAAGAAGCGATGAAGGCCCCTGCTGCATGGAGGCAACCCCGCCCGCCCGGCGCATTCCCTGGCCGGCCCACGGCTCTGCCTCCGTTCGCTACCCTTGTTTGCAGCGGGTGCTGGCAGTGGGCGCCAGGCGAAGCCGGATGCCTCCATGCTCCCCGCCGGGAGGTACCGCTCCTATGTACATAGCCATCACAGGCAGCTCAGGCCTAATCGGCTCCGAACTTCGACGCCGCCTGGAAGCGGCAGGACACACGGTTCTCCCCGTGCTTCGCGGCGACCCGGGTTCCCCTTCTGCCACCTGGTGCCCCGCCGCGGGCTGGTTCAGGCCCGGCGCGCTCGAAGGTGTCGACGCTGTCGTCCACCTCGCCGGCGAGTCCATCGGTTCTGGCCGCTGGAGCGAAACCCGGCGCAGGGAGCTCCTGGGCAGCCGTACCGAAACCACGCGGCTCCTTGTCTCGCAGTTCGCTTCGCTCGCGCGGCCCCCCGCCCTCGTCAGCGCCTCCGCCATTGGCTATTACGGCAACCGCGGCGACGAGCTGCTCGACGAGACCGCCGCGAGAGGCGAGGGCTTCCTTGCCGGCCTCACTGAAGCGTGGGAGAACGAAGCCGCTGGCGCTGGCGCCTCCGGCACGCCGGTGACACTGCTCAGGTTTGGCATCGTCCTCTCCAGGAAGGGGGGCGCGCTCCCGCGGATGCTCCTTCCGTTCCGGCTTGGCGCCGGGGGCAGGCTGGGCAATGGCCGCCAGTGGATGTCGTGGGTCGCCCTCGACGATGCCGTTTCCGCAATCACGCATGTGCTCGAGAAGCGCCAGGCCGGGGTCTACAACGTCGCCTCCCCTGCGCCGGTGACCAACCGCGAATTCACCAGCACGCTCGCCAGGGTGCTGCACCGTCCCGCCATTCTCCCCATGCCCGCGTTTGCCCTGCGCCTGCTCCTGGGCCCCTCCGCGAATGAGCTGCTCCTCTCCAGCCAGCGCATCGTCCCGGCGCGCCTGCAGGAGAGCGGGTTCCAGTTCGAACACGCCCTCATCGAGCCCGCACTGCGCGCCGTCCTCGACCGTCCCGGGACCTGAAAGCGGGTCGCACTACCCCCGTGCCGGCCAGCAACTCCGCTACGGCCCCTGGCTTCCCCCGAGCACCTGCCGGAGGCGCGCCCTGACGGTGTCTTCCTGGCGCAGCGCCAGCCTGTCCCGCCGGACGATGGCCTCGGCGGGACAGAAGGGGACACACGCTGCGCACCCATCGCAGAGGTGCTTCTTGATGATGAACTGGTTCGGCGCCTGGACAATCGCCCCCGTGTGGCACATGAACTCGCAGACCCCGCAATTCATGCAGTCCGAGCTGACGACGTATGTGGTGGAGCCTTCGTTATCGAAAGTGCGCCCCTCCTTCTCCTCCACGCCCGTCACCCGGGGAATTCGGTCGCGATGTTCGCCGATGCGTCGAAGAACGCCTGCAGGCTGCCGTTGACGCGGAAGAACAGGTCGGCCTTCAACTGGTCTTCCGCGCGGAGGTCAATCACGCCGAAGTGCAGGTAGTTCAGCGTATGCCGCAGGTCGGCGCCGCCGTTTTCGCGGATATTGCGGATCATCTCCTCCCATGCTGCCGACGAAGCGCGCAGTGTGAAGTCAACCCCCTCCGCTGCGGCCACCTCGCGGGCTTCATCGAGAGAATAGGCGCCGAAACGCAGCACGAACGTCCGGTCCCGGGCCGCTCCCTCCCCCGCCACCACCTCTATTCCGAGCGTGGTGTCGATGAAGCCGAGTTTGCGGAAGGTCTCCTCATCCTTTCGGGCGGCCTCTCCGACCGCCTCGAACCAGCTTGTCGAAGGGAATGGGCACGTGGTCGCTGTGGTCATAGCATCACCTTGCTTTCCTGTGGACTGAACCTGGAGACGGCGTGGCGGCTCAATACGGCGGCGCCGCGGGCAGCTTGATCTTCGAACGCCTGTCGAAGCCCGCCAGTTCGCAGCGGTTCAGGTATTCATCCACAATCCGGCGCCACACGATCTTCACTGCCTCCATTCCCCGGTCGATGTGGGCAATCCCGCCGCCCGCCAGCACTGCCAGGGGCTCGATGATCCAGGGGTTCACAAGGAAGGTCGCGAAGCCGCGCTCGAAGGCATCGGCCACGACGTGGAGCTCTTCTTCCGCCTCAGCCCGGTCGGGGTGATGTTCGAGGAAGTACTTGAGGTGCATCGTGCCGTAGGAGACATGGCGCGCCTCGTCCTGCATGCAGAGCCGGTAGATCTCCTTTTCGCACTTGTTCTGTGCCAGGAACTCGCCCGCCCGGAAGATGTCGAGCACGAGCCCTTCGCCCCCAACGTGCATCAGGAACGAGCCCTGGATGTAGGTCGGCGCCAGGAGGATGCTCGCCAGCCCCATCTCAGTATCGGCGCGGCAGCGGAGCAGGCCGCCGCCATTGGCGAGTGCCCGCTTGCGGAACACCTCGAGGTGGCGGGCTTCGTCCATCGCCTGCGTGCAGAGGAACATCTTCACTTCATGGAAGTGCTGGTTCATGCGCCACAGCCACTTCGCCGGGAAGTCGCTGGCCACCATCTCCACCTCTGTCAGGAACGTGGAAATCTGGCACTGGGCGCGCTCCAGGTCGTCGGGCAGCGGCTGCAACGTGTCCCAGGGGATGTCTCGCGTCGCGCTCCACTGGCGCTGCACAGCCTCCTCATACAGGGGCACCACGTTGTCGGCCCACACCTGGTACTTCTGGTTGTAGATGTAGCCCATGTCGGGGTAGGTCGTGTCGAGGTCGAGCGTTGAGCCGCGGGCGGCCATGCTCCGGCCTTCCGGCGCATCTTCCGCGTCGCCGGCGAACTCCCGGTTGATGTCCATCAGCGTGAGGCCGCGATTCGGGTCGCGCCGCTCTCCCCGGACACCCCATGTTGGACGCTTGTCCGTCAGCCATTCCAGGTGGTAGCGGCCCTGCTTCACCCGGTCGATATACTCCTGCTGGTCCGGAGTGTAGAACTCGCCCTTTTGCATCGCCTCGGCCCGCGCTATGAGCTGCTCCGCCTGCCGCAGCGAAAGGCCCATCTCCATGGCGCGGTCTATGGCATCCGGCGTGACCCCGACGGCGAGGGCGCGCTGCACCATCACCGAGCTCCATCCCCGCTCCAGGCCCTTCTGCAGAACTTCCGTGGTTGTGACCATCCCTGGCTCCTTCCTTTGCTCGCGCGCCAGCAACGCTCGCCGCTCAAGGCGGCCAGGCTGACGCTACTGCGACGGTAGGAACGAGCGTTGCCCGCTCGCATCGGGCAAATGCACTAGTCTCGGGGCCGGGGGCCTGTTCCAGGAGCTGTTAGAGAAGGTCCCTGCGCGCTGCCACCACCACTGCCTGCAGCCTTGTGTGCGCACCCAGCTTGTTCATCAGGTGCTCGATGTGCGCCCGCACCGTCGCCGGGGTGATCACCAGCTCGAGGGCGATGGCCCGGACCGTCGCCCCGGCCGCCAGCAGCCGGAGCACTTCCAGCTCGCGCGGCGTCAGGTGGTCGGCCTCCGGTTCACCCGGTTGCGCCGTCTGGATGGCCTCCGCGTAGCGCGCCACCACTGCGACCGCCTCTTCGGCGAGAACCTCCGCCATCCGAGGCCTGGTGATGTCGCGGAAGATGTGAACGGCAAGTGGCTGGTCGAATCCGGCCGTGCGCACGGGCAGGATGCTCATGTTCACCCACAGCCGCCTTTCACCGGGCCTGGCCAGCACGTCGTAGCTTTCCACTCCCTCTCCGCGACGCGCGCAGACAATGGTGTCGCAATCGACCCGGCAATAGCACCGGCCCGCGATGTCGGTCCCTGCCATGACGTCGTAGCACTGCCGGCCCACCGCCTCCTCGCCCGTCACGCCCGTGATGCGCTCGGCGGCAGGGTTCCAGTAGACAACATGCTGCCCGGAATCGACCGCGTAGACCCCATCCGCCATCCGGTCGAACAGCGCCGCCAGCCCGGCCAGCGACAGCGCCGTGCCATCGGCCTCGCCACTCCATGCCATTGTCGAAGTCTATTACGTCCCCGGACGCTGCTGCCAGCCGGCAGTGTGGGCGCCCTACGGCCACCCCGCGTGCGGGACGTCGACCCGGACGAATTCGATCTGCCCTGAACGTTTCGCCGCCGCCACCTCGCCCGACCCCGCCGCCGTGCAGATGAACAGCGTGCGCCCGTCTTCGCCGCCGAGCATGCAGGCGAACGCCCCACGGTCTCCGGTCGAGATCTCCTGGAGAACCGCCCCGCCTTCTGCCACCCGCACGACGCAGTTGCCCCGCGGGTCGGCCACCCATACCGCCCCCTCCGCGTCCAGGCAGATGCCATCGGGGAAGTGCGGTTCGATGTTCGCCCATACCCGCCGGTTCGAGAGAGTCCCGTCCGCGGCGTGGTCGAACGCCGTCAGGCAGCGCGCGAACGTCTCTCCGATGATGAGCGTCCGCCCGTCAGGGGTGATCACCGCGCCGTTCGGGAACATCAGGCCCTCTGCCGCGACCGTTGCACTGCCGTCCGGGTCCACCCTCGCCAGCTTCGCCGCCTGCAGCGGTTCGCCCGTCGAGTAGTCGGACCCGAAGTTCCCCACGTACGCCCTTCCCTCGCTGTCCACGACCATGTCGTTGCAGTGGAAGGTGGCAATTGCGGAGAGATCGGCATGTTCAACCAGTCCGCCGTGTTCGAGGCGCAGCAGCTTCCGGTCCGTCATCGACACGGCCAGCAGGCGGCCGTCCGGAAGCCAGCCCAGGCCGGACGGCTGTCCCGGAACCTCGACGATCGTCTCAGCGTCGCCGTTCATGTCGACGGCAACCACCCGGTGTGAGTAGAAGTCGGAGAACCAGAGCCGCCCCTCGTGCCAGCGCGGGCCCTCCGGGAACGTCAGACCGTCGAGCAGAACCTTCGTACCTGCCACGGCTTACCTCCACCTGTTGCGCTTGTCGCGTCGCGACTATACCCCATGCGGCGGCGGCCGGCCTCGCCACAATCACGCCTGGCGCCTGCTCACCTCTATGCGCTGCATGTCGCGCGCTACCCGCACGCGGCCACCGTAGGTGGCGTTCATCCCCGCCATGAAGTCCGTCTCGCGCGCCGTGTCGTTCGGGATGGGCGGAATGAGATGGGAGAGCACCACTTCGCCCACGCCCGCCTGTGCGGCCAGGCGGGCCACGTCTTCGGTGGGCATGTGATACGACGGCACGTCTTCGAGGAGCCCTGCCTCGCGGCTGCGCCCCGCAAACCTGAGCAGGCCGATCACCTGCTGCAGCATCGCCGCATTCATTGCTTCGCAGACCAGCATGTCGGCCCCTTCGGCGGCCGTCGCCAGCGTCTCGCAGAATGACGTATCCCCCGATAGCACCGCCGAACGCCCGTCAAACCTCACCCGGTAGCCGAAGGCCGGCACGACTGGAAAGTGGTCGACCTCGAAGCTCTCGAACGATAGCCCGCCGGCTGCCAGGAATGGTAGCGGCTCGCCCGTGGCGGGCACCTCCGTCACCTGCACAGTGATGCCGTCCGGGTGGAGCTTGTCGCCGTGGTGCGCCTTGCGGAACCCGATGTCGCGCCGCAGCGCCAGCAGGAAACCATCGATCATCTCCTGCGTTCCTTCGGGCCCGAACACCCGCAGCGGCGTGCTCGCACCGCCGGTCCAGCGCTGGAAGAGGAAGTCCGGCACATCCGTCATGTGGTCGGTGTGCATGTGCGTGAAGATCGCCACGTCAATCGAGGCCGGCCGTACCCCCGCCGGGACCAGTCGCCGGGCCGCGCCCCAACCGCAATCGACGAGCACGTGTGTGTCCCCCGCCACGACCACGTTGCCAGCCCCGCAGCGATCGGCGTTGGGCAGAGGGCTGCCCGTGCCCAGGAACACGATCTCGAAGCGCTCGCTCATCTCCCCGTCACCGGTGTCCTTTCCCCGGCAATCCGCTCAAGCAGGATTGCCACGATCTCCTCTCCGTGCGTCTCCTGCAGGAAATGGCCCGCGTCGAGCGCGTCAAAGGTCGATTGCGGGAAGTGCGAAGCCCACTGCCGCCCCCATGCCTCGCTGAAGATCTGGTCGGCCGAACCCCAGATGAAGTGCACTGGCTTCCGCCAGCCCAGCAGCGCCTCCCAGCAGCGCTGGCCCTCGCGCGCCACCCCGGGGTTCTGCCCGTCGATTGGGATGGAGAGCGGGAACCGGCGGGGGCCAGCCTTTGACTCCCTGTCAGGGAAGGGCGCCTCATAGGCGAAGAAAGCCTCGTTCGCTGTGAGCGGCTCGGCCCTCCCCCGCGGGAAGCTGGCAAGGTACGTCTGCATCACCAGCCCGCACCCCTGCAGCTCAACCATCGGACCCCCTGCCTGCCACAGTGACTGCCAGCGCCGCGCCGCTTCTGTGTATTCGAAACCCTCGTGGTGGAGCCATGTGTTCATGATCACCAGCCGCTCGAAGCGGCGGGGCATATCAGCTGCCTGGCGCAGCCCGATTGGCCCGCCCCAGTCCTGGCAGACCAGCATCACTCGCTCCAGGTCCAGCCTTTCGACAAGCGACCGCAGGGCGAGGCTGTGGCGCTCGATCGTGTACCAGCTGTCGTCCAGCACCTTGTCGCTCCGGCCGAAGCCGATGTGGTCGGGCGCTATGCAGCGAAAGCCCGCCGCCGCCAGGGGCGGGACCATTCGCCGGTAGAGATAGGCCCATGTGGGCATCCCGTGGACAAGGAGCGCCACCCCCCGTTCGCCGCTCCCCTCGTCCACGTAGTGCATCTGGAACGTTTCATCTTCGACAGCGACATCGCAGTAGCGTGGCGCGAACGCGTACCCGGGCAATCCCCTGAAGCGCTCGGCGGGCGTTCGAAAGACTCGCATGGGTGCCTGCCCCTGCCGGCCCCTCGCCGGACTGGAATCACAGAAGGCTACGCGGCCAGGCCCGCGGTCGCAATTCGAGGCTCTCTTCTCGCAGAAACGCTCTGCGCCGGGTCGGCCTACTGCTCGCCGAAGACGAAGAGCCTGTCGTCCGGCTCCAGCCAGGGCCGCACGTCCTCAAGGTTGACCCGGTAGAACATCTTCACAGGGTGGGTTCCTTCCGGGTAGAGGTAGTCCACGGTGGGCTGCAGCACAAACCCGTTCAGGAGCCCCATCCGGAAGGGCACGTTCGTCACGTAGAGCGTGCCGCCGTCGGGAAGCTCCGGGTAGACCCTCTTGAGGTCATCCACCCACCGCTGCTGGACTTCCGGCACCGTCTCGACGTAGTTCGCCACGCGCCGATTCCCAACAACCCCCACCACACTGGCCATCGCCACCAATCCCACCCGGGCCGCCACCGCGGCCATCCGGCCCTTTGCCACACCCGCCAGCACCGGTACGAGCTCCGTCACCGCCGACCCGGCGGCAAGCGCCAGGAAGGCTCCCGGGAAATAGAAGTAGCGCGGCCCCCGGCCAACATTGAACATCGCGTACGGAACAATCGCGCCCAGGAACCCCAGGCTCAGCGCGAGCAGAACCCGCCGGCGCGCGGCCAGCGCAACCAGCGGGATGCACAGCACAGCCGCCCCCAGTGCCTGCTGCGTTCCCGTCACCAGGCTGTTCCCTTCCATTGTCGTCGGCACGAGCGCCTGTTGAACGTAGAACCACCCGTTCTCCAGGGCGCCGGCGTCGACACTCAACTTCTGATCGCTTCGCACCGTGAAGAACCACGTGCTCACCAGGGCATAGACGGCCACCAGGGCCGCGTACGGAACGAGTGGAAGATAGGCGCGCCGCTCGCGGAGGCTCGCGCGCCGCCCCACCAGCAGATACCAGCAGCCCAGCGCCGGGAACACAGCCACCACCGTCTCGCGGTTCAGCAGCCCGGCCGTGATGAGGAACAGCGCCACCGCATGGTAAAGGCAGCGTTTCCGCCCGCCCGGCAACTCGGCTGCTGCCATGAAGGCCAGCAGCCCGCCGAGAGCAAGCGGAAAGCCCACAAGGCTGAGTGCAGCAATCCAGGTGACCGATTCAAATCCAGCCGGGTGAACCGCGAAGGCAAGCGTCGCAGCTGCCACCCCGAGCGGATGGAACGAAAGCCGCCGCGCCAGCAGCCATACCATCCACACCCCCGCCAGGTGGGCGGCAAGACTCGTGAGGTGATAGCCGAGCGGGTCCTCGCCAAAGACCACGTACTGCACCCGGAACCAGGTCCACGAGAGCGGTCGCCAGTGGTCCGCGGCTATCTCCGACCCGGCCGTGTCTACCCACGGGTAGAACGCGTCGCGAAGGAACGCGCCCCACGACATGTCGCGCGAAGCCAGCAGGTAGCGATAGTCATCGCCCTGAAAGGGCGAGGTGAGTCCGGGCCAGTACACCACCAGGGAAAGGGCCAGTGCAGCGACGAGCGCAAGAGCCGCCCACCGGTCGTCGAAGCGCGGCAACTGCAACAGACCCTCCTCGCCCCGTTGTGCCCGGCCCGCGGTTCCCGCCGCACCCGTCCGGGAGCCCAACATTACGGGGCGCTCCGGTCACGGGCCAGACCGGGCGGCCCACCTGCACTCGCCGCTGTCCGTGGAAGGCAACCGCCTCCGCCGATACAATCCGCCCGTGAGGCCCACCACGTGATCCGCGACCAGGCCGGCGGACGGCCGCGTCGACCCCGGGCGCCCTCCTGGCTCGCGATTCCGTCCCCGGGCAGCACCCGCACCTTCCTCTCCTTCGCACTGATCGGCGCCGTCTGTACGGTCGCCTTCGTGGGCCTCTACGCCCTGGGAAGGGTCTACCTGGACCCCCTGGTCGCCAACGTCGTGGCGCTCACCCTCACCATGGCCTTCAACTTCGGCGCAAACCGGCGCTACACCTTCCAGGACACCGGCGACGCCCTCGCCATCCAGGGCGCCCGCTACGGCGCCGCCTACCTGCTCGGCCTGGGCGCCTCCACCCTCACGCTCCACACCGCCCTCAGCCTCGTCCACGAGCCCCGACGATTCGTGGAGACCCTCCTTGCCGTCGGCTCGGGCGGCGTCGCGACCGTGATCCGCTTCGCGCTCATGTCAGCGTGGGTCTTTGCGAATAGGGGAGACCGCGTTGTTCGATGACCGCCATCCAGCCGTACCGGGAGCGCGCCCGGCCCGGCAATGGCTCATCTCCGCGCCCGCTCCCACGGTGGTGCGCCCGCGATCCAGGCAAAGGGACCATTCCGCTCCCGGTCACCTGAGGGGGACGGGAGCTCCCGGGGATCCCCCATTCGCCCCGCGTAAGGATGGATTCGGATGACATGGAACCTCAGGGACCGGGTTGCCATCGCCGGCATTGGGCACACGCGCTATTCGCGCCCCGGCGCCAGCGGCCGTTCGGCTCTCTCCCTCGCCCTGGAGGCGATTCTCAACGCCTGTGAGGACGCCGGCGTCAGTCCCATCGAGATCGACGGCTTTGTCACGTACGGCATCGAGCCCACCGACCCCTACACGCTCGCCCAGACCCTCGGCGTCCGGCAGACGCGCTTCATGGACCGCTACCCGGGCGGCGGCGAATCGCTGGCCGGCACCATCCACCATGCCGCCATGGCGATCGCCTCCGGCGCGGCCGAAGTTGTCGTCTCCTACCGGTCGCTCAGCGGCAGGCTCATCCCCACCAACGCGGGCAAAGCCATCACCCGCGCCGAGCCCGTCAGCGGCAACGATGCCTTCCGCTGGGATTTCCTCCAGCCCTTTGGCGCCTTCGTCCCCAGCCAGTTCTACGCCATGCAGGCCCGGCGCCACATGATCGACTTCGGGACAACCAGCCGTCAGTTCGGCGCGATCGCTGTCGCCCAGAACGCCAACGCCCAGCGCAACCCCAACGCTATCCACTACGGCCGTCCCATCACCATCGATGACCACCAGCGCGGCCCCCTCATCGCCGACCCCTACCGCCTCCACGACTGTACCCAGGAGGCCGACGGCGCCGGGGCCGTGGTTGTGGTCAGCGCGGAGCGGGCCCGCTCCCTGCGCCAGCTCCCCGTCTACCTCCTTGCCGCCGCCGAAGGGAGCGGGCCTCCCGACCAGCTCTACAACCAGCTGCGCCACCAGGGGCGTTTCAACACCGCTGGCATGGAGGAAGTGGCGCGCGATCTCTACGCCCGCGCCGGTATCGGCCCCGCCGAGATCGGCGTCGCCCAGGTGTTCGAAACGTTCACCGGGCAGGTCGTCATGGCGCTTGAGGATTTCGGCTTCTGCAAGCGGGGTGAAGGTGGCCCATTCGTCGAAAGCGGCGCCATCGCCTGGCCCGGCGGTTCAATACCCATCAACACCGCCGGCGGCGGCCTTGCCGAGGCCTACATCCACGGATTCAACAATCTGATCGAAGGCGTTCGCCAGTTGCGCGGCGCATCCACCTGCCAGGTGGAAGGCGCAAACACATGCCTGGTCACCTCCGGGCCTTCAGCCATGCCTTCAAGCGCCCTGGTCCTGAGACGATAGCCCGTGTCAGCGCCCGCTTCCGCAGTAGTCTCGACTCACCATAACCGCCAGGAGCCTGCCCCATGCCCCTCTTCGGCCCCACCATGCCCGTGCCCGCCCCTGGCCCCGATACGCGTGAGTTCTGGGAGGCCTGCCGCCAGCATCGCCTCCAGGTCCAGCGGTGTGCCGCCTGCGGCCGGTTCCGCTTCGCGCCCGCGCCCATTTGCCACGCCTGCCACAGCCGCGAATACGAATGGGTCGTCTCGGAAGGCATCGGCGAAGTCTACACATGGACCATCACCCACCGTCCATTCCACCCGGCCGTGGCCGATGCCGTCCCCTACAACACCGTCGTGGTCCGCCTCCACGACTGCGGCGGCGCGATGATCACCAGCAACCTGGTGGGCATCCCCAACGACGAGATCCGCCCGGGCATGCTCGTCATGGTGGACTGGGACGACATCGATGACGAGATCACCCTTCCGCGCTTCCGGCCCGCGTGATCCACGCAGATCGGCCTGCCCCGCGCTGCCGGCCTCCTCGGTCCCCTACGAAGCCGTGAGGCGGAATTGAGCGACTGCGCTCTGCAGGCGCGCCGCCATCTCGCGCATCGCATTCGCGGTCGCCACGAGCTCCTCGGACTGCGCCGATAGCTCCTGCGTCGAGGCCGAAACCTCCTCTGCCGAGGCCGAGGTCTGCTCGCTTGTCGCGCTCACCTGGAGGATCGCCTCGGTGACGCGGCTCGTTCCCTGCGCCATCTCGCCCGCGCTTTGGGCCGACCGCGTCGCCATCTCTGCGATCTCCCCGGCCGACTGCACGATTCGTTCCGCGCCCGCCGCCAGCGCCTGGGTGTCGCGGGCTATCTGCTGCATCTGCGCCGCCGACTGCTCCACCGTCGCGATGATCGACTCCAGCGCCTCTCCCGCCGACGCCGTCACCTCTCGTCCCGCTTCGACATCGCGCACTCCCGTGGCCATCGCCGTCACCGCCTCCCGCGTCCCCTCCTGCACCCGCGCGATCAGAGCGGCGATCTCCTTGGTCGACGTGCTCGACCGCTCTGCCAGGCCGCGGACGTTGTCGGCCACAACGGCGAAACCACGGCCCTGCTCGCCCGCGCGGGCCGCCTCTATCGCCGCATTGAGCGCCAGGAGGTTGGTCTGCGCCGCAATCTCATCGATGACCTTGACGATGTCGCCGATCTGCTGGCCGTATTCGCCCAGCTGGTTCACCGTCGCCTGGGCATGCTCAACCGCCGAGCAGATAGAGACCATTGACGCCACCGCCTGCTGCACCGCCTCCTGGCCCTGCTGGGCGGCGCTCAGCGAAGCCTCCGCCACCTTCGTTGCCTCGTCCGAACCCGCTGCCACGAGTGCGATGCGCTTGCCCATCAGCTCCGCTTCACTGCGCGACTGCTCCGCCGAAGCCGAGTTCCCCTCGGCGGCGGCCGACATCTCGTGCGCGCCTGCCGACACCCGCTCCAGGGTGCTCGAGCTTTGTCCCGCGAGGGCGCTCAGCGAAACTGCCGAGTTGGTGACTTCGTTCGTTGCCTGGGCAATCTGGCCCGTGGCCCCCGCCATCTGGTCCGAGGCCTCGCGGAGCTGATCGGAGAGCGACATCACCGATGCCGCTTCGTCCCGGACACCCGTAATCAGCTCGCCCAGTGCGGCGCGCATGCCGTTGTAGCCGGCAATCGTCGCCAGCAGCTGTTCCAGCATCGCGTTGATGGTCGCTGCCGCCTTCCCCATCTCATCCGTGCCGTACTCCTCGACCCTGGCCGTCACCGTGCGCGCCTCGACCGTCAGGTCGCCCTTGCTGGCCGCTCCGATGGCGCTCTCAAGCGACGCGATCTCGTTCCCCTTCATCGAATCCAGCCGCGAGATGATCGCGTTCACGCTCGATCGGATGCCGCTCGCCACCACGTAGGCTGCCCCCGCCGAGATGGCCAGCGCGAGCAGGCTGACCGTGATGGTCAGGGTGAGCGCCGTCCGCGCGTCGCCCTGGAGGGCGCCGGCCAGGCCCTGCAGGTCAGAGGCGATCCGGTCCTCAACTACCTTCGCGAGGTCGATTTTCTCCGTCTGGGCCGTATACCACTCGCCCCCGTCCACCCCACCGAGGTCGTCGCTGGCCGCGTGCTCGTAGGCAACCTTCCGCATTGTCGCGATCGCCTCGACAGGCTTGCCCTTCACCGTCCGCTCGAAGAACGCCACCAGCTCCGGCGTGGCCGACGCCCGGAAGGCCTCCATGTACGCATCCTGGGCGCTAACGAACCCGGCAAAGCGCGCGAATTCGCCCTCGTTGAAGTGCCCGCGCGCGAATGCGTTGCTCATCAGCGCGCGTTCCCGCCCCATGCGCTCCTTCGCCTGCATGAAGTTCACATAGGCCGAAAGCATCTTTGCAAGTTCCGCATTGGGGCTCACCTTGCCAATGTGGGCGATGACGTTCAGCCAGGCGCCGTTCTGATTCGAGTAGTAGTCGATACCCTCGGTGCCCCTGGCAGCCAGCGTGTCCACCTTGCTCCGGTGCGCAGCCAGCTCATCCACGAACTTCTGCGCCGCCTGCAGGTTCGAAACGAACTCCGCCCCGAACGCCTCCGGCCTGACCTTTTCGAGGGCGGCGTTAAGGTCGGCGATCGTCTTGTCGGTGATCGCCCGCTGGGCCTTGAGCTCCGGTCCGTATTGCTTTCCCCCGCTGCCCACGTAGACCCCGGTCACGCCCCGTTCCTTTTGCGATTCATGGACGAATGCGCTTGCCTTCACCGCCAGCGACGAAAGCGCTTCCATGTCACTGAGCTCAGAAAGCGTCGCCCGCTGCTCCTGGATGCGCGCAGCCGACAGGTACAGCGCCACCAGCGTCAGCGGCGTGACCACAATCGCGATCTTGAGCCAGAAATTGCAGCGTGAGAGAAGCCCGTTGACGGCGACGAGGCAGAGATGGGCAAGCCAGTCGGGGGCGACCTGCGCGAAGGCACGGTAACCCTCCCGGCGCTCCTCTACCTTGAACGGTTCCCGAAGG
>JAANMY010001417.1_pt1 | contig 27357 bp, 23 predicted proteins | sample 7279691 | NCBI WGS metagenome assembly JAANMY01 (sample SAMN14094543, study PRJNA606508) | bioreactor metagenome | isolation source: A lab-scale SPAN reactor treating ammonium-rich wastewater day 388 | place: Ireland: Galway | collected 2018-02-07
GCCCTGGTGCATACCGTCGCCGGTACGAGCTACCTCGTCAGCCCCGGCGTGTTCCAGCGCTACGCGCAGGAGTTCCTTCATGTCGCCGCACTGGCCAAGCAGGAGAAGCTGGAGGGATGGCAGTGGGTACAGAAGCGCTTCGAGAAGCTGGGACAGCACCGCAAGCAGCCCAGCGGGCTGAACATCTGGACCTGTGAGGTCTCGGGGCCGCGCAAGTCGCGCCGACTGCACGGCTATCTGCTCGCCAGCTCGGATGTGCTGTTCCGGGAGCCGCCGCCAGACAACCCCTATCTGCGGCTCCTCAACGAAGCCGCAAACCGCCACGATTCAGCCCTTGGCGGCAACGACAACGACGATCAAGGGTAGACATGCGGCCGCTGCAACGGTCGGCATCATTCCGCGGATGGAGCCGACTCCTCCAGCTTGGCTTCGGTCCGCGTCATCAAGTGGGCGGCACTGCATTTCAGTGCGCGGGCGATCTTCAGAATGAGAGGGAGCGTGGGGACATGCTCGCCGCGCTCGATCTTGCCCATGTGGGACCGTTCGATGCCCGCCATGTGTGCCAGCACTTCCTGAGCGATACCCTGGTTGATCCTTTCTTCCCGCACGGCAGCCCCAAACGCGATGGCTGGTTTCGCTTCGTAGGTCGTGGTGCCGGTTGGGCGACCTCTTTGGATCGAACGCTTTTGCATCGCCAAAAGCGTCGATCGCGGCCACGATCTAAACCACGTTAAACTTAACTCATTGAACGGCCGCGAAGTCATTGGGCGCAATATTCGGGCCTGGGGGAGCTGGACGTGGAGTCGAGTGACATCACCGCCGAGATCCGTATGGTCGTGCTTGGCGAATGGGTGCCTCCCCAGCTCGCCGGCGTGCTCGCCCTGCAGCGTGCCGAAGAGCCGGAGACCCCTATTGTCCTGGCCGGATGGACAGATCCCGGTCGAGCCCCGGAGCTACCGGGCGACAGCTTCGATTTCGCCCTGTCTGCGGCTGACTGGAAGTGGCCTGGCTGGATATGCGAGCCGCTGTGGCATGACACGCTGGCGGTCGCCATGGCCAGGCGCTCCCACCTGTTGGCCTATCGTGAAGTGCCGTGCCAGGAAGTGCTCAAGCAGTCCGTGATTTGCTCGCGGTCGACGGCCCATGAACCATGGCGCATGACCGTGCAGCGCGTGTTCGATGGCGTGCTGCAAGAGCGAGAGCAAACGGTCGAGACATTCGATGTGGCGATGACCCTTGTTGGCGCCGGGTACGGGATTGCCATTGCGCCTGCCGCGAGACTGGAGAGCTACCTACGCCGAGGCGTCGCGGTGCGGCCGCTGGCGGGCGCACCGACGATCGTGATGGCTTACCTGCTCCGCCGCAACGCTACCTTGTCGGACACCCAGGCAAGATTCGCCCGCCGCGCGCGCCTGGTGTCCTGACAGACGCGCAGGGATCGCGGTTTCGCCACGATCCCGCATTCCTGCTGCTAGGCGACCCCGACCCGCGGCAGGGTCCATTCACTTTCCTTCACGGCTGTGCTCACGGCCATGACGAGCTTGTCGAGATTGCTGGCCGTCACGCCCTCCAGTGCCGAACGCCCCCGCAGCATCGAGCGCGGTTGAAGCAGTGCATGGTAGATCTGCCAAGGGTCCGCGCCCCGGCTCAGCTTCAGGATGGACTGAATCAACTCGTGCTTGAGTGGGTCGAGGTGCCAGTCCGGTACACGCTGGCCGCGGTTGCCTACGTTCAACGCCAGCAGGTTGCCTGCCTTGATCTCGTAGCTGATCCACCGGCGGGACTTGCCTGCCATCTTGGCGAACGCGGCGACGGGAAGGTTGTGCGGCGCTTCGAAGACATCGAACAGCTCCATCCTCTCGCGCTGTATGTTCGAGGGCACCAGCGGCGCAGCCGATCTCGGGGGCGGAACCGCCGGCAGCCGATGTGCGGCGGCAGAAACCATCGGCATGGCGTCGCCCGGCTTCGAGACGAGCAGGATTCGCGATGCGGGAACCGGCGTCGAGGGAGCGCTTGCGGCTTGCTCGCTCGGGAATGCGGGCACGCCTTCCAGATGCACGGTGAGTGGCATGCTGGCCGCCTCGACCTGATTCTGCTCGAATAGGTCCAGGCGATCGGCCCAGTCCTGCATCATCCGGCGACGCTGCTCCACATACTCGGCATGGTTGTAGGTCGCGCTGACCTTGTTGGGATCGACATGCGAGAGCTGCGAATCCACCCAGACCTTCGGGTAGCCGATCTCGTTGAGCGCAGTGGACATCGTGCCGCGGATACCGTGTCCGGTCAGGCGTTCCTGATAACCCATGCGCTTGAGGGCACCGTTGAGCGTGTTCTCGCTGATGCGCTTCTTCAGGTCGCTGTCGTGCCGGAAAAGGTAGCGCTGGGCCGGCTTGAACTCATCCAGTAGGTGCCGGACGATCTCCATGGCTTGAATCGACAACGGCACGATGTATGGCGGGATGTCCGCCGGCTGCCGCCGCTTCTTGCGCATATCCAACTGGAGTTGCTTCACGACCTCGGGCGGGATGATCCACAGCCCGCGGGCCAGATCGAATTGATCTGGCGTCGCCTGCCGCAGCTCACCGGTTCGCACGCCTGTCAGCAGCAATAGCCGCAACCCGAGCTGGGTCTGCCGCCTGCCGCGATAGCTGCGCAGCCTCTGCAACAACTTGGGCAGTTCGGCCATACGCAGAAACGGGTTGTGCCTTACGGGTGGCAGTGGCAGCGCCACCACGTCGAGATCTGAGGCAGGGTTCTGCTCCAGGCCCGGCACGATCACCAGCGCGTAGCGGAACAGTTGGTTGAACCACGTCCTGACCTTCTCGGCGATAGAGAGCGCACTGCGCTTCTCGATCTTGGCAATCACCTCCAGAAGATCAGGGCGCTTGATCTCATAGATCGACCGCTTCCCCAAGGTCGGGAGTACGTCCCTGTCGAAGATGCGCGGAAGCATCGCGAGGGTCGTCTGCCGGCCTTCCTTGAGGCTCAGCCCGCGATGATCGAGCCAGCTGCGATACACCGCCTCGAAGATGTTTTCGTCGGCGAGACGCACCGCAGTCCGCTTCTGCTTGCGGTGAACACGTGGATTGATGCCTTTGGCGATCAGGGCGCGCGCTTCGTCGCGCAGGCTGCGAGCCTCGCGAAGCGTCACCTCCGGGTAGGTTCCGAGCGAGATCCGCTTCTGTTTGCCCGCCCAGTAGTAGCGGAAGTGCCAAGTTCTGCCCCCTGCAGCTGTCACGGCCAGGGAGAGGCCGTCCAAGTCAGGGAGGGTGTAGGCCTTGCCGGTTGCCTTGGCCTGTCGAACGACCAAGTCTGAGAGTGCCATGCTCTTGCTCCTGAACATGAGTCAGGAACCAGATGCTGGTCACATCGACCTCGCCCCTCGATCAACAATCCGGAAACCGCCGTGCCCTCAAAAATGGACTTGTTTGTGGACTTAAAAGTCCTGGCTGTGGGCGGATCGCGGTGGAACACAGCAGAGCGCCAAGGAGAGAAAAATCGTTGTGCGCCAACGACTTGCAGATTCTCCTGGACGGCTGCGGAACTCCGCAGATTGATGCGGTGGAGCGGGTGAAGGGAGTCGAACCCTCGTCATCAGCTTGGGAAGCTGAGGTAATAGCCATTATACGACACCCGCATAATCTGGCCGCGGTGCAGTCCTCGGCCGGAAAAACTGCGCAATTGTAGCCGCAGAAGCGGGGCGGCTTCAACGTCAAGTGTTAAGGGTGCAGGGAGCACATGAACTGTCCGGACTTGTAGCACGTGATCTGTCCGAGGTCGGCGCGCACGGCGACCGCGAGGCTCACGCTCGCCGCCCACGCCAGCCATAGCGTCCACAGCGTGTGCGAGAGGAAATGTGCGCCCTGCAGCATGCGCGCCGTGCCGAGGATGGCGCCGGCAAGCAGGCCCGCCACGAGGGCGCCGCGTGCCGCACGCAGCCCTGCCGGGCGCAGCGCCACCGCCCACACGATCCACAGGAAGCCGGTCGAAGCGTGCCCGGCCGGGAAGCACTGCCCGGCCTTGATCCCCGCCGGCGCCGCCTCGAACAGGCCGAGGTACGGCGCGTAGCCGCCGAAGTCGACGATGTCCCAGGGGCAGTAGCGCGCCGTCAGCAGCTTGGCGGTCGAGGTCGCGAGCGGGATCGCCACCATGCCGAGCGCGGCGAGCAGCGCATTGCGCGGCGGCAGCCAGCTCAGCCGGCCCTTCAAGCCCTGCCAGCAGACGTAAAGGCTGGCCGCCACCAGCACGTAGGTCACCTGCTTGGCGGCCTTGTGCATCACGGCTTCGAGGAACCAGCTGTGCCGCCAGGGGAAGCCGCCGAGTTCCGCATCGAAGAGCGTGCGCGCGAGCGCGCGGTCGAGGTCGGTGCCCTCGAAGGCCCCGTACAGCAGCAGCGCGCTCAGCGCGAGCAGCGCGGACTGTGCCAGCAGCCAGCGGCGCGATGCATCGAGCGCGGGCGCGGTGGGTGTGGGCAAGGGGGCGGCGAGTTCGGTCGTGGGCATGGTTTCAGCTCCGGCAGGCGGCGGTGAGGTCGAGCGCGTCGTCACGCACCGCGGTGCGCACGTCGAGCAGGCCGAGCACGGTGTGGAAGAGGTTGTCGTGCGCCGCCGGCCTGTCGGCCCGGGTGCGCAGGCAGGCCGGGTCGAGCCGGGTGCGCGCGGCGAAGCCGCTCGAGAGCCACATCACCATCGGCACCCGCGTCTGCTCGGCGGGGGCGATCGAGTAGGGCAGGCCGTGCAGGTAGAGGCCGTTCTCGCCGAGCGACTCGCCGTGGTCGGAGACGTAGAGCAGCGCGGTGTCGTAGCGCGGCTCCAGCTCCTGCAGCAGGTCGATGCTGCGCGCGAGCACGTGGTCGGTGTACAGCAGGGCGTTGTCGTAGCTGTTGGCGACCTGCTCGCGGCTGCACTTCGACAGGTCCTCGTCGTCGCAGGTCGGCGTGAAGCGGCGGAAGGCGTCCGGGTAGCGCCGGAAGTAGGCCGGGCCGTGGTTGCCGAGCTGGTGCAGCACGAGCACCAGGTTGCCCGCGGCGTCGCGCAGCAGGCCGCGGCTGCTCTCGAGCAGGGCCTCGTCGAGGCAGCGCTCGCCGTCGCACAGCTGCGGCAGCGCGGCGGGGTCGGGGCGCATGCTGTCGACGCCGGCACACACGCCCTTGCAGCCCGACTGGTTGTCGTTCCACACCACGCGCAGGCCGGCGTGGCGCAGGGTGTCGAGCAGGGACTCGCTGCCGCGGATGGCGTCCTCGTCGTAGTGGCGCCGCCCCTGCAGCGAGAACATGCAGGGCACCGAGACCTCGGTGTTGGTGCCGCAGCTCGTCACCTCCGGGAAGTTGATGACCGCGCGGCGGGCGAGCTCGGGCGTGGTGTCGCGGTCGCCTGGCTGCCCGGCAGGGTGGTTCAGCCCCCAGTCGGCGGCGCGTGCGGTCTCGCCGACCACGATCACGAACAGTGCCGGCTTTTTCGCCGCCGCCCAGCTCGGCCCCAGATTGGCATCGGCGCCGACGGGCTGACGCGGCAGATTGGCCGCCTGGGCGTCGCGGCTGAGCACGCGCACGAGCGACCACAGCGGCGCGGCCGGCGTGATCAGGTAGCGCAGCTCCTTGTGGTTGCGCATCTGTCCGGAGAAGTCCTTGAACACGCTGCCGAGCGCGCCTGCGGCCACGAGCAGCGCGAGCATGACGGACGCGGCGCGGATCGCCAGTGCGCGCCGCAGCGGGCGCCGGCGCAGGCGGGCACGCTGCAGCACGAAGAGCGGCGGCAGCGCCAGCGCGGCCACCTGCAGGAAGAAGCCGGGGGTGAGCAGCTCGCGCGCCTCGGCGACGTCGGTGCGCAGCACGTTGCGCAGCATGCTCGGGTCGAAATACACGCCGTAGTGGCCGGCGTAGTAGCTCGACACCGCGGCGATCAGGATCAGCCCGCCCAGCAGCGGCTTGGTCGTCCACCGGTTGAGCAGGGGCGCGAGCAGCAGCACGTTGAGCGCGCTGAGCGCGACGCCGATCGCGAGTACGTAGAGGAGGGCGCCGCCGTCGCCGCCACGGCTGGCGAGCAGGGCGCGCCAGAACGGGGTGTTGCAGGCGAGCGTGAAATAGAGGCCGATGCCGAGCAGCAGGGCCTCGGTCGATAGCTCCGGGCGCCAGCGCCGCGCGGCGGCCCAGGCGGAGGCGAACCCCGCGGGGAAGGGGCCCTGCGCACGGCGCCCGACGGGCGAGGCGGCTGAGGCGGCCAGGGGTGAAACGAGGGACAGACGCGGTTCGGACATGGTTGCGCAGAGCCTGAGGAGGATCGGCGCAATCTACGCAGGCGCGCGTGAGGAAAGCGTGATGCGGCTGTGAGGAAAGTGTGAGCGCGGCCGTGGCGCCGGGCGCTGGCGCGCTAGGCCGATGCGGAGCCGGAGCCGGAGCCGGAGCCAGAGCCAGAGCCAGAGCCAGAGCCAGAGCCAGAGCCAGAGCCAGAGCCGGGACCGGCGCCGAAGTCGAGCGTCAGGCAGGCGCCGCCGTCCGCGCGGTTGGCGGCGCGCACCGTCCACCCGCAGGCGGTGCAGATGTGCTGCACCAGCGCCAGGCCGAGCCCATGGCCAGGCTTGCCGCCGCCGCGGCGGAAGCGTTCGAAGCTGCGCATGGGGTCTTCCGCGCCGAAGCCGGGGCCGCGGTCGCGCACCTCGAGGCGACGTCCTTCCAGCACCACCTTGACCGCATGCCCGTCGCCATGGCGCAGCGCATTCTCCAGCAGGTTCTGCAGCACCAGCGCCAGCAGGCCGGGGTCGGCGATGACCTCGGCCTCGGGGTCGATGCGGATGGTAAGCGCGTCGGCCTGGGCGCCGGCGGGGTGCAATCGCGCCCAGGTCGCGCGCACAGCCGCGCTCAGGTTCACCGGCTCGACCGCCTGCGGTCGGGCTTCGCGGGCGAGCAGCAGCAGGCTGTGGGCGAGCGCCGCGGTGCGGTCGGTGGTGGCGATGATGCGCTCGGCGCGGCGGCGAGCCTTGGCGGACAGCGCGGCGTCGGTCAGCAGCATCTCGGCGTCGCTGCGGATGCCGGCGAGCGGGGTGCGCAGTTCGTGCGACAGGTTGGCGTTGAAGTCGCGCTCGCGCGCGAGCACGGCCGCCTGGCGCGCTTCGGCGCGGTCGAGCGCGCGCGCCACGGCGAGGAGTTCGGCGTCGAGTCCGGGCTGAGCGAAGGGCGTGCCGTCGCGCGCGCCCTCCACGCGCTCGGCGAGCGTCTCCAGCCCGCGCGTGAGCCGCGCGGCGATCGCATAGACGAGGAGGAAGGACAGCGCGGTCAGCACCAGGCCGCCGATCACCACCGTGGTGACGACGGCGATCTCGCGCGCGCGGTGCTCGGATTCGTCGTAGATGAGCACGTAGCGCTGGCCGTCGGCCTCGCGCACCGCGACGTGCAGCTCGCGCCCGGCGGACCAGTCCTCGTGCTTGCCGACCGGCAGCGCGGCCAGCGCCGGGCTCAGGCCCTGCGGCAGCGCCTCGCCCGGCGCGAAGCGGTAGAGGGTCATGTTCGGCGTCTGCGGCCCGATCAGGGTGCCGAGGCGGCGGCTGTGCTCGATGCTGTAGTGCAACTGCTCGTCGAGCGTGCCGGCGATGAACTCTTCTTCCATCTCGTCGTTGAGCCGCACCAGCGCGAGCGACTGCGCCACGATGAGCGCGACCAGCATCGCCGTCACCGACAGCGCGATGCGGATGCGCATGCCGCCCGGCAGCCGGCGCAGCATGCCTTGGCAAACGCCGCCTTCAGCGGCTGATGAGCTTGTAGCCGAGGCCATGGACATTCACCACCTGGGTGGACGCGTCGTCGCCGAGGGCGCGACGCAGGGTGTGCAGCACGCTGCGCAGGTTGTCGCTGCTGTCCTGCTCGTGGCCCCACACCGCGATCTCCAGCTCGCGGCGCGAGAACACGCGCCCAGGCTGCGCGAGCAACTCGGCGACCAGGCGCAGGGGCTTCGGGGGCAAGGCGAGGGGGCTGCCGTGCAGGTGCAGCTCCTGGGTAGTGGCGTTGAAGCTGAGCGCACCGTGCTGTAGCAGCGGCTCGGCCGGTCGTGCGGCATTGCGCCTCGCCAGCGCCAGCAGGCGCATCTCGAGCTCCTGCAGCGCGAAGGGCTTCACCAGGTAATCGTCGCCGCCAGCCTCGAAGCCGAGCAGCTTGTCCTCCAGCGTGTCGCGCGCGGTCAGCACCAGGATGGGCGTGGCGCGGCCCTCGGTGCGCAGCCGGCGCGCGAGCGCGAGGCCGTCGCCGTCGGGCAGGTTGCGGTCGAGCACCACGGCGTCGAACGCGCTGCCCGCGAGCAGGGCCGAGGCGGCCGCGATCGAGCCGGCGTAGTCGCACTGGTGGCCGCGCGCCTCGAGGTAGTCGTAGAGGTTCTCGGCGATGGTGCGGTCGTCTTCGACGATGAGCAGGTGCATCGGGGCGGTGGTTCTCGTCGGTGGCCGCGGGCGGCGCTCAGGTCAGGTCCGCTTCCGCGCCCGATGGGGCGGCTGGCGGGATCGGTTCGAGGTGGGTCGCGAGGCGGGTGCCGGTGCGCTCCAGCACGATGCGTTCGAGCGCGTCGGCCACGGCGTGGGCTTCGGCCACGGTCCAGTCGCCGGGCACGCACAGCTCGACGTGGGCGCAGTGCAGCGCGCCCGCGGCACGCGTGGTGAGCTTGCTGTGGAAGCAGCCGGGCGGCGAGGCCTCGCCGAGGGTGCGTTCGATCGCGGCCACTTCGTCGTCGCACAGGGCGCGGTCCATCAGGCCGTCGATCGAGCGCCGCATCAGCTCCCAGCCTTCGCGCAGGATGTTGAGCGCGACCGCGCCGGCGACGACGGGGTCCAGCCAGCTCCAGCCGGTGACGACCGCCAGGGCGACGCCGCACACCACGCCGGCGGTGGTCCATACGTCGGCCATCAGGTGGCGCGCATCGGCCTCGAGCGCAAGCGAGCGGTGCGCGCGGCCGACCTGCAGCAGCACGCGCGCGACCAGGAAGTTGATCAGGCTCGCGCCGACCGACAGTACGGTGCCGAGACCCAGCGCGCCGATCGGCTGCGGATTGAACAGGCGCTCGCCGGCAGTGAGCAGGATGATCAGCGCCGCGATGAAGATCAGCCCGCCCTCGAACGCGGCCGAGAAGTATTCGGCCTTGCCGTGGCCGTACTGATGATCCTCGTCGGCGGGGCGCTGGGCGTAGGACACCATCCACAGCGCGAAGCCGGCGCCCGCCAGGTTGACCACCGACTCGAGCGCGTCCGAGAGATAGCCGATCGAGCCGGTCAGCCACCAGGCGCCGGTCTTCATCGCGATGGTGCTCAGCGCGGCGGCGAGCGAAAGCAGCAGGGCCTGGCGCGGCGTGATCGAGCTCATCGGTTCACAGGGCGGTGGGTCGGGTGGCGGAGCACCCCAGGGTCTCCAGCACGCGATTGTAGAGGCGTTGATCGTCGTCGAGGCGCTGCAGGGCAAGCTGGCGGGCATCGGGGCGGCCTGCGCCGCGCACCAGCACCAGCGCGTCGCGCATGTCGCTCACCAGCACGCTGGCCTGCGCGCGCTGCGTCGCCGGTGCCGGCAGGCTGGCGTGCAGGGCGTCGAGGTGGGACTCGAGCGCGCGCGCCAGCGTCAGGTGGGGATCGGGCGCGCTCGGCGGTCCGGTGCGATCCGTGCGCGCCGCGTGCAGATGGGTCGCCACCGCATCGAGTTCCGCGCGAACCGACTGGCACGCCTGGGGCGGGAACGAGATTGGTCTGTCCGCCCCGGCGTGCGCCGGGGCGGCGATGCCGGCGGCAAGCGCCAGCAGCAGGGGGGAGAGCAGGTTCGCAGTCATCATTGGCAGGGCTCCGTGGTGAGGACAGGGCGGAGCATGGCGCCGCCATCCTTAACCGGAGCTGAGCCGACAGCCCCCGGGCGTGGCCGGCGCGCCCTGCGGCGAGTTCGTTTGCGCTGCGACAAGGTGGGCCCGAGGCCGCCGGGGCACAATTCAGACAGTCGGTCCGATGACGCGCCCACCCGATGCACCGCACCGGACGCGGGACCTCGAGCGAATGGAGCAGACGATGAAGAACATCCGGTTTGCGTACGCAGGGCTGTTGCTGTTGCTCAGCCTGCTGTGGTGGATGGCCGATCCCTTGTTGCCCAACGGCTATGAATACTTCGCCCTGCGCACGGTGGCGATCAACTACACCGGGGTGATCGGCATCGGCGTCATGAGCGTGGGCATGATCCTGGCGCTGCGCCCGGTGCGGGTGGAGCCGCTGCTCGACGGGCTGGACAAGACCTATCGCCTGCACAAGTGGCTGGGCATCACCGGCCTGGTGTTCGCGGTCATCCACTGGCTGTGGGCGCAGGGCACCAAGTGGGCGGTGGGCTGGGGCTGGCTGGTCAAGCCGGAGCGCGTGCCCGGGCCGCCGCTCACCGACCCGGTGGAAATCCTCTTCCGCGCACAGCGTGGCCTGGCGGAGTCGGTCGGCGAGTGGGCCTTCTACGCGGCAGTGGTGCTGATCGTGATCGCGCTCACCAAGCGCTTCCCGTACCGTCTGTTCTTCAAGACGCACCGCCTGCTGGCCGTCGCCTACCTCGCGCTGGTCTTCCACTCGGTGCTGCTGACGCCCTTTGCCTACTGGGCGCAGCCGATGGGGATCGTGCTCGCCGTGCTGATGGCCGGCGGCAGCGTCGCCGCCGTGGTCTCGCTGGCGGGTCGCGTCGGCCATCGGCGCAAGGCGGTGGGCGAGATCGAGGAGCTGGTGAATTTCCCGGACAACCGCGTGCTCAAGGTGGCGATCCGCTTCAAGGACCGCTGGCCGGGGCACGAGGCGGGTCAGTTCGCCTTCGTCACCTTCTCGACCGACGAAGGCGCGCATCCGTTCACCATCTCGTCGGGCTGGAAGGGGGACGGCCGGCTGTTCTTCCTGATCAAGGGCATCGGCGACTACACCGCGCGTCTGCCCGAGCTGCTCCGGGTCGGCGACCTCGTCACCGTCGAAGGTCCCTATGGCCGCTTCGATTTCGCGAGCGGCAGCGCCAGCGCCAAGCGCCGCCAGATCTGGGTCGGCGGCGGCATCGGCATCACACCCTTCATCGCCCGCATGAAGGCGCTGGCGGTGGCGCCCGACGGACGTGAGGTCGATCTGTTCTACAGCACGGCCGAACCCGATCAGGGTTTCATCGCCCGTCTGCAGCGCGATGCGCAGGCGGCGGGGGCGAGGCTGCACGTGCTGGTGAGTGCGCGCGACGGCCGCCTCGACGTGGCGCGCATCTGCGACACGGTGCCGGGCTGGGCCGAGGCGGATGTCTGGTTCTGTGGACCGGGCGGATTCGGCCAGGCCTTGCGCGAGGGCTTCGTCGGCCGGGGGCTGGCGCCAGCCGACTTCCATCAGGAGTTGTTCGACATGCGCTAGGCCGGACTGCCGTCCGCGGGAGACTGGCCGCACGATTTCATCCCGCGCGCCACCCAAGGAGCCGCGCGGGCGCCCTGCTTCAGCCGACCAGCCGCTCCACCGCCTCGCGGATGCGCGCCGGCTCGTCCATCTTGAGGATGCGCTGCACCTTGGGCGCGAGATCGCCGAGGTCGGCGCGCAGCACCTGCTGCTTGATCTCGAGGATGTTGCCCGGGTGCATCGAGAAGTTGCGCAGGCCCATGCCGAGCAGCAGTTCGGTGTACAGCGGGTCGCCGGCCATCTCGCCGCACACCGACACCGGCAGCCCGTAGCGCGCGCCGGTGGCAATGGTGCCGGCGATCAGCTTCAACACCGCCGGGTGCAGCGGATCGTAGAGGTGCACCACGGCTTCGTCCGAACGGTCGATGGCGAGCGTGTACTGGATCAGGTCGTTGGTGCCGATCGACAGGAAGGCCAGGCGGCGGATGAACATGCCCAGCGACAGCGCGGCGGCGGGGATCTCGATCATGCCGCCGATATGCACGCCCTCGTCGAACTTGATCTTCTCGGCGCGCAGCTCGGCCTTGGCCTTTTCCACCAGCACCAGGCACTGGTCGATCTCCTGCGCGTGCGCCAGCATCGGGATCATGATCTGCAGCTTGCCGTACGCCGAGGCGCGCAGCAGCGCGCGCAACTGGGTCATGAACATCTTCGGCTCGGACAGCGAATAGCGCACCGCACGCAGGCCGAGCGCCGGGTTGGGCTCCATGCGCGTGTGTGCGCCGTTGAGCGCCTTGTCGTTGCCGACGTCGAAGGTGCGGATGGTCACCGGCTTGTTCGGCAGCGCCTTGACCACCGCGCGGTAGGCCTCGTACTGCTCTTCCTCGTCGGGCAGGTTGTCGCGGCCGATGAACAGGAACTCGGTGCGGTACAGGCCGATGCCGTCGGCGTTAGCGGTCTTCACCGCGGGCAGATCCTTGGGCCCCTCGATGTTGGCGAGCAGGTTGACCGTCTCGCCATCGAGCGTGGCCGCACGCGTGTCGCGCAGGCGGTTGAGCTTGGAGCGCTCGATCTCGAGCTCGCTGCGGCGCAGGCGGTATTCCTCGACGATCTGCTCGTCGGGGGCGACGATGATGACGCCGCGCGTGCCGTCGACGATGATCAGCTCGTCGTCCTCGACGAGGTCGCGCACGTGATGCAGGCCGACCACCGCCGGGATCTTGAGGCTGCGGGCGACGATCGCGGTGTGGCTGGTGGGGCCGCCGACGTCGGTGACGAAGCCGGCGATGTTGTGGTCGCGGAAGCTGATGGTGTCGGCCGGCGACAGGTCGTGGGCGACGACGATGGTGCCCAGGCCGTCGCGACGCTTGGGCGGCAGGCGGCCGGGGTGGCCGAGCAGCACCTTGACCAGGCGCTCGACCACCTGCACCACGTCGGCCTGGCGCTCGCGCAGGTAGGGGTCCTCGATCTGGCGGAACTGCTCGACGACGTGTTCCATCTGCTGCACCAGCGCCCATTCGGCGTTGCAGCGGCGCTCGGTGATGAGCTTGCGCGCGGCGTCGATCAGCATCGGGTCGGCCAGCATCATCAGTTGCAGATCGACGAAGGCGCCGACCTCGCTGTGCGCGTGGCCGGATGTGGTGATCGCCTTCAGGCCGAGGAGTTCACCCTGCACGCTGGCGACGGCCTCGTCGAGGCGGGCGTTCTCTTCCTCGAGATAGCGGGGGGCGACGTGGTAGTGGTTGACCTCGAGCAGCGCGTGCGAGACGAGATGCACATGCCCGATCGCGATGCCCTGGGAGACCGGCAGACCATGGAGGACGAAGGGCATCTCACTCACCTTCGCCGAAGCGGTCGGCGACCAGGTCCTGGATCGCCTGCAGGGCTTCGTCGGCCTGTTCGCCCGCGGTGTCGATGGTGATCGTGCTGCCCTTGGCGGCGGCCAGCATCATCACGCCCATGATGCTCTTGGCGTTGACGCGGCGGCCGTTGCGCTCGAGCCAGACCTCGCACGGGAAGCCGCTGGCGAGCTGGGTGAGCTTGGCCGAGGCGCGCGCATGCAGCCCGAGCTTGTTGATGATGGCGGCGTCTCCTCGCGGCATGGTGCGGCTGTCTCCGTGTTCTTGTCGGTTGTGCGTGTTCGGGGCGTTCAGCGGTTGCCGACGTGCAGCACGCCGTCGCAGGCCCCGGTCACGGCGCGCTTGACCAGGGTCTGCAGGTCGCGGTCGCGATAGGTCAGCACGCGCAGCAGCATCGGCAGGTTGACGCCGGCCACCAGATCCACCTGGTCGGGCACGACCAGCTTGGCGGCGATGTTGCTCGGCGTGGCGCCGTAGACGTCGGTCAGCAACAGCACGCCCGCGCCGCTGTCGACCCAGCCCAGCATGCTGCGCGCCAGCGGCAGGATGTCGAGTGGATCATCCTGCGCCGACACGCCGAGCTGCGCGATCTGCGGCGGGCGCTTGTTGAGCACATGACAAACGCACTGGATCAGCGATTCGCCGAGGCTACCGTGGGTGACGAGAAAGATGCCGATCATGTCGCTTCTCCGCAGGCCCCGATTCTAGCCCAGACCGCGGGCGCCGCCGCGGTGGGGGCGTGATATGCCGGAAGAATCAATCCAGGCCCTGCGAGGCCAGATATTCCTCGTAGGTGCCACGGTAATCGACGATCTGGTGATCGAGCTTGATGTCGATGATGCGCGTCGCCAGCGAGCTCACGAACTCGCGGTCGTGCGAGACGAACACCAGCGTGCCGTTGAACTTGTCGAGCCCGGTGTTGAGCGACTCGATCGATTCCATGTCGAGGTGGTTGGTGGGCTCGTCCATCAGCAGCACGTTGGGACGCGACAGCATCAGCTTGCCGAACAGCATGCGGCCCTGCTCGCCGCCGGAGATCACCTTCACCGACTTCTTCACCTCGTCGCCCGAGAACAGCAGGCGGCCGAGCGTGCCGCGCAGCAGGGTCTCGTTGTCCTCGCCGGTGGCGGCGGCGGTGATGCGCGAGTAGGGCGCGATCCAGTCGGTGAGGCTGATGTCCTCGGCGAAATCGCTCGAGTGATCCTGCGCGTAGTAGCCCGGCTTGGCCTTCTCCGCCCACTTGATGGCACCCTTCTGCGGCGCGAGCTCGCCCACCAGCAGCTTGAGCAGCGTGGTCTTGCCGACGCCGTTCTCGCCGATGATCGCCACTTTCTCGCCGGCCTCGATGGCGATCGAGAACCTGCTGATCAGCGGCTTTTCCATGCCCGGATAGGCGAAGGAGATGTTGTCCACCTCGCAGGCCAGGCGGTGCAGCTTGTCCTTGTCGTCGTAGTCGAAGCGGATCCACGGGTACTGGCGGGAAGACGGCTTGACGTCCTCGGGCTTGAGCTTGTCGATCAGCTTCATGCGGCTGGTGGCCTGCTTGGCCTTGGACTTGTTGGCCGAGAAGCGGCGCACGAAGGCCTGCAGCTCCTGGATCTTGTCCTTGGCGCGGGCGTTGGCCGAGGACTGGCGTTCGCGCGCCATCGTCGACGCTTCCATGTAGTCGTCGTAGTTGCCCGGGTAGATGGTGATCGTGCCGTAGTCCAGGTCGGCCATGTGGGTGCACACCTGGTTCAGGAAGTGGCGGTCGTGCGAGATGATGACCATCGTGCAGTCGCGGTTGTTGAGCACGTCCTCGAGCCAGCGGATGGTGTTGATGTCGAGGTTGTTGGTGGGCTCGTCGAGCAGCAGGATGTCGGGGTTGGCGAACAGCGCCTGGGTGAGCAGCACGCGCAGCTTCCAGCCCGGGGCGACCTCGCTCATCGGGCCGTTGTGCAGCTCGGTGGGAATGCCCACGCCGAGCAGCAGCTCGCCGGCGCGCGCTTCCGCCGTGTAGCCGTCGTACTCGCCGACCCTGCCCTCGAGCTCGGCGGCGTGCATGTAGTCGTCCTCGGTGGCGTCCGGGTTGGCGTAGATCGCGTCGCGCTCCTTGATCGCCGCCCACAGCTCCTCGTGGCCCATCATCACCACGTCGAGCACACGCATGTCTTCGTAGGCGAACTGGTCCTGGCGCAGGTAGGCCATGCGCTCGTGCGGATCCTTGGAGACGTTGCCGGCAGACGCCTCCAGCGCGCCGCACAGGATCTTCATGAACGTCGACTTGCCGGCGCCGTTGGCGCCGATCAGGCCGTAGCGGTTGCCGTCGCCGAACTTGACGGAGACATTCTCGAACAGGGGCTTGGCCCCGAACTGCATGGTGATGTTGGCTGCGACGAGCACGGAAGCGTCCTGATTTTCAGATAAAACAAAGCCTTGGATTATAGCGCAGCGATGCTGCGGCGTGCGCTGCGAGTCGGCGCCGATGCGCGGGCAGTGCGTGCCGATCCGCGCCAGGCGGGCCCGTGGCCGTGTGCTGCCGCCGTGCTCCGCGTGTCGGAATCGTCCGACGCCGGTTTCGGACCGGGCCGATGGGGCGGGGCGCCGCCGGGGCCTAGAGTGAAGGCGTGATCCGGGGCTGCACCGCCCGGCGCCCTGCAAGGAGAACATCATGCTGCACTATGCCGTCGTCTTCTTCGTCATCGCCCTCATCGCCGCCGTGCTCGGCTTCGGCGGCCTCGCTGCCGGCGCGGCCGAGATTGCCAAGCTGCTGTTCGTCGTCTTCCTGGTGATGGCGATCGCCAGCTTCATCATCAACCTCATCAAGGGACGGTGAGCCCATGGCCCGCGTCACAGTCGGCGCCGGCCTCGCCGGGCCGCTTCGGCTATGCTGGCGCCCATTCACCGCAACCCGGACCTTCGCCCATGCTGCGTATCGCCATCGTCGACGACCATCAGATCGTGCGGGCCGGCTTTCGCGAGCTGCTGGCCGACGAGCTCGGCCTCGAGATCGTGTTCGAGGCCGCCTCGGGTGAGGCGGCGCTCGAAGCCCTGCGCGAACAGCCGGTCGACGTGCTGCTGCTCGACCTGTCCCTGCCCGGACAGAGCGGCGTCGACGTGCTGCGCGCCGTGCGCCAGCGTCACGAGGGCACGCGCGTGCTGATGCTGTCGGGCTTTCCCGAAGAGCGCTACGCGCTGGCGATGATCCGCAACGGCGCCGACGGCTACCTGTGCAAGGACTGCTCGCGCGAGGAGTTGCTGCAGGCCATCCGCACCGTGGCCCAGGGCCGGCGCTACGTATCGGCGCGCACCGCCGAGCTGCTCGCCGACGAGCTCGGTGGCGGCGGCAGCGCGGCGCCGCACGAGAAGCTGTCCGACCGCGAGCTGCAGGTCTTCCTGCGCCTGGCGCGCGGCGAGTCGGTGTCGGACATCGCCGCCGTGCTCAACCTGAGCGTCAAGACAGTCAGCACCTACCGCACCCGCCTGCTGGAAAAGCTCGGCGTCGGCAGCAATGCCGAGCTGGCGACCTACGCGCTGCGCCACGGGCTGATTCTCGACTAAGGACGCCGGGCCGATGACTGCGCCCCTTCATCCCGAACCTGCCACCGCGCCCGCGCTGCGCGTCGTACTCGTCGAGGATTCCGCGATGCTGCGCGGCATGCTGTGCGAGATGCTCGCCGAGCTCGACGGCGTCGGCGTCGTGGCCGAGGCCGAGGACGAGGCGGGGGCGCTGGCTGCGCTCGAGGCCCAGCGCCCGGACCTGGCGATCATCGACCTCGAGTTGCGCACGGGCAGCGGGCTTGGGGTGCTGCGCCAGCTGCAGGCCGAGCCCGAACGCTACGGCCGCCCGTGCGCAGTGGTGTTCTCCAACTACGGCCACGCGCCGGTGCGTGCGCGCTGCGAACAGCTCGGCGTCGAGCGCTTCTTCGACAAATCCTTCCAGCTCGACGAGCTGATCGACTTCGTGCAGGCGGCTGTTCCGCGCTGATCGGCTATCAATGCATGCGCGCGAACGGCACGCGCGCCGTGATGCGCGTGCCCTTGCCCGGCGCGCTTTCGATCTCCAGCCGCCCGGCGAGCATCTGCACCCGGTGCGCCATGCCGGCCAGGCCGTGGCGGTTATGTTCGCGCGCCGCGGGGTCGAAGCCCACGCCGTCGTCGTCCACCGTCAGCACCAGCTCGTCGCCTTCGACCTGCAGGCGTAGCCGCACCGACGTGGCCTGTGCATAGCGGCGCGCATTGGTCAGCGCCTCCTGCGCGATGCGGTAGAGCGCGAGCGCGGTCTGCGCGGGCACGTCGGGCAGCGCATCGGGCAGCTCGATCTCCAGCCGGCCGCCGTGCTCTCCGATGTCGCCGCTGTCGGGCAGTGCACGCAACGCTTCGACCAGGCCGAGCTCGGACAGCAGCGGCGGGCGCAGGTCGGCCACCACCTTGCGCTTGAGGGCGATGCCCTGATTGAGCGTGTCGAGCAGGCGGTCGAAGCGGCTGCGCAGCGGCGCCACGGCCTCGGCCGGCAGCTTGCGCGCGATCCAGCCGGCGTCGAGCTTGGCGGCGGTGAGCAGGGCGCCGAGCTCGTCGTGCAGCTCGCGCGCCAGGCGCGCCTGCTCGGCTTCGCGGGCGTTGGTCAGGTAGGTGGCGAGGCTGCTGAGTTCCTGCGTGCGGTGGGCGACCTCGGTGTGCAGGCGCTCGTTCTCCGAGCGCAGCAGTTGCGCCATGCGCTCGCGCAGGCGGTCCTGGCGGTAGAGCACGACGACCAGCACCAGCAGCAGCGCCAGCACGCTGGCGCCGAGGACGCGGTTCATCGTGCGCGCGTCGGCAAAGCGCGCGAAGGCGCCGTCCTGGGTGGCATCGATCTCGGCCTGGGTGTCGGCGCGCAGCTTGAGGATGCGGGCACGGAGGTCGTCGGTGACCTGCTTGCCGGTGCCGCCGTCGGGCTGGTCGGCACCGGGCGGCGCGCCGCGCTCGATGGCCTGGGTGAGCAGGCTCCAGCGCATGTCGACCAGCATCGCCAGGTGGTCCACCGCCTGGTGCTGGTCTTCGTTCGCCCAGGCGTCGGCACGCAGCGCGGCCAGCGTGTGCTCGAGATCCGCCTGACCGTTCTGATACGGCGTCAGGTACACCGGGTTCTGGGTCAGCAGGTAGCCGCGCACGCTCGATTCGGCGTCGAGCATCTGCAGCAGCAAGGTGTCGAGGTGATGCAGGCGTGTGCTGCGCGCGCGCAGGTCCTCGAGCGCGGCGCGGCTCGATTCCGACTGCCACTGACCGGCGACCAGCCACGCCAGCCCGAGCACGAAGCTCAGCAGCAGCACGGCGATCAGCAGGCCCGCGCGCGGGCGTGGCAGGCGGGATGGGGCAGGGGGCAAGGGCAGGGGCTCCGGATGAGCGTTCATGAACCTGTCCTATCCTAGTCCACGCCTGGATGAATGTCCGGCGCAAGATCCCGCCCCCGCTTCATGCGGGGGCCGCGGCGCGTGTGCTCAGGGACGGATCACGATGTCGTTCTTCACCGCCTTCACACCCGGCGTGCTGCGGGCGATCTCGGCCGCGCGGTTGCGCTCGGCGGTGCTCTTGGCGAAGCCGGACAACTGCACCGTGCCCTTGAGCGTCTCGACGCTGATCGACATCGCGCTCACGGTCGGGTCCTCGGCGAACTTGGCCTTCACGCGCGTGGTGATGGTGGCGTCGTCGACATATTCGCCGACGGTGGATTGGTCGCGGGTGACGGCGCAGCCGACGGCGGTGAAGGCGAGCAGGCCGGACAGGGCGAGGGTGGCGGCGGTGTGTTTCATGATGGTCTCCTTGATGGACTTGTCGTTTGTGGCGGGACTGGTGTCGCCGCCTGTGCGATGCAGTTCAAATGTATGCTCCCGGGCGTCCGCTCGATGTCCGACAGCGCGGATTGCGCTGTAGGACAATTCCCGCACGGAATATCCGGCTTGTCCGCCGCCAGCCGGGGCGGGCCATCCGAAACCGGCTGCGGCGTGCTCTGCCGCTGTCGTTCTCTCTCCTCGTTCTCTCTTCCGTCCTCTCGCCTCAGTTCTTCTCCCCGATGCGCTTCCTCCATTCCGCCGACTGGCATCTCGGCCGTGTCTATCACGGCGTCTCCCTGCTCGAAGACCAGGCCCACGCGCTGCGGCAGTTCGTGCGCGTCGCCGCCGACACCCGGCCCGACGCGATCCTGCTCGCCGGCGACATCTACGACCGCTCGGTGCCGCCCGCCGAGGCCGTGCGCCTGCTCGACCTGGTGCTGAGCGAGCTGATCCTCGCGCTGAAGATCCCGGTGGTGATGATCGCCGGCAACCACGACGGCCCCGACCGCCTCGCCTTCGGTTCCGGTCTGCTGCAGCGCGCCGGGCTCACCGTGCGCGGCCCGGTGGAGATGGACGCCGCACCGCTGGTGCTGCGCGATGCCCATGGCGAGGTCGCCGTGTATGCACTGCCCTATGCGGAGCCGGCGCTGGTGCGCAGCGCAAGCGGTGACGACACGATCGCCGATCACCATGCCGCGCTCGCCGCGCAGACCGCCGCGGTGCGTGCCGCGCATGTGCCGGGGCGGCGCTCGGTGGTGGTCGCGCACGCCTTCGTGCAGGGCGGGGCGGAGAGCGAATCCGAGCGTCCGCTGTCGGTGGGCGGTACCGGTGCGGTCGGGGCCGGCGTGTTCGATGGCTTCGACTATGTGGCGCTCGGCCACCTGCATCGGCCGCAGGCGATCGGCACGAAGCGCGGCGGGGAGGGCGCTGCGGACGCGGGTGGCGAGGACGCCGTCGAGGTTTGTCGCAGCGCGGACGCTGTTGATGTCGCCGATGTCGCCGATGTCGCCGATGTCGCCGATGTCGCCAACGCCGCCAACGCCGCCAACGCCGCCAACGCCGCCAATGCCGCGGCGCCGTGGCGTAGTGCGCGTATCCAGTATTCCGGCTCGCTGCTCAAGTACTCCTTCGCCGAAGCCGACCATGCCAAATCGGTGAACCTGGTCGAGCTCGACGCCGAGGGCAACTGCATCGTCGAGCGCGTCCCGCTCGTGCCGCGCCGCGACCTGCGCATCCTCGAGGGCGAGCTCGCGGCGCTGGTGGCCGCCGCAGCCACTGATCCGGCGCGCGACGACTACCTGCTCGCCCGCCTCACCGACCACGGCGCGCTGCTCGACGCCATGGGCAAGCTGCGCAGCGCATACCCCAACGCGCTCGCCATCGAGCGCCCGGCGCTGATCGGCGACGGTCCGGGGCGCGCCTCCGCCGACCACCGCCGCACCCGCATCCAGGATCTCTTCGCCAGCTTTCATCAGGAGACCACCGGCGTGGCGCTGGAACCCGCGGCGCAGGCGGCGCTCGATCGCGTCGTCGACCGCCTCGAGCAGGAGGCGCGCGCCGCATGAAGCCGCTCAAGCTCACCCTGCAGGCCTTCGGGCCGTTTGCCGGCTGCGAAGTGGTGGATTTCACCCTGCTGCCGCCCGGCTGCCTGTTCCTGATCGCCGGCCCCACCGGCGCGGGCAAGACCTCCATCCTCGACGGCATCACCTATGCGCTCTACGGCGACACCTCGGGCGGCGAGCGCAGCGCGCGCGAGATGCGCAGCCACCACGCCGACGCCAGCGTGCAGACCGAGGTCGAGTTCGACTTCGCGCTCGGTGAACGCCGCTACCGCGTCAGGCGCGTGCCCGAGCAGGAACGTGCCGCGCTGCGCGGCGACAAGCTGGTCAAGGTGCTCGCCAAGGCCGAGCTCTACCGGCTCGAGGCGGATGGCGAGACCTGGACGCCGCTGGCGCACAAGACCACCGAGGTCACCGCGCTCATCGAGGAATTGCTCGGCTTCAAGGCCGAACAGTTCCGCCAGGTCGTGCTGCTGCCGCAGGGCCAGTTCCGCAAGCTGCTGGCGGCGAGCTCGGCCGAGCGCGAGAAGATCCTCGAGACCCTGTTCGGCACCGCCACCTACAAGCGCCTGCAGGACGCGCTGAAGGCCGAGGCCGCCGCGCTGCGCGAGCGTGGCGAGCAGGCCGCGGTGCAGCGCCGGACGCTGCTCGAGCAGGCGGGGGCGGACACGGTCGAGGCGCTCGTCGCCCGCCGCGATGCACTGCAGGCCGAGCTCGCTAGGCTCACCGAGGCCGAGAAGCAGGCGCGCGCCGAGGATGCCGCCGCGCGCGCCGCACTGCAGCAGGGGCAGGCGGTCGAAGCACAGTTTGCCGAGGCCGTTGCGGCCACCGCCGCGCTCGACGCGCTGGAAGCCGGCAAGGCCGAGCTCGATGCCCAGCGTCTGCGCCTGGAACAGGCCCAGCGCGCGCAGCAGGTGGTGCCGGCCGACAGCGCGCTGGCCGCCGCTCGCCGCAGCGCCGACGAGGCGCGCGAGCGTGAAGCCCGCGTCGCGAACGAAGCCGCCGACGCCACGCGCCGCCTGAGCGCAGCCGAAGCCACGCTCCAGGCCGAGACCGCTCGCGCCCCCGAGCGCGAGGCGGCGCAGCGCGAACTGCTGCGCCTGGAGGCGCTCGGCGAAGCGGTCACGCGCCTGGCGCAGGCCGACGCGGAGGCAACGCGCTGCGAGGTCGCCCGCCTCGCCGCCGACCAGGCGCTGGCCACCGCCATCGTGCAGCAGCAGACGCTGGCCACCCGCCGCACCGAACTCGCCGCCCGCATCGACGCCTTGCAGCCGATCGCCGCCGACGTCGCCGCGCTCGAGTTGCGCCTGCAGCAGGCCGAGCAGCGTGCCCGTGCACTTGCCGCGCTGTCCGCCGCGCGCAAGCAACTCGAGCTGCGCGAGGCCACCGAGGCCAAGGCCCGCCAAGCCTGCGATACCGCGCAGCGCGCCGCAATTGAAGCCCGCGCCGCCTTCACCGCGCTCGACACCCGCTGGCGCCAGGCCCAGGCAGCCATCCTCGCCCGCCACCTGCACGACGGCGCACCCTGCCCGGTGTGCGGCAGCGCCGAACACCCCACGCCCGCCAGGCATGAGGGCGATTTGCCCACCGAACAGGCGTTGCAAGCGGCAGCGGATGTCGCGCGCGCAGCCGAAACCGCGCTCGACGTCGCCCGCCAGGCGCTCAACGCCGCCGAGCTGGCACGCGCCACGGCCGCGGCCGAAGTCGATACCCGCGCCGCCGCGCTTCAACCTGCAGACACGCCGGCTGTCGCGGCGGACGAACCGGCCCACCTGCGCCGTCAGCTCGACGCGGCCCGTGCCGCCGCGGGGGAACTCGCGCCGCTGCGTGCACAGGTGCTTACGCTCGACGCCGAACTCGCCCGCGCTGTCACCGCGTGCGAGCAGGCGCGCACCCAGTCCGCCGAGGCGGCGAGCGCCGCGCGCTCGGCGCAGCACGTCGCCGACGAGCGTCGCGCCGGCGTGCCGGAGACCTTGCGCACGCCCGCCGCGTTGCAAGCGGCGCTTGCGGGTGCGCAGGCCAACCGCCAGCGTCTGGATCACGCCCTGCAACAGGCGCAAGCTATTCACGGCGAGGCCGCCAGCCGCGCCGCAGCCCTGCGCGCGCAACACGCCACGCTGGGCGAGGCCGTGCAGGCGGCAGCCATGCGTATCGAGGAGGCGCGTGCCCAGTTTGCCGACGCGCTCCGTGCCGCGGGCTTCTGGCCGGCGGAGACCGTCGATCCCGCCGCGGCCGAATCCGCCTGGCGCGCGGCGCTGATCCCCGCCGAGCGCATTGACGCCCTCGAAGCCGCAATTCGCGGCGCCGACCACCGCCGCGCCGCCGCCCACGAACGCGCCGAGCGCGCCACCCTCGCCATCGCCGGCCTGACCCGCCCCGACCTCGCCGCCCTCGACGCGCGCGCCAGCGCCGCGCGCGCCGCGGTCGAAGCCGCGCTCGACCGCCTCGCCCACGCCCGCAGCGCGCTCGCCACGCTCGCCGAAACCCTCGCCCGCCTCGACGACATCGCGCGCGACACTGGCGCCATCGAGGCCGAATACCGCGTCATCGGCCACCTCGCCGACATCGCCAACGGCGCCAACGGCCGCAACCTCACCTTCCAGCGCTACGTCCTCGCCGCCTTGCTCGACGACGTGCTGCGCGCCGCCTCGCTGCGCCTGGCCGCCATGAGCCGCGGCCGCTACCAGCTGCAGCGCCGAGAAGACCTCGCCGACGCCCGCCGCGCCGGCGGTCTCGATCTGGAAGTCTTCGACGAATACACAGGCCGCAGCCGCCCGGCGAGCACGCTGTCCGGCGGCGAAGGTTTCATGGCCTCGCTGTCGCTCGCGCTCGGCCTGTCGGACGTCGTCCAGGCCTACGCCGGCGGCGTGCAGCTCGACACGCTCTTCATCGACGAAGGCTTCGGCAGCCTCGACCCGGAATCGCTCGACATGGCGATGAAGGCGCTCATCGACCTGCAGCAGCGAGGCCGCACGGTCGGGGTGATCTCGCACGTCGAGGAGATGAAGCAGCAGATCGATGTGGCGATCGAGGTGGTGCAGGGGGGGCGGGGGAGTCGGGTGCGGCTGCGGGGGTGAAGGCAAGCTCGTTGGATGACAGAACCCTGTAGAGGCGCCCAGCGGCGCCCTTTACGAATAGCTCTTGTAGAAGGCCTCTGCCGTAAACTTCACGAACTCCTCGGTCTTTTCCTGACCGCGCGCAATCACCTGCCATGGTTCCAGCCGAGCGATCTCCGTTTGCAGGTCCTTCGCCGTCTTGGCGCTGCAGCCCAGGATGTCCTGTACTGACCCCGCCGCCACGCCGTCGCACTGGAAGATGTAGGCGAACTCGAGCAACTCCTGGAAGTTGAAGAACTTCTGCTGGTAGTCGTTCGGTGACTGGCTGGCAAAAAACACCACCACGCCCTTGGACCGTCCTTCGCGAATGATCCGCTGAAGGAAGATGTTCTTTTGTCCCAGGTAGTTGTGCGCCTCGTCGATCACCAGAATCGTCCGGATGGTCCGCTTTCCTTCGGTTACCGGGCTATCGGGAAGGGCTGCCATCTCCTTGTACAGGCGCTCGATCACCAGATAGGCCACGAGCTCCTTCAGTACCGGCATGGCATGCACGTCAATCAGCATCGTGCGGTTCGAGACGCGGTCCATGGGCGCACTTTCGCTGCCGTGGCGCCAGAAGAGATCGAAGTCGGAGAGGTCCCGCAGCACTTCGATGAGGCTGTCGTCCTTCTTGCCATCTTCTTCATACGCAGCGGCTGCGACTTCGAGAACGTCCGGGAAGTCCGGATAGGGTGCCGCCGAGCTCGCGCGTTTGGCATAGGCCGCCCGGATCGCCTCGGTCAGTGCGCCCTTCTGCACGACGCCGAGCTTGCTGTTGATCGAGGCGAAGCTCTCGGCCTTCTCCCGAGCCGACACGTTGATGGTCTGTTCGTCATACGTCGGTAGGATGAAGGGATTGATCGGCAGGCTCTGCCCACCGTGCAGCAGGCGAAACGCCTGCACGCGCGCCAGTTCAAGAAACCGCGCGTTGTCGACCACGTCGCCCTTGTAGTCGAAGTAAATGAAGTTCGTCTGAAAGTTCGACTGGATGCGAATATCGGTCAGGACCTTGAGCAGGAACTGCGTCTTGCCCACGCCGGGCTTGCCCATGATCGCCAGGTGCGAGTTGGCATGCTTGGCGGTGTTGTTCAGCTCCATCACCAGTTCAGTGCGCTGCAGCAGCGTCCGGCCGATGAAGATGTCGAGGCCGCTGCCGAGTTGCTCACGCCGGCCCGAGAATTCGACTTCATCCACCAGCCGACGAATCAGCGCTTCGCCGCTGCGGCCCGTCTCGTGGAACAGTTGCGCCAGCAAGGCCGCTCCGCTGTCGATATGGTTCTTGACGATCGACCGGTTGGAGAAGAATTCGTCTTCGCTGTAATCCCGCTTGCCATAAACGTGCGCGATCAGCGTGCGCAAAAAAACCTCGTCCTCACCGATGAAGGTCGGGCGCTTCATCTCGCCGCCGCTGAAGCTCGCGCTCGATGCAACTCGCGCGCCGTCCTTGACGAGCGAGAGGGCAAACGCAATCCGCGCCAGCGTGGCCTTCTCGAGCTTGGTCTCGAATCGCAGCGCGCTCAACACCTCGTCGGCCTCGCTGGACGTGTAGAGCCGGTCAGCCATGGCTCGACTCCCAGAAATAACCGTTGCGGAAGGTGGTCAGTTCCTGGCGCTGATCGAATTCCAGACTCGCCGCGCCAGAGAGGCGCGGTTTCAGCGCCCGGTAGTAGTTGTTGTCGATTTCCGTGTCGGTCGAAAGAATGATCACTTGCTCACCGGCATTGGGGAAATAGTTGTTCACGATGTTGTCGCGATGGGTGCTGTCCAGGCGCGACAGCGGCGTGTCGATGATGATCGGCAGCTTCAGTTCGCTGGTCTGCGCCAGACCCCACAGCAAGGAAATCGCGAAGACTTCCTTTTCGCCTGCGGCCATGGACGATTTCCGGATCTCGTGTCCGTTGCGGTCGGTGATCTTGATCTCGTAAGTCCGGTCGTCGATGGTGATGTCCTTGATCAAGCCGCTGCGGCTGGACAGCAGCCGATACATCTCGAAGGTCTTTTCCTGCAGTAAGTGCACCTTGTTCTTGCGCAGGCGCACGACGAACTGGTTCAGCACACTGGCGATCGCATCGCACTCATCGATGAAGTCGGCCTTTTCCTTCGACACATTGTGCTTTTCGTAGAGCTTCTCGATCTCTACCTCGATTTCGCTGATGCGCTTGTCGAGCGCCAGGATGTCTTCCTCGACCAACCGTAGCTGTTCCGTCTTGCGTCCGATCTGCGTCGAGCAGCTTTCCATCACCGACTGCAATTCGTCGAACAGGTCGCGCTCCGTGCCCGTCAGTGCGCCGCCTTGGCCGACCGCGCCTTCCAGTTGCTTCAGCAGCGCTTCCAGGTTTTGTGCTTCTTCCAACAAAGGCTTGAGCAGAAACACATCGCTGCTTTCCAGCGACTCCATTCGGTTCAGCACCCGCGCCGCGTCACGGTCGGACAGGTCGAGGACCTTCGTGACATCCGCGTTTGGGTCGCCCTCTTTCAGCAACCGGAAGATACGTCGCTCCAGCTCCGCCAGGCGTTCCGCCGACAGTCGCTCGGTGTAGATGGGCTCCGGCTCCTCGACTACGCGCACGATGCGCTTCGCCAGCGCCGCCGCATTTTCCCGGATCGCCTCGCCACTGGCCGATTCACGTTCGGCGTCGATCTGCCGCCGGATGCCCTCGAACAACTTGCCCGCAATGCTGAACGGCAGCGCCTTCTCGCATAGGCCACGTATTTCGCTTTCAACTTGGGCGAGTCGATTGGAGGCCACGACGCGTCTCTTCTCCTGCTCGCGCATGGCCTCGCGCGACTCCGGCGCGACGTGGAAAGCAGCCTCGAAGCGCTTTCTGGCTTCTTCGAGTTGATCCTTGAAACCATCCAGCTCCACACGCAGCGCGTCGCGCTCCTGATGCTTGCGGGCCTGCTTGCTCTTCTCCCGCTTCAGCTCGCTCTGCTTGAAGTCCAGATCCTCGTCCGAGATTTCGACGAAGCCCTTGCGTTCTTCCTGCTTGATATAGACGATGTCGCTCGCCAGCCGGTTGATGTACTGGATGCCCAGCGCGGCTTCCAGGGACGACTTCAGGCGGACCTCCGAGTGGTCATCCGCCGCGATTTCCTGGATCTTCTCGCCGTCGAAAAAGAAGAACTGCGTGATGCCCGGCGGGATTGCAGCACGGATGAAGTCCTGCCAGATCTCCTGGTTCTGCACCGACACCCGCTTGCCATCACGCACGACCACCAGTCGCTCGCTCAGGTCGCGCGGCTTCGGCTCGCTCGCCGCCCCTGCGGTCCAGGAACGTTTGACGACCAGCTCCGAGCCATCGTCCATCTCGATCACGATCTCGAAGGCCACATTCGCGTTGCCCTTCGCCTTCTCGCGCCGGTTGATGTTGCGGAAGATATCGTCGGTTTTTCCGCCATAGAGGCAGTACGTCACCGCCTCCATGATCGAGGTCTTGCCGGCTCCGTTCATGCCGCCGATCAGGAAGATGCTGCGGCCATCCTCGCCGATCGGGAACAGAATCTCGGTGGCGAACTGGAAGGACTTGTAGTTCTCGATGGTGAGTTTGCGGAACTTCATCGCTCGGCCTCTGCTAATTCCCAGACACCCTTGGGTGAGTCATGCCTGAGAAGCCCTTCCTTGACCATTTCGCTTCGTACGTGCTTTGCCGCGTTCTGCCACGAGAATTTGTTGCTCTGACTTAGCCAAACGAGGTCTGCAGGCAAAAACTTCCCT
>JAANMY010001419.1_pt1 | contig 27343 bp, 23 predicted proteins | sample 7279691 | NCBI WGS metagenome assembly JAANMY01 (sample SAMN14094543, study PRJNA606508) | bioreactor metagenome | isolation source: A lab-scale SPAN reactor treating ammonium-rich wastewater day 388 | place: Ireland: Galway | collected 2018-02-07
GTGGATCGGGGTTCCGGAATCGATCAGGACCAGGCCCCGATTCTGCTTCAGGCAGGCGAAAACCGCATCCTCATTCAGGTCACCCAGGGAGGCGGGGGCTGGAATGCCTTTGTCCGCCTGACAAAGGTGGATGGCAGTCCGCTCAAGTTTTCACCGTTGGATTAACACCGCCAAGGCCGGGTTTGATCCTCTCGCCGTGCTGGGAAGAAATCCATTCCAGAGATACCGATTCTTTGGATGCCCGGTTTCCGGGTGGGATCAGACCGGGAATCTTTTCCTCCAGAGTGGGAGCCGTGAATAGTCCGAGCCGATTTCATTTTCGATAAAAACATGGACTGGCTGGCCTCGAAGCTCCACTGTTTCTGTGCCGATGACACCGGCTTTCAGTAATTTGGCAACACTCTTCAGATAGGTGGAAAAATCTTCATCCGAAAGGTTCTGGTTCTCACGGAACAATGACGGGACATCCCGGTACCCCAGGTTGAAAACCTGATCGAGGGCATCGAGGTACCCCAGATTCCCGCCCTTTCGCCCTTCGATTCCATTCAGCAGATCATGTGTCGAGTTTGTATCGAGGGGTTGAGAGGTGCTGGCGATCCTGCCGAGAATCCCAGCCGCCCAGTCTTTTCCGTTTGATTCGGGATTGAGGTATTTCAGGAAACGGGTGAGCCGGCTTTCTGAGATGCCTTTATCCTGGACCAGCTGCTGAACTGCTTCCAGGCCTTTTTTCCCGAGTCCCGAGGCAACTTTGGAGAAAGCTGAGAACTCGATCAGATCTTCGGTGCGGATCGAAGCACTTTGGATTGCACCCGCCTTGCGTGCTCTGCCGAGGATCTGTGGGGCTTCGGCGATACCACGGGTCAGTGCGGAGATTCTCATGTCAGCCCTCCCTGGCCTTGGATTCTTTTCCAACCTGGTTAATATCCAGAATCTATTTTATCATAAATCCGAGCATGTGTACATCTTTTTTGGGAAATCGAGCGAAAATAGGAATTGATGGCTAAGAGTTCTCCCCCAATGCTTTTACAGGTTTCCAACCTCAGGATGCATTTCCCGATTCGATCGGGGGTTTTCTCAAGGGTTTCAGGATATGTCCGGGCTGTCGATGGGGTTTCATTCGAGATCGCTCCGGGAGAGACACTCGGTTTGGCGGGAGAAAGCGGCTGCGGAAAAACAACAGTCGGGCGCAGCATCCTGCGCCTTCTCGATGGAGCTGAAGGTGAAATTATTTTCCGTGACTCACCCAACCTGCTCTCTCTTTCCCAAAATCAAATGCGCCGTTACCGCCGTGATATCCAGATCATCTTTCAGGATCCTTTCTCCTCTCTGAATCCACGGTTGACCATTGCTTCGACACTGATCGAGCCGATGACCATTTTCAAAATCGGGCAGAGCCGCAGGGAGAGAAGGGAGCTGGCAGCGGAGCGGCTGCGTGAAGTCGGGTTGCGGCCGGATCATCTCGACCGGTATCCCCATGAGTTCAGCGGTGGTGAACGGCAGCGCATCGGTATCGCACGGGCTTTGACACTCGAACCGAGCCTGATTGTATGTGATGAAGCGGTCAGCGCTCTGGATGTATCGGTCCAGGCCCAGGTCATCAACCTGCTGATGGAACTTCAGGCTGCACGAGGGCTGTCGTATCTGTTTATCTCCCATGCCCTTTCTGTGGTGGAACACATCAGCCATCGTGTTGCCATCATGTATCTTGGAAAACTGGTTGAGGTTGCCGGGAAAGAAGAGCTCTACCAGAGTCCGCTTCATCCATATACCGAAGCCCTGCTCGCTGCTGCGCCGATTCCGGATCCTGCGATTCGGAGAGAACGGCATCTGCTTGAAGGGGATGTCCCCAGCCCGATCAATCCACCTCCCGGATGCTCATTCCATCCCCGTTGCCCCTCCTGCTTTTCCCCATGCCGGTCGATTGAACCTCAGTTGACTGAGGTTCGTCCGGGGCACTGGGTCGCCTGCCATCTCGAGACACACCCGGATTCCCCCAGGAAGGCCCGGTGAAAGGCTTCCGGGCGGATCTGTTTTTCGCTCTCCTCGCAGTTCTTTTATGGTCCTCGGTTGCAACGGCATTCAAGATCGCACTGGAGGGTTTGACCCCTCTGCATCTGCTTCTTCTGGCATCCTGGACCTCCTGCATCTCCCTGGCTGCCATCATTACCTGTGAAAAAAGCTGGCCGGCTCTTTTTCACCAGACACGCGCACAATGGTTCCACTCACTGCTTCAGGGATTCCTGAATCCCTTTCTTTACTACCAGCTGCTCTTCAATGCTTATCGGATTCTCCCCGGACAGATTGCCCAGCCTCTCAACTACTCCTGGCCGATTCTATTCTCTCTGTTTTCTGTTCTTCTGCTGGGGAAAAAACTGACATGGCGGATTATCTGCGGCCTGCTCGTCAGCTTCTCCGGAGTTGTCTGGCTGGCTTCCCAGGGGGCCACGTCAGCAGTAGATGGGAATCCAGTGGCCGGGTGCCTGTTTGCCCTCGGAAGCGCCGCTGTCTGGTCGCTCTTCTGGGTTTTCAATCTGAAAGATCAAAGGCCAACCGTTCACAAGCTGTTCAGTTGCTTTGCCTTCGGAACAATCCTGATCACCGGCTCAGCGATCGGAACCGGCGGCCTGCCAGAATTGAGCCTCAGGCCGGTTCTGGCCTCGGTTTATATCGGACTGTTTGAAATGGGAGTGACCTTCGTTCTCTGGTTAAAGGCTCTGGAAACCTCAAAACAGAAACACCTCATCACCAATCTGGCCTACCTCTCACCATTCATTTCGTTGATTTTCCTCCACCAGGTAGTGGGCGAAACAATCACCAGAGCCTCCGTAACCGGTCTGGTTCTGGTTGTTGCCGGGATTGGGATTCAGGCACGGGAATAGGCTTCTTTTCTTCCAGCAGGTGAATTTGAATGTGTGGGAGGTAAGGCTGTCCGGCCCGAAAGATGCCATCTATCTGGATAATTCGATCTTCATTGATTTTCTTGCCGCCAATCCTGTATCCTTAATTTTTGAACAGGCCACCTCTGGAGGGTCAGTGCATCCATGCGTTGTCAGCTCGGTGTTGTGTTCGCAATCCTCCTGTTCGTACTGTCTCCCTCTCATGCCTATAAGGAATGGAATATCCACCATTTCGGCATCGAAGAAGGCCTCTCCTTCGAAATCGTTCGCGATATCGCTTTATCAAAAGATCGTTCAACAGTCTGGATTGCTACATGGGGTGGAGGTGTCTGCGGTTTCGAAAAGGGAAAGTGGACTTATCTGCGTGCTGAAGATGGGCTTTCCAGCGACTCGATCCGCACTATTTTCCCGGTAGAAGGAAATGGCCTCTGGATCGGAGGGATCGATGGAGTTTCATTTTATGACAGCCATGGCATCCAGCTGTTCACCAGAAAAAATACACCAGGCCTTCCCGATGACAATGTCTTCATCATCAATGACATGGGGGATGGGAACCTCTGGCTGGGGACTGCGGATGGATATGTCCTGGCTACCTCGTCAACATACCAGCTCCCGGGTGACAGGAACTGGCGGGTGGTTATGGATCCCGGGATCAGCGGGGGTGGATCGATCCGTCAGATTTTTGTCGATCAGGATGGGCACATCAGGGTCCTGAGCAGAACCCTCGGCCTGTTCCGTCTGGATGGAAGCGAATGGAAGATCGAGGCATCCTCTGAGTCGGTCGGGAATCATTCGCTCCGGGGTGCCTGCCAGGCCGCCGATGGCTCTTTGTGGATCGGTGGCACACCGAATCTTGCCCGCACAGATGGAACCGGTTGGCAGGTCTTTGCCGAGTACAACAATATCGCCAACTGGATCTGCCCCACACCGGAAAGTGGCGTCTGGGTCGGGGATGACAAAGGAGTCGGCCTGTTCCGGGATGGGGAGTGGAAAAGATTGCCCTTCGACTCCCAGGAACCGGATCAGTTTGTTGAGATTATCCGTTATCTGCCTGATGAGTCGATCTGGGTTGGAACACGAAATGGGGCCTATCGCGTGGTTCCTTCCTGTTGGCGGTTGCACAAAACCACAGCCGATGGCAAGAAAATCACTCCGAACATCCTCATCGCTGAACCGGATCTCCCTCCATTGGCGGTTGACGAAGACAATCGCTTTATCACTTATGAAAACAGACAGTGGATCCCCAAAGGGAGTCTGCCTGAACAGCCGGACTATCGTGGCCTTCTGACTCAAATTCGTGCGGGGAAATTCTGGATCGCGGGAGCCAGCCATCTCTACCAGATCACCAGAGATACACTGCAAATTGAAGGCTCGATTCCCATTCCCGAAAATGTGCTGCTGCGTGGAATCAATCTCTCCCCCGAAGGGGTTCTCTGGGCGCTGGCAAAGGAGGGAGTTTTCCGATACTCGGGAGAGGCCTGGGTGCCCGAGCCTTCCGATACGAAATATGTCCGTGCACCGGCGTATTGCATGGAGTTTTCCGATGATGGAAGCCTGTGGTTCGGCCTGCAGGACCGAATCGAACAGTGGAAAGATGGGAAAGTGATCGAGCATGATCTGGGCCAGGAACTCGATCCCAACATGTCCACCCCTTTGCGATCCATAAAACAGCTTTCGGACCATTCTCTGTGGATGTGTTCCACGCCCAAAGGAATCGCCATCTATAATGGGGTGAATTGGGATACCCTCGGAGTGGATGAAGGCTTGTCCAGTCATCTGGCAAGTTATGTCTATAAAGCACTGGATGGTTCGATGCTGGTGGGGTACCGAACCAATGGAATTTCTCAGCGTCACAGCCCTGGATATTGGTCCACATTCCGTTCCCAGGATGGCATTCCTGCTGGACAGGTCTCTTTCATTGGTGAATCCCCGGAAGGGAGATTCTGGGCACGAATCGATGTGACTGGGATTGTTTCTTATGATCCCAAAACAGCTCCTCCTCAGACCCTGCTGAAAAGTTTTCAGGGAGAATTGAATCCGGGTGAGGATGCGGAATATTCGTTCACCGGTTTTGATCTCGACTATCGCACAGCGCCCAATGAAATGGTTTATTCCTGGCGCTTTGTTCAGCGAGCGGATGTCGATCAGGATTCGGGCTGGTCCCCGTTTCAACGGTTAACCCAGGTGAAAGCCCCGCAGCTGAGTCCGGGAGAATATTTTTTCCAGGTGCGGTCTGGCGACAAAGAAGGAGAAATCGACCCGGAACCCGCCAGTGTGCTGGTTCATGTCCTGCCACCGGTCTGGAGAAGAGCAGAAGTCCTCATTCCGGGAATTCTCCTGATAGTTGTGGGTCTGCTGCTGGGCTGGCTCCTGATCCGCAAGCATCGCGCCCTCGAGCAGAGTGAAAGGCGATTCCGTACACTCGTTGAAGGGGTTCCCTCCATCCCGATCCAGGGATTCGACAAGAATCGACAGGCCATTTTCTGGAATTCCGCCAGCGAAAGATTGTATGGGTATCAGAAAGAGGAGGTTCTCGGCAAACAGATCGAAACCCTCTTTTATGATCCAGAAATCCGGGGCCAGGTCCCCTCCATGATAACCGATGCGTTAAAGAGTGGATCCCCTCCCCCTGCCGGTGAAGTGACCGTTCTCAAGAAGGATGGCGAACCGGTTCATGTCTATTCGTGTTTCGTGATCATGAAAAATAATGACGGTGAAAATGAATTGTTCTGTATTGATGTGGATTTGACTGATCGCAAAAGGGCGGAAGAGGAACGCAAGCATCTGGATTCCCTGGTTCAGTATTCCCAGAAGCTGGAGAGCCTGGGGGTCCTGGCTGGAGGCATTGCCCATGATTTCAACAATCTCCTCCTTGGGATTCTGGGGAATGCCGAACTGGCGCTTCACGAATTAGCGAATACAAGCCCTCTGCGCGCTTATCTCAACTCCATCTGCAAAGCGGCGGATCGCGCCGCAGACTTGACCCGGCAGATGCTCGCTTTTTCCGGGAAAGGGAAGTTCCTGGTTGTTAATCTCGATTTGAACAAAGTTGTCGAGTCCACTCTGCAGCTGATGGGCAATACCCTCCCAGATAATATCAGCATCCAGACCGGACTTACCGAAGATCTGCCGCTCATCCGCGGGGATTCATCACAGGTGCAACAGGTGGTTATGAACCTGGTTCAGAATGCGATCGAATCGATCAGCCATTCAAAACCGGGGAATATCATTGTTTGCACCGGAACCGGGGAATATTCGGCAAGGGAGCTGTCTCTGAGCCGCCTCCCGGATTTTCCTCCTCCTGGCCGATTCGTGTTTCTCGAAGTGATCGATAATGGCAGTGGGATGAATGCGGAAGTGGAACAGAAGCTTTTCGATCCTTTTTTTACCACAAAGTTCCTCGGGCGCGGATTGGGTTTGCCGGCTGTCCTCGGGATTATCCGCGGCCATCATGGGGCGATTTTTATTTCCAGTGAGGTTGAAAAAGGCTCCTCTATCCGATTACTCTTTCCGGTTGTAAAAGAAACGCAGGAGGCTCCAAAAGAGGCCAAGGCATGTCCAGCACCAAAGCATCGTGCCGCCAACCCCTGCATCCTGGTCGTGGATGATGATGAGTCAGTTCGGGAAGTCGCACGGCGGATGATCGAAAAAATGCAGTTTGAGGTTCTCCTGGCATCGGATGGCATCGAAGCAGTCGAAACAGTCCGCGCTCAACCGGATGGATTCGATTGTGTGCTGCTCGATCTCAGCATGCCGCGCATGAATGGCATTCAAACCATGGAGATCATCCAGCAGATCAATCCGAACCTGCCGATCATCCTGTCCAGCGGCTTTTCAGAAGCAGAGATCCGGCAGCAATGGCAGGGCAGTGAAGGGATGTCGGCTTTCATCCAGAAACCTTATCTGAGCTCTGTCCTCCGGGAAAAGCTGCTTGAGATCCTCGCACTATCAGAACCTGCCTGAGGCTCTGGTTCAAACTGTAGCGTGCTTTATACTGCTTTTATCCGTTGGTGAACCAAATCTCCCCCGGAGGTGCAGTTATGGTGGTTTGTCAGTTTCGCAGATGGCTCCTGACCCTGAAGATTTCTGTTGTGTTCTTTCCTTGCTTGATGGCTAATCCCTGTTTTTCAGAGAATATCGGTGTGGTTCGCGGTGATGAGCGTGTCACGATCCGTTTGGATCAGCAGATGCTCTGCCGGTACAAATATGGCAGTGTTCCCTGGAAGCCCTATGTGGAGGAGCTGTATACACCCGCTGGTGTGAATATTCTGCGCGATGCCCCTTCGGACCACCTGCACCATCATGGCCTGATGTTTGCCATCAAGGTCGATGGCGTCAATTTCTGGGAGGAAGCGACCAGCCCCGGGCTTCAAAAAACTGAGGATACATGGGATGTCCAGAGTTCCCAGAACAGCCTTCAGAGCCATGGCGGATTCACAACTCGCATCACATGGATCAACTCCGCTGACTCTTCAGTCCTCCTCAAGGAGGAGCGCACCCTCTGGCTGGCGGTCAATCCTGAGCCAAAAGCGACTGTCCTGGGCTGGAAATCCCGCTTCACTCTCCCGGAAGGCAAGGACACAGCCGAATTGACAGGAACAAATTATCATGGCCTTGGAATGCGTTTTCCGGTATCGATGGACAAGGATGGAGCTTTTCTGAATTCCGATGGGCAAACCGGGGTGGAGGGCACCAACGATAAAAAATCACCCTGGTGTGCCTACTCGGCTCTGGCGGATAACCGGCCGGTGACAGTGGCCATGTTTGACCATAAAGATAACCCCCGTTTTCCTGCCACCTGGTTCACCATGACCCAGCCCTTTGCCTATCTCTCGGCCACATTGAATCTGTCTCGGGAACCATTGGCGGTTAAAAAAGGAGAAGACCTGGTTTTGCGCTATCTGCTGGTATTGATGGATGGCCAGATGAATGCTGATGCCATCCGGACGATCGGGACAAAATGGCTGGACCAGCCATTCGAAATTAAATGATGGAGGAAGGAGGGGCAGCATTCATGAAATCGTTGTCATCACTCGAGCAGACCACATCCCGGAGGGGGTTTTTGCGGGATGCGGGTCTGGCAGCCGCTGCGGCTGCCACTGTCGGGGTGGCTCGTAAAACTCAGGCCCAGGCCTCGGACCAGCCGAAAGGGGCCAATGATCGCATCCGTATCGGGATGATTGGTTGTGGTGGAAGAGGGGGGTATCATCTGGATCTCCTTGAAAAAATGAAATCGGCTGGAGCGAATATCGAAATCACCGCTGTGTGTGATGTTTACCGTCCGAGACTCCAGGCACGGGCCGACAAACATAAGGCCAAAGCCTACATGAGCCACAAGGAGCTGATCGCCGATGAGAATGTAGACCTGGTCGGGATTGCGACACCGGACCATGTGCATGGTTTCCAGGCCATCGATGCGGTGAAAGCAGGAAAGCCGGTCTACTGTGAGAAACCGGTCACCCACTGGCGGCAGTTTGATCTGACCCACCAGCTCACGCAGGAGGTCGAGAAATCCAAAGTCCCCCTCCAGGTCGGTGCTCAGGGCATGTCGGATTCAGCCTGGAGCCAGATGCGCAAACTGGTTCAGGATGGCCTGATCGGCCAGCCGATTCATGCGGAGTGTGGATATTTCCGAGTCGGTGACTGGGGTGAAAGGGGAATGCCGATCCCGGATCCCAATGCCCAGGCAGGACCGGATCTCGATTGGGAAGCCTTTCTGGCCGATTCCCCGAAAAGACCCTTTGATGTCAGCCGTTTTTTCCGCTGGCGCATGTATGAGGATTATTCAGGCGGCCCCGGAACCGACCTCTTCCCGCATTCCCTTTCCCCAGTCCTGCATATCCTGGGAGTCGGGATGCCGGGGACTGTGGTCGCTACTGGTGGGAAGTTCCGTTATGAAGAACGTGAGATCCCCGATACTTTCAATATGTTGATCGACTTTCCCGAGAAGATCACAGTGGCGGTCCTTGGAACCCAGGGGAACAATTACTCGGCCACCGGGGATCGTGGAGCGCCCGGGAGAATTCCGGTCATCCGGGGCTGGGAAGGATCTCTCACTGTCAAAGATCAGGAAATTGTATTTATCCCCGCCGAAGGCTCCACCAAGGAGGCACAGAAATTCCCGATCGAACGGAAAGAAAGCACTGAGTGGCACTGGCAGAACCTGTTCGATGCGGCTCGGAATGGCACCCCCCCCATCAGCCCGATGGCCCTGGCGTTCAAGGTTCAGACCGCTCTTCAGATGGGCATCCTCGCCCAGAGGGAAGGGAAAGTGGCTCATTTCGACCCGGGAGCAATGAAGATCGTGCTGGGTTAGCCAGGCTTTTCTCCGAGATGGAAGGAATCAGTCCATCAGGCCGTGTAGAAACGAAAAACCCCCTCACCGCTTCAGGCAATGAGGGGGTTTCTTCTTTTAGGACTGCCAGGGATCAGGGGCCGACAAAGGCCAGGTCGCCTTTGCTGTTGGTTCCATTTGTCGGTGAATAAAATTCATTGTTGACGGTATACCCGCCACTGAACGCGTATTGGGGAATCATGTCTTCGATATGGTCCGGGCCAAGGCTCGCGATGAGGTAATGCTTGTTCTTGTAGACTGCCGGGTTAGCGGAGTCATAAAGATGCCAGGGCGGAGCAATTTTGTCTTTGGGAACGGGTGCTTTAGGCGCTTCGTTCGGATTGAGCGCATTCCAGACCAGGCGCCGTGTGGTCCGGTATTTTGCATAAGGATGCCCCTCGGGAACCTGGCCCATAATTCCCCCAACCGCATAGTTGACAGCAAAGAGATCGTCGACAATGGCATTGATATACTTGATCGGAGTCGTCAGGTTCTCTGCGACAAACCCCCAGTTATGGCTGCACTTTACAGGATGGCCGGTGATGCAGCCGCGCGGATAAACCTTCCAGTCCTGGTTATAGGATTCAAAGCAGGTCTGGAGGCTGCGGATTTCCGCTTTGGCCTTGGTCACACGAGCCCGAATCTGGGCTTCCAGGAAGTTCGGGAGGGCGATCGAAATCAGGATCAGGATGATCGCGATGACAATCAATAGCTCGATCAGGGTAAATCCACCTCTACCTTTCCTAACGAGATCCGGCAAATGCAGCATGATTGGAAGCCTCCTTGAATTGATATGAATAACTTCTCTCGGCACTGAGCGCACCGCAAGATTGTCGGATGATCAGCTCGGGTTCGATATGACGATGGAGAACGTCAACATCGGAACCTTCGATCAGTTTGATCAGCTTGCGCAGAGCCGAGCTGACCATTTCATCGATCGGGAGCCTCAGGGCGGTGATCATTGGCTCCTCGACTACATTCATCAGGTTATCATCAAAAGTGACCAGTGCAACATCTTCCGGAACCCTTCGGCCGGATTCTTCGAGCGCATACACCGCCCCGCGTGCAAGCGGGTTGGTCCCCACAATAATTCCATCCACCTCTGGAAATTTTTCCAGCAGGTTCCGGGTGGCCCAGTATCCATCTGGAACAGTTCCCACCCCTCCTGTAAACACTTCACCAAGCGGAGTCAAATCCTGGTTTTTGACACATTCTCTGAATCCTTCGCTACGCAAGGAGGTGAGGGACATGGACGCATCGAAAGGCCAGAGGCCGACCACCCGGGTTCGTCCCTGGCTGAGAAGATGGTGCGCCAGGCGGTAGCTCGATTGGCGATTGTCGATTCCGACCGAGCATACATTCTCTCCCTGCGCCAAATGGCCGATCAGCACAACCGGTATTCCACTTCGGGCCAGATCGACAATCTCATGATGCCGATTGGAAGGATGGAAATAAATTAATCCTTCAACCAGGTCCAGGCCAAGATCCATGGGTGTGAATGGGTAATCGGAAGCCTCAATGCGGTGGCGGACAACAATATCCCATTTTCCCCGCAGCTGATCATCCCGTGCGATTTCGTTGATGATGATTCCGATATCATTGCTCCGATGGTACCTTTCGATCTCATTGATAATCGGATTCTGATATTTGTCCGGCAGCGATTGAAATGCATAGTGGCCTTGGTGCCCGTCAACATGCAGGTGGGGATCGATGATGCTCAATCCGATGATATGGGAGCGTGCTCCCTTGGTCAGTGATCGAGCCATGCGTGATGGAATATAGCGTAAATCTGCAGCAGCCTGTTTGACTCTGCGAATGGTTTCCTGCGAAATGGGGATCGTGGTCGAACCGCCATTCAAGACCCTGGATGCAAGGCCTTTGCTGACACCCGCTTTTTCGGCAACCGCTTTCAAAGTGGTTCTGACATTTCGGGGTGGAGCAGCTTTGCGGGTCGATCTGGATTCCATGATCCGTTCGCCTGTCTTCAGATTTGTTTCGATAAACCGTTGTATGTAAACCGGTTGTTTATTATGGATGAATTTATCTGATTCTCTGGGGGATGTCCAGACGGAATTTATAAAAACTTAACATTCACGCACAGGCTCTGGCCTCAAAGGGGATCAATTCCCTGAGAGGTGAAGTGGCTGATATCAACCGCAGGCTATTGAAATGCACCTGTTTCCAGATAAAATGGAAAGTATGAAACAGTCCGCTGCCTTAACTCCCCAGGTTTTCGATGCTCCCATTCACCCCCTGTCATTGAGGCATCTGGTGGAAAATGCCATCGATGGAATTTTTATCATCGACCGCAACCGGAGGCTGGTTGAATTCAACCATGCCTGTGAGGAGCTGACCGGATACAGCCGTGAGGAAGTCATTGGAAAAAATGTGTTCTGTGCGCGTGCCATCCAGTGCCAGAATGCCTCCGGTGACTCGATGGCAGGCAACCTGTGCCCCAGTCTGTCTGTATTTCATTCTGGCATGAGCCGGCAGTCTGAAAGGATGCGTGCTGTGGCAAAGGATGGATCAATCCGTTGGATCGAAACCCACTATACCCCGATTTATACACCGGATGGCACCTTGGATTATGTGCTGGGAATTATCCGGGATATCACACGCCAGGTCCTGCTCGAAGAAGACCATGCACGTCTCGGCGATGAGCTCGACCATTACCGGCGTGAAATCGAGAGCCGCTATGACTTCAGCAAGCTGATCGGAAACAGCAAGCCGATGCTGGAGGCCCTGGAACTGGCCGGGGAAGTGGCAGCAACAAATACCACTGTCATGATCACTGGAGAAAGCGGAACCGGGAAAGAATTGCTGGCGCGGGCGATCCACTTCAACAGTCCGCGCAAGGGAGGGCCTTTTGTTGCCGTGAACTGCGCGGCTTTTCCAGAGCAGCTGCTCGAGAGCGAACTGTTCGGATATGACCGTGGAGCCTTCACCGGAGCGGACCGAACCAAGCCAGGGCGCTTTGAACTGGCGCAGGGTGGGACTCTGTTTCTCGATGAAATTGCGGAAATGACTCCCACCACCCAGGCAAAAATCCTGAGAGTCATTCAGGAGCGTGAGGTGGAGCACCTGGGTGGAACCCGTCCGATTCGGGTCGATGTACGGCTGATCGCTGCGACCAACAGGAACATCGAGGAGATGGTTCGAGAAGGCCTTTTCAGACAGGATCTCTTTTACCGGATCAATGTCTTCCCGATCCGATTGCCTTCTCTGAGGGAGCGCAAGCAGGATGTCCTGCCTCTTGCCGGGCATTTTCTGGAACGGTTTGCGATGGAGACTGGAAAAAAAGTTCCCGGAATCAGCCGGGAAGCGAGGCGGCTGCTGCTCAATCACCCATGGGAAGGAAATGTTCGGGAACTTCAGAATGTGATTGAACGTGCTGTGATCCTCAGCCGGGGCGAGCTGATTACCTCGGCACACCTCTTTTCAGGCCTGGCGGAGGGGAAGGCTTCATTTCCTCCCACAGGACATGATTCCAGCGGTCCTATTCAATTGCCTGAGGATGGGCTGGATCTCGAGCAGCTCGAGATTTCATTGCTCAGGCAGGCGCTCAAAAAAGCCCGCAACAATAAAACCCAGGCAGCCTCTCTGCTGGGGCTGACCCGTTCGACACTTCGCTACCGGCTGCAGAAGCATGGCCTTGAAGAGGCTGAAACCAACCAGAATGGTTGATATCAGCCACTGCCTCCATTCAGGATTCCAGTGGTCTTGCCACACGAGGCCGTGCTATATCTCGTTGATTATGTATGCTTTATGACATAAAACCGAAGGTATGTCAGGGAGTTTGAAATAGGTGGCGCACAAAATGCATATTATCACGTTACTGATAAAGGAGGTGTCCATTTGAGCCAGGAAGCGGTAGAAGTCCTAGTCGGAAAAATAGTGACCGATGATGAAATTCGTGCACGTTTTTTCAGATCCCCTGAAGAAACCTGCTGCCTGCTCGGTCTTCAGCTGACTCCGGTTGAATTGGAGGCCATCCGGCATGTATCCCAGACCGCAGTGCGACAGCTGGCGGTCAATCTTGATCCGAGATTGATTCGTGCCGCACTTGGAAACAAGGAATCGATGATGGCGCGTGAAATGGACCAGCGTTTCCGATCCATCGGTTCCCGGGAAAATGCACCTTCTCAAGCAGAGCGGCAGAAAGCGCGGCTTGTCGCGCTTGAATCATGAAAGCAGAAAAACAGACTTGAATATCAGAAGCCAAGGAGAGATGCCGATGGGAAACAAAACCGCCAAAGACTCAGTGATCTATATGGATAACCATGCCACGACACCGATCGATCCGCGGGTGCTGGAAGAGATGCTGCCCACCTTCACTGTCACTTTCGGCAATGCAGCCAGCCGGAACCACGCTTATGGCTGGGAGGCGGAGGACCTTGTCGACCAGGCGCGTGACCGCATCGCCAGGCTGCTCAACTGCACCAGCAAGGAAATCATCTTCACCAGCGGTGCCACTGAATCAAACAACCTGGCCATCAAAGGTGTCGCTCAGATGTACCGGGAAAAGGGGAACCATATCATCACTGTTGTGACCGAACACAAGGCGGTTCTCGATCCCTGCAAGAGGCTTGAGTCGGAAGGGTGCGAGGTGACCTGGCTGCCGGTTCGGCGTGATGGGCTGATCGATATGAACCAGCTGGCGGATTCGATCACCGACAAAACCATTCTGGTTTCGATCATGACCGCCAACAATGAAATCGGCGTCATCCAGCCCATCGAACAGATCGGCAGACTGTGCAAGGAGAAAGATGTCCTGTTTCACACAGATGCGACCCAGGCGGTGGGAAAAATCCCGCTGAATGTTGAGGCCATGGGAATCGACCTTCTTTCGGTTTCAGCGCATAAACTCTATGGCCCGAAAGGGGTTGGTGCGCTGTATGTCCGCAGGCGCAAACCCCGCGTGCGGCTGACATGCCAGATGGATGGAGGCGGCCATGAGCGCGGAATGCGCAGTGGGACACTGAATGTTTCCGGCATTGCCGGCCTGGGAAAGGCTTGTGACCTTGCCCGCGAAGAAATGCAGGAAGAAAGCAGCCATCTCAGTGCCTTGCGGGACCGGCTCCAGAGCCGGTTCACCAGCCAGCTGGATGAGGTCTATATCAATGGCAGCCTGGAGCATCGCCTGCCCGGCAATCTCAACATCAGCTTCGCTTATGTTGAAGGTGAATCGCTGCTCATGGGAATCCATGATGTGGCTGTGTCTTCAGGTTCGGCCTGCACCTCGGCATCCCTGGAACCTTCTTATGTCCTTCGTGCTCTCGGAGTCGGGGATGAACTGGCGCATTCGTCGATCCGCTTCGGGCTGGGACGGTTCAATACAGAGGAAGAAGTTGATTATGTGGCCGACAAGGTGATCAGTGTCGTGAACCGCCTGCGCGAGATGTCTCCGCTTTATGAAATGGTTCAGGAAGGCATCGATATCACCAAGGTCGAATGGGCGCACCACTGATCAGACTCTCGATTCGGGAACTGGTAAACAAAGCAGACCACTGCTAAAATCTATTCATAGAAGGAGCTGGAAATGGCGTATTCGGACAAAATTATCGATCATTACGAGAACCCTCGCAATGTCGGATCGCTGGATAAAACGGATCCCTCAGTCGGAACAGGCATCGTGGGTGCCCCCGAATGCGGCGATGTGATGAAGCTCCAGGTGCGGGTGAACCCGGAAACCGGGGTGATCGAGGATGCCAAATTCAAGACATTCGGGTGCGGATCAGCCATCGCCTCCTCTTCCCTGGCGACCGAAATGCTCAAAGGGATGACAGTGGATGAAGCCCTCAAAATCAAGAACATGCAGATTGTTGAGGAACTCTCCCTTCCTCCCATTAAAATTCACTGTTCGGTGCTGGCGGAAGATGCGATCAAAAGCGCCATTGCGGATTATAAAAAGAAGCAAACCGATCAGTCGGTCGAGGAGCCCATTGCTGCAAGCGCCTGACAGGATTTTTCGGGGATTAACAAGAATATGACCAAGGAGATGATAAAGGCATGAGCATCCACATCAGCGAAACAGCCGCAAATGAAGTTAAACGCCTTATCGAGGCGGAGAAACTCGAGGGTTATCTCCTGCGTGTGGGAGTTCAGGGAGGCGGATGCGCGGGCCTTTCCTATACACTCGGCTTCGATAAGAACGTCAATGAAAATGACATGATCATCGAGGAACATGGCATCAAGGTGGTCTGTGACAACAAGAGCGGGCTCTACCTGAGCGGTTCAACGATCGATTACACCCGGGATCTTCTCGGAGGCGGATTTAAATTCGTAAATCCCAATGCGAAATCGACCTGCGGTTGCGGCAGCTCTTTCGCATAAGGATCAGCTGGGCCTGAAACCAGGCGCTTTACCCACTGGATTTATTCCCCTCGGCCCGATCCTCCTGATGAGGTCCGAGGGGATTTTCATTTAAGGACAGGATTATGACAACTGAAACCACCGGGCAGCTGCTCTGCTCATGCTGCGGAGGGGCCAGCTCTCCCCCCCAGCACTTCTGTGCAACCTGCGAACATATTCTTCCCATGCCGGACCGGGTGAGCTATTTCGAGTTCATGGAGCTGCCCATCCAGCTGTCACTGGATGCCAGATTGCTCCAGCAGACTTTCTACCGTCTTTCCCGCCAGTTCCATCCGGATTACTACCAGAACCGTCCCGGCCCCGAACAGAAGGCCGCCCTGGAAAGAAGTGCCGCCCTCAATCGGGCCTATGACACGCTCCAGGACACAGTGAAAAGAGTTGAGTACTACATGAAGCTGGTTGGCTTTGTGTCCGAAGGGAAAAAGAACCAGGTCCCCCCGGACCTGATGATGGAAATCCTCGACCTTCAGGAAAAACTCGATGACCAACAAAGTGCTTCTCCAGAACAGAAACTCGCTCTCGCCCGGGAAATCGGTGCAGCGATTGCTGGCATGAGGGAAAAACTCGAAGAAGCATCCGCGAAACTGGAAGATCTGTGTGTCCAGCACGACCAGGCGGATCTCGCGGACAGAGCCGCATTTCTCCAGCAGCTGCGTGACACCATCGATCGATCCAATTACCTGCGGCGGATCATTCAGAATACCGAATCTGTATCAGGAACCAGTTCATGAGAAATCTTCCCATCTATGGACGGAAAGAAACAGCCACACGCCAGGGGCCGATCATCGGAATCGACCTCGGTACAACGAATTCTCTGGTGGCGTTTTTCAGAGACAACCAGCCTTTTATCATCCCGGACCGGCAGGGGCATCAGCTGACACCCAGTGTGGTATCGATCGATGAGGATGGACATATTCTGGTCGGCCATGAGGCCAGGAACCGCCTGGAAACGCATCCCGAAGATACAGTCTTTTCAATCAAACGCTTCATGGGGCGCGGGGTTCGCGACCTGGCCCAGATGGCTTCTCTGGTCCCTTTCAATTTCAACACCGATGAAAATGATATTGTCCGGATCAACCTGAAGGGCAAGTTTTATTCGGCGCCGGAGCTCTCAGCCAGAATCCTGGCTCACCTGAAGAAGCAGGCCGAGGATTACCTGGGTGAGCCGGTTTCCTCCGCAGTCATTACTGTCCCTGCTTATTTCAATGACAGCCAGCGCCAGGCCACCAAAGATGCCGGGATGCTGGCCGGCCTGGATGTGCGCAGGGTGCTCAATGAACCGACTGCCGCTTCTCTGGCCTATGGCCTCCAGGAGAAACGCGAAGGGCTGGTGGCAGTTTATGATCTGGGTGGGGGAACCTTCGATTTTTCGCTCCTTCGGTTGTATGAAGGAATTTTTCAGGTGCTTGCCACTCATGGCGATACCCACCTCGGGGGTGATGATTTCGATCAGGCTGTCATCCACCAGGTTCTTGCAGAAATGAATCTCCCTGGGGAATCCAGACGGGATCCCGGCCTGCTTCAGGGGCTGCGCCTGGCATGCGAATCCATGAAAACACAGCTGACTGATTCAGAGCAGGCGGTGATGGCTTTCCGGCATCCGGCTGGATGTTATGAAAGAATGTGGACTCGCGCCGAATTCGAGGCGCTCATCCAGCCCTTTGTAAACCGCACCCTCGATTCCTGCCGTTCAGCACTGCAGGATGCGGGAGTCGAAGCAGGCGCAGTCGATGAGGTTGTTCTCGTGGGAGGTTCCACCCGGGTTCCACTCGTACGCCAGGAAGTCGAGCGTCTCTTCGGGCGAAGCCCTCACTGTGAAAACAATCCGGATGAAGTCGTTGCTCTGGGGGCGGCGGTCCAGGCCAATATCCTTTCCGGCTCTTCCCGGGACATGCTCCTTCTGGATGTCACACCGCTGTCGCTGGGAATTGAAACTTATGGCGGTGTCATTGCCAGAATCATCCCCCGCAATACAACCATCCCGACCAGTGCTACCGAGATGTTCACCACCTATGTCGATGGCCAGACCGGAGTGGACATCCATGTCCTGCAGGGGGAACGCGAGCTGGCTTCTGATTGCCGCAGCCTGGCCCGCTTTCAGCTCAAGGGAATTCCCCCGCTGCCAGCTGGAATGCCTAAAATTGCAGTCACATTCATGCTCGATGCGGATGGCATTCTGCGTGTCGAGGCCCGTGATGAACGCTCCGGGAAAGAGCAGTTCATCGAGGTGCGCCCTTCCTATGGATTGACCGATTCCGAGATCGAGCAGATGCTCAAAGATTCGTTCGAGCATGGCGGCGAAGATCTCGAGCTGAGGCTCCTGGTCGAGGTTCGGGTCGAAGCGGAGCGAGTGATTCGTGCCGCGGATAGAGCCTTGGTGGATTCGGCGGTGCTCCTCGAAGATGGCGAAGAAGACACCATCCGCTCTGCCATCGACTCACTGAAAGAAGCGCTTCAAGGAGCGGACCGTAATCAGATCCTCGAACGCCAGAAGTGGCTGGATCAGGTCTGTCTGCCCTTCGCCGAACGCCAGATGAATGCAGCAGTCCGCTCCCTGATTCGCGGAAAAGGTGTGGACCAGGCCGAGGCCACCGCGGACAAACTCAGAAAATTATAGAAACATCAGGAATATCATCATGACACACACAACCGATGTGCTGATTGTCGGTGGAGGAGTGATTGGCTGTGCAATCGCCAGGGATCTCTCCATTCGTGGATATAAAACAGTGATTCTCGAACGAGGCGAACCCTGCCGCGAAGCCTCCTGGGCAGCGGCGGGCGCTTTGATTGCACGCGCCTTGAGTGCCGATGAAGGCCCCTTGCTGCCTTTTAAAATCGAGAGCCTGTCGCTCTTTCGCGAGTACTGCCAGGCACTGGCCGAAGATACCGGAATCGACAGCGGCTATCGTGAAACCGGCGGGATTGATTTTTTTCTCACAGAGGAAGAAATCGAGGAGATCGGACAGTTTCTGGAGTGGCAGAAAATCGTCGGTGTTCCAGCGCAGCGCCTGACACCCGGGGAACTGCGTGACCTCGAACCGGATCTTTCTCCCTCGATTCAGGAATCAGTCCTGTTTCCAACTTTTACACAGGTGAGAACCCCCTGGTTCACCCAGGCACTGCTGCGCTCCGCACTCAAACATGGAGCTCAGCTCCAGGCTCACACTGAAGTCCGCGAATTTATCCGTAAAGGGAATCGCATTCTCGGTGTTCGGACCGATTCTGAAACCTGGACAGCCGATCAGGTTATCCTGGCTGCCGGGGCGTGGAGCACATACCTTGCAACCCTGTTTGACCGGCGGGTTCCAGGAGTTCCGGTCAAGGGCCAGATCATCCTGCTCCAGGACCAGGGTTATCCGGTCCGCCATATTGTCCATCATGGGAAAACGTACATCACCCCTCGCGATGATGGCAGGCTGGTTGTCGGATCGACCGAGGAATGGGTGGGCTTTCAGCGCCAGAATACAGTTGAGGGAGTGAATGGCCTGCTGGAGCATGCGTGTGAATTTTATCCCTGCCTGGGGCGTTCGACCCTGGAGCGGATTTGGCATGGCTTCCGTCCACTGACCTATGATGGGCTTCCCTTCATCGGAAGGTTCGATGGCCTGGAAGGGTTGGTCTGTGCAACCGGGCACTACCGGAGCGGGATTATTCTGGCTCCGTTGACCGGAAAGGTTGTCGGTGAACTGATGAGTGGTGAGCCGATGTCTTTCGATATCACTCCATTTTCGCCAGACCGTGTCGGACCCGGCGATGGCCTCGACCTGTGCCCCCGCACCGATCTGCATTGAAAGGGAAATATCGTTCCTGTTGCACCTCCGTCCGTAGATAAACTGAGCGATTCAGGACGATTCATCCCCAGCCCATCGGCAGATTGTGTTGAAAGAGCCTGTTGTAGGGGCGACATTCATGGCGCCCTGAAATTCCCTTGGCGCCAGAAAATACCGTCATGCACCGGCAATATGCTGCCCGCATCGCAATTGGAAAATCCCACGCTCCCCGGCCTGACCTCTTGTGTCATGCAGGGCTGGCCGATATAGTTCCCTTTGTCATTTTACGAGAAAGAGTCGAGGTTGATCATGTCGAGAGTTTGTGTTCTTACAGGAAGAAGGCCGAGAACTGGCTGCAATGTCAGCCATGCCCATAATGTGACTAAACGGACCTTTGGTCCAAACCTGCAGAAAAAACGTGTGGTGATCAATGGCAAGAAGGTTCGTGTCGTGATCAGCGCCCGTGCACTTCGTTCGCTGACCCGCGGAAAGACCAAGAATCTTTCCATTTAGTCAGTTTCTATCAGTTAGGGGGACAGGGCAGCCCACATTTCCTCGGTGAAGGGATAACTGGGCTGCCCTGTTTGTATTCTGGGGGGATGCTGATTCCGAATGCAACTGGCACAACAGGCCTGTTCTCAGGCCTGGGTTTCGGTGATGCGCGCAACAGAACCCTGGAAAGCCTGAATGCCGCCGATCCCCGCTTCAAAGGTGAATGATCGGCCGACTGCAAGCCAGCATACCGAAAGGAGCTCCTTCGAATGGACCAGGTCAGAGTTGGCATCATCGGAACCGGATTTGTCGCGGACATTCATGCTGATGCGTTTCAGATGATCGAAGAGGGTGAGGTTGTCGCAGTGGCCTCACCAACCCCTGGCAAAGCCAAAACATTTGCCGAGCGCAAGGGTATCCCCTTCTCCTTCGAGAATTACCAGGACCTCCTGGCAATGGACCTGGTGGATATGGTTACTCTCTGCATTCCAAACTATCTCCATGAACAGGTGGTTCTCGATGCCGCATCAGCAAAGAAAAATATCGTGTGTGAAAAGCCCCTCTGCTTGAACCTCGAGCAGGCAGATCGGATGATTGAAGCCTGCCAAAAAGCGGATGTTCTTCTCATGTATGCCGAAGAGCTGTGTTTTGCCCCCAAATATGTTCGTGCCAAAAAATTGGTGGATGAAGGCGCTGTCGGAAAGCCATTCCTGGTCAAGCAGAGTGAAGAGCACAATGGCCCGCACATGCCCTGGTTCTGGGATGTGGCTCTTTCAGGCGGGGGGGTGCTGCTGGATATGGGATGCCATTCCATTGAATATGCGCGCTGGGTTTTCGGAAAGCCCGCTGTAAAAAGTGTGACCACCCATCTCGGCACTTATGTTCATCAGGACAAAACCCAGGGAGAGGATCATTCCTTCTGCATTGTGGAGTATGAGGGTGGTTATGTCGGAATGGCTGAGAACAGCTGGGCCAAAGCAGGTGGTGTTGATGATCGTTGTGAGATTTATGGCTCCAAAGGCTTTACCCGTGCCGACTTGCTGCGGGGGAACTCTCTTCTCACCTACTCCGATGAAGGTTATGGCTATGCAGTCGAAAAAGCTGGCAGCACACGTGGATATACCTTCACCATGTTTGAAGAAATCTGGAACTATGGCTTTCCCCAGGAGATGCGCCACTTCTGCCGGTGTGTCAGGGGATTTGAAAAGCCGATCGAAACAGGTGAGGATGGGCGTGAAGTCATAAAGATCATCTGTGCCGCTTACCAGTCGGCTGGGACCGGTCAAAGGGTTGAGTGGCCTTACGAACCCCCTGCTGTCGAACGGCCGATCGATTTATGGAAGGATATTTCTTCGTGAGCTTTTTGGGATAGTGCCTTCAACCCCGCTTCTTTCTGTCTTCATGCCGGTATTCAATGCTGAGGCCTGGCTCTCCAAGGCTCTTGAAAGCATCCTTTCTCAAACATTCACCGACTTTGAACTCATTGTTGTCGATGATGGTTCCTCGGACAGATCTGTCGAGATTATCCGATCCTTTTCGGATTCACGGCTGCGGCTGATTCAGCAGGACAATCTTGGTTGCTATCCCGCAAGAAACCGTGCCATCCAGGAGGCCAGGGGGGCTTTTCTGGCAAATATGGATGCAGATGACATCAGCCTTCCGGATCGATTCCAGGCCCAGGTGGATTATCTCCGGGAGTATCCTGAAGCCATTCTGGTTGGAACAGCCTCGCTGGGGTGTGACAGAGAGGATGTTGTCAGGCTTCCCCAGCCGATGGCGCTTGAATATGACCCATCCATTGGCATACCCCATGTGCTCACTGCTGGAAGCACTCTTTTTTCCAGTCCGTTCACATGCGCCACAATTCTTTTCCGGAAAGAGCTGGCGAAAAAAATCGGTGGATATGATGAAAGGCTCTGTTTCAGCGCCGATGTGGATTTTGTTATCCGTGCTTCCTTCCATGGAAGAATCGCCTGCCTGCCCATTCCCTTGTATGTCTTCCGCCTGCTGCCCCATGCCATCAGCGGTGCTGGATCTTTGATTCAGCGGGAAATTCTGGCGATTTCTGCCGCAGCCACCCAACGCGCTCTCAAAGGAGAGATCCGCGAATACACCGAATCGGAAATCCAGCGCCTTGCCGAGCTGGCCGAACAGCGCCGCTCCCTTCCCGCTGTCCCGCTGCGTAAGAAAAATGCCTTCTATGAAACCCGTCTGGCGACACTCCTTCGGGTAAATGGTTATCCCCGCGAGGCGCTGCTCCACTCAATACTGGCGATTCTCTCCGCGCCGGAGAACCTGTTCACCGACCGCAAACTCGCATCCAATGTTGTCAAAGGCTTCAGGGATTGGATCCGAAAACAATTTTCAAGGTCATAATCTTTCGTGAACCAAGGCGCAGAGGGATTTCTTTTCCATCCACCTTCATTGGAGCCACTGGTTTTTCTTCAAGGCTGACCTGCTCGACCAACTGAGGTTCTCTAAAGCAGAGCAGGGAACCCTCGATCTCTTCCGGAGATGGATTGTGAATCCGTAAAATAACTCCTTCTCCATCTTCGGATCTTTTGAGGGCACTGACCATCAGCGCTTCCGGCTGGAGCTCAAAAAAAGAATGAGCCTGGGGAAGTGTCCCGGCATGCCGGCTGGTTTGAAACGGCAGCAGGGGAACTGTGCAGGTTTCGACCTCCCGGAATACATCAGCCTGGTTCCAGGAGCCGGAATGCGGGCAGATCCAGTAGCGAAATTCATGGCCTCCCGGGCACTGGGAAAGGATCATCTCCGGATGAGAGTCCCAGCGCTTGCTGACAGTGGTGAGCGAAACTTCATACGCCCGCATCAGTGTGAGTGCGATGCATCGATCTTCGTCCTCTGTGACCTGGTACTCCCTCAATCCATCATGAATCAGTGTCAATCCTCCCCGTTCGGAATGAACCGAAATGAAACGATGCATCGGGAAAGTTGCATTGACTCCACCGAACCAGGGGCTTTCCGGGCCAAACAGAATCTCCCGTTCGACCACATCGAATGCCGATTCAGCCCAGCAGGTTGATGCATCCAGCCGGGTTGGAAACAGGATCCGGAGGCGGTGGCTATGAGCCTGGTTTTCAAAAGTTGTTTTGACTTCCAGTGAACGGGCGCCTGCACGCAGTGTGAACCAGGAACGGATATGCAGGGGGACCAGTTCATCGCTGCGCTTCGATGAACTTCCCGAACCATCCAGCCTGCGCCAGGGGTCGCCTCCATTCTCATCCAGACGGGCGGGCACTTCCATGCGGTAATCCACACGGTAGCGGGTCAGATAGGGGCCGTCTTCTTCAAGCGAAACTTGAACCGGAAATCCGGGGCTGGTGATAACCCTGTCGAGTGCAGGCTCGATATGCATCCAGGCATGTCCCGCCTCTCCACTGTCCTCGAAAACATGCAGGCCATCAAACAGGATGTCATCTTCGAGTGACAGGACCTGAAGGGTTCCATCATTCTGAATGAAGACCTCCAGAAATTCATTGCGCATCCGGTTTAGACCCACGACCTGGCTGCCTCTGGCGAACGATTTCACCGGAACAACCTGGAAGGTGGCATAGCCACCCGCCGGGATCTCCTCGGCCGGGATATGAACAGTGACCCTTTCGGTGCTCATCATAGAGGGAGCATCTCCGGCATGGTTTACCACGGAGTTATGAGGTTTCCTTGCGGCCAGTTGCAGTGGAACAGGCTCATTCTCTCCTGCTCTCTGGAGGGCGAAATTATTGATGTTCAAATCCCGGGGAAGATCGATCACGACTGTGATGATTTCATCGCGCTGCATCAGAGAGGGATTGTAAAGAGTCAGCAGAATGCCTTCCGGGGATCCCGTGGAATTGTCGATCTGTTTCTGGATAATCTGAAGGGCACGGCTCTCGACACCGAGGGCGATATTGCGGGCCTGGCGGATCCTGTCCGTCACATCCCGCTCGATATCATCCACACCGCTTCCGGCAATGCTGTCGTGCGCATGGGAACGCAGCAGGTTCTTCCAGGCCAGATCCAGGAGTGCCTTCGGATATTCACCACCCAGCAGCCAGGCCAGGGTCGCCAGTGGCTCTGCACGGCGCTGCAGAAGGTATTCGGCCAGGGCATTCATTCGCTTCATCCGGGTGCGGCTCGAGAGGACATCACTGTAGAGATGGAGCCTTCCACCCATCATCTTGGGAATACGCCGCTCGCCCCGGAGCACCTGGAGGTTCTGGACATTCTGCTTGACCTGATCCATCAGATCCGGAAGTGTGCTGTGGATCAGAGTGTCCTCTGGCAGCAGTTTCTTCCCCTCTTCAATGATGCGCACTTCGATCGGATCAGCCACGCTGCTGTCGTGCCCCATCATGAAGGCCAGGCAGTGTGTGGTTGCGACCTGGGTTTCCTTCTCCTTGAGGGCCAGAAGCAGGTCTTTCAATTTCTCAGCGTGACAGGCCCTGGGTGGGTCGAGAAGCAGGTGATGCTCCATGCAGGAATCTTCCCCCGCGGGGTGGAAAAACAGACCCCCGCGCTGCCACTGCCAGGTGCGCTCATCGATCGAGGCTCCGTACACCAACGGGCGGTAAACATGGAAATAGTAATTGTACCGTGCGAATGAACTCATCTGTGATCCCAGAATCCGGGTTCCATCCGCTCCTTCGAAAATAAATTCATTCGCAACATCCTCATGCGAGACACCATGGTAAAAAAGGATGGTGTCGATCCCAAAGCCCGAATAAATCTGGGGCATCTGAGAATTTTGCCCATAAGAGAATGGGGTATGTCCAACCTTCATCACTTTTCCAAAACTCCCCGCCACCTGGTGACCCATGAGCAGGTTCCGAACCAGTGACTCCCCATTGACAATGAACCCCTCGGGACAGGTATACCACGGGCCGACCCAGATCCTCCCCTGTGTGATCTGCCGGGTCAGGCGGTCACGGGCTTCCGGGCGGATTTCGAGATAATCTTCTAGCAGGACTGTCTGGGAATCGAGAAGGAAGGCGCGGTAGGCTGGTTCCTGTTCGAGGATTTCCAGCAGATTGTCCAGAAAATCCACCAGCATCATACGGGTGGCCTGAAAATTACTCAGCCACTCCCGATCCCAGTGGGTATTGGATATCACATGAATTTCATAGCTCTTGGACATGCCCGGATCTCCTCACAAAATTGACATGCAATGAAAGGTCAATGATCTGCCGGGCGGGCGGGATTGCCAAGTGGTTCAGCGGAATGTATTCAGCACAAATCCTAAACTTCGGCGCAGATTTTCCTCGAGTGACCGGGTCACCTGGGTTTGGGGATCATACGCAAGTTCCACAGTGTAGTAGCCCTGGTAATCGATTCTTTCCAGGATCGCCTGAATCTTCTGGTAGTCGAGATCCCCCAGGCCGAAATCTTCCATCCAGATTCCATCTTTCGAGTTCCTCAGATGCAAGTCCACCACACGCTTTCCGGCAGATTCAAGCAGGCGGCAGGGATCCTGTTTTCCACGAAGCACCCAATGGGTATCCAGGCAGAAAAAAACCTTTGCCGGGTCGGTATGTTCGAGGATGTGATACCACTCGCGTGCACCATCCTGCATTTCAACATCATGCTGATGGACCGCCAGTTGAAGCCCGAGCTTCGAAAGCTCTGTTCCCAGCCGATTGAGGTTCTGTGCCTGAATCGCCAGTTCTTCGTCAGTCTTCTTTCGTCCGATCGGATCCGGGTTGTGAACGATGATCTTCAAACCATGCCGGCTGGCTATGCGAGCCTGTGAGAGGATTGTGTGGATGGCCTCGTCTCCCGCTTCCCGGGTATGCATTCCCCCACCGGCATAGGCACAAGGCATGGACAGCTGGTGAGCTGCCAGATACCCATCCAGTTTAACTGCCAATTCTTCAGATTCAAAATAACTCAGCCACCCCTGAACCAGCTGATATCCGGCATCATGCGCCACCTTGAGGTATCCATTAAGTGGCTCACCTGCCTTCACTGCATCTCCGCCGAAAATGTAAAGCTGAGCAGCGATTTTCGATTCCGGGATGGTCATGGCAGCGCCCTCATACGATAAAAAATGACAGAGTGAAAAAATCAACAGGCATTCAATGATTCGATTTGTGAATGAAAACCGGCCTGGAAGTGTCGGATGATCCGCATGGTCCACCTGGCTTGATTGGAACACCTCTTCGATGGAGGCCAAAAGACTCATTTATTGAAAGTCTTGATACGCTTCCCAAGCATCTGGCGAACCTTGTCACCAAACTCCGGAATGTTAAAAGGTTTCGCCAGCCAGTCATCTGCCCCGGACTGGAGCGCCCGGTCAATATTTTCCGGGCTGGGATATCCGGTCAGAACGAGGATCTTCGTCCCCTTCAGGTTGGCATCGGAGCGCACCTGCTCGATGACCGCATACCCATCCGCTTTCGGCATCATCAGGTCCAGGACCAGCAAGTCCGGATAAAAGCTTCCCAGCTTGATGCAACCCTCGACCCCATCTTCGGCTTCTTCGATCTGCAGGTCCTCATCGATCCGTTTCAGTGCCTGAACCACCACTTCACGGATGGTTTTCTCATCATCCACCACAAGGACTCGATGCGCACGTTCTCCCTCGAGGTCCGGCGGAATAGGTAAGTCATGCTGGCGCATGAAATCGATGGCCACATCCGAGGGAATCCTGAAACGGCCCCCGGGTGTGGAGTGCGCACGAAGGGATCCATTATGGATCCAGCGGCTGACTGTTTCGGTTCTGACAGAACAAAGGCGGGCAAATTCTCCAGTCGTCAATGCTCTTGCCACTTGGTCAATCCCCCTTCATTTTTCATCATAAAAAAATGTGGTGAAATTATTGTCACTTTCCGGTTTGTAAGTCGGATTTCAATGCCGAATAGCGACTGTTCGGATTCTATAACAATATCATTTCAGGCGTGAATGTCAAGAATTTCAAGACCCAGAACATGATTTTCTTGCTTTATCATGGGATGAAGGGCTGGTACAACTTGATTTTTACCACAAGTCCGATAGCGGGATCTGGTACAAAATTTTACCTCCTCGATTTCCTCTCTTCTCACTTTTTCCTGATCCAGAGCCAGCCCTGCTCACCATGCTCCTCCGCATAAAGGATGGCATGCCCTTCCTGACGGATGCTGCGGGGCACATTCCGCAAAGGCTCACCCTTGTCCAGAACTACCCTGAGAATCTGTCCGCTGGAAAGCGATTCGAGTTTCAACTTTGTTTTGACAAAATTGATCGGGCAGACCACACCGCTCAGATCGAGTGAGGTGTCTTCTGAAGGGGTACCCCCAGAATGATTGTTCATTGGTTTTTCTGCCGGGTTGGTCATAAATGGTTCACTTCTGGCTCGAAGAGATGAAAAGGTTCATTTTATTTGAATATTTTCTATTCTGCCTCTGTCTGATAGAACCAGGAAGGAGGAAAAAAGATTCCCCTGCCCCCAAAAAAAAGAATTATATTTTTTTATAAAAAGACTAAACTTATTGTTGAGATCG
>JAANMY010001424.1_pt1 | contig 27308 bp, 18 predicted proteins | sample 7279691 | NCBI WGS metagenome assembly JAANMY01 (sample SAMN14094543, study PRJNA606508) | bioreactor metagenome | isolation source: A lab-scale SPAN reactor treating ammonium-rich wastewater day 388 | place: Ireland: Galway | collected 2018-02-07
CGTCACCCGGTGATGGGCGAGCAGACCTGCGCGTTCCCTGCGTTCGACCTGTCCGGCACGCCGGGCGACGTGACCGCACCGGCGCCGCGGCTCGGCGAGCACAATGACGTCGTGTTCCGCGAGTTCCTCGGGCTGACCGGCGAGGAGTACGCGGACTGCGCGGCGAAGGGCGCATTCGATTGAAGGACGGCGGGCGAACCGCGCCCGCGCGAGACGACGAGGAGGATCCATGCACGCGACAAGGAAGCTTCTGTTCGGAATCACGTTCGCGCTGGCGAGTTCGATCGCGTGGGCGCAGGCCCCGTACAAGCTGACGCTCTCCGGCGCGAGCCCGAGCGGCCTGTGGACGATTCTCGGCGTCGGCATCGACGGCGCGGTCAAGGCTGCGTTCCCCGGCTCGACGGTCACCTACCAGACCTCCGGCGGAGGCCTCGCCAACATCGGGATCGTCGAGCAGGGCAAGGCCGAGCTCGGGCTCGCGCACGACGCGGAGCTCCGCCTCGCGCTCGAGGGCGCCGCGCCGTTCACCAAGCCGGTCACGAGCCTGCGCGCGATCGCGCTGATGTACGACTGGGCGCCGATGCAGATGGTGATGAGCAAGGCGTTCGCCGACAAGTACGCGATCCGCACGTTCGACGACATCGCCGCCAAGAAGCCGCCGCTGCGGGTCGCGTTCAACAAGCGCGGCAACATCACCGAGCACGTCGCGGTCCGGATGTTCGCCGCGATCGGCGTGAGTCTCGCGGACATCGAGAAGTGGGGCGGACACGTCGTCTACGCCGCGTCCAACGAGCAGGGCGATCTGATGAAGGACGGCCGCATCGACATGTTCGCGAACGGCGTGTTCGTGCGCACGAGCTTCATCGTGCAGGCCGGCGACGCGGTGCCCTCGGTGCTGCTGCCGGTGTCGGAGGGCACGGTGCAGAAGGTCGTGAAGGAGCTCTCCGTCCGGCCGTTCGTCGTCAAGGGCGGTTCCTACGCGTGGCAGCCGCAGGACGTGCCCACGGTCGCGCTCTCCGCGATCCTGTTCGCGAGCGAGAAGATGCCCGATGCGGTGGCCTACGATCTCGCCAAGGCGCTCGCCACCCACATCGACAAGTTCAAGACCGCGCACAGCACGTTCAAGGACATCACGCCGCAGTTCCTCGCGAGCCAGCAGGTGATCCCCTACCATCCGGGCGCCGCGAAGTTCTTCCGCGAAGCCGGGCTCCTCAAGTAGGACGAACGCGCCGCCCGGTCCCGGCCCTTCGAGGCCGCGAGGGTCGGGCGGCGCTGCGTGACCCCCGCGACCCCCATGCCCGCGCTCTCCGCGTTCCTCGGCACCGGCTCCCGCCGCACGCCGGAGGGCTGGGTGGGTCGCATCGCGAAGCCGTACTCGGCGCTGGTCGCGCTCGGCATCGTCTACACGACGACGATCGAGATCGTCGACGTGTTCGCGATGACCATCGTCTTCCTCGGGCTGATGCTCGCGCTCGTCTTCCTGTACGTCGGCGCGACCACGGAGTCCTCGAAGGACCGCGTGCCCTGGTTCGACCTGCTCTTCGCCGGCGCCGCGCTGGCGAGCAGCGCGTACTTCTGGCTGCACAACGAGCGCATCATCACCCGCATCACGCTGCTCGATCCGCTGACCACCGCCGACGTCGTCTCGGGCAGCGTGCTCCTGCTGCTCACGCTGGAGGCCACGCGGCGCACCGTGGGCCCGGGGCTGACGGTGATCGTGCTCGTCTTCCTCGCCTACAACCTGTGGGGCGACCGGCTCCCCGGCGTGCTCGGCCACGGTCCGATCGACTACCGGCATTTCCTCGACATCCTGGTGTTCACGACCGACGGCATCTACGGCGTGCCGGTGCGCGTCGCGCTCACCTACGTGTTCCTGTTCGGCATGTTCGGCACGTTCCTGTCGCGGGCCGGAGGCGGCGATTTCTTCTTCGATGCGGCTGCGGCGCTGACCGGGCGTCGTCCGGGCGGGCCGGCGAAGATCGCGGTCGTCTCGTCGGGGCTGTACGGCACGATCTCCGGCAGTCCGACCGCGGACGTGGTGGCCACCGGCTCGATCACGATCCCGATGATGAAGAAGCTCGGTTACTCGGGCACGCTCGCCGGAGGCGTCGAGGTGGCGGCCTCCACCGGGGGAAGCATCCTGCCGCCGGTCATGGGGTCGGCGGCGTTCATCATGGCCGAGTTCACCGGCATCCGTTACGTGGACATCGCCCTCGCCGCGATCGTGCCCGCGGCCCTGTATTACTTCTGCGTGTACTACCAGGTGCACCTCAACTCGGTGAAGCTGGGGCTGCGGGGACTCGACGAGAGCGGAATCCCGAAGTTGCGCGACACCTTGCGCGGCGGCGGCGTGTTCCTGCTGCCGCTCGTGGCGCTGGTCACCGCGCTGCTGCTGGGCTACTCGCCGAACTACGTCGCGGCGTTCGGCACGCTCGCGATCCTCGCCGCCGCCGCGCTGTCGTCGCGCACGCGCCCGAGCGTCGCGATGATCTACTCGGTGCTCGCGGAGACGACGACGCGCGTCGTGCCGGTCGTGGCGGCCTGCGCGGCCGCCGGGCTCGTCGTCGGCGGATTGTCGATGACCGGACTGGGCGCGAAGTTCACCGACCTCATCTTCCTCGTCGCGGGTTCCAACCCGCTCGCGACGCTCGTGCTGGCCGCGCTGGTCACGCTGCTGCTCGGCATGGGGATGCCGACACCGAGCGTGTACATTCTCGCCGCGGTGCTGATCGCGCCGGCGATCCTGAAGCTCGGTGTGCCGATGATGGCCGCGCACCTGTTCCTCGTCTATTACGCGAGCCTGTCGGCGATGACGCCGCCGGTGGCGGTGGCGGCGTTCGCCGCGGCGCCGATCGCGGACGCGAATCCGATCGGAATCGGGCTCGCCGCGGTCCGGATCGCGATCGTCGGGTTCTTCGTGCCGTTCGCGTTCATCTACAGTCGCGAACTGCTGCTCATCGGGGAATCCTGGCGCGTCGCGATCGCGATCGTTGCCGCATTCGCGTCGGTCGCCTGCCTCTGCCTCGCGGTCGAGGGCTTCTGGCGCCAGCGCTTCGGGTGGACCAGCCGCGCACTGTTCCTCGCCGCCGGCGTCGGGCTGATGTCGCCGTCGCTCGTGGCGCGCGGGGTCGGCGCGCTGCTCGGCGCGGTGGCGCTGTTGCTGGTGCTGCGGCAGGCGCCGGGTCGGGCGGCAGCGGTGGAGTCCTGAGGAACTGAAGCGGCGGCATGGCGAGCGCGCGACGACGCCCGCACGCCGCTGTCCACGTCGCCGCCAGGACGCGGCAGGCCCCGGACGTCCCGCGACCCGCACGGCGGTCTCGGAGCTACTTCGGGATCTGCAACGCCACGCTGTCTCCGGCCGAGCAGGGGCCTGACACCGCCTTCTGAGTCTGCAGTCCGGTCGCGATCTCCGCTGCCGCCATCGACGCCCACAGCGTGCCCTTGCCGCCTCGGTAGAGCACTTGCCAGTTCGGAAGGTAGAACTTGCCGTAGTGGTTTCCCGGCACCTCGACTACGGCCATCTTCGACAGGACCAGCAGGAGTTCTACCGACTCGCCCGCGCCGAGTTGCGGCACCGATTCGCTCGCCGGGATGTAGAGCGGGCCGGCGACCGGGGCCGGGGGCAGGTTCTTGCCGCTGAGGTACCCGCCGGGGAACGTGTTCGTGAGGTCCATGCCCACGGACACCCGATCGCAGCCCTTGATGTGCGCGGGCTGGGGTTGCTTGCGCGTGACCCGGACTTTCACCGTCGGCGGTGCGTAGACCGCGCCCTTGGCGGGTACCACCTTGGTACCGGGGTAGTCGCTGAAACAGGGAAGGAGGTCGAGGCCGGCGTGTTCGGCGGCGTCGGGTGCGTTGCGGCAGCCCGGCTCGCGCGCCTCGTACTTCATCTGCTTTTCGATCTGCTTCTGCAACTCGTCGAGACCCTGCCTGTAGTAGTCCGCGAGTTTCGCCTTCATCTCCGGCGTGCAGACGCCGCCGTTGCTCTCGATGGCGTCGCAACTGGTGTTCACCGCGGCTTCAGCGATCTTGCCTTTGCCCAGAGCGCTCAAGGCGTCCAGATCGGGCAGGCTGGGGGGCATGCCTGCCGCCGCCATGCCGGCTGAAAGCGCGCCCTCCACCATCACCTGGGCCGCGGCCTGGCATTCGTCCTCCAGCTTCTCGCCCAGCCACTCGCAGGGCATCTGACCGACGATCTGGCTCGCGATCCAGCTCTTCGCCCCGTTGTAGAACCCGGTGAGCTTGTTCCATGAGAGAGCCCAGCCCTCGATCGCGCCCACCACCCACTTGTCGAACCAGTCCTTCTGCATGTCCTTGGGTTTGGGACAGTGCTCGCCGGGGGCATAGCCGTGGAGCGGATGAAACGTGCCGAGTCGGCTGGTGTGCTGATAGGGATTCTCGAGCAGCTCGACGCAGCCCCAGCGGTTGGGATCGGGAAACACCGCCGGCTCGAAGTGGACGATCTTCAGGGCGAACATGTTCGCGGCCTGATCGGCCATGGCCTTCGCCTTCTGGACATCTCCCAGAGCCTCGCCCAGTGCCTCCAGGGCTTCGTCGTTGGCACGCGGCTCGTAGGTGGCGATGACGGTGTTGGATGGCGCGCCCGCGGGCTTGCCATCCGTGAGCCTCACGACGCGGATGTAGAGCTTGATGATCGGCGCCACCGGCGCCTGCTGCGGGTCGACGACCGGCACCGCGCCCTGCTGGCCGAACTGGGACGCGGCCTTGCCCGGCGCCTTGCTCGGGAGCTTCTTCGTCGGAGTCTTCTTCGGTGGGCTTGCGTCCGTAGCCGGGACGTAGGGCAGCAGGTCCAGCTTGAAATGATCGTAGACGGCGTCGCCTTCGTTCAGCAGCGCAGGCGGTTGCACGGCCGCATCGGCGGGGAAGGGCTGGGCCGAGATCTGCCAGCGCCACGAGTGCGCCTCGGGGTTGGCGGTCTGCCAGACCAGCGTCGCGTTCGCCGAAAGTTTGTCGAAGGTTCGCTCCGTTCCGCCCCACGCCGGCTTCTTGGTATCGGGCACGATCTTTCCGAACGCGAGCTTCACCGTCGCGGCAGGAACTCGCTGCATCGGCGTGCTGCCCGCGCGGGACAGGTTGGAAGGCGGCGGAAGCGTGCCCCTGCGCGATGAATCCGGCGGGGCCGGCCAGTCCGCCCGGGCGGATCGGTCCGGCGTGACCGCGAGGGGGAGAGTCCGCGTTGCCGGATCGGCGCGCTGTGGCGGAGGCGGCATGCCCGCGAGGGGTGCCGTCCGAGCAGCCGGGTCGGCGCGTCGGGGTGGGGGAGGCATGGCCTCGAACGGCGCGGTCCGGGTCGCCGCGTCGGCTTGCGACGGCGAGCGGGAGAGCCCGCTGGCGTATTCGGCGGGACGAGACTGTCGGGCGGCCGGTGCTGCACGCGTGGCCAGCACCGTGAGCGAGGCAGGTCCGGATCCGGCGAGTGCGCCATTGACGAGCCTCGGCATGCGCGGGCCGGGCGCGGCGTCGGTCGCCACCCGTACCCGAATGCGCAACTGGCCTTCGCCCACGGCCTGCGGCGCGTCGACGACCTCGACCCCTGCGCCGAAGGTCACCTGCGTGCGCGTCCCGAAACCGGCGCCGATCAACAGCAAGTCCAGCGTCTGCCCGGCGTTCACGGTCGCCGGCCGGATCTGACGCACGCTGGGCGCGAGGTTGCCCGGAACGGGGGCGATCGTGCTCCCCACCGCCGATCCGCTCCTCTGGTCGCGGTCGACAGGAGGCAGGGCAGGACGGGTCGTGCCGGCGGTGGATGCGGCCGTCGGCGCGCGCTGAGCGTCGGCGGCGAGCGCTGCCATCGCGGACCACCAGATCCCCGCCAACGGAAGGATGGCGATGCAGAGGCGTTGCCGGTTCCTGTTCATGGGGGGCGCCTCGTTCGAACGATCAGCGGATGCCGAGTGCGATGGTTCGGCGACCGTTCCAGCGCCGGTGCGATCGCGCATCGGTCAGCGCCTCGCGCCTGCTGCCGCAGCGTGTCCCGGGACTTGCCATCAGTACTTGACGTTGTCGCGCTTGACGAACGCGGCGTCGCGGGCGGCGAGCGTCACCGATGCCATGCCCTTGTCGTCGCTGACCATGACCGACCAGAACGCCTGCGGCTTGCCCGTCGCCTGGTTGCCGACGACGAGGCCGAGCCCCAGATCCCTGGCGTCCTTCGCGAACGTCAACCCTGCCTTGGCCGCTGCGGCCACGGCCTGGTCGCTGTCGACGAAATCGGCGCCGAGCGCATCGACCGAGGTGTTGCGCACGTCTGCATCGATCTCGACCTTGCCGCCGGCGCGCACGGTGACGATCGCGCTCTTCTTCGCCGCCGGCGAGTAGTAGGTGCACAGCCACTGCACCGCGCGGCCGTCGGCCTGTCCGCGCAGCGTGGACACGTGGGTCAGTCGCGCATCGGCCCGCCATGTCGCGGCGACCGGGCCGGCCCGGCCGATCGCGGTCTTGGCGGTCTCTGCGGCGAACGCGGCGGGCACGGTCAATGCGAAGACGAAGCACATGAGCCGGACTGCCGGCAGTGGCCTGATGGATCGGTGCAGGGTGCGCATCGTGGTCATCGTCGGCCTCCTCGGCTCGGGCCCGTGCGGCGCGCGGCTCACCGCAGCCCGCCCGGCGGTCGTTCGGAGCCGGCCGACAGGGCGGCCAGCCAGCGGATCAACTGGTGCAGCGTGGTCACCTCGGGCGCGTGATGCTCGCGCACGATCACCGCCTGCCAACGGCCGCCACTTCGCGCGAGTTCGATGCGAAGCGGCCCGTCCGCTTTGCAGTCCGACGTTGGCATCGCGTTGGCATCGCGCGCATCGAGCGGAGCTTTGCAGTCGTTCGTCATCGAGGGTCCCCTGCGCGGACAGGGAGTGGCGGCCGGGTCAGGCAGCAGGCGGACGGCGCGCGCGCTCCACCCGGCGGAGCGTGATCATCGAGCGATCGCGGCGGCATGGTCGTGGCCAATCCCTGCGGCCCCGGCGATCCCGGCGCCCTGCAAGAGACGATAGGCCGCGCGGCGTTATCCCGGCGTCACGGCGCGGAGCGTCGGGCGTTACAGCGGTTCGGCCGGGACGTGCGATGCGCACACGGTGGCGGGACGAACGCGGAGGTCCTGCCTGACGACTTCTTGATTGACCGCAAGGTTTTTCACGCAGTCGCGGGCGGAGGATGGCTGTTTCGAGCGTGCCGGGGACGCGGCCGACGCGCGGGGATCGCATGTCCAGGGCGCCAGGCGACGAGACGCAGCACCGGTCGGCGGACACGCTGGCGCTCGACCTCCTCGGGCCGCCGAGGATCCGCGTCGGCCAGCCGATCGAGCTTCCCACCCGCAAGGCGCTCGCGCTCGTCGCCTACCTCGCGGTTCACGGACCGGTCTCGCGGCCTCGCGCGGGCGCGCTCTTGTGGTCCGACCGCGACGACGTCGACGCCCGGCGCAATCTTCGTCAGGAACTGCACCGGATCCACGCCACGGCCCTCGGCGACTGGATCGAGACGCGCGGAGACGAACTCGCGCTCCGCCCGGGCGCCGACATCGACGTCGACCGGCTGCGACGCGCCGCGGCGGACCATCGGGACGCGGACGTCCTCGCGATCCATCGTGGTCCGCTGCTCGCCGATGTCGACCTGAAGGGCGCCGCGGGCTTCGCCGAGTGGCTCGCCGCCGAGCGCGATGAAGTCGCGAGGCTGTGGCGGGCTTCGCTCGCACGCGAAGCCGCGGCGCGCGAGCGCGACGGCGACATCGCCGGCGCCTTGGACCTCGCGCGCGCGCTCCTCGACGACGATCCGCTCGACGAGGCGCGCCATCGGACGCTGATGCGACTCCTCTATCGGGCCGGCGATCGCCGCGCGGCCCTCGCGCAGTTCGAGCGCTGCCGCGACCTGCTCGCGCGCGAACTCGGTGTCGCTCCCGGCGACGAGACGATCGCGTGGGCTCGTCGCCTCGAGACGCCCGCGGCAACGCCCGTGCCGCCCGACGCCGACGACGCGACGCCGACGCTCGCGCCGCCGCTGGTGGGTCGCGACGCTGCCTGGTCCACGCTCGCCGCGGTTCGACGAGGTCTTGCACTGGTGACCGGAGATCCCGGACTCGGCAAGAGCCGGCTCGTCGTCGAGTTCGCCCGATCGCACGGCCGGACGATCGTGCTCGAGGGGCGGGAGATCTCGCGCGACACGCCGTACTACCCGGTGGCCGAGGCGATCTGGTCGGCGTATCGCGACGACACGCGCTGGTTCGAGCTGCTCGACCCGGTCTGGCAATCCGAAGTCGCGCGACTCGTGCCGGCGCTCTCCGGCGACGGAACCAACGCGGAGCTTCCGTTGGCCGAGGCGAAGGGGCGATTCCTCGAGGGACTCGCCGCCGCGCTGCTGACGGCGGCCGGCGACGGCTCGCTGGTGTTCGACGACCTGCAATGGTTCGACGGCGCCAGCGCCGAGCTCCTCGCGCACGTGGTGCGGCGAGCGCAGCGAACCCGGCTCTTCGCCGCGGCACGGCAACCCGACCTCGCGGCCAACGCCGCCGTGCAGAGCGCACTGGCGGCGGTCGAACGCGATGGCCTCCTCCAGCGGATCGCGCTCGAGCCGCTGACCGCGCCCGACGTGCTCGAACTGGTGCGCGCTCTGTCCGGCAGCACCGGCGCAGCGGTTTTCTCGCGGCGTCTGCACGCGGCGACGGCCGGCAATCCGTTGTTCATCATGGAAACGTTGCGCGACCTCTTCGGTGCGGGCGTGCTCTGGCGCGACGGCGGCACGTGGTCGACGCCCTACGACGACGACACCGAGGATTATCGCGAGCTTCCGATCTCGCCCAACGTGCGCGAGGCGGTGCTGCGACGGGTCGACCGGCTCGGCCAGCCGGTGCGCCGGGTGCTCGAGGCGGCGAGTCTCGCGGACGACAGCTTCGACGTCGCCATGATCGCGACCACTATCGCGGTGGACGAGTGGGCCGTCGTCGAAGCGCTCGACGCCGCGACGAGCGCCCAGTTCGTCCTGCCCGATGCCAAGGGCTATCGGTTCGCGCACGAGTTGATCAGGCGTTCGCTCGCCGATGCGATGTCGGCGGAGCGAACGCGCCTCATGCATCGACGGCTCGCCGCCGCGCTCGCGCTCGCCGACGGGCCGCCGGCGCGGATCGCCCGGCACCTCGAGGACGGAGGCCGGGCCCATGAGGCGGTCGGCGCCAGGACGCGGGCGGCCGAAGCGGCCGCGCGGGTCCACGCGTTGCGCGAAGCCATCGCCCACTACGATGCCGCGCTCGCGGACGGCGCCGGTGGCGCGGCGGCGTTTCGCATCCATGCCGCCTGCGTCGACCTGTTCCGCAACCTCGGAGACGAGGCTGGCCGGGCGCGCGCGATCGAGGCCATGGCGTCGCTCGTCACCGGCATCGGCGACCCGGCCCTCGAAGCGGAGCTCGCGATCAAGCGCACCGTGGCGGCGTTCGAAGGCGGCCGCTACGACGCCGCGCTCGCGATCGCCGAGGAGGCGCGCGCGCGGTTGCGCGGACAGCTCGACGAGGCCGCGGACGCCGCGCTGCTGCTCGAGATCGGCGCGACCTGCACGGCGCTCGGCCGGTTCGACGATGCGAAGGCGCACCTTTCGACGGCGATCGAACGCTTTCGCGGCAACGCCCCGCTCAAGGTGGCGAACTGCGCGTACTGGCTCGCCCGTTGCGCGATCGAACAGGGAGACCTCGAGACCGCACAGGTCCACGCGGAGGAAGCGCTGCGCATGACCGGACAGGTGGGCCACCGTCGGGGCCACGCGCTGACGCTCTCCACGCTCGCGGACGTGGCGCGGCGCCGCGGCGAGTCCGCTCGCGCGGTGGCGCTGCTCGAGGACGCGGTGCGCGAAGCGCGAGCGATCGGCAGCGTGCCGCTCCTGCGGGGTTTCGTGGCGGAACTGGTAGCGCACTGCCGCGTTCGAGGCGACGCCGCCGCGGCAGCGCGCTGGCAGAGCGAACTCGACGCCGCCGACGGGCGCGACGCGACGCAACCCTGAGGCAACGGCGACTCCTTCGTTGCCTCGAGGCCGGCGCCGTCGACTTTGGTACCGGTGCGAAACCGCGTCGCCCGATCGGTTCCCCGAAGGCGTGTGACGCGGATGTAACACGGTGCGGCTCAAGCTGCGACCCAGTCGCCAACCCGGCTGCGCCTTTGCGCGGGGCCGGCCTCTCGGAGGTCCGCATGTTCCGGCGAACGGTCGCGCCCGCTTGGGCCATCCTGGGGGCGTCGGCGCTTTGTGCTGCGACGCTTCCGGCGAACGCGCAGACATCGCCCGCCGACGCCAACGCGAATGCCGGGGCGACGGCGGCCGCCGCACCGGCGCCGCTTCCCGGCGGCGAGCGCGTGTCGGTCACCATCTTCGAGTTCCGGTCGATGCTGCCGGGCGTGAGCGGCGTGGCCGCGACCGACATGTTCAAGACCGCGCTGGTGAAGACCGGCCGCTTCCGGGTGGTCGAGCGCAGCCGCCTGAGCGAAGGCGTGATGAAGGAAAAACTCCTCAACGCCGAGGGCTACACGACCGGCGCTGCCGCGCAGCAGATGATGCGCGGCGCGCAGTTCGTCTTCGAGGGCATCGTGTCCGAGGTGAACGCCGCCGAGCAGCAGCGCACGGGCAGCATCAGCATCGCCGGCGTGAGCTTCGGAGGTTCGAGCATCACGGACTCGATCGCGATCGACGTCCGCATCGTGGACTCCGGCACCGGCGACATCCTCGATGCCGTCAACGTGAAGAAACCGATCAAGTCGTCGGAAACGAGCGTCGGCCTCTCCGGCGCCGGGCTCTCCGGCGCGCTGGGTCACCGCCCGCGCAACGTCGCGGCCGCCCCCGACCTGTACGCCGCGCAGCGCAAGGCCGAAGGCGCGGACGCGGCGCTGCGTGCGGCGATCGAAGACGCCGTCGCGCAACTGGCGGCCCGCTTCGGTCGCTGAGCGGCCGATCCGGGCGGGGGCTGGCGCAGCCGGGCGCGCGGCCCCGGACTACGGGGCCTGCCGGCCATCACATCCGCGGCCGCCGGGCACATCGTGGGCCTCACGACCCGGGCGCCTCCTGATCACGTCCAGTTCCCGCGGAACCTGTTGCTTGACCCTGGAGTCAAACGAACATAAGATTGAAACGATCGTTTGATTGAGGCCGCGCCCGACTCCCGGCCGCGGCCCGCCAACCCCGGGGGAACCGCATGGGCGGAACGGTGGTGTCGCTGCACGACGGCCGGACCACGACGGCGACGAAGGACCGCATCCTCGATGCGGCCGAGACGCTGTTCATGGAGCACGGCTTCGAGGCGACGAGCCTCCGCGCGATCACCGCCGCGGCGGCGGTGAACCTCGCGGCGGTCAACTACCACTTCGGCAGCAAGGAAGAACTGTTCCAGGCGGTGCTGACGCGCCGGCTCGATCCGATGAACCAGCGCCGCGTCGACCTGCTCGACCGGTTCGAGCGCGAGGCCGCGACGCCGCCGCTCTCCTGCGAGCGGATCATCGTCGCGCTGTTCGTGCCGGCGCTCGAACTCGCGCGCGACCGCGAACTCGGCGGCAAGAACTTCCTGAAGCTCCTCGGCCGCGCCTACGCCGACCCGGCGCCGTTCATCCGCCGGTTCCTGTCCGAGCAGTACGCGCCGATGATCGTCCGCTTCAAGGCCGCGTTCGGCCGCGCGCTGCCGCACCTGCCGGCGAAGGAGTTGTCGTGGCGGCTGCACTTCATCATGGGCGCGCTGTCCTACACGCTGGCCGGCACCGACGCGCTCAAGCTGATCGCGGAACTCAATCCGAAGGAGACCTCGAACGACGAGGTGCTCCTGCGCCGGCTCGCGCCGTTCCTGCTCGCGGGCCTGAAGGCGCCGCTGCCGGATCTCTCGGAAGTCTCGCGCGACCTCGATGGCGAGATCGCAGCGGAACGCGCCCGCTGAACGGCGCGCCCGACGTGGAAAGGACGAAACGATGATCCTCGTCACCTCGCTCCTCTGGCTGCTGGGGGCCTTCCTCGCGTTCCTGGCGCTCGCCTGCGTGCGTGCGCGCGCGATCGCGTGGGTCGGCACGTTCGCCGTGCTGGTCGCGGCCGCGTGGGTCGGCGCGCTCGTGCCGCGGTGGCTCTCGCTGGCGCTCGCCGTCGTGGGCGTGCTCGTCGCGATTCCCGCGCTCGTCCCGGGCCTGCGGCGCCATCTCGTGAGCGACGCGCTGCTCGGCGCGTTCCGCAAGGTGATGCCGCCGATGTCGCAGACCGAACGCGAGGCGATCGAGGCGGGCACGGTGTGGTGGGACGCCGAACTCTTCAGCGGCAAGCCGGACTGGAAGAAGCTCCTGTCGCTTCCCGCGCCCGGGCTCACCGCGGACGAGCAGCATTTCCTCGACCACGAGGTCGAGGAACTGTGCGCGATGGTCTCCGACTGGGAGACGACGAACGTCTACAAGGACATGCCGCCGCACGCGTGGCAGTTCATCAAGGACAAGGGCTTCCTCGGAATGATCATTCCGAAGGAGTACGGCGGCCTGGGCTTCTCGGCGTACGCGCACTCGCAGGTGATCACCAAGCTCTCGACGCGCTCCGGCTCGGTCGCGGTGTCGGTGCTGGTGCCCAACTCGCTCGGGCCGGGCGAACTCCTGCTCCACTACGGCACCGACGAGCAGAAGCGCTACTACCTGCCGCGGCTCGCGAAGGGGCAGGAGATCCCGTGCTTCGCGCTCACCCATCCGAACGCGGGCTCCGACGCGGCGGCGATCCCCGACTACGGCATCGTCTGCTTCGGCGAGCACGCGGGCAAGCGCGTGCTGGGCCTGCGGCTCACCTGGGACAAGCGCTACATCACGCTCGGCCCGGTCGCGACGCTGCTCGGCCTCGCGTTCCGCGCGCACGACCCCGACCGGCTGCTCGGCGACCGCGAGGACCTCGGCATCACCTGCGCGCTGATCCCGACGAGCCATCCGGGCGTCCACATCGGCCGGCGCCACATGCCGCTGAACTGCGTGTTCCAGAACGGCCCGAACCACGGCAACGACGTGTTCATCCCGATGGAGTGGGTGATCGGCGGCCAGCCGATGCTCGGCAAGGGCTGGCGGATGCTGATGGAGTGCCTCGCCGCCGGGCGCGGCCTCTCGCTGCCGTCGTCGAACACCGGCATGGCGAAGCTCGCGGTCCGCACGACCGGCGGCTACGCGCGCGTGCGCACGCAGTTCCGGACCGCGATCGGCCGCTTCGAGGGGATCGAGGAGCCGCTCGCGCGCATGGGCGGCAACCTGTACATGATGGACGCGACGCGCGTGCTGACCGCCGCGGCGGTCGACCTGGGCGAGAAGCCCGCGGTGCTCTCCGGCATCGCCAAGTACCACATCACCGAGCGCAACCGCGCGATCATCAACGACGCGATGGACATCGTCGGCGGCAAGGGCATCTGCCTCGGGCCGTCGAACTTCCTCGGCGCGGCGTACATGCAGATGCCGGTGTCGATCACGGTGGAGGGCGCGAACATCCTGACGCGCAGCCTGATCATCTTCGGCCAGGGCGCGATCCGCTGCCACCCGTACATCCTGAAGGAGATGGCGGCGACGCGCGAGGAGGATCCGGCGAAGGCGTCGGTCGCGTTCGACCACGCGCTGTGGGGCCACGTCGGCTTCGTGCTGTCGAACGCCGCGCGCACGCTCGTGACCGGGCTCACCGGCTCGCACTTCGTGCGCGTGCCCGACGGCGTGGCGCCCGAGACGCGGCGCTACTACCAGCAGCTCACGCGCTTCTCGTCGGCGCTCGCGTTCTTCGCCGACGTGTCGATGGGGACGCTCGGCGGCGCGCTGAAGCGCAAGGAGAAGCTCTCGGCGCGGCTGGGCGACGTGCTCTCGGCGCTCTACCTGTGCTCGGCCACGCTCGCGCGCTACGAGCGCGAGGGCCGGCAGGCCGCCGACGCGCCGCTGATGCACTGGGCGATCTGGGACGCGATGTTCCAGGCGCAGAACGCGTTCGAGGGCGTCGTCTCGAACTTCCCGAACCGCATCGTCAGCACCCTCATGCGGCGCATCGTGTTCCCGCTCGGGCGACCCTACGTCGTGCCGTCGGACCGGCTGGGCCACGAGGTGGCGCGCCTCTTGATCGAGCCGTCGGCCACGCGCGACCGCCTGACGATGCCGATGTTCGTGTCGAACGAAGAAGACGATCCGACGGGACTGATCGAGCGCGCGCTCGCGGCGACCGTCGCGGTGGAGCCGGTCGAGGCGAAGCTCAAGGCGGCCGCGAAATCCGGCGCCTTCGACGCGAACCTCGCGCCGGGCGAGGGCGTCGAGGAACTCGCGGCGCGCGCCATCTCGGCGGGTGTCATCGATGCGGGCGAGGGGCGCGCACTGGTCGCGCAGCGCACGCTCGTCGCGAAGGTCGTCCGCGTGGACGACTTCGCGCCCGACCTCGGCACGAGCCTCCTGCGCGTGACCGCGCCCGGCGAGCCGTCGGCATCGAACGACGCCGGCACGCCCCCGCGCGTGCCGCAGGCCGCGAGGTCCTGACATGCGGAACGAACCGGTCTACCTCGTCGACGGCGCGCGCACGCCGTTCCTCAAGGCCCGCAACCGTCCGGGTCCGTTCGCCGCGTCCGACCTCGCGACCGACGCCGGGCGCGCGCTGCTCCTGCGCCGGCGTTTCGCGCCGGACGCCCTCGACGAAGTCATCCTCGGCTGCGCGGCGCCCTCGCCCGACGAGGTCAACATCGGCCGCGTCGCCGCCCTGCGGATGGGGTGCGGCAAGAAAGTGCCGGCGTGGACGGTGATGCGCAACTGCGCGTCGGGCATGCAGGCGATCGACTCGGCGATCGCGCAGATCCGCACCGGCCGCTCGAACCTCGTGCTCGCCGGCGGCGTCGACGCGCTGTCGCGCGCGCCGCTCCTCTTCAACGACGCGATGGTGCTGTGGCTCTCCAACTGGTACGCGGCGAAGTCGGTGGGCGAGCGCGCGGCGCTGGTCGCGAAGTTCCGGCCGCAGTTCCTCGCGCCGGTGATCGGCCTCATGAAGGGGCTCACCGACCCGGTCGTCGGGCTCCTGATGGGCCAGACCGCGGAGAACCTCGCCTGTCGCTTCGGCATCACGCGCGCGCAGATGGATGCGTTCGCCGCGGAGAGCCACCGCAAGGTGCTCGCCGCGCAGGCCGCCGGGCACTTCGCGCGCGAACTCGTGCCGCTCTACGACCGGTCCGGCAAGGTCTACGCGGCGGACGACGGCGTGCGCGAGGACTCGACGCCCGAGAACCTGGCGAAGCTCAAGCCGTTCTTCGACCGCAAGTACGGGAACGTGACTGCCGGCAACAGTTCGCAGGTCACCGACGGCGGCGCCTGGGTCGTGGTGGCCTCGCAGCGCGCCGTCGACGAGCACGGGCTTTCGCCGCGCGGCCGGATCGTCGATTCGCAGTGGGCGGGGCTCGATCCGGCGCAGATGGGACTGGGGCCGGTGCATGCGGCGACGCCGATCCTCGCGCGCCACGCTCTCGGCCTGAACGACGTCGACGCGTGGGAGATCAACGAGGCGTTCTCGGCGCAGGTGCTCGCGTGCCTCGCGGCCTGGGAGAGCGACGACTACTGCCGCACCGAACTCGGATTGCCCGGCGCGATGGGCACGCTCGACCGCGCGAAGCTCAACGCCGACGGCGGCGCGATCGCGCTCGGCCACCCGGTCGGGGCGTCGGGCACGCGCATCGTGCTGCACGTGCTGGAGACGCTCGAGCGCACCGGCGGCAGGCGCGGCATGGCGGCGATCTGCATCGGCGGCGGGCTGGGCGGCGCGATGCTGGTGGAACGGGTGGGCGACGCCGCGCCGTCGGCGGCCGCGGTTGAGGAACATTGACCATGGCCGAGACGATCGATCTGGAAGCGACCCTCGTGCGAATGCCTGCGCCGAAGGCCGAACTGCGGCACTGGAAGCTCACGCGCGAAGCCGACGGCCTCGCGGTGCTCGCGTTCGACCAGGCCGACGCGAGCGCCAACACGCTGTCGGCCGAGGCCATGGCGGAGTTCAATCTCGCGCTCGACCTCCTCGACCGGGAGAAGCCGCGCGCGCTCCTGATCCGCTCCGCCAAGGCGAGCGGCTTCATCGCCGGCGCGGACATCGACGAGTTCGGCGCGATCGCCACCGAGGCGGGCGCGGTCGCGCTGGTGAAACGCGGGTGGGACACGTTCGAGCGGCTGGCCGCGGTGTCCTATCCGACGCTCGCGCTCGTGCGCGGCTTCTGCCTCGGCGGCGGGCTCGAACTCGCGCTCGCCTGCCGCTACCGCGTCGCGATCGACGAGCCGGGCACGCGCATGGGGCTCCCCGAGGTGCTGCTCGGCATCGTGCCCGGCTGGGGCGGCATCAAGCGGCTGCCGCGCGTCGTCGGCGCGCCCGCCGCGCTCGACCTGATGCTCTCGGGCAGGACGATCGACGCGCGCCGCGCGAAGAAGCTCGGGCTGGTCGACGAGGCGGTGCCGCTGCGCATCATGGAGAACACCGCGCGCGGCGTGCTCGCCGCGCTGCCCCCGCCGCGCAAGCTGCCGTTCGCGCTCGAACTCACGCTGAATCCGATCGCGCGGCGGCTCATTGCCTCGCAGGCGGCGAAGGAGGTCGGCAAGCGCGCGCGCCGCGAGCACTATCCGGCGCCCTGGGCGATCCTCGAACTGTTCAAGCGCTTCGACGGCAACGCGCTCGCGCCGCCGGCCGGCGATCCGGCGAGCATCGTCACGCTCGTGCGCTCGCCGACGGCCGCGAACCTGATTCGCGTGTACAAGCTGCAGGAGCGGCTGAAGGCCCTGGGCAAGGCATCCGACGCCGCCGCCGCTGCGCACGTCCACGTGGTCGGGGCCGGCACGATGGGCGGCGACATCGCGGCGTGGTGCGCGCTGCGCGGGCTCACCGTGACGCTGCAGGACCAGGCGCCCGAGCGGATCGCCCCGGCGATCGCGCGCGCGGCGAAGCTCTACGGCGAGCGGCTGAAGGACCCGCGGCGCGTCCGCGACGCGATGGACCGCCTGATTCCCGACGTGGCCGGCGAGGGCGCGGCGCGCGCGGACGTGATCGTCGAGGCGATCTTCGAGAACGTCGACGCGAAGCGCTCGGTGTTCTCCGCGCTGGAGAAGAAGGCGAAGCCCGGCGCGATCCTCGCGACCAACACCTCGTCGATACCGCTCGAATCGATCGCCTCGGCGCTCGCCGATCCGTCGCGCCTCATCGGGCTGCACTTCTTCAACCCGGTGAAGAGCATGATGCTGGTCGAAATCGTCGTCGGAACCACGACGCGGCCCGACCTGGTCGCGCCGGCCGCCGCGTTCGTGCGCCGGATCGACAAGCTGCCGCTGCCGGTGCGAAGCGCACCCGGCTTCCTCGTGAACCGCGTGCTCGCGCCCTACCTGATGGCCGCGATGCGCGCGGTCGACGAGGGCATCGCGCGCGAGACCGTCGACGAAGCCGCGCTCGCGTTCGGGATGCCGATGGGTCCGATCGAACTCGCCGACACCGTCGGCCTCGACATCTGCGTCGCGGTCGGCAAGCTCCTCGGCGGCGAGGCCGTCCCGCCGCGCGAACTCATGCGGCACGTGGATGCGGGCGAACTCGGGAAGAAGACCGGTCAGGGCTACTACCGCTGGGAGGCCGGCAAGCCGGTGAAGGGCGCCGCAGGCATGGTCCCCGCAGGGCTCGCCGAGCGCCTGGTCGGGCCGTACGTCGCCGAGGCACGCGCGGCGCTCGCCGACGGCATCGTCGCGGACGCGGACCTGGTGGACGCCGGGGCGATCTTCGGCACCGGTTTCGCGCCGTTTCGCGGAGGACCGCTGCACTATGCCCAGGACCCGCCGGCGAAAGGCGGTCAGACCAGCTAGGGCGGACCCCAGTCGCGGCGCGATTCCGGTGTAGGATCGTGCCGCCATCGTGACGGCGGCCCGCCGTCGCGCGCAACGCGACCCAGGCGACCGTGGCGGTCGATCGCGACGCCGGGTCCGGGAGGAGACGTGGACAAGATCTGGCTCAAGCAGTATCCGCCCGGCGTTCCGGCGGAGATCGACGTCGGCGAGTACGCGTCGGTGCGCGACGTCTTCGACGAGAGCGTCGCCCGCTTCGCCTCGCGACCGAGCTTCACCTGCATGGGCAAGTCGATCAGCTTCGCCGAACTCGACACGCTGTCGGCGGCGTTCGGCGCCTGGCTGCAGGGCATCGGCGGCGGCAAGGGCACGCGCGTCGCGCTGATGATGCCCAACATCCTGCAGTACCCGGTCTGCCTGTTCGGGACGCTCCGCGCGGGCGCGACCGTCGTCAACGTCAACCCGCTCTACACGGCGCGCGAACTCGAGCACCAGCTGGTCGACTCGGGCGCCGAAGTGATCGTCGTGCTCGAGAACTTCGCGCACACGCTCGCCGAGGTCGTGAAGAAGACCAAGGTGAAGCACGTGATCGTCACGTCGATGGGCGAGCTGCTCGGCATGAAGGGCGTGCTGGTCAACTTCGTCGTGCGGCGCGTGAAGAAGATGGTGAAGCCCTGGTCGATCGCCGATACCGTCCACCTGTCGGACGTGCTCTCGGAAGGCCGCCGGCGCACGCTGCAGCGCGTCGCGATCGGACACGACGACATCGCGTTCCTGCAGTACACCGGCGGCACGACCGGCGTCGCGAAGGGCGCGATGCTGCTCAACCGCAACATCATCGCGAACCTGCTGCAGGCGCGCGCCTGGGTCTCGCCGGTGCTCGATCCGAACCAGCGCGAGATCATCGTCACGCCGCTGCCGCTCTACCACATCTTCTCGCTCACCGCGAACTGCCTCGTGTTCATGACGCTGGGCGCGGAGAACCTGCTGATCCCGAACCCGCGCGACATCCCGGGGTTCGTGAAGACGCTGCGCAAGGTGCCGTTCACCGCGTTCACCGGCGTCAACACGCTGTTCAACGCGCTCGTCAACAACCCGAACTTCGCGCGGCTCTCGTTCAAGTCGCTGCGCCTCGTGCTGGGCGGCGGCATGGCGGTGCAGGAGGCGGTCGCGCAGCGCTGGAAGGAGGTGACCGGCGTCCCGCTGATCGAGGCCTACGGCCTCACCGAGACCTCGCCGGCGGCGACGATCAATCCGCTGAACCTCACCGCGTACAACGGATCGATCGGACTGCCGATTCCGTCGACGTCGATCGTGCTGCGCGACGACGCGGGCAAGGACGTCCCGCTCGGCTCCCCCGGCGAGATCTGCATCGAGGGGCCGCAGGTGATGGCGGGCTACTGGAACCGGCCCGACGAAACCGCCAAGGTGATGACGCAAGACGGCTACTTCATGACCGGCGACATCGGCATCATGGACGAGCGCGGCTTCATCCGCATCGTCGACCGCAAGAAGGACATGATCCTCGTGTCCGGCTTCAACGTGTACCCGAACGAGATCGAGGGCGTCGTCGCGCAGCACCCGGGCGTGCTCGAATGCGCGGCGGTCGGCGTGCCGGACAAGAAGTCGGGCGAGGCCGTGCGCCTGTACGTCGTGAAGAAGGATCCCGCGCTGACCGCGGCCGACGTGATGAAGTACTGCCGCGACCACCTGACCGGATACAAGTGCCCGCGCGAGGTCATGTTCCGCGACGAACTGCCGAAGTCGAACGTCGGCAAGATCCTGCGGCGCGAACTGCGCGAGGTCGCGCGCAAGGAGCTGCTGTGACGCGGGCGCGAGCGGCGTGAGCGTCGTCCTGCCCGACCGCGAGCCGGTGCTGCGCGTCGTGCCGATGCCGGCCGACGTCAACCAGCACGGCGACATCTTCGGCGGCTGGATCATGTCGCAGGTCGACATCGTCGGCGGCGTCCTCGCCGCGCGACGTGCCCTGGGGCGAGTCGCCACCGTCGCGGTGAACTCGTTCACGTTCAAGCAGCCGGTGCTCGTCGGCGACGTCGTGTCGTTCTACGGCGTGATCGCGCGCGTCGGGCGAACCTCGCTGACCGTCGACGTCGAGGTGTACGCGCAGCGCAATCCGACCGAACTCGTCACCGTCAAGGTGACGGAGGCTTCGCTCACCTACGTCGCGGTGGGCGAGGACCGCCGGCCGAGACCGATCCCCGGGTGATGATGCGCCGCACCATGCCCGCCGTGATGCCCCCGTGTATAGTCGATTCGCCTGCCTTGCGCCCCCGGTCCTGCCGGAACGCACATGCGACTCGTTTGCGACACCCGCCCGCACGATGACGCCCACCGAGCGCGGGACGGCCACGTCCCGCCGACAGAGAGGAGAGCCCGCACCATGACCACCCCGACCTTCCGGTCCCGCCGTGTCGCCGCCGCCGTCGCGTCCGTGTTCGCGCTCGCGGCCGGACCGGCGCTCGGCGCCGGGTTCGCGCTGCAGGAGAACAGCGGCAGCGGCCTCGGCAACGCGTTCGCCGGCGGCGCCGCCGTCACCGAGGACGCGTCCTCGATGTGGTCGAACGCCGCGACGCTCTCGAAGCGCATGTCGATCGAAGCCGCGGGCGCGCTCCACATCATCACGCCGTCGATGAAGTTCCGCAACGACGGCTCGCTGCCCGCGTTCAACCAGCCGCTCGGCGGCGACGGCGGCGACGCGGGAAGCACCGCGTTCGTGCCCAACATGTACATCGCCGTCCCGATCAACAAGCAGTGGGTGTTCGGCCTCGGCGTCAACGCGCCGTTCGGCCTCGTGACCGAATACGACAGCGACTGGCTCGGCCGCTACCAGGGCATCAAGTCGGACGTGAAGACGATCAACGTCAATCCGGCGATCTCGTGGAAGCCGACCGACAACTTCGCGATCGGCGTCGGCGCCAACTGGCAGAAGGTCGACGCGGAGTTCACGAGCCGGGTCAACTACTCGGGCGCGATCGCCACCGCGGCGCAGATGTCGGCGGCCAACGGCTTGATCCCGCCCGCGGTCGTGCCGCAGGTCATCGCCGCGACGCCGGGCCTCGACACGAGCGCGAACATCACCGGCGACGACAGCGCCTGGGGCTGGAACCTGGGCGTGCTGGTCGACCTCACGAAGAACACGCAGTTCGGGGCGTCCTACCGCTCCGAGATCAAGTACAAGGTCTCGGGCAACGCGAGCTTCGACAATCCGACGCCGACCGTGCCGCCGGAACTCGCGCCGGTCGTCGGTGCGCTCACCGCGGCGATCAACTCCACCCAGCTCTACAACAGCGGCGTCACCTCCGACATCACGCTGCCGGCGATCGTCAATGCGTCGATCTTCTCGCGGATCAACGACCGCTGGGACGTGATGGCCGACGTCCAGTGGACCGGCTGGTCGTCGATCCAGGAACTCAAGTTCGTGCGCAACGACGGCGTGGTGCTGCAGAACACGCCCGAGAACTTCGACGATGCGTGGCGGATCTCGGCCGGCGCCAACTACCGGATGAACGACCGGTGGAAGTTCCGCGGCGGCGTCGCGTGGGACCAGTCGCCGGTGCAGTCGGCGTTCCGGACCGTGCGCCTGCCCGACGACGACCGCTGGTGGCTCGCGCTCGGCGCGCAGTACAAGCATTCGAACAACCTCAAGTTCGACGCGGGCTTCAGCTACATCTGGGTGCGCGATGCGTCGATCCACGAGGCCGCCGGGAATCAGGCCGCGAACGGGCTCGTGTCCGGCAGCTACGACGCCAACGTGACGATCTTCTCGCTGCAGGCGACCTACACGTTCTGACCGGGGCCGCAGGAATGCATGCGGGCCGGCCTCGCGCCGGCCCGCGCATTTCTGCGGTACGCTACACATTCACCGCGGCTTCGAGGCCCGCGCGCGACTTGCGCATGTCCCCCGTCGAATCCCCCTTCATCGTCCGCCGCGCAGCCGTGCTGGGCGCCGGCGTGATGGGCGCGCAGATCGCCGCGCACTTCGTCAACGCCGGCGTGCCGGTCGTCCTCTTCGACCTGCCGGCGAAGGAAGGCGATCCGCTCGGCATCGTCGAGCGCTCGATCGACGGCCTCGCGAAGCTCGCGCCGGCGCCGCTCGCGACGAAGGATCTCGCCCGCTCGATCGACGCGGCCGAATACGGAAGCGACCTTGCGAAGCTCGCCTCCTGCGACCTCGTGATCGAGGCGATCGCCGAGCGGCTCGACTGGAAGCGCGACCTCTACGCGAAGGTCGTGCCGCACCTCGCGCCGGACGCGGTGCTCGCGTCGAACACCTCGGGCCTGTCGCTCGCCGCGCTCGCGCAGTCGCTGCCGCCCGGGCGCCGGCAGCGCTTCTGCGGCATCCATTTCTTCAATCCGCCGCGCTACATGCCGCTGGTCGAACTGGTCGCCGCGCCCGCGACCGAGCCGGCGCTCCTCGACGCGCTCGAAACCTTCCTCACCTCGACGCTCGGCAAGGGCGTGATCCGGGCGAAGGACACGCCGAATTTCGTCGCCAACCGCATCGGCGTGTTCTCGGTGCTCGCGACGATGATCCACACCGCTCGCCTGCGACTGGGCTTCGACACGGTCGACGCGCTCACCGGACCTTCGATCGGTCGCGCGAAGAGCGCGACGTTCCGCACGGCCGACGTGGTCGGACTCGACACGCTCGCGCACGTGGTCGGGACGATGCGCGACACGCTCCCCGACGACCCCTGGCACCCGCACTTCGACCTGCCGCCGGTGGTCGCGGCGCTGGTCGCGAAGGGCGCGCTCGGCCAGAAGACGGGGGCGGGCTTCTACCGCAAGCGCGCTCGCGAGGTCGAGGTGCTCGATGCGGCCTCGGGCGACTATCGGCCGAGCGCAGGCGAGATCGCGCCGGAGGTCTCCGCGATCCTCGCGATCGAGGCGCCGGGCGAGCGGTTCGCGAAGCTTCGCGCCTCACCCCACCGAGAGGCCGAGCTGCTGTGGTCGATCTTCCGCGACACGTTCCACTACGCGGCGTTCCACCTCGCCTCGATCGCCGACAACGCGCGCGACGTCGATCTCGCGATCCGCTGGGGCTTCGGCTGGACGATGGGGCCGTTCGAGACCTGGCAGGCCGCGGGCTGGGACGAGGTGGCGTCCGCGATCACCGCGGACGTCGCCGCCGGGCGCGCGCTGTCGCAGGCCCCGCTGCCCGCGTGGGTACGCGGCGGACCGGTGAGTGCCGCGAAGGGCGTGCACACGCGCGAAGGCGCGTGGTCGGCGTCGGGCGAACGCTTCGTTCCGCGCTCGACGCTGCCGGTCTACCGCCGGCAATGCTTCCCCGATGCGGTGCTGGGCGAGCGTTTCGACCGCGGCACCACGGTGTTCGAGACCGATGCGCTGCGCATGTGGCATCTCGGGCGCGAGGTCGCGATCGTGTCGTTCAAGACCAAGCGGCACACGGTGAGCCCCGCGGTGCTCGACGGCCTGGAGCGCGCGCTGGGCGAGGCGGAGCGGGGCTTCGCCGGACTGGTGATCTGGCAGGACTCCGAGCCGTTCTCGTTCGGAGCCGATCTCTCGGCGCTCGCGCCGGCCGTGACCTCCGGCCGCTGGAACGAGGTCGAGGCGGTCGTCGCGCAGTTCCAGCGGACCTCGCTCGCGCTGCGTTACAGCCTCGTGCCGACGGTCGCGGCGGTTCGCGGCATGGCGCTCGGCGGATCCTGCGAGTTCATCCTGCACTGCGACCGCGCGGTCGCGGCGTTCGAGTCGTACCCGGGACTCGTCGAAGCAGGCGTGGGCCTGCTGCCGGGCGGCGGCGGCACGAAGGAGTTCGCGCTGCGCGCGGCCGAGGCCGTGAAGCACGCGCCGACCGGCGGCCAGGCCGACCATTTTCCTTTCCTGCGCGCGGCGTTCCAGACCATCGCGCAGGCGACGGTGGCGAAGAGCGCGATCGAGGCGAAGGCGCTGGGGTTCCTGCGCCCCGCCGACGTCGTGACGATGCATCCGCACGAGATCCTGCACGTCGCGATCGGGCAGGCGCGTTCGCTCGCCGACGCGTCCTACCGGCCTCCGCTCGCGCCGCGGGCGATTCCGGTCGCCGGCCGCACCGGCATCGCCACCCTCGAGATGATGCTCGTCAACCTGCGCGACGGAGGTTTCGTCTCCGCCTACGATTTCGTCGTCGGGCGCGCGATCGCGCGCGTGCTGTGCGGGGGCGAGGTCGATGCCGGGACCACCGTCGACGAAGGCTGGCTCGTCGACCTCGAGCGCGCCGAGTTCATGCGGCTCGCGCAGGATGCCCGCACGCAGGCGCGCATCGCACACACGCTCGCCACCGGCAAGCCGCTGCGGAACTGACGCCATGGCCGGGACCTTGCGGGACGCCTTCATCGTCGCCACGGCGCGAACGCCGGTCGGCAAGGCGCCGCGCGGCGCCTTGCGCACGACGCGGCCGGACACGATGCTCGCGCACGTGTTGCGGAGCGTGCTCTCGCGTGCGCCGTCGCTCGACGCGAAGGCGGTCGACGACGTCGTCGTCGGCTGTGCGATGCCCGAATACGAGCAGGGCATGAACGTCGCGCGCATCGGCCTGCTGCTCGCGGGACTGCCGAAGTCCGTGCCGGGCATGACGGTCAACCGCTTCTGCTCGTCGGGCCTGAACGCGTTGTCGATCGCCGCCGACCGCATCCGCACCGGCGAGTCCGAGATCGTGATCGCCGCGGGGACCGAGAGCATGAGCATGATCCCGATGCTCGGCCGCCTCGCGCTCAACCTCGACGTGTTCGCAGGGGACGAGAACCTCGGCATCGCGTACGGGATGGGACTCACCGCCGAGAAGGTCGCCGAGCGCTGGAAGGTCTCGCGCGAGGCGCAGGACGCGTTCGCTCTGGAGTCGCACCGGCGCGCGATCGCGGCGCAGGCCGCCGGCGCGTTCGACGCCGAGATCGCGCCGCTGACCGTGCACGAGCACCGGCCGGCCGAGGGCGGCCGCGCGAGCGTCCACGACAAGGTCGTCGCGCGCGACGAGGGCCCGCGCGCCGACACGAGCGCGGAGGTGCTCGCGAAGCTCCGCCCGGTGTTCGCGGCGAAGGGCTCGGTGACGGCGGGCAACAGTTCGCAGACCTCCGACGGCGCGGGCGCGGTGATCGTGGCGTCGGAAGCCGCGTGCCGGACGCACGGCCTCGTGCCGGTCGCGCGGTTCGTCGCGTTCGCGGTGGCGGGCGTGCCGCCCGAGATCATGGGCGTCGGACCGATCGCCGCGATCCCGAAGGCGCTCGCGCTCGCCGGACTCCGGTCGCAGGACCTCGACTGGATCGAGTTGAACGAGGCCTTCGCCGCGCAGAGCCTCGCGGTGATCGGCGACCTCGGTCTCGATCCGGCGAAGGTGAATCCGACGGGCGGGGCGATCGCCCTCGGCCATCCGCTCGGCGCGACCGGGGCGATCCGCACGGCGACGATCCTGCATGGGCTGAAACGAACCAGTGGCCGCTACGGCATGGTCACGATGTGCGTGGGAACGGGTATGGGCGCCGCCGGCATCTTCGAGCGGCTGTGAACCGGGATTGCGGTGCAGGGAGGGGCGATGCGCGGAATCGGGATCGGCTGGGTGGCGGCGGCGTCGCTTGCGTGGAGCGCGGGCGTGGGCGCGATGGAGGTCGGCGGCGTGACGATCCCCGACAAGGCGGTCGTCGCCGGCACGGATCTGGTGCTGAACGGCGCGGGCGTGCGCACGCGCGTGGTGTTCAAGGTCTACGTCGGCGCACTCTACCTGCCGGCGAAGGCGCGCACGCTTCCCGAGGTGCTCGCGAAGGCGCCGCGGCGTATCCAGATGACGCTGCTGCGCAACCTCACGCCCGACCAGCTCGTCGACGCGCTGGTGGACGGCCTCAAGGCGAACAACAGCGACGCGGAGCTCGCCGCCGTGAAGGCGCAGCAGGAGCAGATGGTCGCGACGATGAAGGGGTTCGGCGACGTGAAGGAGAAGGACGTCGTCGCGATCGACTTCGCGAACGGGGCGACGCACATCGGCCTCAACGGCCAGGCGAAGGCGTCGATTCCCGGCGAGGCGTTCAACGCCGCGCTGACGAAGGTGTGGCTGGGCGAGAAACCCGCGCAGGACGACCTCAAGAAGGCGATGCTGGGTGGGTGAGCGGGACGATCCGGCGGCCCGGGATTTCTGGCCGTCCTGCGGCTACCGCCATCTGACCGTCGGCGCGGACCGCCGGCTCACCGTCACCGACGCGTTCCTGCGCGGCTACCTGCTCCGCCCGGAGCTTGTGCCGCTGTCCGAGTCCTGCGACGCCGAACGCACGCTGCACGAATCGCTCGTCGCGAATCCGCGACGAGCGGTCGCCGAACGCGAGATCTCCGCGCTGCGCGACGACGACGGGCGCGAGAACTACCGCATCTGGCTCCGGTTCCGCGACCGCCTCGTCGCGGCGCCGTCGCTCGAGGCCGCGTACCTGCAGCTCTTCCGGGGCGACGGGGTCGACGTCCCGCCGCAGTTCGTCCACGAACTCACGCAGGTGCTGCTGCGCCACATCCTGGGCGATCGCGTGGATCCGATCGAGGCGCGGGCGGCCGAGATGCTGTTCCGCACCCAGACCGTGGCCGTCCTCGAGGACGGCGCGGTGATGGCGGCCGACGAGTCGATCGTCGAGCTGTACGCGACGACCGGCGGGTTCGGGAACCTCGGCGAACTCCTCGCGTCCAACCAGACCCCGATGCGCACCGTCGACCTCGACGTGCTCTCGCGCGACAACGCCGACGAATACTGGCGCCGCGACGAGCGCCACGACCTGTCGATCAGCCTGAACCGGGGCCAGGCCGCGCTCGACGCCCTGTGTCGCGTGCTGGAGCGATGGGTGCGCCACTTTCTCGACGTCGAGGTGACGATCGTGCCGGAACGCCGGATCGAGGACGACCGCTGGGTATGGCACGTCGGCCTCGACGCGCAGGCCACGAGCCTCCTGAACGACCTGTACAATCAGGTCGAGGTCGACGACGAGCGCATGGAGCGCCTGCTGGCGCTGTTCCGCCTCGATTTCGTCCGGCCGACCGACATGCGCGCGGCGATCGCGGGCCGACCGGTCTACCTCGCGATGGCGATCGATGAACGCCGCCGCCTGCGGCTCAAGCCGCAGAACCTCCTCCTGAACCTGCCGCTTTCGCGGCCGCAATGATCATGCCCCCCACCCGATACACCATTGGCGCGCGGAACGCGTGCCGGCTCGCGCTCGGCCTCCTCTCGTCGTGCCTGGCATTCGCGCAAGCCCCTGCGCCTTCCTCGCCGGCCGAAGCCCCTGCCGCCCCGCGATCCCCATCGGAAGCGAAGGGCGCGGCGAAGGACGCCGCCGCCCCCTCCGCACCCTCGGACGCCGCGAAGAGCGGTGCGCGCGGCGCCGCGAGAGCCGCCCCTTCGCAGAGGAGCAGCGCGCCGCCCGCGGTGCCGGCGACGCCGCCCGAAGGTCCGCTCGGACCGCTCGCGTGGCTCTCCGGCTGCTGGTGGGGCGAGGTCAACCGCCACGAGTTCCGCGAGTACTGGCACCCGCTGCG
>JAANMY010001431.1_pt1 | contig 27157 bp, 20 predicted proteins | sample 7279691 | NCBI WGS metagenome assembly JAANMY01 (sample SAMN14094543, study PRJNA606508) | bioreactor metagenome | isolation source: A lab-scale SPAN reactor treating ammonium-rich wastewater day 388 | place: Ireland: Galway | collected 2018-02-07
GAGAGTAGTTCACCGCCAGGCGCCCAATAAGTAAACAAGCCCGTCTCGAAAGAGGCGGGCTTTTTTGCTTGTGTCGCCCTGGTGGTAAACCTGCCCGAGCGGGCGAACGCTATGCGACAAAAATGTCTGGAACATTTTTGGACAGCTTCAGCTGGCCGCGAAGCGGCGAACCCCATGGATGGGGTGAGCAATGTAGTTCACCGCTATTCGACGGAGTTGGCTTTTTGCTTTTTATCTGTTTACCTTTAGCGGCCTAAAAAGCTGTCCCAATCTTTCCATACCGGCTGCAGGCCTTGTTGTATCAAGGCCTTTGCCACCTGTTGTGGTGATCGATTGTCGTCGATACTGAATTGTTCGAGGTTTTGTGGTTCTACACTGTAACCGCCTGGTTGGGTTTTTGAGCCGGCGCTGACACTGGTTATGGCCAGCGGCACCACATGCTGGCGAAATGTGGCAGATTCACGCGTTGACAGGCTAATTTCCAGCTCTGGTGCAAACAAGCGAAAAGCGCAAATCAATTGGATCAGTTCTTTGTCGCTGATGGGGTTTACTACCGTGCTACCGCCACTGCATGGCCTGATACGCGGCACGGATAAACTAAAACGGCATTGCCAGTAGTGTTGTTGTAAGTAACGCAGATGTTGTGCCAGCAAGATGGCGTCAGTACGCCAGTCACTAAGACCAAGTAAAATACCGAGGCCAATTTTATCAATGCCGGCTTGACCCACTCTGTCCGGTGCATCCAGCCGCCAGTGAATATCACTCTTTTTACCCTTTAGATGATACTGTTGATACGCCGCTGCATGATAGGTTTCCTGGTATAGCATTACTGCATCGACACCGAAAGTCTTTAGCTTACTATATTCTGAGCTGCTGAGCGGCTGTACTTCTAATTGCACAGTGCTGAAGTAGCTGCGGACTAATGGCAGCACATCACAAAAGTAGTCTATGCCGACTTTACGCTCGTGCTCACCGGTCACGATCAGCACCTGATCTATACCCAGCGCTTTAATAGCGCGGCATTCCTGTGCTATTTCGCCGTGGTTTAACGTGCGCCGTTTTACTTTTTGACTCAGCGAGAAGCCGCAGTACGTGCATTCATTGGCGCAGAGGTTGGATAGATACAGCGGTGCATAAAACTGCACTGTATAGCCAAACCGTTGTCGGGTGAGCTGCTGCGCTTTGGCTGCCAACGCTGGCAATAAGGTTGATGCTGCCGGTGAGAGTAGCGCTTGTAAATCTGTAATGCCAAGCTGGGCTTTGTTCAGCGCAGCTTGCACATCAATCAGGCTGAAATTACGGCTTTGTAATTGTAATTCCTGCCAGTTTTGTTGTTGCCACTGTTGTGTAAAACTCATAGTGCCGCCAGAAAATCAGTCAACGGGCTTGATGCTGCTGCATACGCCTGTGTAGCAGCTAAGCCGGCTTTATACGCTATGCGTCCTGCACTGACAGCTTGTGCAAAGGCGCCTGCCATGGCTACCGGATCCTGGCTTGCCGCAATAGCGGTATTAACCAGCACGGCAGCGGCGCCTAGCTCCATCGCTGCAGCGGCATGTGATGGCGCGCCAAGGCCGGCGTCTATGATCACCGGCACTGTGGCTTGCTCGATAATAATTTCCAGCATAGCGCGGGTTTGTAAGCCCTGATTGGAGCCAATGGCAGCGCCAAGTGGCATGACTGCCGCGCAGCCAACTTGCTCCAGTCGTTTACATAACACCGGATCAGCACTGCAATAGGGCAGTACCACAAAGCCCAGTTTAACCAGCTGTTCGGCAGCAAGTAGGGTTTCGATAGGATCGGGCATTAAATAGCGCGGGTCAGGGTGAATTTCCAGTTTCAGCCAGTGGGTCTGCAGTGCATCGCGTGCCAGTTCAGCGGCAAAAATGGCCTCTTTCGCAGTTTTAGCCCCAGAGGTATTTGGCAGCAACTGAATTTTCATCGCCCGCAGTGGCGTCAGTAAATCATCTTGCGGTTTATCTAGCTCCAGGCGCTTTATGGCAAGTGTCACCAGCTGGCTGCCACTGGCCTGTATAGTTTGTTGCATCAGCTGTGGGCTGGCAAACTTTCCGCTACCCAGCAGCAGGCGGCTGTGAAAGCTTTGATCTGCGATAGTCAGCATGCTCAGCCTCCTGTCACTATCTGAAATAGTTGTATCTGATCATGGTGTTGCAACTGATACTCATGCCACAGGCGTTTAGTGATAACGCTATTATTCACTGCGACTGCCAGGCCCTCAGTGGTTAACTGTTGATGCTGTAACAGTTGTGCTAAGGTGCTGACTGCAGCAAGTTGTAATGGGGTATCGTTAAGCAAAATGTGCATAATGTTGCTCCACTTGATGTTTAAAGCGTGAAAATGCCTGTTCAGGTTCAGCCTGCGCGGTAACGGCAGATACCACGGCGACACCGGATACACCGCACTGCAACACCGCATCCAGCCGCTCTGCGCTAATACCGCCTATGGCGACAGTTGGCATATCGCTACAGAGCGCCGCGTAACGCTTGAGCCTGGTTAAGCCTTGGGGTTGTGATGGCATCTGCTTGGTTTGAGTGGCAAAAATATGCCCCAATGCGATGTAAGACGGCTGTAACTGACGCGCACGTAATAGTTCAGCGTAACTGTGGGTTGAAATGCCCAGACGTAAACCGGCGGTGGCTATTGCAGCTAAATCTGCTTCAGCTAAATCCTCTTGGCCTAAATGCACACCATAGGCAGCGTATTTAATTGCCAGCTGCCAGTGGTCGTTGATAAATAGCCGCAATTTGTAATCGCGGCTTAATACCACAGCTTCGGCTATCTGCTGTTCAATTTCCAAAGCAGTGCCATGTTTTAGGCGTAGTTGGATAACGTCCGGTTCAAGTGGCAGCAAACGCTTTAGCCATTGCACACTGTCCACCACCGGATAAAAGCCGATAGGGGCGGTGATGGCGGCAAAGCTTAGCGTATCGTAGTGAGTATCTTGCGGCTGTTTTAGTTTGGGAAAATAGCGCGGCTCTGTCGGCCAGCCGTGATGCTGTAAGCTACCGGCGCCTTTGCCTGTCGCGTAGCTGTGGCACAGTGCTTGTTGCAAATAAGCTCGACCAACAATAATACTGTCCGCAAGCTCATAACCATGAGCGCAGGCTGCTGCTATTGCGCTGGATAAAACGCAGCCGGTGCCGTGGTTATGCACTGCGCTGAGCCTGGGTTGGGTGAGCTGAAAGCGACTGTTTGGGCTGACAAACTGATCAGTGATATCGACTGTACTGCTATTGTGGCCACCTTTTACCAGTACGGCTTTTGCGCCCCATTGCAATAATTGCTCAGCTTGCAACTCAATCTCAGTTTGCGATAACTGACTTAGCAGGGCTAGCTCCGGCAGGTTGGGGGTAATAAGGTCCAGTAGCGGTAACAGCCGATGTCGCCAGATGCTAAGTGTGCTTTGCCGGACAAAATTATAGCCGCTACTGCTACTTAGCACCGGATCGGCGACAACAAAAAAAGAATATTCCGTTTTATGTTGAGCCAGCCAGCTGGCTAATTGCTCCAACAATCCGGCGTCGGGAATCAGCCCTATTTTAATGACGTCAGGCGGCATATCCTCAAGCAGACAATTCAGTTGGGTGATAAACAATGCAGGGCTCACAGCCTCATAACCAACCACTTCTGTGCTATTTTGCGCCGTGACAGCCGCAATTACACTGCAACCATGGCAATCCATTGCCGCAAAAGTATGTAAATCCGCCTGAATGCCGGCGCCACCGCCACTGTCTGAACTGGCAATAGTCCAGACGATGGGTTTTGCTTTAGATAATTGCTCAAGCATCAGTTAATGCCTCTTGCTGCTGAACTTGCTGGTTAAGCCGCATTGAGCAAAATTTTGGCCCGCACATTGAGCAAAACTGCTCGCTGTCGGCACCTTCGTGGCTTAGCGTTTCATCGTGATAAGCTTTAGCGGTGAAGGGATCCAGTGCCAGATGGTACTGATCCTGCCAGCGAAATTCGTAACGCGCCTTGGATAAGGCATTGTCTCTAAGCTGCGCCGCCGGATGGCCTTTGGCCAGATCTGCCGCATGGGCGGCAATTTTGTAAGCTATAAGACCTTGTTTTACATCTTCTTTGTTGGGCAGGCCCAGATGCTCCTTCGGCGTGACATAACACAGCATGGCGCAGCCAAACCAACCAATCATCGCGGCGCCTATGCCAGAGGTAATATGATCGTAACCCGGCGCAATATCGGTAGTCAGCGGGCCCAAAGTATAAAACGGTGCTTCGTGGCAATGCTTTAGCTGCTCAGTCATATTTTCTTGAATTAGCTGCATAGGCACATGGCCCGGGCCTTCTATCATCACCTGAACATCATAGCGCCAGGCAATTTTGGTCAGTTCGCCCAAAGTGCGTAGCTCGGCAAATTGCGCTTCATCGTTGGCATCGGCAATACTACCGGGGCGCAGGCCGTCACCGAGTGATAATGAAATATCGTAAGCCGCACAAAGCTGGCAAATTTGCTCAAAATGCTGATATAAAAAGCTTTCCTCGTTATACAACCTGGTCCACTGCGCCATAATGGCGCCGCCGCGTGAGACGATGCCGGTTACCCGCTTCGCCGTTAATGCAACGTAATCTTTTAATACCCCAGCATGAATAGTAAAGTAATCGACGCCTTGCTCGGCTTGCTCGATTAAAGTGTCATAGAACACCTGCCAGTTTAGCCGGCTGACATCGCCGTTTACTTTTTCCAGCGCCTGATAAATCGGCACTGTACCGATAGGCACCGGGCTGTTACGGATAATCCAGTCACGGGTTTGGTGGATGCGCCGGCCGGTAGATAAGTCCATTACCGTATCGGCGCCCCAGCGCGTGGCCCACACCAGCTTTTCCACTTCTTCTTCAATGCTGGAGCTGACCGACGAATTACCGATATTGGCATTGACCTTAACTTTAAAGTTGCGGCCAATAATCATCGGCTCGGCTTCCGGGTGGTTAATATTGGCCGGAATAATGGCGCGGCCGGCGGCCACTTCCTGGCGCACGAATTCTGCGGTGATGTGCTTAGGGATTGCCGCGCCAAAGCTTTCACCCTGATGGCTTCTGACGCCATCATCTGCTGCGGCCATGTTTTCCCTAAGGGCAATAAAGTGCATTTCTGGCGTAATAACACCGGCGCGGGCATAGTGCAGCTGGGTGACGGTTTTGCCGGGCTTAGCTTTAAGCGGCTGATGCTCAAATTCGGTGATCTGTTCATCCAGTGCGATATCGGCATATGGCAGCTCGGGCGAGGGGGCTACATCACCGCGCTGATTAATCCAGTTAAGCCGAAGCTTTGGCAGGCCTTTTAGCACATCTAACGGCTGCATGGGATCGCCATAAGGGCCTGAAGTGTCATACACCGGCAGGCAAGGATTAGGCTGCTCACGGCCATCGGCTAAACGGCTGGGGCTAAGGTGAATATCCCGTACGGGCACTTTAACGCCACTTAGCTCACATTCAAGGTAACGACGGCTGGAGCCGGGAAAGGTTTCGCCTTGCAGCACCTGAATATAGGCTCGGGCATGGGCGCGTAAATCACGTTTTGATAAAGGTGTAGCAGACATAGCAAGCTCCGGTTAACAAGTTGAGGTTGCTTGTCCGGAGTGGGGCAGGTTATAACAGTCAGCCAATCCGACGGGCGGATTTGGCTTGGGTTAAATGCTGTATTTCCCCTTGTTTCCCTTCGCAGGTATTAGCCTGATCAGGTTCAACGGATCCCGTTTTCACGGTCTCAGCCCGCTGTAAACAGCTGGGCACTCCGACAAGATGGCGCTAAGTATTCACGTATTGCTAACGAAATTCAAGTGCTGCATACAACCGGCGTTCTATAAGCCCTGCACATACAGATAAAGTGATTTAAGAATTTTCATCTTCTGCTCATCACTGGCATGTTCATGCGCCAGATTTTCCAGCACCAGGCTGAAATCTTCCATCGTTAAATTGGGGTTATCCAGGCCATGCATGAGTTTATCGGTACGATAGCGCTGCCATTTTTGCTGCTCGCTGTCAGTCAGGCTGTAAGGGTAGTTGCGGGCGCGGTATAAAAACAGCAGGCTGTTTAAGCGCTCGTCACTAAATACCGGCGCGTTTACCGCCAGCTGCTCTGGCGTCAGCTGATGCAACTGCAGCATTTTTTGCTTATCGCCATCATTGATAAAACCGTTGTATAGCTGATAATCCGGGTTGGTCTCGGCGGCAAACTCATTTAACTGCTGATACAACTCAATAGCTTTGGCCTGCACGTCACGGTGCTGGCGTAAAAATTCTAAATGCTTCAGGCACTGTGCTCTGTCAATACCAAACTCTGCGGCGCGCTGCTCGGTTAACGTTTTTGCCGGAGCCAGTACCGGGCATTTATTTAAATGAATAAGCTTTAAGCCCAAGCGCTGCTCGCCATCGGCCAGATCGGCGGTTTTGGTGTACAGCTTTTGCTGTAAGGTAGCGATATCGTCTTGTAGCAGCGGTGTAGGGTCGGCCTGTAAGTTATAGCAAATCACCGCGTTTTTATTGGTCGGGTGAAATGCCAGCGGTACCACCCAGCTAACACAACCTTGGGTGGCAGGAAACTTAGATGACACATGCACCAGTGGTGTCATACCGGCGACATCAATCAGCTCGGCCACTTTGGCTTTTTTACGTAACTCAAATAAATAGCTAAAGAGTTTAGGCTGTTTTTCTTTTATCAGTTTGGCGATGGCAATAGTCGCATATACATCGGATAACGCATCATGGGCGTTTTCATGCGCTAAGCCATTAGCACGGGTTAGCTCTTCCAGTTTAAAGCTGGGGCTGCCGTCCTCGCGCAGTGGCCAGTTAATGCCGTCGGGGCGCAGCGCATAGCAGGCGCGTACCATGTCGATTAAATCCCAGCGGCTGTTGCCGTGTTGCCACTCGCGGCCATAAGGCTCATAGAAGTTACGGTACAGGCTGTAGCGGGTCACTTCATCATCAAAGCGCAGGTTGTTATAACCCAGTACACAGGTATTGGGCGTGCTAAAACGTTGCAGAATGCGCTGTATAAAGTCAGTTTCGCTTAGGCCTTTTTTATTACACAGCTGTGGTGTTAGGCCGGTGATCAGTGCCGCCTGCGGGTGCGGCAGATAATCGTTGGCCAGTTGGCAGTACCAGACATCCGGCTCACCGATAATATTCAGGTCTAAATCGGTGCGAATGCCGGCAAATTGCGCCGGCCGGTCGCGTTTAGGATCTGCGCCCCAGGTTTCATAGTCGTGAAAGTAAAAACTGGCGTCTTGGCTCATAAATATCGTCAAATCATAACCGGTAACTAGTGGCGCCAGTGTAGCAGTATGGCACCCGAGGTGACATGCTTTTTGCTACTCTCTTTAACGGGCGCTGGCCTGCTGACACTGCTGTAACAACACTGCCAGTGCACTGCTACTGCTGTTTTTCGGGTATGCCAGGCCGATGGTGCGTTCCAGTTTTGCTTCGGCAATAGGGCGCAGTAATACGTCGCTGCGCTGCTGCATATTGTCAAAGTTCGGCACCAGCGCGCAGCCAACGCCGGCGGATACCAACCCCAGTGCGTACTCGATGGTTTGAATGTCGGCGCGCAGATCAGGCTTAATGCCCCGGCGCACCAGCTCCGGGTAAAGGCTGTTCCAGGCATCACAGGGGGTGCGTTTAATCAGCGGCAGGTTTTCAAAATCGGCCAGGCCAATATTGTCCTGCAGCATCAGTGCAGAGCCCGGCGGCAGCGCCAGCAAATAACTGTCATGCCAGATAGGTGCAAAGGCTTCGCCGGCTTTAAGCAGCTGCGGTGTAATAATACGCGCATCGCACGGCTCATCCGGCTCCACTAAATGCAGTTCTAACCCCGGTACGCTGTTACTAAATTCGCGCAGCAACTGGCTCATACGCTCTACGCCTAAGGCGCGAATCAGCCCCAAACGGAACTTTACCCGAGCTACCGGCTCGCTGAACGACGCTTTTAACGACTGCAGCTGACTAAGCAAGCGGCCGGCATGGCCGTATAGCTTATCGCCATCTTCGGTTGGGGTTACCCCTTTTGGCAGACGGATAAATAAGGTCACGCCCAGCTCTTGTTCCAACTGGCGCAGTGCCGCCGATAGCGATGGCTGCGCCACACAGCATTGGCGCGCTGCGGCGCTGACACTGCCTTGCTCGTATACGGCAACGAAGTAACTGAGTTGACGGATATCCATAGTTAAAAACTATACCTGATACAGAATTATTATATTTTAACTGTACATGAAAGCAGGCTACTCTGGCGATAACTAAAATTACTTTGCTGGTTTTATTGAGGAATTTGCTATGGCACGTGCACACTTTGATTGGCAGGACCCCTTTGCATTTAGCAACATGCTAACGGAAGAAGAGCGGATGATCCGCGATACCGCCCACCAGTATTGTCAGGAAAAGCTGCAAACACGGGTGCTGATGGCGAACCGTGAAGAGCATTTTCACCGTGAAATTATGAATGAGCTGGGCGAGCTGGGGCTGCTTGGCGCCACCTTGCCGGAAAAATACGGCTGCTCGGCGGTCAATTATGTCTGTTATGGCCTGGTGGCGCGTGAAGTCGAGCGGGTAGACAGTGGTTATCGCAGCGCGATGAGCGTGCAATCCTCCCTGGTAATGCACCCCATTCATGAGTACGGCAGCGAAGCACAGCGGCTGAAATATTTACCTAAACTCGCCAGCGGCGAATGGGTGGGCTGCTTTGGTTTAACAGAGCCGGATGCCGGCTCGGATCCTGCCAGTATGCGTACCACGGCGAAAAAGACTGCCGGCGGTTATGTAATAAACGGCAGCAAAATGTGGATCACCAACTCGCCGATTGCTGATGTGTTTGTTGTGTGGGCCAAATTAGACGGTGACATTCGTGGCTTTGTGCTGGAAAAGGGCATGAAAGGCTTATCGGCACCGAAAATTGAAGGCAAGTTCTCACTGCGCGCGTCGATTACCGGCGAAATTGTGATGGATAACGTTGAGGTGGGCGAAGAAGCGCTGCTGCCTAATGTGAGTGGCTTAAAGGGGCCTTTTGGCTGTCTGAACAAAGCGCGTTATGGTATCGCCTGGGGTGCACTGGGTGCGGCAGAGTTTTGCTGGCATGCTGCCCGGCAGTACACGCTGGATCGTATTCAGTTTGGCCGGCCACTGGCGGCTAATCAGCTTATTCAGAAAAAACTGGCGGATATGCAAACCGAAATCAGTATCGGCTTATTGTCTTGTTTGCAGGCCGGCCGGCTGATGGATCAGAACCTGTTAGCACCCGAGACCATTTCGCTGATTAAACGCAACTCGTGCGGCAAAGCGCTCGATATTGCGCGTATTGCGCGTGATATGCACGGCGGTAATGGTATCGCTGATGAGTACCATGTTATCCGCCATGTAATGAACCTCGAAGCGGTAAATACCTACGAGGGTACCCACGATGTGCATGCGTTGATCTTAGGCCGCGCGCAAACCGGCTTGCAGGCGTTTAGCGGCGCTTAAGCTGGCCGCTTTGCCGCATCGGTAGCCACATCAGCAGCAATAGCAGCGGAGTCCGTCTATGTCAGAAGCAGTACATCCCTGGGTTAATGAATACCGGGCAAGGTTAAGCAGTGGTAAGCTGCCGCTACACAGTAGCAGCCACAGTATTGATTTTTCAACGCTGTACCAGCTTTGGCACAGCCAATTATGTAGCCGTCTGCTGGACTTGCAATCGCGCTTATTGCAAGCCAAAGGCCAAAGCTTTTATACCATAGGCAGTGCTGGCCATGAGGGCAATGCCGCTGTGGCGGCGGCGTTAAGGCTGACCGATCCGGCGTTTTTACACTACCGCAGCGGTGCGTTTTTTATTGAGCGCAGCAAACAGCTGCCAGGCAGTACACCGCTGTACGATATGTTGCTGTCGTTTTGTGCCAGCAGCGACGACCCGATCTCCGGCGGCCGCCACAAGGTGCTTGGCAGTCTGGCACTGAATATCCCGCCGCAAACCAGCACCATAGCGTCGCAGTTACCCAAGGCTGTCGGTGCGGCTTTTGCCATTGACCTGAGTAAACGACTGGGACTGGATGGTCAATGGCCGGCCGATGCCATAGTGCTGTGCAGCTTTGGTGATGCCTCGGCCAATCACTCCACCGCGCAGGGCGCCATTAACTCTGCTTGCTGGGCCGCTTATCAGCAGGTGCCGGTGCCGGTGTTGTTTGTCTGTGAAGATAATGGCCTGGGTATTTCCACCCCTACACCCAGCGGCTGGATCGAGCAAGACTTAGCCGACAGGCCAGCACTGAAGTACTTTGCTGCCGATAGCCGTGATTTAGCGCAAAGCTACCATGTTGCCCGTCGCGCGGCGGACTATGTGCGCAGCAAGCGTAAACCGGCGGTGCTGCATTTATCTACCGTGCGTTTATTTGGCCATGCTGGCGCCGATGCCGAAGCGGCCTACCGTACCAAGGCACAAATTGAGGCCGAGCTGGAGCTAGACCCGCTGCTTAGCAGCACGGCGGCACTGCTGGCCAGCGGCGAGGTAAGTGCAGAGCAGTTGCTGGCGCAGCTAAATACGCTGGTGGCGCAAATTAGCCGGGTGGCCGCCATTGCCAGTAGCCGGCCAAAGTTGACCACTGCAGCACAGGTAATGGCTTCTATTGCCCCAATGCGTGCTGCGCAAGCTGTACCGGCAGTGCCAGACACTGAAGCACGTCAGCAGTTACTGGCTTTTGATCAGCATAATATGGGTAAAAAGCAGCATTTGGCCAAGCTGTTGAACTGGGCGCTGCACGATGTGTTGGCGCAGTACAATAATACTGTGGTGTTTGGCGAAGATGTTGGCAAAAAAGGCGGCGTTTACGGTGTTACGCAACATTTAGTTCATGCTTTTGGCAGTAACCGTGTCATTAATACCTTGTTGGATGAGCAAAGTATTTTGGGTATGGCAATAGGGTTAGCGCAGCAGGGCTTTATCGCGATACCGGAAATTCAGTTTTTGGCCTATGTGCACAATGCCGAAGATCAAATTCGCGGTGAAGCGGCGACCTTACCGTTTTTCTCTAATGGCCAGTATCATAATGCGATGGTGGTGCGTATTGCCGGTCTGGCATACCAGCGTGGTTTTGGCGGCCATTTTCATAATGACAACTCCTTTGCGGTGTTTCGCGACATCCCCGGTGTGATTCTGCTTTGCCCGTCAAATGGTTACGACGCTGCGTTATTGTTGCGACAGGCGGTTGCGCTTGCGCATCAGCAAAAACGGTTGGTGATTTTCCTTGAACCTATAGCGCTTTATATGACGCGTGATTTACTTAGTACGGGTGATGGTTTGTGGTGTCATGATTATCCACCGCCCGACACTCCGCTACCAGCTTTGGGAGAGCCTGCAGTGTACGGCGATGGCGATGAGCTGGCCATTATCAGTTATGGCAATGGCTATTACTTAAGCCGGCAGGCCGAGCAGGAGCTGGCTGCACAGGGCTACCAGTTACGCGTACTGGATTTACGCACGCTGGTACCGCTGCACACAGATTTAATTGTCAAAGCCTTAACCGGCTGTCGCAAAGTGCTGATTGTCGATGAGTGTCGCCGGCGCGGCTCGTTAAGTGAAGAGCTGTTTACTGCCTTGCACGAAGCTAAACCCGGCCACTTTAGTATTTCGCGGTTGTGCGCTGAAGACAGCTTTATTCCGTTAGGGGCGGCGGCTTATGCCGTATTGCCATCGAAGCAGCAAATTGTACAACAGGCACTTAGCCTGCTAACGGTTGCCACTGAACAGGTGATGTTATGAAAAAAACAGCGCTGCTGGTGTGCCCGGGACGGGGCACTTACAACAAGGCTGAACTGGGTTACATTGCACAGCATGCCAAAGACCGCGCGTTGTTAGCCGGCTTTGATAAGGTAAGAGCCGAGCTTGGCCTTGCCAGTGTGAGCGAGCTGGACGGCGCCGCGCAGTTTAGTCGCAGCGTGCACTTAAAAGCAGAAAATGCCGCCGCACTGATTTTTGCCGCCGGTATGCAGGATTATCGCAGTATAGATACAGAGCAGTTTGACGTCGTGGCAGTCACCGGCAATTCGATGGGTTGGTACACTGCGCTGGGCTGTGCTGGCGTTCTGGCACCGGATAGCGGCATGCAACTGGTCAGTGATATGGCGCGGCTTACCGCAGATGGCGCCGGTATGCAGTTTATTTATCCGCTTATTGATGATAACTGGCAAACCGATAGCCAGCGCACGGCGCTGGTGCAGCAGCAATTGCAGCAACACGCCGGCGCGCTTTTTATGTCGATAGTTTATGGTGGTTATGCCGTGCTGGCCGGCACCGATAGCGCGGTAAAAGCGGCAATGGCAGCGTTGCCGCCTTGTGATGAGCGTTTCCCGTTATTACTACCAGGCCACGCCGCCTTTCACACCCCATTAATGCAAAGTGGCTCGGATAAGGCCCTGGCACTTTGGCCCGCGTCGCGTTTTAGTCAGCCACAACTGCCGCTGATCGATGGCCGCGGCCAAATCTGGCCGGGTTGGGGCACCGATCTAGCCGCACTGCAGCGCTATACGCTGCAGCATCAGGTATGCCAGACCTATGATTTTAGCAAGGCGCTGCAGGTAGCGGTGAAAGAGTTTGCCCCAGAGCATATTATTTTACTTGGGCCGGGCGCCAGCTTAGGTGGCGCGGTGGCGCAAAGCCTGATCCAAATTGGTTGGCAGGGCATGAGCTGTAAGCAGGACTTTACCGAGGCGCAACAGGCAGCTGTACCCTTTGTCCTGAGCATGGGGATGCCCGAGCAGCGGGTGGTGACAGAAGCCTGAGTTATTGCCGCAAAGCGGTGAGTTTGCGCTGGTAGCGGACCTTATCCTCTGCGACTGATGTTCTGATCGCTTGCTGCAAATAACGCTGCGCCTGAACCGTATTACCAGCCAGGTAATAGCTTTTCGCCAGACTAAAATAAGCCTCATGGTTTTTCCGGTCCAGTTTTAGCGCCTGTTGGAACTGGTTAATGGCCGCGGAGGTGTCCTGACGGCGCAACGCTTCGTTACCCAGCATCACGTAATAATAGGGATTAGACAGCCGCACTTTGCTTACCTGCTGTAATAGCGGCACGGCCAGGTTTTCCCTGTCTGTGAGCTGATACAGGATTGCCAGGTTCGCCATGGTATTCGGGGAGTCAGGTGCTAACAGCAAACTGTGCAGGTACAACTGTTCGGCAAGCTCTAACAGCCCGTGTTGACGGTATAGCACGGCCAGATTGGCCCAGCTAACAGCAAACTCCGGGTCAGCAGTTATTGCGGCCTGATAATACTGATAAGCCTGCGCATAGTGCTGTAAATTTTGCTGCTCGGCGGCTTTATTGTTGTAAAACATCGCGGTAGCGCGATCTTTGCTGATAACTTTGCTTCTAAAGTGCTGGCGCAGTATTTGCGGGTCAAAATCAATCACCACATCATGGCCCAGTAAAATAGTGCCACTGTGCTTCTGTGGTGTACTGCTCTGGCGCAGTCGCACATTAACATGGCCATTTAGCCAGGTGGTGTTAAGCTCACTGGTCCAATATTCGGGTATATCAACATCCTGAAATACTGCGTCCAGCCCCAGTGCTTGTGCCATGCTGTACGCTAGTATCGACAAACTTAGACAATTGGCTTTACCTGCGGCCAGGGTTTCACTCACGGTACGGGTGGCGCTGCTGTCGTATAACAAATCGTCTCTGGCGTAAGAAAAAATATGCCGAATCATGGCTTTAGAGCGGCTGGACATATCCTGCGAATTGTTTTGTAGGGCGAGTAGTTCGGCTTTTGTCCGCTCGGGCAGCGCAAAAATTTGCTCCGGGCTTTCAATTGGCCAAATCGGGCCATTAAAAAACGTCGGCGCTACTAATAGCGCTTCGCCGTCGTTGCTGGTTGCAGCAGGTAGGGTCTGACAAGCACTCAGGCTGAGCAGGATACTAAGTGCCGCTAAGGTGCGTTTTATCATCGCAAACTCCCGGCTGCGCGATAGTGACAGTATAGTTCACCTGTCGTTGTCTGCTGTCAGATATAACAAAGTGTGGCCAGGTGTGCGGGCGAGTGTGATGGCCGGTTGTGATTTTGTGATAAATCAAGTACAAAGAATGGCAACACAGCACAAGGATTGATCGATGAAAACACTATTATTAGCTGCTGTACTGACTGTTTTAGCGCTGCCCAGCTTGGCCAAAGCGCCTATTGGCATAGTGATCCATGGTGGTGCCGGCACCATTAGCCGTGACAGCATGACGCCGGCACAAGAGCAGGCTTACCATGCCATGCTAACCCATGCGGTAAACCAGGGGTACAGCGTGTTAGAGCGCGGTGGCAGCAGTATAGATGCCGTAACCGCCGCGGTTATCATATTGGAAGACTCGCCATTATTTAATGCCGGTAAAGGCGCGGTCTATACCTTTGATGAAACGCACGAGCTGGATGCGTCTATTATGGATGGCAAAAGCCGCAATGCCGGTGCCGTAGCCGGTGTTACCAATGTGAAAAACCCCATCTTATTGGCGCGGGCGGTGATGGAAAAATCGGTGCATGTGATGTTAGCCGGTAAGGGCGCGGAGCAGTTTGCTAAAGAGCAGCAGCTGGAGCTGGTAGATAACAGCTACTTTAATACTGAATTTCGTTATGAAGCACTCAAGCGGGCGAAGCAGGCGATAGCGCCGCTGCCGCATCAGGCAAGGGTGCCCTATGATCCAGCCTGGAACATGGGCACGGTTGGCGCCGTTGCGATTGATCGTAAAGGTAACCTGGCGGCGGCTACCTCTACCGGTGGCATGACTGCCAAGCGTTATGGCCGCATTGGCGATGCCCCAGTTATTGGCGCCGGTAATTTTGCCGATAACCAGTGTGCCGTGTCTGCCACCGGCCATGGTGAATTTTTTATCCGCTATCAGGTGGCCAGCGATATCTGCGCCCGGGCGAAATATCAGCGAAAATCTGCAGCCGCTGCGGCCAAAGAAGTGCTGGCCGAGTTAAAAGCAGTCGGTGGCGATGGCGGTGTTATCGTGGTCGATAATAAAGGTCAGTTAAGCTGGACCTTTAACACCGAAGGCATGTACCGCGCATTAAAAGCCGAGGGCGGTAAGGCTGTAAGTGAAATCTTTGTGCAAGGCAACTGAATTTACAGCAAAGCGGTAAATTTGCGCTAACCTTAACAGGAGCCTGATGCTCAGATTGTTAGTGCAGGGGGAAGCATGGATTTACTCAAAGTCGCAGATTATATGAACCGCTATCCGGTAACCTTTAGCGCCGAAATGCCGGTAGAAATGGCGGTAGACCGCTTAATTCGTGGTCGTCAGACTGGTGGCCCGGTAATTGACGAGCAGAAGAAAATCATCGGTTTTATCTCTGAGCAGGATTGCCTGCAGCGCATGTTAATGTCGACCTATCACGACCAGCAAGCGGCGCGGGTGGCTGATGTGATGAACACAGAAGTGCTGACGGTAAAAAGTTACGATGGCATTATCGACTTAGCGCAAACCATGTTAAAAGCCAAACCCAAACTGTATCCGGTGGTGGATGATGATGGCCACTTGCTGGGCATTATTACCCGCTCTGATGTATTGGGCGCAATCGATAAAGAGCTGCACTCGCATTATGGCAAGGTAGGATAGCGGTAGCGCTGGATCTTTACCTGTCGCTCTTGGTAGCATGGCGCCCTCTGTTAATGAGGGCGTTGTTTTGTCTGAAGCTGTTATCTCTGTCTCTGATGTTAAATCCCGTATTGCCAACTGTCTGTTAAAAGACCAGTTTCGCCTGCGTCGTCGGCTACAACACTGTAAAACCCTGAAAGATGACGCCTTAACGGCGCAGCTTAACCGCATTGCGGCCGATATCAGCCGCTCTGAAGCATTACGCAGTGCACGGGCAGAGAATTTGCCTAAGGTTAGCTATCCGCCGCAGCTGCCGGTATCAGAGAAAAAAGACGATATTAAGGCAGCGATAGCGGCTAATCAGGTGGTGATTATCGCCGGTGAAACCGGCTCAGGTAAAACCACGCAAATTCCAAAAATTTGCCTGGAGCTGGGCCGCGGCGTTGCCGGTATGATAGGCCATACCCAGCCACGGCGTTTAGCGGCGCGCAGCGTTTGTGACCGAATTGCCGAAGAGCTGCAGTGTCAGGTGGGTAATCAGGTCGGTTATAAGATCCGCTTTGGCGATCACACCGGCGATAACACCTTTGTTAAGTTGATGACCGACGGTATTTTGCTGGCTGAAATTCAGCAGGACCGGTTTTTAAACCAGTACGACACCATCATTATTGATGAAGCGCACGAGCGCAGCCTGAATATCGATTTTCTGCTGGGCTACTTTAAGCAGTTATTACCTAAACGGCCGGATCTGAAGCTGATTATCACCTCGGCCACGATCGATCCACAGCGCTTTTCGCGGCACTTTTTTAATGCCCCGGTAATAGAAGTCTCCGGCCGCACCTTCCCGGTAGAAACCCGTTACCGGCCGGTGAGCGAGCAGGACGATAAAGACGCCGATCAACTGCAAGGCATTTTTGATGCGGTAGAGGAGCTTTACCGCGAGCCGCCGGGCGATATTCTGATTTTTCTCAACGGCGAGCGCGAAATCCGCGACACTGCCGATGCGCTGGAAAAACTTAAACTGCCGCATACCGAGGTGCTGCCATTGTACGCGCGGTTAAGCGCGGCTGAGCAAAACCGTATTTTCCAAAGCCATGCCGGCAGGCGCATTGTGCTGGCTACCAACGTGGCAGAAACCTCATTAACCGTGCCAGGTATCCGTTATGTGATAGATCCCGGCACCGCGCGCTTATCACGTTACAGTTACCGCTCAAAAGTACAGCAACTGCCCATTGAAGCCATCAGCCAGGCCAGTGCTAACCAGCGCAAAGGCCGCTGCGGCCGGGTCGCCGCCGGTATTTGTATTCGCCTGTACAGCGAAGAGGATTTTAACAGCCGGCCGGAGTTTACCGATCCGGAAATTCTGCGCACTAACTTAGCCTCGGTCATTATGCAGATGTTGGCACTGGGGCTGGGTGATATTGCTGCCTTCCCGTTTTTACAAAAGCCGGACAGCCGGTTTATTAACGATGGCATTAAACTGCTCGAAGAGCTTGGCGCTATACCGCTTCAGCGCGATAAAACTGGGCTTAAGCTGACAGAACTGGGCAAAAAACTGGCGCGTTTGCCAATAGATCCGCGTTTAGCGCGGATGGTGCTGTTTGCCGCTGATAACGGCAGCTTAGGTGATATGTTGGTACTGGCAGCTGCACTGTCAATTCAGGATCCGCGTGAGCGGCCATTGGACAAGCAGCAAAAAGCCGACCAATGCCACAGTCGCTTTGCCGATCCGGATTCTGATTTTGCCAGCTGGTTAAAGCTGTGGCAGTACCTGCAGGAGCAACAAGAACAGCTGAGCAGTAACCAGTTTCGCCGGTTATGCCGCCAGGAGTTTTTAAATTACCTGCGCGTGCGCGAGTGGCAGGACCTCACCGGCCAGTTAAGCCAATTAATGCAGGAGCAGGGTTACAGTGTAAACAGCCAGAGTGCCGGTTATCAGGCTATTCATCAGGCGGTGCTCAGTGGTTTACTGGGGCAGGTCGGTTTTAAAGACTCCGAGGCCGATTATTTAGGCCCGCGGCAAACCCGCTTTTATGTTTTCCCCGGCAGCCATTTATTTAAACGTAAACCCAAGTGGGTAGCGGCGGCTGAATGGGTGGAAACCAGTAAACTGTATGCCCGCACCCTGGCCAAAATTGAGCCGGAGTGGATAGAGCCACTGGCAGAGCATTTGGTTACCCGCAGTTACAGTGAGCCGCACTGGGAGAAAAAACGCGGTGCAGTTATCGCCTATGAACAGGTCAGTTTATATGGCTTAGTTGTTGTGCCAAAACGCGCTGTGCTGTACAGCAAAATTGATCCTGCGGTATGTCATACCCTGTTTATCCGCGCGGCGCTGGTGGGGCAGGAGCTGGGCACTAATGAAGCATTTTTACAGCACAACCAGCAACTTATCGACAATGTAACGGCACTGGAAGAAAAATCACGCCGGCGCGATATTCTGGTAGATGAAGAAACACTGGCGGCGTTTTATGCTGAGCGCATTCCGCAGTGGGCCAATAACCGTATCGACTTTGCCAAATGGTGGAAGAAAAAGCGCAGCGAAGATGCCAGCTATCTGAATTTTGACCCAAGCAGCCTGTTTAACCGTGATGCCAGTGATATCACCGCCGATAAATTCCCGGAAAGCTGGCGCCAGGGCAATTTAACGCTGCCACTGGAATATCACTTTGCCCCCGGCGAAATAGACGACGGTGTTAGTCTTATCATACCGCTGGCGCTACTGAATCAGCTGGAAGATGACGGTTTTGACTGGCTTATTCCGGCGCTGCGTCATGAGCTGTTAGTGGCGCTGATTAAATCGCTGCCGAAACAATACCGGCGCAACTTTGTGCCGGCGCCCAACTATGCTGATGCACTTATGCAAAGTATAGCACCAGAGCAGGGTAAACTGCTGGCGGTGGTTACTGAGCGGTTAAAGCGCATGTCGGGCGTGACCATACCGGAAGATGCCTGGGATCTCACCAGCATACCGGCACATTTAAAACTGAATTTTAAGGTGGTGGACGATAAAGGCACCACCTTGCAGCAAAGCCGTTCGTTAAGTGTGCTACAGCAGGGCTTACAAGGCGAAGTGCAGCAAAGTTTAAGCCAGGTCGCCGAGCAGGGTATAGAGCAGGATAGGCTGACGCAGTGGAGCTTTGGTACCTTGCCGCGCGAGTACGTGAAGCTGCAAGCCGGTTATGAAATTAAAGCCTTTCCGGCGTTGGTAGACGAGCGCGATTCGGTCGCGATCAAGCTTTTGGATAACCCACAGCAGGCGCTGCATGCCAGCAAGCAGGGGCTTCGGCGTTTGTTGCTGCTAAATATTCCTTCGCCGGTGAAATATTTGCAGGAGTCGTTACCGAACAAAGCCAAGCTAGGGCTGTATTTTAACCCCTTTGGCCGGGTGCTGGAGCTGATAGACGACTGTATTGCCGCCGGTGTTGATGCGTTGGTCGCCCAGCACCCGCTGCCACAAACCGAAGCTGAGTTTATTGCATTAAAAGAGTTGGTTCGCGCTGAGCTTGGCGATACGGTACTGACCATTGCATTAAAAGTAGAGCAAATATTGACGCTGTATCATGACATTCAAAAACGGCTGAAAGGTAAAGTTGATTTGGCTCATGTGCAGTCGCAGGGCGATATTAAACAGCAGCTGGATGAGCTTATCTTTAAAGGCTTTGTCAGTAGCCACGGCGCCGCCAGATTGGATGACATAGTACGTTATCTGCAGGCGATGCAAAAACGGCTGGAAAAACTGCCGGTCGACCCGCAGCGCGACCGCTTATTGATGCACGAGTATAAAAAAGCAGAGGATGCGTATCAAAAGCTGTTGGGCAAGTTTGCCGGCAGCAAGCTGTTACCTGAGCCGGTGCAGGCTATTTACTGGATGCTGCAGGAGCTTAAGGTGTCACTACACGCACAGCAGCTTGGCACAGCTTATCCGGTATCCGTAAAACGGGTGCTGCATGCGGTGGCTGATATTAAAGGCTAACACGGTTATGTTGCACGGCAGGCTTTACAGCCAAGGTGGAAAGTTCTATAACTTAACGCTGTTGTCGCTTGGGGAGGCGTTATGTTAACAAAAGGAGATAACCGGCATTATTTCAGGATGATGGTAAACGCAGACGTAAAACTGCTGATTAACGATCCTGAGGCCGGCCGCACTATCGATGGTATTTGCCGTGATTTAAGTGCTACCGGTATGGCGGTTGAAATTGATGAACCACTGGAAATGGGTACCCTGATCAGAGTGCGGCTCGACTCAGCCAATGCCAGCATTCCACCACTGGATGCCGTGGCCAAGGTGATGCGCTGTGCGCAGGAAAGTGAAGATTTGTATCAGCTGGGCCTGGCCTTTATGGAGTTAAATTAGGCTTTTAGGTTGTTACAAACATTAAAAAAGCAGCCAGGGCTGCTTTTTTAATGCTGTAACGATAATTACTGCTGATTAAACTGCACGTTAAAGCTTACCGGTACTAACGGTTCGATACGTTTTAAGCCTGCCAGTTCCTGCAGCTTGGCCACACCGGCAGTCAAATTAAAGCTGTTAGTGTTTAGCATAACAGGTGCTTCTGTAGTGGCCTGCAGGCTTTTATCCGTTAAACGGGTAATACGCACTTGTGCGCTCAGCTCGTTGGTTTGGCCGGCAATACTCACACTCAGTGGCACGGTATGCACACTAGACTGGCCTACTGAAAGATTATCCAGCTTATCTGCTGCCAGCGGCGCTGTTACACTGATGGCGGCAAATTGCTCGGCGTTTAACACATATTGCCAGATCCGCTCATCGCGAATAGGGATCTGCGTATCCAGGCCGTTTACCGCTATGCTGACCTCTACTTTGCTGCCATCCCACTGGCCGCTTAGCTGTTTAAAGCGGTGCGTTTCTGCTACCACATCATTTTTTACCGAAACAAAATGTAACGCTGATTGGCTATTGTCCAACTGCCAGTTAGCGGCCAGGGCACTGCTGCTGGCCAGAGCCAGTGCAATCGCGAATACTTTCATCAGGTTCCTCCAATAGTGTTTAGTGGCGTTAGCTTAACGCAAGGTGCTGCCAGCGCCAAATAAACAGGGTTAGTAGATCTTACACACCAGGCCTTTTAAGTAACTGCCCTCGGGGTAAAAACTGGCGACAGGGTGGTCGCTATCCTGGCTGAGTTTCTCAATAAATAAACAATCGCGTTTGGCATCAAGCGCGGCGTCGGCAACGATTTTCTGGAACAGACTGTCTTCCATCAAACCAGAGCAGGAAAACGTCAGCAGCAAGCCACCGGGTTTAACAATCTGCATCGCCACCATGTTGATATCTTTGTAACCGCGACAGGCGCCCATTAACTGCGCTTTGCTTTCAGCAAACTTTGGTGGGTCGAGTATCACCATATCAAACTGCTTACCCTGTTCCCGGTACTGGCGTAACAGTTTGAATACGTCAAACTTGACGTTTTCGATCTTGGTTAAATCTAACTGATTTAATTCGGCATTTTTTAGCGCCGTGGCAAGTGCCAGCTCAGAGAGATCAGCATTGGTCACCGACAGGGCACCGCCTTGAAGTGCGGCAACGCCGAAAGTGCCGGTATAACTAAAGCAATTAAGCACGGTTTTATTGTTGGCATAACGCTTAGCAGCGGCGCGGCTGGCGCGCTGATCCAGATAAAAGCCGGTTTTGTGGCCCTGTATTACGTCAACCAGCAGTGACATACCATGCTCTTTGATTATCACTTCGCCGCTCTCGCGCGGTAAGTGCAGCCAGCCGGTAGTAGGCTGCAGCCCTTCTTTTTTCCGTACATCGACATCAGAGCGCTCATAAATGCTGTGGCCGGGAAACAGCGTTACCAGTGCCTGGACAATCGCATGGCGCCAGGCATCAGCGCCGGCGGATAACAACTGGCAGACTAAAATAGTGTCGTATTTATCAATGGTGACGCCGGGTAAGCCGTCAGATTCAGCGGCAACCACTCTCAGGCCTGTAGTGTCGGTTAAATCGTATAGCTCAGTGCGCAGCTGCCAGGCGCGGGCAATGCGGCGGCGAAAAAACGCTTCGTCAATCACCTCACTTTGTACAAAACTCCAGGCACGGGCACGAATTTGTGACTGTCCACTGTATGCCGCGTAGCACAACCAGTCGCTTTTACTGCTGTATACCGCCACCGTTTGGCCATCGGCGGGGTTACCATTCACTTTGTGCACGGCTTTAGAGAAAATCCACGGATGCTGGCGTTTTAACGATTTTTCGCGGCTATCCTGCAGCGTCAGGCTGGGCATAGCGGCGGGGTGTGCTGGCTTGTTCATTGACTATTTTACACTGTGCTAGACTAAAGGCCGCATTGTAGAGAAGCGCCGGCCAAAGCTAAAGTAGAATTTGTCTTAGTTAGCGCGTGGCGCAGATAAACAGCAGGAGCATACCTTGGCAACAATACCGGCAATGATGCAGGCAATACAGGTAGTTAATCCGGGTAAACACAGTATGTTGCAAACGCAGTCGCTGGCAACGCCCGCGCCCGGGCCAGACCAACTGCTGATTAAGGTGGCGGCTGCCGGCATTAACCGGGCCGATTTAATGCAGCGGCGCGGTTTATACCCGCCACCGGCTAATGACAGCCCGATCCTGGGGTTGGAAGTGGCGGGCATAGTGGTTGCTACCGGGCCTTTGCATAAAAGTTGGCTTGGTAAAGCGGTGTTTGGCCTGGTAAATGGTGGCGGTTACGCCGAATATGCGCTGATGCAGGCCGGCCATGCGATGGCACTGCCTAATGGCTATTCGATGGCCGAAGCTGCTGCCACGGCAGAGGTGTTTTTAACGGCGTATCAGCTGCTATGTACCATTGGCAATTTGCAAAGCAGTCAGCGGGTACTTATTCATGCCGGCGCCAGCGGTGTTGGCACGGCCGCTATTCAACTGGCCAAAGCATTGGGAGCGCAGGTAGCGGTTACGGCCAGTAGCGACAGCAAACTTGATGCCTGTCGCCGTTTAGGCGCGGATATTGCCATTAACTACCAGAGTGCAGCCTTTGAGCAGGTATTGGCACAGCAGTGGCCAGACGGTATTCAGCTTATTCTGGATCCGGTGGCCGGGGAGTACATCAGCCGGGAAATTCTGTTGTTGGCAATGGACGCCAAGCTGGTGGTTTATGCCATGATGGGCGGACGCGAGGTATCGTCTTTGGATCTGGCCGCGCTTTTTAAACGCCGCGGCCAGCTGATTTGCTCCACCTTGCGTAATCGCAGTAACCGTTATAAAGCCAACCTGACGCAGGCCTTTAGCCAAAGTTTTGGCAAAGCCCTGGCGCAGCGCGAAATAGCGCCTGTACTGCAACAACAGTTTTCCTGGCAACAGGCTGAGCAGGCACATCAGTTAATGGCCAGTAATTCGACTATTGGTAAGCTTGTGTTAACATTCTGATTTACTGGCAAAACCGCGACGCTTGGGTAAACTGAGTAAGTGCGTTTTATCTTTGACATATGCAGGACACCCGGCCCGAATGACATTAGGAAGTATTGGTAAATCAACATACAGTAAGGCAGTCAGCGTACTGGTTAACCGCATTTATGACGCCACGCCGGTCGCTGATTCGGTATATGAGCAGGCTGCAGTGTATTTTCAGCAAACGCTGGCACAGCAAGCCGAAAAAACCGAGCTGGCGCAGCAGGTCATGTTATTCGAAGGCCGTCAGCAGCAGGTAAGTCAGCGCGATCTGGCGTTGGTCGAACGTAATTTAAAGCAGGCACAAACCGAGCAACAAAGCTTTACTCAGGCCAGAGAAGAAGAAGCCAGCGTGCGTATGGCGGCGCTAAAACGGCTGTGCCGTGATATTCTCGATCTGTGTCAGGGCGAGTCGGTGGAAGAAACCAATATGCTCAGCGCCAAGCTGCTGGGCACTATCCAATTGTTGTCGCCCACCGAAGGTAAGCAGGTTGCAGCCAGCAACCAAAAAAGTAAACATCTGTACAAGGCCATTTTATCGCTGCGCCTGCTGGATAAACTGTTGGCCGATGGCGAGCTGAACAACGCTTATGTGCAGCAGCGGCTGCAGGCAAGCAAAGGCCAAAAAGCAGTAAAAGATGAGTATCACCCGTTTCGGGATGATGTACAGTTGCCACTGTTGATGGCGGGCTTGTTACAGGACATTGGTACTTGTCATCCCGAGGCCCAACTGATTTTAAAAGGCCCGGAGGGTAAGGCGGATGAGTTTCGGGTATTAGATAACGATGAGCGGGTAGCATTATTGCAAATCAGCTATCGGGAAAGCCTGAAATACGTGGTGCAGGGGCTGGGGCTGGAAAAATATAGCGGTAACTCGAAGCAAGAGCGCGAGCAGCACCTGAAGCTGGAAGCCGAGCGGCAAAACTTTGTCGTCATGCTGCTAAAAAACGCCATTAAACCTGAGCACGGTATTGGCAACCTGTTAAAAATTCCGCAAATTTATACTTCAGTGGTGCTGTCGACTAAAAGTAGTTACGCCTACGACACCTTACCCAAAGTGGCGCTGGTGTTAGAGAAAGGCGTAGAGAAGGGCATTTACAGTAAAGTCGCGGTTGATGCACTGCTGGCCATTACCGGCGTGTTTCCGCAGGGCTTTGGCGTAACTTATATTCCGAAAGACTCAGACCGGCAGGATCTGGACCGTTACGAATATGCCATTGTTACCGGCCTGTATCCGGCTGATATTCGCCAGCCGATATGCCGTATGGTCACGCGCAACCTTACTTACAACGTGTCGGCCCAGGGCTGCATTATCAGTGTTGAGAACAACCTGTATTATCCGCCGGCGCGCAAAAAGCTGGAGAAAATCAGCGAAGAGCGTCTGTTAGAGATACTCAGTAAGCTGGTATCAAACTTTGAAGAGCGTAAAAATATGCCACTGTTGCCCAAATGCTGGCATCCGGATGAATATTTTTCTTACGTGAAAAACCAAAATCTGTGGAATAAAGTGGTTATGCACAACAACTAGCCGCTGCTGACAGCGGCCATCACCTTCAGGTTTGCTGCTTAGCCTGCGTATCGGCTGCCGGGCTGTCAGCGTCAGCTTGTTCAAAACTGTCATCATTTTTGTCAAACTCGACATCTTCATCATAGCCGGCTGGCACTTGCTGGCGGGCGGCCTGATATTCCTCATCATGCATCTGTGCCAGCACGACTTCTTCGTTCACCCGCGGGTCGAGTGCTGCAGCCAAGGGGGAGGAGACTAAGTCGCCTGAGCCCATTTTAAACTGGGCATTTTGCTGCTCATCCATCATACGTTTCACTTGTTTTTGCGTGTAATTTACCCGCAGCAAACGTAAGAACAGCGCAAAGGCACAGCAACTGATAAAAGCATACAGCATAGCCGGGCCAATCAATTGCATCAGGGCCGAGGCCAAAAGCGGGCCAAAACAGGCGCCCAAACCAAAGGTGAGTAATACCGTGGCAGATAGCGCTACCCGATCATTTTGCTCGACATTTTGGTTAGCAAAAGCCGAGGCAATCGGATACAGCGTAAAAGCCAGAATGCCATAGCAAAAGGTGGCGACCAACAGCAGTATGCCCGACAGCGGCAGCAGTGCAATTAACAACGTCAGTATGGTTAGTGCCGCGGCATTAAAGCGTAAAATGCGGCTACGTGGAATACGGTCAGAAATTTTGCCCATCGGCCACTGCGCCAGCAAACCGGCCAGTATCGTCACCGACATAAACAAGGTGACCTGCTCGGTACTCATGCCTTTGCTGGCGGCATAGGCCGGGGCCAGGCCGTAAAACGAGCCTGCCATCATGCCGGCCACGGTAATGGCGGTAAGGGACTGTGGTACTTTTTTCCAGAAAGTGAATATTTGCAGCGGTGCTGGTTGTAGCGGCGCCGGGTGAATGCGCCGGGTCAGCGCTATGGGTACTATACACAGCGAATAACACATACTGATGATCAGCAGCGGCGCTGTGCCAAGCTCAGGAAACTGGCTTAGCATAGCCTGACCGCCAATCATGCCAAGGTAAGAGGTAATCATATAAAAGGCGAACACGGTGCCGCGCTGCGAGCTTTCGGTTTGCTCATTGAGCCAGCTTTCCAGCACCATGTACTGACACATCATGCCCATGCCAACCACCACCCGCAGTACCAGCCAAATAGCCAGTTCGTCTATCAGCACGTGGCTCATAGCACAGGTGCTGACAATGGCCGCACTGGCGACAAAGGCGCGAATATGGCCGACCCGGGCTATCACTTTATGCCCCAGCTTAGAGCCCAGCACCAGCCCCAGGTAATAGCATGACATCAGCGCACCTATCCAGGTAGAGTCTACCTGTTGCTGCGCCAGCGATAGGCCGAGGTAAGTCGATAAACTTCCCTGGGCCACCAGCATTAACAGGGTGGTTAAAAATAATGCGCTAAAACTGCGATAGGGGCTTTTGTTCGACATCCTTTGCCTTTAAAAAAATACGGGCAGCGCTGCTGCCCATGACTTACTTCACCCGCATACCTGGTGTGGCACCTTCATCCGGTGAAAGGATAAAAATATCGCCGCCGCCAGGTCCAGCTGCCAGTACCATGCCCTCAGACAAGCCAAAGCGCATTTTACGGGGGGCTAAATTGGCTACCATTACGGTTAAACGACCTTCCAGCTGTTCAGGGGCATACGCCGCTTTAATGCCGGCAAATACCTGGCGTACTTCACCGCCGCCGATATCCAGCTGCAGCTGCACCAGTTTGTCAGCGCCTTCAACGGCGTCAGCTTTGATAATTTTGGCTACGCGCAGGTCAATTTTGACAAAATCATCAATGCTGATGGTGTCGCTAATCGGCTCACGGGCGCTACTATCAGCTTTGGTATCAGGTTTAGCGGTCTTTTCAGCTACCGGCTTAGTGCTGGTTTGCGGCTGCAGGTTATCTTTTGATGCCTCCAGCATGGCTTGCACTTTCAGCGGATCCACCCGCTGCATCAGCGCTTTAAATGGGTTCACCGCATGGTTTAGCAACGGCTGCTGGTATGTGTTCCAGCTAAGTTCACTATTTAAAAAGGCTTCTGTCTCCGCCGCCATCAGCGGCAATACCGGCTTTAAGTAGTGCATCAGGACGCGGAACAGGTTAATGCCCATCGAGCACACATCATGCGCTTCTTGCTGTTTGCTATCATCTTTTACCAGCACCCAGGGTGCTTTGGCATCAATATATTGGTTGGCCTTATCGGCAAGCGACATAATATCGCGGATCGCGCGGGCAAATTCACGCTTTTCAAAGCTCTCAGCAATGCTGTCGCCCATAGCGACAAATTCAGCCAGCAGTGCAGGCTCAGCCACTGAGGTTGACAGCTTGCCGTCAAAACGCTTGGTAATAAAACTGGCACAGCGGCTGGCAATATTAACCACTTTACCCACCAGATCGGCGTTTACCTTCTGGCTGAAGTCGTCCAGATTTAAATCCAGATCGGTTATGCCACTGGTCAGCTTAGACGCAAAGTAATAGCGCAGGTATTCCGGGTTTAAATGATCCAGGTAGGTGCGGGCTTTAATAAAGGTGCCGCGCGACTTAGACATCTTAGCGCCGTTAACCGTAACAAAACCATGCGCATAAATCGCATTCGGTTTTCTAAAGCCGGCGCCGTGTGGCATGGCTGGCCAGAACAGGCTGTGG
>JAANMY010001432.1_pt1 | contig 27143 bp, 21 predicted proteins | sample 7279691 | NCBI WGS metagenome assembly JAANMY01 (sample SAMN14094543, study PRJNA606508) | bioreactor metagenome | isolation source: A lab-scale SPAN reactor treating ammonium-rich wastewater day 388 | place: Ireland: Galway | collected 2018-02-07
GCGAGCAGGGCGCGCACCTGCTTCGGCGAGAGGACGTTGGGCAGGCGCTTCCAGCGCGTCGGCTGGTCGAGGTAGTCGGCGGGGTTCTCAGGGATGCGGCCCTGGGCGTGCAGCCAGCGGAAAAGCACCTTGATGGTCGCCAGGTGGCGGGCGACGGAAGAGGCCGCGAGGCTGCGGTCGCTGCTGAGCGAGGCGACGTGGGCGACGAGGGCACGGGGCGTGACGTCGTCGGGCTTCTGGACGCCGGCGCGGCGGAGGTCGTCGAGCAGGTCGCGCAGATCGCGGCCGTAGGCCTCGAGGGTGTTCGCGCTCAGGCCGCACTCGACGCGGAGATAGGTCAGGAAGGCGTCACGCGTGCGCCGGAGAGCCGGGGGGAGGGTGTCGGTGGCTGGCTTGGTGCGCACGGGCATCGGTGCTGAAGGATCGGCGCGCCAAGGCGTGCGGGGCGAGAGGTTGGACGGAGCGAGAGGGGGAGTGGCCCAGGCGGGACGCCTGGGCCTTGAGCGTCATTCACCAAGGAATGCGGTAATCCGTCGAAGGCATGCGACCGAGTCATGCATCCCCCGACCAACCGTCTACCAAGAGCACCCGGCCTCGATGCGTCTCCAGTGGCACAACTGCGCTTCGGTGGTACCAATTGGTTCGGCCGATCCACCCAAACATGCTCCTACCGATGATCGGGGATGAGGCGCGTTGCCTGCTTGACCCCCCATTGGTACTCTGGGGTCATGATCGCGGATCGAGTCCGAGCCTTGCAGCGGGAACGTACTGGCCCTTCCCGTTTGGTTGGGGGGGGGGGGCGCTCTGTTGCGACCTGCTTGTCGGCGCGGTCTTCGTGCTTGCCGGAGTGCTGAAGTGGCTGCATCCTGCGCCTGCGAAGCACTTTGTTGAGCAGTTGACTTCGATGCAGCTGCCAACTGTGGGCGTGATCACTGTCGGCCTCTTCGAGTGGGTATTGGGGTTGCTGCTTCTTGCCGGCCGCTGGCCGGTCTTTGCAAGCAGCATGGCCGGGCTGATACTCGCGCTCTTCAGCGGCATTCTGGGCGTCGCATACTTCCGCGGCATTCACGATTCCTGCCCTTGCCTTGGTGCTTCCACCTCGATCCCAACGGCGCTCGCTCGGAACGGCGTGCTGCTTTGCCTGATCGTTGTCGCGCTCTTGTCCCACCACACCACGCTCATGCAGAAAGGAACTCCACGATGACGTACCGTGCTCGATTCTTGGTCGGCGCCTTGGCCGCCTGCGCCGTCTGCTCCCTCGCTCTCGCGTGCTATTCATCCATCGAGGATGAAGTGTTCGCCATCGAGGACAACGGCCTCGATTCGGCGGGGTTTGGCCGCCAATCATGCGGCGGGTGGTGCGGGACCACATGGTTCGAGATCTCGACCTGCCTGAACAGCCAGAAATGCTGCGGGTGGTACACCTGCGGGGCGTCCGGTGCGACCGGACAGAACACCTGCTGCAACTCGGGCATGATCCGCAGCGATGGACGCCAGACGACACCTCCTTCGGCACCGCGTTGCCTCACCTCCGGTTCGTGATGGCGGCGTCTGACGCTGCCACAGTTGTACGACGCATTGCGGTGGCGGCGGCGGTTGTGCTTACCGCCGCTGCCCTGCTTGTCAGCGCGTGTCGCACGCCTGAAGCACCGGCTGGACGCGCGCGGCCGGAGCACGAGTCGCGTCAAGCCTGGCTCGATCCTCGGACCACAAACCGCGATGCTCTGCAGGCCGTTCTGGATGCCCTGTGCGCGCCGATGCTCAACCAAGGCGGAACCAATCACGAAGCCGCCTTGGACTTCAACGCTCCTCGGGATCTGTACGAGTGTGCGCGAGCGGTTCTCCTGTCCTTGCTTTCCGGCGACTCGACCCCGTACCTCGTTACGATGTCGGCGCGCGCCGCCACGATCGACCACGCGATGTGCCTGGCGATCGCTGAGGACTGGTCCGAGTGGCGGCTGATCCACCCGCTCGACACGTCGCACATGGACGACGCACACCTGTTTCAGACGCTGTGGTCGGAACGTTCCACACGGAGGATGGACATCCACGCTCTGGACCAGCAGTGGGCGGAGATCGGCGTAGGCATGTCCGTCGATTACGCACGAGACAGATGGCCATACGAAGGGGTGCGCGCGTCGATGAGCGTGTTTATCCCCCCTACCGGCCGTCTCTCAGCGTCCGAAGGCCAGAGGATCGACGGTACGCCATCCTCCGCCCACGTTACTGTGCGCGTGGTCTATGGCGATGGACAAGCGGGAATGCTTCGTGTTAACTTCTTCTACGATACGACTGCGGGGCGGTGGTACCCAATCACCCTAAGCGTCGCGTCTGACTCGCTTGAGCAGTGGCCGTTCCCGTTCTTTTAGGTCTCGATATGAGGCCACGGGGTCGTGACGGCGTTCTGTGCGCCCCATGTCCACGCACCGTCGGTACCTGCTCGTGCGAATCGGCAGGGTGGAGCGCGTTGAGGGAGATCATCGCGCCGGGGCGGGCGGAGCGAGAGGTCGGACGGAGCGAGATGAAGAACGGGCACAGGCGGGACGCCTGTGCCACCGGGAGGGGGGTGGAAAGAAAAACGCCCCGGCGCGGGCCGGGGCGAGTGGGGTTGGAGGAGAGGAGGCGGGCAGGACGCCCGCTCCGTATATGGGTTCAGAAGGATCAGCCAAGGAGGGCCAGGGCGGCCTGCGGCTGCGAGTTGGCGAGCGCCAGAACCTGGGTCGAGGCCTGGGCGAGGATCTGCGAGCGGGTCAGCTCGGCGGTCTCGGAGGCGAAATCGGCGTCGCGGATCGAGCTCTCGGCGGCGGCGGTGTTCTCGACCGCGATGCCGAGGGAGCGGATGGTGGCGCCGACGGTGTTCTTCTGGAAGGCGCCGAGGCGTCCGCGGGCTGCGGAGATCTGGGCGATGGCCTCGCCGACGATCTTCTGGGCGGACGTGCCGTCGCTATCGACGATGTTGTAGGCGCGGCCGGCGGCGAGGTCGTTGAGGAAGCCGATACTGCTGTTGCCGAGCTTGCGGACCGCGAAGTCCGCGATGCCGAGGGAGACCTTGCCGGCGATGTCGACGGAGCCGGCGAGCTGGAAGGACGCGCCGCCGCCGGTGATGGTGAAGGCGGAGAGGGTCTGGAGCGACTGGGCGTCGGCGGTGGCGAGAGTGACCTCGAGGTCGAGGGTGTCGGTGTTGATGCGTGCGGTCTTGCCGCGCGAGGTGGCCGCGATGCCGTTGATGTTGATGCCGACGTCCTGACCGGAGTCGCGGAGACCGTTGGCGGCGGTGTTGGAGTCGAACTTGGCGGCGATCGTGGTGTTGACGGTGGAGGCGTCGTCGGACTCGAAGTGATAGATGCCGAGGTTGTCGTCGCCGTTCTGGATGCCGGCGTCATTGACGACCTTGACGGAGACGAACTCGTTGGAGCCGAAGCCGTCGCTCTTGATGGTGAAGCCGCCGGTGAAGGCGCCCTCGGCGGCGACCGAGGCGACGAGGCCGGTCACGTCGGTGAAGCTGTTGATGTTGGCGACGATGGTGGCGAGCGAGGTGTTGGAGGCGAAGGAAAGCTCGCGGCTTCCCTTGCTGCCGGTGATCTCGATGGTGAAGTTGCCGGCGTTCGCGCCTCCGAAGTTCAGCGCGGTGCCGCCCATGGAGAGGAACATGATGCCCTGCTGGGCGGACTGGGTCACGACGAGGTCGACGCCGAGGCTGGAGCCGGTGAACTTGGCGGCGTTGATGCGGTAGTCGGTGATGGCCGACGAGACGCTCTCGACCGTGAAGTCCATGTTGCCGTTCAGGAGCTTCATGCCCTGGAAGGCGGTGCTGCTGGAGATGCGGTCGATGGTCTGGAGGATGGAGTCGATCTGGAGCTGGTTCGCCTGACGCTCGTCCTGAGAGAGGCCGGCGGAGTTCGAGCTGGCGGTGAGGAGGCCCTGGAGCTCGGTGAGCAGACCGGAGATCTCCTGCAGACCGCCCTCGGCGATGTTCACGACCTGATCGGCACGCTGGGCGTTGGCGATCGCGGCGTTCGTCGCCTTGAGTTCGGCGCGGAGGGCCTCGGAGGCGATCAGCCCCGCGGGGTCGTCCTTCCCGCGGTTGATCCGCAGGCCGGTGCTCAGCCGCTCGAGCGACTTGCTGAGGTTCGAGTTGTTCAGGCCGAGCACGCGCTGGGCCACCAGGGACTGAACGTTCGTGTTGATCCGACTCATGGGGTCCTCCGTGCGCTGATCTGGGACGGGGCTGTCCGTTCCAACCGTCCGTTTGTCGTGGTCGCCGCAACGAGCAGCCGACCCACGGCCCCCGACGGAAACGCACCGTCGCGGAACCGACCCGGAACGCCCGGGCGATCACGCTCGGCTCCACCTGCCGGGGGAAACCGAGGTTCAGGTGGGATCGGATGCGGCGGGAGGTCGGTTGAGTCCGCCTTGAGACTTCGTGACGCCTTTTCTTGCGTTCACCCGGAAGCCGGGGCGTCTGGAGCGCGCAAAGACGCCCCGCCCTGGGGGGCGGGACGTGTGTCGGATCGGCGGATGGTCCGATAAGAATCAGCCGAGCAACTGGAGAACCTGCTGCGCCTGCTGGTTGGCGATCGTGAGCACGGTCGCGCCGGCCGAGGCGAGGATCTGGGCACGGTTCAGTTGCGAAGTCTCGAGGGCGAAGTCCGCGTCGCGGATGGCAGAACTGCTTGCGCTCAGGTTCTCGAACGCGGCCTGCATCGAGCGGACGTTGGTCTGCACCACGTTGCGCTCGAAGGCGCCGAGTCGGCCTCGGAGGACCGATGTCTCGTCGATTGCGGCGGCGATGACCTGGTTCGCCCCCGTGAAGTCGTTGCGTGCCATCGAAGCGGTGATGGAGTTCTCACCACCTGACTTGAGCGAGGAGAGGAACGCGAGGGTGCCGTTGATGAGCGTCGCGCCGAGGTTCGAGGCGGCGACGGAGGGAATGCCGACGTTGATCTGCTGCTGGATGGAGACCTCGGGACCGACCTGGAACATCGCCCCGCCGCCGGTGACGTAGAAGGTGCTGCTGGAGGAGGTCGGGTCGGTGGCGAAGTCGGCGTCGAGGAGGAGGTCCACGCCGAGGGTCTGGGTGCTGAGTTTGACGCGGAGTCCGTTGCCGCTGCCGACGATGCCGTTGACGAGCGCAGAGACGTCCTGTCCCTTGTCGCGTGTGGCGGTGATGACGTCGGTCCAGGGGAACCCGCCGGTGTAGTCGGGCATGGGGACGCCATCGTTGAACTTGTGCAGGATCCAAGCGTCGTCGCTGGGGTTGTTGGGCGGGTTGAGGCGCTTGACGGAGACGAAGGCGGCAGAGCCGTAGTCCACGCTGCTGAAGACGACGCCGGAGTTGACGTCGCCGTTGATGAGTTGTGCCTTGACGCCCGTGGCGGAGGAAAGCTTGTTGATGGCGTTGGCGACGTCGGAGAGCGGGATGCCGGAGGCGAAGGTGAGCACCTGGACGCCCTTGGGTCCGGCGATCTCGAGTGTGACGGTGGAGAGCACCTCGCCCGGGGGCGTGGTGCCGCCGTTGTAGAAGAGGTTGCCGGTCTGGGCGGAGGCGATGACGTCCACGTCGACCTGGATGGCGGCGTTGCCGACGAAGCTGGCGTGGGTGATGCGGGCGTGGTCGATGGCGCTGGGAGCGAGTCCCGAGAGCGTGTAGTCGAGGGAGCCGTTGAGGAGCTTGAGACCGCCGAAGGTGGCGGTATTGCTGATGCGGGTGATGGAGTCGATGGCCGAGTCGATCTGGAGCTGGTTGGCGTTGCGCTCGTCCTCGGAGTTTGCGCCGGTGTTGGCGGCCTCGACGATGAGGGCACGGATGGAGTTCAGCAGGTCGTTCACCTCGGCGAGGGAGGCCTCGGTCGTGGCGATGACGTTGCTGGAGCGCTCCGCGTTGCGCAAGGCCTGGCGCACGCCCTCGAGGTCCGATCGGATGCGCTCGGACGTGATGAGGCCCGCCGGGTCGTCGCTGCCGCGGTTGATCCGCAGCCCGGTGGACAGGCGTTCGAGCCTCAACCCCAGTTCCGCGTTGGTGGAGCGCAGGTGCGCCTGCGCGATCATGCTGGGGATGTTCGTGTTGATCCTAGCCATGACAATCCTCCGTGATTGAGGCTAAGTGCGTGCTGCGCGCGGTCATCGAGCGCGTGGCGCGGCCGGCGTCGGCGCGGTCGCGGCGGTCTGGGGACGGACGGGACGTGCGAGTTCCGCGGCGCGCGAGCGAACGCCCGCCCGCGCCGGCCCGGGTTGGATGGTCTGGCTGAGCAGTTGGGCGTCCCCGCCGTCGAGGCGAGACGCCTGCTCGTTCTCGCGTCGGATGGCCTCGTAGACCTCCTTGCGATGAACGGCGATGGTCGTCGGCGCGGTGATGCCGAGGCGGACCTTGTCGCCCCGGATGTCGACGACCGTGATCTCGATCACGTCTCCGATCATGATCGTCTCGTCGCGCTGACGGGAAAGAACGAGCATGGGTCGGCTCCTTCGGCCTCCGTGCCGGCGGGTCGCCGCGGCACGCGGGAAAGTGCGTCGTGCGGGGGCGTCCTTCGCCCCCCGAGCCGGAAGAACACAATCGACTCACGCGGAGGCGGCTCGCGGCGCGGGCGCGACCTTCATCAGGGCGTGCCGCGTCGTCCACCGCTTCTCCGCGAGCACGAGCTGCTCGCCCGCGCGGGTCAGCGTGTTGATGACCAGGGGGCCTTGCAGATTGCCCGTCAGGGTCTGGTCCACTTTGTTCACGATCACGAACACCTGCGAGTCCTCGAGGCGGGACAGCCCGAGTTCGGCCATCTGCTCGGGACGGATGGGCACGGAGTAGTCGGGCACGAACAGGCTCGGATCGGTGACGACGAACGCCAGTTCCGGGTCGTCGAGCGACTGGAGCCAGAAGAAGCAGGCGTCTTCTCCGGGTTCGAGGAGGCAGTAGCGCGTGTGCTCGGGGAACCCGAGCAGCCCGCGCGGGAAGGTGATCACGCGGTCCTCCGCGATCTCGATCACCCCGAAGCGAGTGGTACGCACTTCCATGGGCGCGCTCCGTCGTTCGGCCTGTCGTCAACGTTCGAGCCCCGGTCGTCCTTCGACCGGGCGACGTCCTGTCGTGCTCGGCCCGCGGCCGCGGCGGGCCATCCGATCCGGTTCCAATCGACTCGACCCGCTCACGCGGGCCGGGCCGGCATCCAACCCCTACCGAAGAAAGTCCAGGAGCGAGAGCGAGTTGGCCGCCGCGGCGACCTGAAGCCCAGCGCTCAGTTGCGTCTGGAGCAGCGCGAAACGTGAGGCGACCTCGGCGTAGTCGGCGTCGCGGAGCCGGCTGCGGAAGGTCTCGTCGAGCACGCGCCGCTGTTCCACCGTGTCCGCCTCCCGGTCCACCCGGGTCGAGTAGCCGCCCACGAGCGCCCGCGACTGCGCCAGCCGTTCGAGCGCACGCTCGATCCCCTCGGCAGCAACCGCTATGCCAGGCGTGTCGTCCTTCAACAGAGCCTCGCGCAGGTCCGCGAGGTGCGTGAAGATGCCGTCCACGCGCACCTTTGCGCGGTCCGATCCGATCAGACTTGCGCTGCCCGCGTCCCACCGCCCGTCCATCAGACCGAGCTGGAAGGCGGCAGGGTTGTTGTTGCGTGGCTCGACGGAGATGCGGTCGGTCATGCCGGGGTACGAGTCGTCCTGCGTGAGGACGATGCCGCCGGAGCCGTGGTCGGGGATCGAGGCTCGGAAGAGCGTCGTCGGGAAGCCTTGGGCGGCGAGCTGTGCCGCCGCCTGGGAGTTGATCGCGTTGAGGAGCGTGCCGACGGAGACTACGTCGGCGGGCCTGAGGTCGATCTCGATGGTGGTGCCGTTGCCGAGCCGGATGATGAACTCGACGTCGAGGGCGGGGTCGGGGTCGCCGGTGTCGGGGTTGACGCCGCCGTCGGCGATGGAGACGCCTCGACCGTCGTTGAAGGCTTCGAGGCGGGTGCCGAGGTCGAGTGTGCGGATGCCGAGCCGGCTGGCAGTGGAACCGCCGCCGTCGGTGTCCTCGATGGCAAGGCCGGAGACCGCCCCCCCCGCGACGGTGTTCAGAACGCTGAGCGTGCCGTCGGGGGCGATCTCGACGCGGAGACCGAGGCCCGCGCCTTCGATGAGATTCCGCATATCCTGCATCGAGGAGGCCGCGCTCAGGTCCACGGTGCGGGTGTGGCCGTGGGCGGAGAGGCGGATGGCGCCGAGAGGCGAGCCGCCGAGGCCGCGCAGAGCGTCGATGGGTGTGAGCCAGGTCAGTCGCGGGTTGGTCTCGAGGCCTTGGCCGGCGGTGGGCGTGAAGACGAACGAGGCATCGTCGGCCAGGCCGAGGTCGCGGGCGGTCGAGCCTGCGCCGGTGTCGAAGAAGCGGAGTTGTGGTCCTGAGCCGCCCGGATCGACGAGGTCGATCGTGATCGCACCGTCGGCGACGCCGACGCCCGCTGGGCCGAGGATGGTTCTGCCGGTCTGGGTCTCATGCTGTCGGAGAGCGGCGGTGAGGCGCGCGGCGACGTGGCCGACGGTATCAGCTGAGGCAAGATCGACACTGACGCGCGGGCCATCGTCGTAGGAGAACTCGACGATGCCGCGGTCGATGCCGAGGCCGCGCGCGCCGTCGAGGTCGGCGAGGCGTGTGTCGAGCGTGAGTCCCGGGTTGAGGTCGGCCGTCCCCCGGACGCGGGCGGAGGCGGAGCCGAGCGGCCCGTTGTCACCGAGGGTGAGCCGGACGGAGTCGCCCAGGCCGAGGTCGGCGAGCATCCCCCCCCCGGAGGCACGGAAGCGGAAGCCGCCGAGGAAGGACTCGACGGGCGCGCTGCCGGGCGTGTCGCCCGCGAAGACGTGCCCCAGGATGGTGGAGGTGTTGGCGAGACGGAGCAAGCCCGAGGTGAGCGACTCGATGATCGTCGCCTGCGTGGCGCGCTCTTCGGGGTTCGAGCCGATGCCGATCTGGGCCTGCGCGGTGGACTTGGCTTCGAGCAGCAGGTCCTGAGCCTGCGAGAGCGCGTCGTCGAGCGTGGCGAGCGTGCTCCGGGCGGCGTCGAGGTTGCGGGATCGCTGCTCGGTCCGCGCCAGCCGGCTCTCGAGTTCGAGGAGCGCGGCGGCCTTCACGGCGTCGTCGCTGGGACGGATGACGGCCAGGCCCGTGCTGAGCTGCTCGGTGACGCGGAAGAGAGCGAGATTCGTGCGGTTGATCTGCGCGACGCCCACGCGGGCCGCGAGCATGTTCGGCACACGGGTCAGGCTCGACGGGATCATGCTCATGGTGGTCGCTCGGTCAGAGGATGGACATGAGGGAATCGAGGAGCTGGTCGGCAAGGGCGATGACGCGGGCCGCGCCCTGGTACTGCTTCTGGAAGTTGAGGAGGTTCATGGACTCTTCGTCGAGGCTGACGCCGCTGACGGAAGCGCGCTGGGCATCGAGGCTGTCGCGGACGACGCGGGCCGCCTCGGCGCGGAGCTGAGCGGCCTGCGTCGAGACCGCGACGGTCTGCACGGCGTCGGACCATGCGGCGCGGAGCGTGCGCCCGCCCAAGCCTTCGATCGCCGTGTCCTGAAGGCCTGCGATGCGGAGCGCGGTGGCGTTCTCGACGAACCGCCCGTCAACCATCGCGCCCGTCATCAGACGCGAGGGATTGGCGGCAAGGTCGGATCGAACACCGACGTCCGAAGCGTCTCGCCCGGTGAAGAAGGCGTTCACACCGAGCGTGGCAAGCACGCCCGAGGTGTCGTCGGAGAACGAGAAGTCGTAGCCTGTGCCGGCGGCGACACGGAGCCGGCCGTCCGGCGTGAAGCCCGCGGAGAGATTGCCGACCGCGTTCAGCGCGGCAGCGATGGATTCGGCGGACGTGTCGTCGGCGAACCCGCTTGTGCCGGACGCCGTGATGCCGTCGAGATCGACGCCGATGCGAACGGATTGGACGAGACCGGTGGCGACGTGGCGGACGTTGACGAGGAAGCCGCCGGTGCGCGGGGCGAAGGGGAGCGAGGCGAGAGCGGAGTTCGCGGGATCGTTGAGCGCGAGCGAGCGATCGGCGGGCGAGAGTCGGAGTTCGGAGGACGTATCGGGAAGTCCCGAGGCGTTCGTGCCGGTCGCGTGCGCGCCATTGACGGCGAAAATGAGTTGGGTGGCGACGGTGTCGAGGGCGTCGATCGTGCGGGTGATGCCGTCACCGCGCGCCGTGAGGAGGCCCCCGATGCGTCCACCGCTCGGCCTGACCTCCTGGCCGCTGCTGCGGATGGTGACCCGGACCTGCGTGACGCCGTCGATGGTGACCTGGCGCATCTCCAGCCCGCGCGCCGTGCCGCCGAGCACGACGGGGGAGGAGCCGATGAGGACGTCGTATCGGCCATCGGGCTGCTCGACGACGTTCACGTCGATCATCTCGGCGAGCTGGCCGACGAGCAGGTCTCGCTGGTCGCGCAGGTCGTTGGCGGTGCGAACCCCCTGTTCGGCATCGGCGATCGTGCGGTTGATCTCGGCGATGCGGTCCAGCAGGCTTGACGCCTGGGCGACCTCTCCGGCGAGTTGGCCGTCGATCTGCGCGCGGGTCGCGCCGAGGTCGGAGCGCAGGCGGCGGACGGAGTCCGCCAGTTGCAGGCCGCGCTGCACCACGACCGCGCTGGACTCGGTGAGGTTCGCCCGCTCGGACCATGCGTTGAAAAAGGCGGCGAGCTCGGAGGACAGGTCGAAGCCGCTGAGTTCGTTGAGCGCGCTCTCGACGGCGGACATGGACTGGAAGCGCTGCTCGGCGGCGGCGTGCTCGGACATGCTCCCCCACGAGCGGGCGAGGAGAGCCTCGTTGACCTGGCGGCGGACGTCCTGCACGATGACGCCGCGCCCGATGGTGCCCCCGTTGCCGATGGCGACGCCCCGGATGGGCGAAAGGTGCGCGACCTGCCGCGAGTAGCCCGGAGTCGCGGCGTTGGCGATGTTGTTCGCGGCGACCTGGATGCCGGCCTGCGCCGCGTGCAGGGCGGACTGAGAAGCGAGCATGGCAGCGGTCAGGCTCACACGATCCTCCTCACGACACCACGTCCACACCGCTCACGACGACTCGCCCGGTCTCGACCCGGCCTGCGCGGCCGTAGGTGCCCGCGTGGCTCAGTCGGCGGTGGACCTGCTGGATCAGCCCGTCCATGTGCGAGACGAGCGCGGTAAACGTCTCTCTCAGTTGGGCACGCTCGCGGCCGGCACGCTCGACCAGCGGCCGCAGTGCGGCGGCGGCGCGTTCGAGCACGTCGCGCGCGGGCGCGGGAAGCCCCGCGGCGAGCGTGGCGATCGGGATCGATGCCGCGTCCGGACCCGCGAGCCGTTCGACCGCGGCGCGGCGCGCGGCGTCGGCTTCTTCAATCCTGGCGAGGGCGGCCAGGTGAGCGCGAGTGGCGGATTCGACACCCCTCGGGTCGGCGCGCCGCGCCGCCTCTCGCTGGGACTCGATCGCTTCCAGCAGCGCGCCGTGGGCGTCGGCGAGGGCACGCAGCGCCGCCTCCAGGTCCGCGGCCGCGTTCATGCGGGCGTCATGCATGGCCGTCCACTCCTCTCCGTGCCGGACCGCCACCCGCGCCGACCGAACGCCGGAGCAGATCGTGTGCCAGGCGGTCCACGATGGGCAGGCGTGCTGCACGCACGATGTCGTGCGCGACTCTCGAGTCCAGAAGCGCACGGAACTGCTTCTCGCCGGGGCCGGGCGCGAACGGCGGGGCCGCACCGTCGGACTCGCGCTGTCGCTTGAGCACCGGCTCGACGAAGGTGATGGCGACGAGCTTCTCGGCGGTCTCACGGGCGGACGCTCGCGTTCCATCCGGCCTGCGCTCGGCGATCGAGAGCGACTCGGCGAACGTGCGCTGGGCGTCGGCCAGCAACGGGTCCGTGAACGACGGCAGCCGGACCGCTCCCTGACGGTCGCGGCTCGTTGGCGCGCCCACGATGCGGGTCGGCATCGTACCGGCGGCGATCGGGTTGAGCGGGAGCGTCGGCACGGCGTCAGTCCACGATGAGTTCAGCGTGCAGGTTGCCGCTCTTGGCGAGCTGCTGGATGATGGTGATCTGGTCGGCGGGCGGGATGTCGAGCTGCTTGAAGGCCGTGAGGAGATCCTGGAGCCGGGCCGCGTCGGCGGGCCGCGCGCCGGTGGACAACCCTGCCCAGCGCGTGCGGTCGATCAGCGGGTCGATCTCGGTGGGCACAGGGGGGGGTATCGTCGTCGTGATGGTCAGGCCGTTGTGCGTGATGGCGACGGGGCTGATGCGCACGTCCGCGGTCATCACGATCGAGCCGGTCGCGCTGTTGACGATCACGCGGGCCGGCAGGCGCAGGAGCGCGACGTCGATCGGCGTCGCCAGGATCTCGGCGATGAACGGGGCGGGGTCGGCCCGTTCGACCTCGGGAATCTCGACGCGGATCGTGCGGTCGTCCATCGCCCGGGCGATGCGCCGCTCGCCCGCGACGGGCGCATTGAAGTACGTGTCGTTGATCGTGCCCGCGATCTGGCTCACCGAGGCGTAGCCGCGGAAGGGCGGGTCGAGCACGAGGTCGAGGCGCCCGGTCGGCGCGTCGGCCTTCACGTCGCGGGTGAGCTTCGCTCCCATTCGCACGCGGGCGCGGGTGGGCACGGACGAGTCCTCGAGCGTCACCGGCCCGTACGCTATGGCGTAGAGCGGCGAGCCGGGCGTCGGGCCTTGGAGCGGGGTGATGAAGAGTTCGCCGCCGCGCAGCGAGGATGCGCTGCCGACGACGGAGACGGTGGCGTCGAGCGCGTCGTTGACGCGTGCGCCTCCGGGTGGGATGGAGCAGGTGACCATGACAAGGGCGACGCTCTTGGTGCGTTCGAGGGTCTTGTAGTCGGGGATGGGGTTGCCGCTGTTGCGGAAGACCTCGGCGAGTTGCTGGGCGAGTGCGAGGTCCTTGCCCGAGTCGCCCGTGCCGCTGAGGCCGATGACGAGGCCCAGGCCGCGCAGCACGAACTCGCTCTCGTCGGCGAAGCGAGTGAGTTCGCGGACGGTGGTCTTGCCGGTCTGCGCCGCGGCCGCGCCGGCAAGGCAGGCGAGAGCAGCGAGGATGGTGAACAGTCGTGGCACGATGCGGCTCCGTGCGGCGGGTCAGAAGTTGAAGATGGACTCGAAGACGCGGGGGATCAGCCCCTTCTTCGTGGCGCGGCTGAGGTCGCCGTCCGTGGACTGGACGACGGTCAGCCCGGCGAGTTGCGAGGAGGTGATGGTGTTGTTCGTCGTGACGTCCTCGCGTCGGCACGAGCCGGAGAGGACGATCGTCTGCACCTCGCGGTCCTTGACGATCTGCTTGCGGGCCTCGAGGACGAGCGTGCCGTTGGGCTTGACGTCGATGACCTCGGCGGTGATGCGGGCGATGAAGCGGTCGCTGCGCCGGGCGTTGCCCTCGCTGTTGAACTCGTGCCCGCCGCTGAGGTCGAGACGCATGGTGCGCTGAGAGTCGCCGTTCTCGAACTGTCCCTGGATGAGGTGACGCAGGCTCGGGAACTGCCTGAGCGCGGCCTGGATGTCGTACTCCTTCTCGGTCTCCAGCTTCTGCTGCGACTCGCTCCGGCTCGTCTCGTCGATGATGATCGTGACGAGATCATGGACGGCGAACTCGCGCGGCATGGGCGGCTGCACGAACGAGAGGCTCACCGCGCGCAGCGCCGCGTGCGGGTCGATCTTGCCGGGCGTGTCACGCTGCACATCGCTCTCGCGGGTGAAGAAGCTCTGCGCGAGCGCAGGGGCCGCGAGACCCGCCAAGACAACGGCGGCGGCGAGCGTGCGTGCGGGTTTCATCGTGCGTCCTCCCTTGCGGCGGCGACGGTCGCCGAGCCGGCCCAAGCAACCGCGCGCCCGCGCGCGCTCATCCGCGCGGCGAAGGTCCGCCGCTTGCCGTCAACCGATTCGAACCGGACCACGTCACCGACGCGCCCGGCCTCGACCGCACGGGCGATCTCGGTGACGACGACGCTGGGGGAGACCGCGGAGATCGTCACGAGGTCGCCCTTGTTCACGACGACGGGCGCGTCGAGGGCGTCCACGGTCAGCAGCTCGCCCGGCTCGATCCGGCCTCGCACGGCCGCGCCGATCGCGTCGCCGGGCGACGCGACGCGCACGCCCGGCGCGAGCCACTGCTCGTCGCCGGTCACGTCGGCCGCGGTCACGATCTCGCCTCGGCGGAGCGAGCGTGAGGCGACGAGCGCGTGGCGTCGCACCAGCACGCCGACGCGGACGGTCCCCGTGGCGACGATGCCGTCCGCGTCGTAGACGCGGACGGCGAGGGGCAGCCGGTCGGAGCGGCCGGTGGGCTGGACTTCAACAACGCGGTCGGCGGTAGGCGTGGCGAGCAGGTCGGCGTCGCTGCCCTCGAAGGAGAGGCGCAGGTCGGCGGGATCGACGCCGAGAATCCAGGCGATGCGCGCGGCGACGTGCCCGCGCACGGTCGGCTCGCCGACGTAGCGGCGCGCGTCGGGCGCGGGGTCCTCGGCGGGTCTCACGGGCCGGTCGGCGGCGGCGGGCGGCGCGTGCGCCCGCACGTGGCACGCCGCCCCGCGGATGGTGGCGAGTTCGGCCAGCGTCTCGTCGTTGGCGGCGATGGCGGCGCGAACAGCGTCCGCGTCGATCCGCACCCAGCCGGACGCGAGCGCCATCGTGTCCGGCGCGACGACGACGCGGGCGAGCGCGTCCGCGCCGGCACCGGCAAGCTCGGCGACGTCGCCGAGCAGCGCGGGCCGGCCAGGCTCGATGCGCACCGAGCCGCGCAGCGCGATCTCCTGCGCCGGCGCGATGGCGGCGGCGAGGGCGAGCATCAGGATGGCGAACGTTCGGTTCATGCGGCGTAGTGGTCGAGCGTCAGCGGCGGAGTTGCGCGACGGAGCGGAGCGTCTCGTCGGCGGTGCGGATGGTCTGGCTGTTCATCTCGAAGGCGCGCTGCGTGCGGATGAGTTCGATCAGTTCTCGCGTGGGATCGACGTTGGAGGCTTCGATCATGCCCTGGATGAGCCGGCCCCGGTTCTCGAGGCCCGGCTCGCCGAGGATGGGCGGCCCGCTGGCGGCGGACTCGACGTAGAGGTTCTCGCCGATCTGCTTGAGGCCGGCGGGGTTGACGAAGGTGGCGATCTCGATCTGGCCGACTTCCTGCGGCTCGGCCTCGCCGGGGATGGCGACAAAGACGCGGCCGGTCGAGTCGATGTCGATGGAGAGGGCGTCGGCCGGGATCTGGATCGACGGATCGACACGCCTGCCCTGGTCGTTGGCGAGGACGAGTTCGCCGTCGGCGTTCACGTCGAAGTTGCCGGCGCGGGTGTAGGCGACGCCGCCGGAGCCGAGGTCGTCCTGGACGCGGACCTGGAAGAACCCGATGCCGTCGATCATGACGTCGAGGGTGCGGTTGGTCGTGAGTGGCGCGCCCTGGGAGAAGTCGAGTTGCGTGCCGCTGACCTTGACGCCCAGGCCGACGTAGAGGCCGGTCGGCCTCTGGTCGCCGTTGGCGTTCTCGACGCCGGGCTGGGCGCGCTCGACGTAGATGAGGTCCTGGAAGTTGGCGCGGCTGGACTTGTAGCCCGCGGTGTTGACGTTCGCGAGGTTGTTGGCGATGACGTCGAGTTGGGTGTTGAGCGCGCTCAACCCCGAGGCGGCGGACTGGAGTGCGATGCTCGCCATGGCCCGTTGTTCCCCTTGCCGCGTTCAGGCCACGCGGCCCAGCCGGTTGATCGCCTGGTCCATGATGCGGTCGTGGTACGTCATCAGGCCGATGTTGGCCTGGGCCGCTTGGGCGGCGTCCTGGATCTGCATGAGCACGCGGATCTCGTCCACCGAGGACTCCTCGACGGAACCCTGGACGATGCGACCGGACGCTCGCGTGCGCGATGCGGCCGCGGTTGCGTCCTGCACAAAGAGGCCGGGGCCGTCCTTGCGCAGGGAGCGCAGGTCCGACACGCGCGCGAGCGCCAACTGCGCAACGGCGGTGTCGCCCTGCTTCACCGTGCCGTCGGGTGCGATGGAGATGCTGCCGGACTCGGTCAGGCGGATCTCGCGGTTGCCTGTGTCGAGGACGGGCATGCCGCCGGCGGCGGTCACGAGCCTGCCGCGAGAGTCGAGGGCGAGGCGGCCGTCGCGCGTCAGGCGGACGCGGTCGGTCGTGCCGCTGCCCGCGACGCGCACGGCGAGGAACCCGTCGCCCTCAACGGCAACGTCGAGCGGGTTGCCGGTCGCGCGGAGCACGCCCTGCCGGAACGCGACGCGGTTCGGCGCGAGTTGCACACCGCCGCCGAGACGTTCGAGCAGGTCGTTCGATGGCCACGCGGGCAGGTTGTCTTCGACGCGGACGGGGTCGCGCTGGCGAGTGATCGCGATGTCGGGCTTGAAGCCGACGGTATCCAGATTGGCGAGGTTGCCGGCGAGGAGGTCCTGCCGGTAGAGGGCGGTGAGCGCGCCCGAAGCCGAGATGGAGAGGCCGTGGTTCACGCCGCGCTTCCGTGACGACGCCGGGGCGCGTGGCGTGCGCTCCCGAACGGGTCCGGCGAGCGACACTCAATCGGCGTGCCAGAGTGGAAGGGCGGGCCGGACGCGCACGTTGTGCGCCCTCGCCTGCATCTACATCATCTTGTAAGGCGTCTCGACGAGTACGGCCTCGACACGGCGCAGGTGCTTCTCGAATCCCGCGCGGCCCATCAGCCCGAAGGTCGCCTGCTTGCCGGTCTCGACGGCGGGCTGGTCGTAGGCGTCCACGTTCAGCATCAGGCCCGCGTACGCGGTCGCCACCTCCCAGAGGCAGATGAACTCACCGACGTGCCGCTCGTCCACGCGGGGGAAGCGGATGGTGAAGTTCGGGCGCTGGCTCTCAACCAGGGCATACTCGGTGGCCCTCTTCTCGGCGTTGATGAGCGTGCCGAGCGTCCTGCCTTCGAGGTAGGCGATCGCCTCCACGCCGAGGCCGGCGGGGATGGGCACGTCGCGGCCGAAGTCCCCCACTTCGAGGAAGCCGATGACCTTGTCGTTCGGCCCCTCGCGGTAGAGCTGAATCTGCGAGTGCTGGTCCGTCGCGCCCAGGGCCTTGATGGGCGTGAAGCCGGCGAAGACCTCCTCGCCCTGGCGGTCCACGCGCTTGCCGAGGCTCTCGGCCCACAACTGCCGGAACCAGTCCGCGAAGCCGTAGAGCGCGTTGCAGTAGGGCATGAGGACGTGGTTGGGCTTGCCCTTGCGGGTGCCGAGCTCGACGAGCAGGAAGGCGAGCATGGCGGCGGGATTCCTCGGCAGGTCGGGGTCGGAGCAGCGGCGGTCCATGTCGGCCGCGCCGTCGAGCAGGGCCGCGCCGTCGATGCCGCACATGACCGCACTGAACAGCCCGACGGGCGAGAGCACGCTGAACCGCCCCCCCACGCCCTCGGGCACCGGCAGCGTGTCGTAGCCCTCGGCGTCGCAGATGGCCCGCATGGTGCCGCGCTCGGGGTCGGTGATGGCGACGACGTTCTCCTTTGCGCGTGCGCCGAGGACATCCGCGAGCATGGCGCGGACGATCATGAACTGGGCCGCGGTCTCGGCGGTCTCGCCGGACTTGCTGACGACGTTGAAGAGCGTGCGTTCGAGGCCGCCGTGCCCGGCGCAGAAGTCGAGCGTCGCGCCGAAATGGGCCGGGTCCACGTTGTCGAGCACGAACAGCCGCGGCAGCCCCCCGCGCTCCTCGCTCGTGAGCAGGTTCCAGGTCGGCGGGCGCAGGGCGGACTGCAGCGCCGCGTTGCCGAGCGCGGACCCGCCGATGCCGAGCACGACGAGGTTGTCGTAGCGCCCGCGCCGGCGCTCGGCCGCGGCGTGGACGGCGGCGAGGTGCGCGGAGCGCATCGGGTCGAACGGGAGTTCGCGCCACCGTTCCCACCCCGAGCCGCGCGACGCGGCGAGCAGCCCGGTCAGGTGGGCGCAGGCGGCGTGGCCCTCCGCGCCGGGCTGGAGGCGGGCGGGGTCGAGGCCGTGCGGCCCGACGCGGTCGGCGAGGCAGTTGGCGTAGTCGAGCGTGAGCATGCGCGGAGGATACCGCGTGGAGCGCGGCCCGCGCTACCCTCCCGCCATGATCCATCCGTGGCACGACGTGACGCCGGCCGTCCCCGGGCACCCGCTGCCCGGGGTCTTCCGCGCGGTGATCGAGATCCCCAAAGGCTCCGGGAACAAGTACGAGCTGGACAAGGGGTCGGGGATGCTGATGCTCGACCGCGTGCTCTCCAGCGCGGTCTACTACCCCGCGAACTACGGCTTCCTCCCGCAGACGCTCGCCGAGGACGGTGACCCGCTGGACGTGCTGGTCTTCTGCGCCGAGAAGATCGAGCCGATGTGCCTGTGCGCCGCCCGCGCGGTCGGGATGATGACGATGATCGACGACGGGCAGCCGGACCACAAGATCATCTCGGTGCTGGTGAACGACCCCGAGTACGCCGACTACCGCAAGGCGAGCGACTTCCCCCGGCACACCTTCAAGATGCTGCGCCGGTTCTTCGAGGACTACAAGACCCTCGAGGGCAAGGAGGTCGAGGTGGACGAGGTGATGCCCGCGGAGGTCGCGTACGCCATCATCGAGGATGCCCTCGCCCGCTACGACACCGCCCGCCGCACCGGCGGGGCGAAGGGGATGTTCTGAGGGGCGGCGGGGGGGCGGCGGGAGGGGCCGAGGGGCTTCTTCTCCCCGGGGCGGGGTCTTGCGGGCCGCATCGACGGCCCCGAACCGGGGGAACACCCCCGCCTTTGCGCAGTCCGTGCGCTGCGGACGGCCCGTTCCCCAGCGCGAACGGAAGGTTCGCGCGCGCGAAGACGAGGTTCGCGCGCGCGAAGACGAGGTTCGCGCTCGGAACTGCTCCGCGCACGAATGAAACTGTTCCGTTCGCGCTCGTGCGCGGAGCGCGCACGCACGGAGACGGAGCCTCTCCGGCCGCCCATGCCCCGTCGGCGGATGGATGACGGGGCCTGTCGAGGCCCCCACCCGCCCGCAAGGCCCCGCCCCAGGAAGCGGACGAGGCCCTCTTCCCTCGATCCCTCCCCCCGTGATCCCCCTCCGCCCCTCCGCGTTCGATCCCCTCCGGGCGGGGCGTGCTCACGCCGGCTCGCACTCGTTGATGCGGTCGATGAGGGCTCGCACCAGGCCGAACTTGTGGCGGGTGTGGACGAAGGCGAGGCGCGGGAGGTCGAGGTGGTCGTCCTCGGCGTCGAAGGGGCCGCACGGCTCGATGCGCCCCTTCTTCACCAGCACGCCGAACTCGTCGTTCAGCCGCTCGACGTCGCGCCGGTGCAGCGGGCGCTGCAGCCGGATGACGAAGGTATCGCGCACGTAGCGCGAGGAGTGGTAGGTGCGGTAGAAGCGCAGCACGTGCTCGACGCCCTCGCGGGGCGTGGCGGCGATGGTGTACAGGTTCAGGTCCTCGGGGCTGATGAAGCCCCCCGCGAGCAGGGCCTCGCGCACGAAGCGGTCGAACTGCGCCCAGTACGACGGCGCGCCCGGCCCGCGCTCGCCCTCGACGAGCACGATCGGGATCATCGAGGCCTTGCCGGTCTGCACGAGCGTGAGCGTCTCGTAGGCCTCGTCGAGCGTGCCGAAGCCGCCGGGGAAGAGGGCCACCGCCTCGGCCTGCGAGAGGAACATGAGCTTGCGGGTGAAGAAGTAGCGGAAGTGGATGAGCTTCTCGTCGCCGGCGATCACGTCGTTGGCGGTGGTCTCGAAGGGCAGGCGGATGGCGACGCCGAACGACGCCCCCCGCCCCGGCCCGACGTGCCCCGCCTTCATGATGCCGTCGCCCGCGCCGGTGATCGCCATCCACCCCGCCTCGGCCATGAGGCGGCCGAACTCGACGGCGGCGGCGTAGTCGGGGTGCGTCTCGGGCGTGCGGGCCGAGCCGAAGATCGAGACCTTGTGCGGCCGCGCGTACTGCCCGAAGACACGGAAGGCGTAGCGGAGTTCCTTCACCGCCGCCGTCATGAGTTTCAGTTCGCCCGTGTCGCGCCCGTCGGGGATGAGCTTGAGGGCGGCCGTCATCAGGTCGCGCACGAGTCGGGCGTCGAAGGCGTCGCACTCGCGCCCGGCGACCTCCGCGATGAGCGCGTCCAGCGCGGCCTGCACGCCGGGATCGTCGGCGCGCTTCTGGCGCGGCATCTCCGGCGGGGCCGCGCTCTCGTCGCGGGGCGCGGTGTCGGCGGGCGGGTCGAGTTCCTGGCGGTTGTGCTCGGTCATGGACGGTCCCGCTCGTCCTCGGGAGGTGGAGGGTAGGCGGGAGGCTCGGGCGCGACGGGCGGCACGACCTGACGCAGCTTGGAACGCCATGCGGGCGTGACCCGCCAGCGCCGCTCGGCCTCCTCCCGGGCGTCGCGCTCGAGCCGGCGCAGGTGCTCCTCGGACTCGGAGAGCCGCCGTCCGGCGAGGCGCGCGAGCAGCTGGCGCGTGCCGGTGAACTGCTCCGCGGTGATGCGCGGCTCGCCCAGCGTGCCCCGGACGGCGGTGGTGATGATCTCGTCACGCATCGCCTCGATCACCGGGCTGAGCAGCGGGACGCGGCGCGTGCGCCGTGAGTTGAAGCGCAGGTCGAGCTCGGCCCGGGGCCAGGACATGGAGCCGAAGCCCACGATCTCGACGCTCGGCGCGCTGACGAGCAGGCGTTCGAAGAAGACCGAGCCGTCGCGCACGTAGAACTCCGCCTCGGCAAGCGAGAGCGTGTCGCCGGTGGGCACCGCGAGGTTGCTGAACTCGATGAGCGGGAGTATGAGGGGCAGGTCGAGGACGCGGGCGCCGCGGTCGCCCGTGACGATGACCTGGCCGCGGCCTGTGGTGCGCCGCGGCTCGCCGATGCGTCCGGCGACGTCGAGCGAGGCGCACAGCGTGCCGCCCCAGCGCGTCTCCGGCTCGTCGCTCGGGGGGGGGCGGTCGCCCGCGAGCAGGGCGAGGTCGGCTCGCTCGCGGTCCCAGTCGGCGAGAACGGCGACGAGAGGCACGTCCACGAGGCGCAACTGGGCCTCGAAGTCGCGGCCGGGGGCGTCGCCGCGAAGCGGATGGACGACAGCCGCGCCGGTCATGCGGCCGCCGTGACAGTGCGCAACGATGAGGGGAACGACGACGCGGCGTTCGTCGGTGCCGCTCTCGACACGGGCACGCCCGTCGGTCATGTCGATGCCGGCGACGCGGAGCGAGTCCGCGGCAAGATCGACGCGAAACTCCGGGGAGGGGAGCTCGGGCGTGCGCTCGGCCCGGAAACCCACGGCACCCTTGACGTGCGTGACGGGCGCGCCGACGTTCAGCGAGGCGTCGGCGAACGAGAGCAGGCCGGTGGTTCTGAACCGCGCCGGCGTGCCCGCCGCGTCGGCGACGATCGAGAGTTCGACGGAGCGCGCCGTCAACGGGCCGTCGACGGCGATGGCGAGCGCGCGGAGCATCTCGTCGATCTCGGGCGGCAGGAGCGCTCGGTGGGCATCGGCGAGGCCCGCGGGGCTGTCGAGCGAGATCGACGCACTGAGGCTGATGGCGTCGGGCCGCGGCACGACCCAGGAGCCGTCGAGCCAGAGCGTCCACCCGTCCGCCCGGCAGACGATGCGTTCGACGCGCCCCTCGCTTCTCGTGAAGGTGACGCTGCCGGAGACGCCGGGCCAGTGCGCCTCGACGCCCCGGCTGGTGAGCGAGAGCGACCTCGGGCTGATCGTGCCGCGCACGTCGAAGTCCGTGCCCTCGGCGTCGATCGCCGGCGCGGGAGGGGTGAGTTGCAGCAGCGCATCGAACCGCCCGCGGGGGTTGAGGGCGTCCAGCGTGTCGGCGGTTTCGCCGGGGACGGCGGCGCGAAGGACGCGGCGCGTCAGACCGTGCTCGAAGCCCCAGCCCTCGGCATGGACGGCGAGCGAGTGCCCGTCGCCCCAGCGGCCTCGCATGGGAAAGCGGCCGTCAGCGACAAGCCGACCCGCGTCCTCGCCGGCGAAGGCGACGGACGCGCGCACGTTGTCGAGCACGACCTCCTCCGCGCCGATCGGCTCGGCGCGAACGACGCCCGTGAGCGTGTCGAGGAGGACACGGCCGTCGAGGGCGTCGAAGGCGATCGCCTCGCCGCCGGTTACAACGACGGCGGCGGAACCGAGCGAATCGACGGTCCCGGAGAACGACGCGATGCCGTCAACGATGCCCGCGGGCCTGTAGCGAGCGCGAAGGTCGGCGATGGCCGCGCCGCCGTTCGGCGAGAAGACCGAGGCCGCATCCTCGATGGCGAGCGAGAGGTCGAGACTTCGCGCCTCGACGGAAGCGGTGAAGGTTGTCGGCGTGTTCGTGCCCTCGGGTGCGAAGCGCACGTCGGCGTCGATGAATGCGCTGCCCGTCGCACGCCCCGGCGAAGCGGGCGGTACGGCCGCGGCGAGCCGCAGCGCCAGCCGCTCCTGCGTGACCGCGACCGTGCCCGTCAGACCGCGCAGACCGAACGGCTCGGCCCCCGATTCGCGCGGCGCGTGCAGCGGCGAGGCCTCGACGCCTTCGAGCGCGGCGTCCACGCTGAAGGCGAGCGCGCCGTCCTCGCGCGGCCAGATGTTGGCGACGCAGTCCATCGAGCCGCGCAGCCGCATGTCGGTGAGGATGCGCTTGAGGCTGACGCCCTCGCCGGTGGGCCGGTCGGCGGGGCCGGGGAGGGCGTGGATGAGCCGCGCGTCGATCGGGAAGGCGCGGGCCACGATCTCGACCTCGGGCGGCACGTCGAGGTCGGAAGAGACGTCGGCTGAGGCGGCGACTTCGGCACGCCCCCCGGCAGCCCCGGTGAACTCGCCCCGTTCGAGGACGGCGTAGCGCTCGTCGATGACGACGACGGCGCCGCGCGCGACGATGGGGAGCGGGAAGTGCTCCGGCACCAGGCCGGCGTTGGGAAGACGCACCTCGATCGTGCGCTCGTAGTCGGTCTCGTCGCCCTCCTCGCGCGTGACGTGGACACGCACGCCCGCTCTCGCGCCGAACTCAAAGACCGGCGCTTCGAGGGCGCGCCGAGCGGCGATGAGCTCCTCGACTTGCGCTTCTCCCGGCGGCGCGGGGCTTTGCTCAATCTCCGCGATGCGGCGGCGGAGTTCTTCCGCCCGCGCCGGCGTGAGCACCAGCCCGAGCGCGACGATCTCCTCGTAGCGCTCGCGGCTGAAGAGCGCCTCGACGAGCCTGCGGCGCCCCTCGCTCATCGCCGCGAGCAGCGTGCCGTCCACCGGCACATCCTCGACCTCGACGACGATGTCCACCGAGGCGCCGACGCGCGGTGGGCGGATGACGCCCGAGGCCCGAAGCCGCGCCCCGGTCGGCGCGACCGCGATGACGCGCTCGACGCGGATCTCGTGCTCGTCGAAGGTCGTGCGCCCTTCGAGCGAGCCGAAGCGGTAGGGGAAGTCGACGAACGAGGCCGTGCCCTCGCGCACGTCGAGCACGCCGCGGACGATGACCGGCGCGGGCTGGCCGCCCGTCGGCTCGGCGCGACTGACGCGCACCTCGGCATCGACCAGGCCCGTCGGGTTCGAGAAGTTGCCGAGCCAGCGGCGCGCGATCTCCGGCGCGAGCGGGATGAGCGCCGGCTGCTCCTCCATGCGGAACCCGCGCGTCGTCAGCACGCATTCAAACGGCGAGTCCGGCTCGAAGCCCGTGTAGATCAGTCGCGTGTCGTAGCGCAGGTCGCCCACGATGCCCGTGAGCACCGCCACGAACCCGTCCGTCGTGAAGGCGATGCTCCCGCTCGTGTCGTGCATGCGAACGCGCTTGCCCTCGTCCTCGAAGGGGAGCGTCAGGGCGACGCGCTCGAGGTCCACGCGCGCCAGCACGCCTGTCGCCGGGTCGTAACTGAAGCTCGCCCCCGCAACCGCGCCGCGCAGATCCATCGCCTCAAAGACGCGGCGGAACCGGCTCGGGACCGCGGACGGCGACCACTGCTCCAGCAGCACGCGCTCCAGCGAGAGCGAGAGCCGGCCGTCCTTGTCCACCGCGCCGCTGAGCGCGATCGGCGACCGCCCCCCCCGGGGCGGCGCGGCCTCGCGCAGCGTGATCGTGTACCCCTCGTGCGAGGGGTCGGGCAGCGGCATCACCTCACCCATCAGCGGCACACGCAGAAGCGCGGTGTACGGCACGCCGGGCACGCCGTGCTCGCCCAGTTCCAGCGCTGCCTCGCGCGTCGAGACCTTCGGCAGCACGAGCGCGCCATCCTTGCCCGACGGCGCTGGCAGGCGCAGCACGCCCGCGTTCAGCGTGCCGTCCGCGTCCGAGACGCTCAGGCGTACGAGCGGGCGGTCGAGGTGCAGCCGCTCGACGACGGGCGAGCCGGAGAAGATCGAGAGCCAGCGGACATCCGCTGCGAGACGGTCGGCCTCGAAGACGGTGCCCGCCGGGCCGTCGATGCCGGGCACGCGCACACGCACGCCGCGCAACGTGTGCGTGCCGCCCAGCCCGAGCCGCACCGAATCGGCTTCGACCTTCGCCCCCAGCGTGCGACCGAGCGACGGCAGCACGAGCCACGCCGCCACGGGCGAACGGGTCGCCACGAGCACCGCACCGAGCAGCACGACAGGCACCGCCGCGGCGACGACCCACCTGCGCCTGTGCGGCCTGCGGGCAGAGGGCTGGGACGGCTTGTCGGCGCGTGGTCGCTTCATCGGACGGAGGGTGCCGACATCATCCTACTGGCCAGGTCGCTCCCGGGTTGACGACGCAGTTCGGGCTTCGTGCGGAGGCGACTCGTCACCGCCCTGCCTGCATCTCGTCCCGCACGCGGATGAGCAGGTCGCGCGTGGCGACGATGCCCGCCGGCTCCGGGAGACGCGTGCCCTCATACTCCACGCCGACGTACCCGTCGTAGCCCGCGTCCACGACGATCCGCAACATGCGACGGTAGTCGGTCCCGGTCTCGTTCCCCTGCTCGTCGAAGTCGTGGCTCTTCGCGCTCACCGCCTTGGCGAAGGGCATGAGTTCGGCGACCCCCTTGTAGCGGTCGTACTGCTCGTCCTTCGTGAGGTTGAAGTTGCCGAAGTCCGGCAGTGTGCCGCAGTTCGGGTGGTCCACCAGGCGGATGACGCCGGAGAGCCACTCTCCGTTGGAGGAGAGGCCGCCGTGGTTCTCGACGATGACGTTCAGGCCGCGCTGCGCGCCGAGTTCCGTCAGTTTGCGCAAGCCGTCCGCTGCCAGCCGCTGCTGCTCCTCGTAGGTTCCCTGGCTCGCGGCGTTCACGCGGATGGAGTGGCACCCGAGGAACGCGGCCGCGTCCATCCACGGCACGTGGTTGCGGACGGCCTCGGTGCGCTTGCTGGTGTCGGGGTGACCGACCTCGCCCAGCCGATCGCACATGATGAGCAGGCTGCGCACGCCCGCCTCGTCGGCGCGACGCTTCATCTCGGCGAGGTAGTCCGCGTCGCGCACGCGGTCGAAGAAGAACGTGTTGACGTACTCGACCGCGACCAGCCCGAACTCCTCGCGGGTGCGCCGCGCGAAGTCGAGATTGTCCATCTCCTTGGCGAAGAGCGTACGGTGCAGCGACCACTGCGCCAGCGAAATGCTGAAGAGTTGCTTCGGGGCCACGGGTCGCTCCTCCGGCTCGGCCGGCTGCGTCGCGACGGCCTGCTGACGGTCCGTTCGTCGCACGCACGCCGCCAGCCCCGCACACGCGACCGCGGCCGTGCACGCGCCAAGAAACCGGCGACGCTCGATGCTCTGACTCATGCCGCCTCCTCTGGTCGGTCGCCAGCATACACACCGCGTCATCGCGCCCCATCCCCAGCCAGCCAGTCCGGGAGCGCCGCGGGTCTGCCGTCGCGGTCGATGCACGCCAGCGTCGTCGAGGCCGTCGCCAGCAGTTCGCCCGGCGCGTGGGGCGTTCCGTCGGTGCGCTCCAGCAGCCGCAACTCGTACTCGTGCTCGATCTTCACGCGACTCGAACCCATGACGCGCGTCGTGAGTTCGAGCAGGTCGTCGTAGCGGGCCGGCCGCTTGTAGCGCGCATCGAGACGCACGATCGCCAGCAGCACACCCGCACGCTCCAGTGCGGCGTAGGAAAGGCCGCACGCCCGGAGCAACTCCGTGCGTCCCATCTCGAACCACGGCACGTAGGCGGCGTGGTGCGCGACGCCCATCGGGTCGCACTCGCAGTAGCGCACGCGAACGGGGATCGTGCCCAGGGTCGGCACGGGGTGGTCGGGCGTCGGCGCAGGCGATCGGCGGGACACGCCGGACTCTATCGGCGGCCTCGGCGCAAAGCCGCCGCGGCGGGTGGACGACCCGCTGCACCGGGTGGCGGTCTGTGCTTGGGGGTGTTCCCGCCGCGGCGGAGAGACGAGAGCTGGGGGTGGCCGGCGGCGGGCGCGTTCCCCTCCGAACGCACCTCGCCGCCGATCCCCCGGGAATGGCGGGAGCGGGGCCCACTCACGACCCCCGCCCCGCCTGATAGCCGGCCGCCGGTACGGGTCGTCGGGGGCGAGGACTCGCGTCTCCGGTCGGCCGACTCGACAGCCAGCACGGTGGGGGGCTTGCTCGCCCCTCCGTGTCAAGGTGCGTAATTCACGGGAACGAGGGGACAGTGTTCGCGCAAAAAAAGTGTGACCCGCGACGGCACAGGCTGTGCGGTGCGGGCGGACGATCCCAACCACTCGACCGGGGGAACGCCCCCCTACAGTCTCCGCTTATGCCGCAGACCGGAGCCTTGCCGAGCCAGCCGACCGAGCGACCAGCCCTCGAAACAGGGCGGGTGGTCGTGCGCCGGTTCATGACCGGCGACCCGATCGGCGAGATCACTGCCCTGCTGCACCGCGCCTACGCGGGGCAGACGGCGATGGGCCTGCGCCCGCTCGCCGGTCGGCAGGACGACAAGACCACGCTCGACCGCGTGCTGAACAGCGAGTGCTACCTGGCCCTGCTCCCCCACGAGGACGGCACGGAACGCATCGTCGGTGTGATCCTCTTCAAAGAGCACGAGCGGGTGGCGTTCCCAGACCTCTTCCTGCGCCCGGACGTGGCGCACTTCGCCATGTTCGGCGTCGAGCCGGAGTTGCAGGGGCTGGGCATCGGGCGGCTGCTGCTGGAGAAGTGCGAGGAGCGGGCGCGCGAGATCGGCGCATCGGAACTCGCGCTGAGCATGGCCGAGCCGGACGGGGCGCTGAGGGCGTACTACGAACGCCGCGGGTACCGCTTCGTCTGCCACTGGCAGTGGCCGTACACGAACTACCGGAG
>JAANMY010001436.1_pt1 | contig 27055 bp, 26 predicted proteins | sample 7279691 | NCBI WGS metagenome assembly JAANMY01 (sample SAMN14094543, study PRJNA606508) | bioreactor metagenome | isolation source: A lab-scale SPAN reactor treating ammonium-rich wastewater day 388 | place: Ireland: Galway | collected 2018-02-07
TGGTAGTCGTTGAAGTCGTGCGCGCCGGTGATCTTGACCGCGCCCGAGCCGAAATCCGGATCCGGGTATTCGTCGGCGATGATCGGGATCAGGCGGCGATGCTGCTTCGGGCCGACCGGGATCTCGCACAGCTTGCCGACGATCGGCGCGTAACGCGCATCGTCCGGATGCACCGCGACCGCGCCATCGCCCAGCATGGTCTCCGGGCGGGTGGTGGCGATCGAGATGTAGTCGCGCGTCTCGCGCAGGGTGATGTTGCCGTCGGCGTCGCGCTCGATGTACTCGTAGGTCTCGCCGCCGGCCAGCGGGTACTTGAAGTGCCACATGTGGCCGGGGACTTCGCGGTTCTCCACTTCCAGGTCGGAGATCGCGGTCTTCAGCACCGGGTCCCAGTTGACCAGCCGTTGGCCGCGGTAGATCAGGCCCTGCTCATGCAGGCGCACGAAGGCTTCGGTGATCGCGCGCGAGGCCATCGGGTCCATGGTGAAGACGCTGCGCGACCAGTCCCCGGACGCGCCGAGGCGACGCATCTGGCGTTCGATGGTGCCGCCGGACTGCGCCTTCCATTCCCACACTTTCTCGATGAACCTGTCGCGGCCCAGCGAATCGCGCGTCTCGCCCTTGCCTTCCAACGCCAGGTTGCGGCCGACCACCATCTCGGTGGCGATGCCGGCGTGGTCGGTGCCCATCTGCCACAGCGTGCGGTAGCCGCGCATGCGGTGGTAGCGGATCAGCGCGTCCTGCAGCGTGTGCTGGAAGGCGTGGCCCATGTGCAGCGTGCCGGTGACGTTGGGCGGCGGCAGCAGGATGGTGTAGGCCGGGCCGTCGCCCTGCGGCGCGAACACGCCGGAGGCTTCCCACTTCGCGTAGAGGCGGGATTCGATGTCGGCGGGCAGGTAGCTGTTGGCGAGCGTGGTCATGGCGTGGATTCGGGCATGCGGGCGCGGGGTCGCAGGCTGGCGATCAGCGCCCAGATCGAGAGCGCCAGCAGGACGGGAACAATCAACAACAGGTCGATGCGGATGTTGCACTCGCCGCTGCACAGCAGACGCGAATGCATGGCGGCTTCGTAGCCGGCGTAGGCGAGCCAGGCCAGCGCCGCGGCCCACGCCGCCGCACGTCGGCGCCAGGACCACAGCCCGGCCGCCGCCAGCGCGGGCAGGAGGGCGAGCCACGGGTGGTCGATCAGCGCGCCCATCTCACATGTCGTGCTTGGCGAGCTGCAGCCCACGCGCCTGGTACTGCTTCCAGCGTTCGCGCAGCGGCGTGCGCGCCTCCGGGTCGGCCGGCACCACTTCCAGCACGCGCTCGAAGCTGCCTTCCACCGCGGCATCGCGCAGGTTGATGACGAGCGGGCGCATCGGCGCGTCGGCGTCGGGCGGCAGGATCAGGATCGGCGCGAGGTCGTCTTCCTCGTCCATGCCCGCGATCTGGTGCGGCAGGTAGGCGTCGGCGTCGAACGACCACAGCAGGTCGTCGAGCGCTTCCGCCTGCGCGGTGTCGCGCGCCAGCACGAGGGTGGGGAAGCCGGCGTCGTTCGCCTTGCGGGCGAGTTCGCAGACCAGCAGCAGCGGTTCCTCGCGGAAGCGCGGCTTGGCGATCAGGTAGAAGTCCGCCCTCGCCACGTGGTCACTTTGCCGCGCGGTCCAGCAGCCACTGGCTCAGCAGGCCGACCGGGCGGCCGCTGGCCATGCCCATCTTGCCGTCGCCATTGGCCACGCCGGCGATGTCCAGGTGCGCCCAGCGCTGCCCCTCGGTGAAACGCGAGAGGAAGCAGCCGGCGGTGATGGCGCCGGCCCAGCGGCCACCGATGTTGTAGACGTCGGCGAAGGCCGAATCGAGCTGACCCTGGTACTCGTCCCACAGCGGCAGCTGCCAGGCGCGGTCGAAGGTGGTCTCGCCGGCATCGATGAGTTCGCGCGCCAGGTCGTCGTCCTTCTTGGTCATGACGCCGGCGGCGTACTTGCCGAGCGCGATGACGCAGGCGCCGGTGAGGGTGGCGACATCGACCAGCGCCTTCGGCTCGAAACGCTGCGCGTAGGTCAGCGCGTCGCAGAGGATCAGGCGGCCCTCGGCGTCGGTGTTGCCGACCTCGATGGTCTTGCCCGACATGCTGGTGATGACGTCGCTCGGGCGGTAGCTGTTGCCGTCGGGCATGTTCTCGACCGCGACCGCCAGGCAGACCAGGTTGACCGGCAGGTCCATGCCGACCGCCGAGACGAAGGTGCCGAGCACGGTAGCCGCGCCGCACATGTCGTACTTCATCTCCTCGATGCCGCCCTGGGTCTTCAGGTTGATGCCGCCGGTGTCGAAGGTGATGCCCTTGCCGACCAGCACGTAGGGCTTGGCGTCGCCGCCGCCGTTCCACTTCATGACGACCAGCTTCGGGCGGTTGGCCGAGCCGCGCGCCACGGCGAGCAGCGAGCCCATGCCGAGCGCTTCCATCTCGGCATCGCCCAGCACCTCGCACTCGGCCTTGGCGAAGCGGGCGGCGAACTGCATGCCCTGGTCGGCCAGGTACTGCGGATTGCAGACGTTCGGCGGCAGGTTGCCCAGCTCGCGGGCGAAGGCGACGCCGGCGGCGATCGCCTGGCCCTGGGCCAGCGCATCGGCGTCGGCGCCGCTGATCTCGAAGCGCTCCAGCCCGCTTTCCTCGCGCTTCTTGTTCTTGGCGCCAAGGGTCGCGGTATAGCGGTACATGGCGTGGTCGGCGGCGATGGCGGCCTGGCGGATGTTCCAGGCGGCGTCGCGGCCGTTCACCGCCACTTCGGACAGGGTGAACAGCGCCGACTTCACCGTGCCGGTCTTGAGCGTGCGCGCGGCGTCGCCGACCGCCTTGATGTACTGCGGGGTGCCGAACTTGCCGGCCTCGCCCAGGCCGATGACCAGCACGCGGGGCGCGGTCACGCCGGGCACGTCATGCAGCAAGGCGGTGCGGCCAACCTTGCCGCCGATGTCGCCGCGTGCGGCCAGCGCGGCGAGGCGGCCGTTGCTCGCGGCGTCGATCGCGGCACCGGCCGGAGTGAGCGCGTTGTCGGTGTAGATGCCGACCACCACGCAGTCGACGGAGGCGGTGGCGGGGGCGGTGCGGTTCAGGGCGAATTCGAGGGACATCGGGGAGATTCCATGAAACCGGTGGGTACAATGCCGGGCTGCCGCGACGCGGCTTCGACGCGAATCGCCTAGTCTAATTCATCCCTCCCGAGCCTCCGACCGCATGCAGACGCTGGACCGCTACCTCGCGCGGGAATTCGCCCAGGCCATCCTTGCCACGCTCGTCGTGCTGCTGATCGTGATGGTGGGCGGCGCCTTCATCGACGTGCTGGGCGACATCACCCGCGGCCGCCTGCCGGCCAGCATGACCGCGGCGCAGCTGGGCCTGGTCCTGCTGACCTGGCTGCCGATCATCCTGCCGCTGGCCCTGATGCTGGGCCTGCTGTTCGCCACCAGCCGCCTGTACCGCGATGCCGAAATGCCGGTGCTGACATCGGTCGGTATGGGGCCAAGGCGCCTGCTGCGCCCGCTGGCGATCGTGGTGGTGCCGATCCTCGTCGTCATCGGGCTGTGCTCGCTCTGGCTGGGCCCGTGGGCCGACCGCACCTCGCGGGCGATGATCCAGGAGGCGAACCGCAACCTGCTCATCGCCGGTCTCGAACCCGGTCGCTTCACCGAGCTGCCCGGTGGCGGGGGCGTGGTCTACGTGGGCGAGATGGGCAGCGATGGCGCGAAGTTCAAACGCATCTTCATCTACCGGGCCAAGAACGGCCGGCTCGACGTCACCACCGCCGCCGAAGGCCAGCTCACCCTGGACGGCGCCCGCGAGCGCTACCTGCAGCTGGGCAACGGTTTCGAGGTGGAGGGGCCGATGGATGCCGCCACCCGCGACTACCGCCTGCTGCGCTTCGCCCGCAACGACGTGCGGATGCCGGACCGCGTCGAGGACAGGAAGATCAACGACGCCCGCCGCACCCCGACGCTGCAGCTGATGGGCGACGACAGCCGCGAGGCGCGTGCGCAGCTGCACTGGCGCATCGCGCCGCCGCTGATCGCGCTGGCGCTCGCCCTGCTGGCGATCCCGCTCGCCCGCAGCCCGCCCCGGCAGGCGCGCTACGGACGGATGGTGCTGGGCTTCCTCGGCTACATGGTCTGCATCCAGCTGATGCTGCTCGGCACCGACCTGATCACCAAGGGCAAGATGCCGACCGGGCTCGGCCTGTGGTGGCTGCTGCTGCCGGCGCTGGCGCTGGGTGCGTGGTTCTACAGCCGCGATGGCCACCTGCCGCAGCGGAGGCGCGCGCGATGAAACCATTCCCGAAGATCCACGACACCTACATCGGCAAGGTGGTGCTGACCTCGGTGATGGGCGTCTGGCTGGTGCTGGTCGGGCTGGATTTCGTGCTCGGCGGCGGCGGCCTGATGGCCCAGATCGACGACATCGGCAAGGGCAGCTACGGCTTCGCCGATGCCTTCCTGTATTCCACCTACACGCTCCCGCGCCGGCTCTACGACCTGTTCCCGACGGCGGCGGTGATCGGTGCGCTGCTCGGCCTCGGCCAGCTGGCGGCCAGCTCCGAACTCACCGCGCTGCGTGCGATCGGGCTGTCGCGCAAGCGGCTCAGCCTGGCAGTGGCCCTGGCCATCGCCCTGCTGACCGGCCTGATGGTGCTGAGCGGCGAGACGCTGGGCCCGTGGGGCGAGCGCAAGGCCAATTCGCTGAAGGCGGCGGCGACCTCGCCCAACATGATCGTGGCCCAGTATTCCGGTTTGTGGGCGCGCGAGGGCGATGTCTTCCTCAACGCCGATTCCGGCCAGGAGCGCACCAATGGCGACGACCACTGGCTGGAGCTGAAGGACCTGCGGCTCTACCAGTTCGACGAGGCCGGCAAGCTGAAGTCGATCTCGCACGCCGCCACCGCGGAGCACCGGCCGGGCGGCTGGCTGCTGAAGAACGTGGTCCGCACCAACTTCGGCGAGCGTTCGGTGACGCAGGAACGCATCGCCGAGGAGCGCTGGGAGTCGCAGCTGGATGCCGCCGCGCTGTCGGCCAGCGTGGCCCGCCCGCGCTACCTGGATTCGGCGACCCTGAAATCGAGCATCGACTACCGCAAGCGCAACCAGCTGGATGCCGGCGAGTTCGAAGCCTTCTACTGGGGCCGCTGGTTCTACCCGCTCAACGTGCTGGCGCTGTGCCTGGCGGCGATCCCCTTCGCCTTCGGCACGCTGCGCAGCGGCGGACTCGGCAAGCGGCTGTTCCTGGGCGTGGTGTTCGCGCTCGGCTTCTGGCTGCTGCAGGAGATGTCCGCGCGCCTGGCCGGTGCCTACAAGTTCGACTACCGGGTGGCCTACCTGCTGCCCTCTCTGCTGATGCTGGCGGTGTCGTGGTTCCTGTTCCGGCGACGCAGCGGTTGATGTCCCGCGTTCGGTCGCAGGGATGGCGAGGGAGGCGGACTGCGGCGATCGGCATGATGCTGTCCGGTCTGCCGGGCGCTTCGGCGATCGCCATGCCAGCGGTCGATGATGCGTCGCCGAAGGCCCAGGTCGAGATCCGGCGCGAGGAGCAGCTTTACCCGGTGAAGGGGCGCGACTTCGCAGCGCTGTCCGGGCAGATGCGCCGGTTGGGTCCGAAGCGCGAAGCCGGGCTGGGGCGTACCGCCGCGCTGACCCGTGCCGAATTCGTCTGGGAATTCGTTCCCCTGATGGAGCAGGAGCGATGTGCCGTGGATGCGGTCGAGGTCGAGGCCCGGATCAGCATCATCCTGCCCGAGTGGCGCGAGGCCGCGCGGGCGAAGCCGGAGATGCAGGCGGAATGGACGCGCTTCCTCGAAGCCCTGCGCAGCCACGAGCGCCTGCATGAAGCGGTGGCGGCGGAAAGCGCCGACGAGATCGGCCGCGTCATTGCCGCCACGCCGGCGGAAAGCGATTGCGCATCCCTGCGGCGGGCCGTCAACCAGCGGGCGCGCGACGCGCTGCAGGTTTTCCGCGCGCGCAACCGTGAGATCGACGCGCTGAGTGCGCACGGGACAGCCGAAGGCACCCGGCTGGTTCACCCGGTCTCGCGCGACCAGAGGTAACGACGCGGGTTCCGGCGTCAGTTACGCGGCTTGACGGGCATGTCGCGGATCACCCGCGTGCCGCTGGCGCGGTCATGCCAGGTCAGCCCGGCGCGGTCGAACCAGGCCCACCAGAAACCCAGCCCCGCGCACAGCAGGGAGACGATGCCGACGCCGTAGCGCAGCCACAGCCGGCCCCACGATACGTCGGTGCCCGCCGCGGCGGTGACGTACAGACGCCACGGTTTCATGCCGATGGTCTGGCCGCCGCGCCGCCAACTGGCGGTGGCGTAGAGGCCGGTGACCGCGAGCAGGGCGGCGAGTTCCAGCATCCCCGCCAGCGTGTTGCTGCGGATCGCCTCGCCGCGGTGCAGGGCCAGCGACACGATGCCCACCACGAACCAGATGCCGAGCATCGGGAACACGTCGTAGAGCAGGGACAGCAGGCGCCAGCCGATGAGGGGCCGGGCCCGCGCGGTGGAAGGGCCGGCGTCGTTCATCGGCACAAGGATAGCGGCGCGCGGGGGCTGCGCTAAAGTCCGGCGATGCCCCGCACGCCCGCCGAACGCCGCCAGCAGATGCAACGCCAGCCGCCGCTGGTGGCCGCCGACGAACAGCTGATCGACGCCTTCCTCGATGCCATCTGGGCCGAGCAGGGGCTCGCCCGCGCCACGCTCGACAGCTACCGCCGCGACCTGGCCGGCTTCGCGCGCTGGCGCGGGCACCGCGACGGCGCCCTGCGCGTGGCCGACCGCGCCGACCTCTTCGTCTACCTGCGCTGGCGGGCCGAGCAGGGCTACCACGCCCGCAGCAATGCCCGGCTGCTGTCGGCGTTGCGCGCGTTCTATGGCTGGATGCTGCGGCAGCGCCATCGCGCCGATGACCCTTCGGCGTTGCTGGAGCCGCCGCGCCTGCCCCGCAGCCTGCCCAAGGCGCTCAGCGAGAGCCAGGTCGAGGCGCTGCTGGCCGCGCCCGACATCGACCATCCCCACGGCCTGCGCGACCGCGCGATGCTGGAACTGATGTACGCGGCCGGCCTGCGCGTGAGCGAACTGGCCAACCTGCCGGCCACCGCCGTCAACCTGCGCCAGGGCGTGCTGCGGGTGACCGGCAAGGGCAGCAAGGAGCGGCTGGTGCCGATCGGCGAAGAGGCGCAGCACTGGCTGGAGCGCTATCTGGCGGAGGCGCGGCCGTCGCTGCTGGGTCCGCGTGGGCAGGCCAACGAACTGTTCGTCGGCGAAGGCGCCAAGCCGATGACCCGCCAGCAGTGCTGGGTGCTGGTGAAGCGCCATGCCGCGACGGCGGGCATCGAGGCGGCCAAGGTCAGCCCGCACGGGCTCCGCCACAGCTTCGCCACCCACCTGCTCAACCACGGCGCCGACCTGCGCGCGCTGCAGATGCTGCTCGGCCACAGTTCGCTCTCGACCACCCAGATCTACACCTTGGTAGCAAAGGAAAAGCTCAAGCGACTGCATGCGATGCACCACCCGCGCGCCTGAGGGGCGATTCAGGGCGGCATGCGACAATGCGCGGCCGCTTTCCCCGCGACCCCGAGATGCGCCGAGGACACCTCCTGATGAAGAAAGCCCTGTTGACCGCCGTGCTGGGCGGAATGAGCCTGGTCGCCTGCGCACAGGGCCAGGCGCCCGCCGCCGAGAAGACCGTCGCGCCGGCCGCGCCGTCCGCCGTGGCCGGACCGAAGGAGCCGAAGGTCGCCAGCGGCAGCGCCGATGCCAACGCCATCGCCGCGATCCGCAAGCTCAACAGCCAGGTACAGATCGACAAGGTCGGTGCCGCGCCGATCGCGGGCTTCCGCGAGGTGATCGTGGGCGGGCAGGTGGTCTATGTGTCGGATGACGGCCGCTACCTGATGCAGGGCGCGCTGATGGACATGCAGACCAAGCGCGACCTGGCCCAGCAGGCCATGGCGAGCGTCCGCAAGGATCTGCTGGCGCAGATCCCGCAGTCCGACCGCATCGTGTTCGCACCGGCCAACCCGAAATACAACGTGGCCGTCTTCACCGACGTGGAGTGCGGGTACTGCCGCAAGCTGCACAGCGACATCGCCGAATACAACCGGCAGGGCATCGCGGTCGAATACCTGGCCTTCCCGCGGATGGGCCCGGGCAGCGAGGACTTCGCCAAGATGGAGGCGGTCTGGTGCTCCAACGACCGCCGCAAGGCGCTGACCGATGCCAAGAACGGCAGGACCCCGCAGGCGGTGCGCTGCAGCAGCCCGGTGATGCGCCAGTACGACATCGGCCGCCGCGCCGGTCTGACCGGCACCCCGCTGATCATCGCGGAGAACGGCCTGTCGCCGCCGGGCTACCTGCCGCCGGCGGAACTGCGCCGCTGGCTGGACCAGAACGCCGCGGCGAAATAAGCCGCGCCAGCCCCGTCCCGAAGTCGGCCCCATGCCGGCTTCGCTACAATAGCCGGCCCGTTCACCCACGGTTTCCCGCACATGATCGTGCTCGAGGGGCAGACTGCCCTGTCGCCGTTCCGCCGCGAGCGGCTTGAAGCCCGCCTTCGCGCCGTCCATCCCGCCCTCCGCCTCCTGGACAGCCGCTACACCTACTGGGTGCAGCCGCAGCCGGGCACGATGCCCGATCTCGCCACGCTGGGCCGGATCCTGCAGGCCGGCACCGATGCCGCGCCGCGCGCCGGGGATGCGGTGTCCAAGTTCGTCTCGCCGCGGCTGGGCACCATCTCGCCGTGGGCGAGCAAGGCCGGCGAACTGCTGCGCGGGGCCGGGTTGCCGGTGGCGCGCGTCGAGCGTGGCTTGAGGCTGGATGTCGAAGGCTGGCCGGCCGATGCCGACGTGCAGCGCGAAGTCTCCCGCCTGCTGCACGACCCGATGACGCAATCGCTGCTGGACGATGCCGCAAGCGCCGGCCAGCTGTTCGCCGCGCCGGAACGCGGCGCGATCGGCATCGTCGCGCTGGACACGCTGGCCGAAGCCAACAAGCGGCTGGGCCTGGCGCTGGCCGACGACGAGATCGACTACCTGCGGCAGCGCTACGCCGAGCTGGGCCGCGACCCGCACGACGTCGAGCTGATGATGTTCGCGCAGGCCAATTCCGAGCACTGCCGCCACAAGATCTTCAACGCCGACTGGACCATCGACGGCGTGGAACAGGACCGCTCGCTGTTCCGCATGATCAAGAACACCCACGCGAAGACGCCCGAGCACACGCTCTCGGCGTACAGCGACAACGCGGCGGTGGTGGCCGGCTACCCGAGCCGCCGGCTGCGCCCCGAAGGCGCCTCGCACGAATACGTGCTGCAGCCGCAGTCGGACTCCGCCTTCGCGATCAAGGTGGAGACGCACAACCACCCGACCGCCATCTCGCCGTTCCCGGGCGCCTCGACCGGCGCCGGCGGCGAGATCCGCGACGAGGGCGCGACCGGCCGCGGCGGCAAGCCGAAGGCCGGCCTGGCCGGTTTCTCGGTCTCACACCTGCGCATCCCCACGCTGCCGCAGCCGTGGGAGCAGCCACGCCCGCTCAACCCGCGCATGGCCTCGGCCTTCGAGATCATGATCGACGGGCCGATCGGCGCCGCGGCGTTCAACAACGAATTCGGCCGGCCCAACCTGACCGGCTATTTCCGCAGCTTCGAGCAGCCTGAAGCCGCGCACCTGGTCCGTGCCTACGACAAGCCGATCATGCTGGCCGGCGGCCTCGGCGCCATCGACCCGCCGTTGGTGGAGAAGCGCCGGCTGGCGCCGGGCGACGCGGTGATCGTGCTCGGCGGCCCGGCCATGCTGATCGGCCTGGGCGGCGGCGCGGCGAGTTCGGTGGCCTCCGGCGACAGCGCCGAGGACCTGGACTTCGCCAGCGTGCAGCGCGACAACCCGGAGATGGAGCGGCGCGCGCAGGAGGTCATCGACGCCTGCGTGGCGCTGGCCGGGCGCAACCCGATCCGCAGCGTGCACGATGTCGGCGCGGGTGGCCTGTCGAACGCGATCCCCGAACTGCTGCACGACTCGGGCGTGGGCGGCGTCATCGACCTCGACAAGGTGCCGAGCGACGATCCCTCGCTCTCGCCGATGCAGCTGTGGTGCAACGAATCGCAGGAACGCTACGTGCTCGGCATCGCCGCCGACCGCATCGACGAATTCGCCGCGATCTGCGCCCGCGAGCGCTGCCCGTTCGCCGTCGTCGGCTTCGCCACGGCCGAGGAACACCTGCTGGTCGGCTACGGCGCCACGCCGGAAGCTAAGGCCGCCGGCACGGTGCGCGATGCCGCCATCGACCTGCCGATGGACGTGTTGTTCGGCAAGCCGCCGAAGATGCACCGCGACACCGCGCATCCCGCCGCCGCGCGCTGGCCGGAGCTCGACACCGCCGCCGTGGACCTGCATGACGCCGGCCTGCGCGTCATGGCGCATCCGACCGTGGCCGCCAAGAACTTCCTCATCACGATTGGCGACCGCAGCGTCGGCGGCCTGACCGCGCGCGACCAGATGGTCGGCCCGTGGCAGATGCCGGTGGCCGACTGCGCGATCACCTTGGCCGGCTACGAAGGCTTCACCGGCGAGGCGATGGCGATCGGCGAACGCACGCCGCTGGCGCTGATCGATGCCGCCGCCTCCGCGCGCATGGCGGTCGGCGAGGCGATCACCAACCTGTGCGCCGCGCCGGTCGAATCGCTCGACCGCATCAAGCTGTCCGCCAACTGGATGGCCGCCGCGGGGCACGAGGGCGAGGACGCCAAGCTGTTCGACGCGGTCGAGGCGATCGGCATGGCACTGTGCCCGGCGCTCGACCTGTCGATCCCGGTCGGCAAGGATTCGCTGTCGATGCAGGCGCAGTGGCAGGCCGATGGCGTCACCGAGAAATCGGTGTCGCCGGTCTCGCTGATCGTCACCGCGTTCGCGCCGGTGGTCGACGTGCGCCGGCAGCTGACCCCGCTGCTTTCCCGCGAGGACGACACCGAGCTGTGGCTGATCGGCCTCGGTGCCGGCAAGCGGCGCATGGGCGGCTCGATCCTGGCGCAGTGCTATGCGACGTTCGCCGGCGAATCGCCCGACATCGAGGATCCGCAGCGCCTGCGCGGCTTCTTCGAACTGATCCGCGACGCGCGCGAGGCCGGCCTGCTGCTGGCCTACCACGACCGTTCAGACGGCGGCGTCTTCGCCACGCTGGCGGAGATGGCGTTCGCCTCGCACATGGGCCTGGACATCGCGCTCGACGGTTGGGCCGACAACCACGACAACGACGTCTTCGAAGTCCTGTTCAACGAGGAACTCGGCGCGGTCGTGCAGATCCGCGGCGAGGACCGCGCGGAATTCGCCGACCTGGTGGCCGAGCACGGGCTGATCGAATGCGCGCAGCGCATCGCCCGCCCGACCCGCGCTGACGACATCCGCGTGCTGGATGGCGGCGAGGTGCTGGCGGAATGGCACTGGCAGGCACTCTTCGACGCCTGGTGGTCGGTGAGCCATGCGATGCAGCGCCTGCGCGACAACCCGGAATCGGCGGATGCCGAGCGCGCGGCCGTGCGTGGTTTCGAAGCGCCGGGGCTGGCGCCCAAGCTCGCCTTCGACCCGGGCGAGGACATCGCCGCGCCCTACATCGCCACCGGCGCCCGCCCGAAGGTCGCGGTCCTGCGCGAGCAGGGCGTCAACGGCCAGGTGGAGATGGCCGCGGCCTTCATGCGCGCCGGCTTCGACGCCTTCGACATCCATATGAGCGACCTCATCGAAGGCCGCGCGAAGCTCGAGGACTTCACCGGCCTGGCCGCCTGCGGCGGTTTCAGCTACGGCGACGTGCTGGGTGCGGGACGTGGCTGGGCAACGTCGATCCTCGAACGCCCGGCGCTGCGCGCGCAGTTCGAAGCATTCTTCGCGCGCGGGGATACCTTCACGCTCGGCGTCTGCAACGGCTGCCAGATGCTGTCGCAGCTCAAGGACATCATCCCCGGCGCGGCGCACTGGCCGGAGCTGCTGCGCAACGCCAGCGAGCAGTACGAAGCGCGGTTGGCGCAGGTCGAAGTGGGCGAATCGGCGTCGATCCTGCTGCGCGGCATGGGCGGTTCGCGGATCCCGGTGGTGGTGGCGCACGGAGAAGGCAGGATGAATTTCGCCAACGCCGTCGACCAGGCATCGGTGGCGGTCGTCGCGCGCTATGTCGATGGCGAGGGCCGCATCGCCACGGCCTACCCCGCCAACCCGAACGGTTCGCCCGACGGCATCGCCGGCGTGGCCAGCGACGATGGGCGCGTGACGATCCTGATGCCGCATCCCGAACGCACGCTCGGGGCCGTCAATTTCAGCTGGCATCCGGCGGAGTGGGGCGATGCCTCGCCGTGGTCGCGGATGTTCCAGAACGCGCGCGCCTGGGTGGGTTGAGGGGCGCGCGCGTGCCCGCCTTCGCCGCGCGGGGCAAGCGTGTCGAAGGCGTCGAACGCCGGCCATCGCGACATCCGCGGCGGCCGGCCGGCTAAAGTGGCGGCATCCCCATCGACGCGCCTGGCATGACCGAAGCCGCATTGCCCATCGTCCTGCTGCCCATCGGCACCGACGATGCGGCGTTGGACGCCTGCCTGGCCGCGCTCGACCGCGGCACGCCGGCGGGCACGCGGGTCTGGCTGCTGGATGATGCGCAGGCCGGTCCGCGCGGCATCGCCATCATCGAACGCTGGCTGGACAACACGCGCCTGCAGGCCGAATACACGCGCCGCCAACGGCCGATCGGCGAGGCCGCGCACCTGTCGGAAGGCGTGGCGGCCTGCGGCGATCTCGACATCGCCGTGCTCGCGCCCGACGTGCGGCCCGCGCCCGGTTGGCTGGGCCATCTCGCGGCCTGCCTGCAGCGCGACCCGACCATCGGCACGGCCACGCCGTGGAGCAATGCCGGCGAAGGCGTGGCCTGGCCGCGCATCGGCGAAGTGCAGCCGGAACCCGCCGAGCCGCGGCGCATTGCCCGCGCCTGCGCCGCGTTGCCGCCGCTGCACCCCGAACTGCCGACCGCCGGCACGCATGCGGTGCTGCTGCGCGGCACCCCGCGCCAGCGCAGCGGCCGGCTGGATGGCGAGAGTTTCGAGAGCTGGTCGGCCGCGCTGACCGATTATTCGCTGCGGCTGGCGGCGATGGGCTGGCGCAACGCGCTGTGCGAACACGCCTTCGTGGCGCGCGACCGCGAGCCGTGGCATGGCGATGGCGACCTCGACGTGCTGGCCGTGCGCTGGCCCGGCTATCGCCCGCGGCTGGCGAACTTCCTGATGGAAGACCCGTTGCACGGCACGCGTGTGCACCTGCAGCAGCTGTACGACGCGGCCGCCGACGACTCCCCGCAGGACGACCTGTTCGGATGAGCGGCGATATCGCCGTGGTGGTGGTGACGCACGAAAGCGCGGAGACCATCGACGACTGCTTGGCGCGCCTGCGCGGCTGTGACGGTGTGGCGCAGATCCGCGTGGTCGACAACGCCTCCGGCGACGGCACGATGGAGATCGTGCAGCGCCACGCACTCGCCGATGCGCGCCTGCGCTTCCTCGCCAACCCGGACAACCCGGGCTTCGCCGTGGCCTGCAACCAGGGGGCGGCCGACAGCGACGCGCCCTGGCTGGCCTTCGTCAATCCCGACCTGTTGGTGGAATCCGACACACTCGTGCGCCTGCGCGACGCGGCAGCATCGCTCGACAGCGTCCTGCTCGGTGCCGAACTGGTGGGCGAGGACGGCCAGCGCGATCCCGCCGCGCGCCGCCGCGATCCCGATTTCGCCGCGATGCTGGCGTCCGCCGCCGCGCGTGATCTCTCGCTGCCGCGCTCAACCGAGCCGTTGCAGGAAGTCGATGCGGTCTCCGGCGCGTTGATGCTGATGCCGCGCGTGCTGTTCAACCGCGTACGCGGCTTCGACGAAGGCTACCGGCTGCATGCCGAGGACCTGGACCTGTGCCGTCGCGTCCGCCAGCTCGGCGCCCGCGTCGCCATCGCCAACGATGTCGAGGTGCTGCATGTGCGCGGCGTGTCCTCGCGCGCGCGGCCGGCCTTCGTCGAATGGCACAAGCACCGCGGGTTGTGGCGCTACTTCCGCAAGTTCGACGCGGCACGACACGGCTTGATCACCCGGGCAGCGGTGGCGGCGATGATCTGGGCGCGGTTTCCGTTCGCGCTGGCGGGCAAGTGGTGGCGCGCCATCCGCCCATGACCTTTGGCCCGCAGGCAGTGCCATGCGGGCCGGCTAGAATCGCGGGCGCCGGTCAAGCGGATTGACCTAGGGGATTGGAAGAATGCTCGACGCACACCACTGCGCCAACTGCGGGCGCGCCATCGACGTGCCTGAGCAGAAGTTCTGCCCGGACTGCGGCCAGCCGACGCCCGCGCATCGCATCGACTGGCATTTCCTCGGCCATGAGCTGGAGCACAGCGTGCTGCACATGGACCGGGGCGTGCTGTACACGCTCAAGCGCCTGATGTTGCGGCCCGGTCATTTGATGCGCGATTACCTCGATGGACGGCGCGAAGGCATCGTCAAGCCATTGCTGCTGCTGATGATGACAGCGGCGGCGCTGGTGTTGCTCAGTCATTACCTGCTGAGCGGCGACATCGTGGGCTCGTCCGTCACCGATGGCATGAGGCAGGCATTCGCGGACAACGACGATCCCACTGGCAAGGGGGCCGAACTGCTCAAGGCTTTCGAATACACCAAGAACTGGTTCAACGAACACATCACCCTGGTCACCTTGCTCATCTTGCCGCTCGAAGCGGCCGCGCTCCAACTCGCGTTCCTTGGCGCCCGCAAGCTCAACTATCCCGAGTGGCTGGTCATCACCGCATTCCTGACCGCGCAGATGTTCGTGGTCTGGTGCATTTCGGTTCCGTTCCAGCGCCTGTCACCTGACGTGCAGCCGGTGATGCTGCTGCTGGCGATTGCCTACAACCTGTTTTCAGTGGTGCAGTTGTTCAAGACCTACGGTTACCCGCGGTGGAAAAGCGTGCTCCGTGGGCTGGCCGGGTTCGGCGCGCTGCAAATCGTAGTCGGAGGGCTGTCGTTCGTGGTGGCGGTGGTGCTGGGCGTCCTGTTGGCCAGCGGGAACATACAGCTGCCTGGCTGAGCCTGGACGACGAAGCTAGCCGCCTTCAACGCCAGCGGTTGATCTGGCCCCGCAGTTCCCGCGCCGCATCCGCCGCCGCATCGGCGAAGCCTTCGCCGGATGACGCGTAGAGGATCCCGCGCGAGGAATTGATCATCAGGCCGGTGCCATCGGCGGTCCGGCCGTTCTCCACCACCGCACGCACGTCGCCGCCTTGCGCGCCCACGCCCGGGATCAGCAGCGGCATGTCGCCGACGATGCCGCGGATCACTTTCAGCTCTTCCGGGAAGGTCGCGCCGACCACCAGCGCGCAGTTGCCGTCGCCATTCCATCTTTCGGCAATCGTGCGGGCGACGTGCTGGTAGAGCGGGGCGCCATCGACCAGCAACTCCTGGAAATCCCGCGCGCCGGGATTGCTGGTGTGGCAGAGGAAGATGCAGCCGCGGTCGTTGCGCTCCAGGAACGGCTCGGCGGAATCGAAGCCCATGTACGGATTGAGCGTGACCGCATCCGCACCGAGTCGATCGAAGGCTTCTGCCGCGTACTGCGCGGCGGTGCTGCCGATATCGCCACGCTTGCTGTCGAGCACGACCGGGATGTCCGGATGATGGGCGTTGATGTGCGCGATCAGCCGCTGCAGCTGCGCCTCGCCGGTGTTATGCGCGGCGAAGTAGGCGATCTGCGGCTTGAAGGCGCAGGCGAACTCCGCGGTCGTGTCGGCGATGCGCGCGCAGAAGTTGAACAGCGCATCCGGGTCGTCCAGGAAGGCATCGGGGAACCTGGCGGGATCGGGATCCAGGCCGACGCAGAGCAGGGTGTCTGCGGCGTGCCAGCGGTTGCGGAGCTTGTCGATGAAGTTGGCCACAATGTCTCCGAGCGGGTATCGAGTGGTCGCGGACAAGCGCGCCATGGATGACGCGCGCCCGAGTCAGGGCAGGAAGCCCCGACCGAGGGAAGAGCGACCACCCGATGGCCGCTCCCCGTGATGCTGACCGCTGTTTCAGCGATTGTCCGCGACGGCACCGGCCATCGCCGGACGGTCCTGCAATTACTTCAGCGCCTTGAACCGCAGGCGCTTCGGGCCGGCGTCGTCGCCCATGCGGCGCTTCTTGTCTTCCTCGTACTCGCGGTAGTTGCCCTGGAAGAACTCCACGTGCGAATCGCCCTCGAAGGCGAGGATGTGCGTGGCGATGCGGTCCAGGAACCAGCGGTCGTGGCTGATCACGAAGGTGTTGCCCGGGAACTCCAGCAGCGCGTCTTCGAGCGCACGCAGCGTTTCGATGTCGAGGTCGTTCGACGGTTCGTCGAGCAGCAGCACGTTGCCGCCCTGCAGCAGCGTCTTGGCCATGTGCAGGCGCCCGCGCTCACCGCCCGACAGCGAGCCGACCATCTTCTGCTGGTCCTGGCCCTTGAAGTTGAAGCGGCCGATGTAGGCGCGCGACTGGATCTCGATGCCGTTGATGTTGAGGATGTCCAGGCCGCCGGCGATTTCCTGGAAGACGTTGTGGTTGCCTTCCAGCTTGTCGCGGCTCTGGTCCACGTAGGACAGGTTGACGGTCGGGCCGATGACGATCTCGCCCGAGTCCGGCTTCTCCTGGCCCGTGATCATCTTGAACAGCGTCGACTTGCCGGCGCCGTTCGGACCGATGATGCCGACGATCGCGCCCGGCGGGATGATCATCGACAGGTTGTCGATGAGCAGGCGGTCGCCGAACTTCTTCGTCACGTTCTTGAACTCGATCACCGAGTTGCCCAGGCGCTCGCCCGGCGGGATGAAGATCTCGTTGGTCTCGTTGCGCTTCTGGTAGTCCTGCGACTGCAGCTCGTCCAGGCGCGCGAGACGCGCCTTGCCCTTGCTGCGGCCGCCCTTGGCGTTCTGCCGCGCCCATTCCAGTTCCTTCTGGATGGCCTTCTGGCGCGCCTTCTCCTGGTTTTCTTCCTGTTTCAGGCGCTCGTCCTTCTGGACCAGCCAGTCGGTGTAGTTGCCCTTCCACGGGATGCCGCGGCCGCGGTCGAGTTCCAGGATCCACTCGGCGGCGTTGTCCAGGAAGTAGCGATCGTGGGTCACCGCCACCACGGTGCCGGTGTAGCGGGCGAGGAACTGTTCCAGCCACTCGACGGATTCGGCATCGAGGTGGTTGGTCGGTTCGTCGAGCAGCAGCATGTCGGGCTTCTGCAGCAGCAGGCGGCACAGCGCGACGCGGCGCTTCTCGCCACCCGAGAGCTTGCCGATCTTCGCGTCCCACGGCGGCAGGCGCAGCGCGTCGGCGGCGACTTCCAGCTGGTTTTCCAGCGTGTGCGCGTCACCGGCGGCGAGGATGGCCTCGAGGCGTTCCTGCTCCTTGGCCAGCGCGTCGAAATCCGCGCCTTCCTCGGCATAGGCGGCGTAGACCGCATCCAGCGCGGCCTGCGCCTGCAGCACTTCGCCGACGCCTTCCTCGACCGCTTCGCGCACGGTCATCTCGGGGTCGAGCTGCGGCTCCTGCGGCAGGTAGCCGACCTTGGTGCCGGGCTGCGGGCGGGCCTCGCCTTCGAAATCGGTGTCGACGCCGGCCATGATCTTCAGCACGGTCGACTTGCCGGCGCCGTTCAGACCGAGCAGGCCGATCTTGGCGCCGGGGAAGAAGGACAGCGAGATGTCCTTGATGATCTGCCGCTTCGGCGGCACGACCTTGGACACCCGGTTCATGGTGTAGATGTATTGCGAGGACATGGAAGCTCCGCGTGCGGCTGGCCGGCGCTGCGGGACAGGCCGGCGGGGAGGATTTCGGGATGCGGCGATTATAGCGGCCTTCGCCCTGGCCGGCCCCGGACATAGGAAGTGGCGGCCCCGGCGCCTACAATCGGGGTTTCCCTTCCCCCAGACCCGGAGCTGGCCATGTTCAAGCGCGACGCGCGCATCGCATCCTTCGACCCCGAACTGGCCCAGGCCATCGATGGCGAGGTCCGCCGGCAGGAGGACCATGTCGAGCTGATCGCGTCGGAGAACTACTGCAGCCCGATGGTGATGGAAGCCCAGGGCAGCCAGCTCACCAACAAGTACGCGGAAGGCTATCCGGGCAAGCGTTACTACGGCGGCTGCGAGTTCGTGGACATCGCCGAACAGCTGGCCATCGACCGCCTCAAGCAGCTCTACGACTGCGACTACGCCAACGTGCAGCCGCATTCCGGCAGCCAGGCCAACCAGGCGGTGTACCTGGCGCTGCTGCAGCCGGGCGACACCATCCTCGGCATGTCGCTGGCCCACGGCGGCCACCTGACCCACGGCGCCAAGGTCAACATCAGCGGCAAGCTGTTCAACGCGGTGCAGTACGGCGTGAACGACGAAGGCCTGATCGACTACGACGAGGTCGAACGCCTCGCCGTCGAACACAAGCCGAAGATGCTGGTCGGCGGCTTCAGCGCGTATTCGCAGGTGGTGGACTGGAAGCGGATGCGCGAAATCGCCGACAAGGTCGGCGCGATCTTCTTCGTCGACATGGCGCACGTGGCGGGCCTGGTGGCGGCCGGCGTGTACCCGAGCCCGCTGCCGCACGCGCATGTCGTGACTTCCACCACGCACAAGACGCTGCGCGGGCCGCGCGGCGGCATCATCGTGGCCAAGGGCGCCGACGAGGACATGGTGAAGAAGCTGCAGTCGATCGTCTTCCCGGGCATCCAGGGCGGACCGCTGATGCACGTGATCGCGGCGAAGGCGGTCGCCTTCAAGGAAGCGCTGGATCCCGCCTTCAGGGATTACCAGGCGCAGGTGGTGAAGAACGCCAAGGCGATGGCCGAAGTCATCATCGCGCGCGGCTACAAGATCGTGTCCGGCGGCACCGAGAACCACCTGATGCTGATCGACATGATCGGCAAGCCGGTGAGCGGCAAGGACGCGGAAGAGGCGCTGGGCAAGGCGCACATCACCGTCAACAAGAATTCGGTGCCGAACGACCCGCGCAAGCCCTTCGTCACGTCGGGCCTGCGGATCGGCACGCCGGCGGTCACCACGCGCGGCTACAAGGAGCCCGAGTGCGTGGCGCTGGCCCATTGGATCTGCGACGTGCTGGATGCGCCGAACGACGACAACGTCATCGCCGGCGTGCGCGGCAACGTCGAGCAGCAGTGCAAGCAGTTCCCGGTCTACGGCTGAGTCTTGCACTGCCCCTTCTGCCAGCACGGTGACACCCGCGTGATCGATTCGCGCGTCAGCGACGACGGCGCGACGATCCGCCGCCGCCGCGAATGCGAGGCCTGCGGCGAACGGTTCTCCACGCTCGAGACCATCGAGCTCAAGCTGCCGGCGATCATCAAGTCCGATGGCCGCCGCGAACCCTTCGACGCCCGCAAGCTGCGCCAGAGCTTCGACCGCGCGCTGCACAAGCGGCCGGTGTCGGAGGAGCAGATCGAGGCCGCGGTGCGCGCCGTCGTCCATGACCTGCGCATGACCGCCGAGCGCGAACTGCCTTCGCGCCGTGTCGGCGAATTCGTGATGGCCGAACTGCGCAAACTGGACCAGGTCGCCTTCGTGCGCTTCGCCTCGGTCTATCGCGCGTTCGAGGACGTGGCCGATTTCCGCGAGGAACTCGATCGCCTCGAACGCGACATCCCCGGCGAAGGCCAGCTGCCCCTGCTCGGCGGCATGGCGGGACGCGGCGAGAAGAAGCGGAAATGAGCGAAGGTTTCGACGCGTTCGACCACGCCTTCATGGCCCGTGCGCTGCGGCTGGCGGAGCGCGCGCGCTTCACCGCCAAGCCCAACCCGATGGTCGGCTGCGTGCTGGTGCGCGATGGCGAGATCGTCGGCGAAGGCTGGCACCGGCGCGCCGGCGGGCCGCATGCGGAGGTCGAGGCGCTGCGTGCAGCCGGCGGCAACGCGCGCGGCGCCACCGCCTACGTGACGCTGGAACCCTGCGCACATGTCGGGCGCACCGGGCCGTGTGCGGATGCACTGGTCGAAGCGGGCGTCGCCAAGGTGATCGCGGCGATGCGCGACCCGTTCCCGCAGGTCGATGGCGCCGGCTTCGAGCGTCTTCGCGCGGCCGGCGTCGAAGTCGCCTCCGGGCTGATGGAAGGGCAGGCGCGCGCGCTCAATCGCGCCTTCTTCTCGCGCATCGAGCGTGGGCGGCCGTGGCTGCGGGTCAAGCTGGGCGTGAGCCTGGACGGACGCACCGCGCTGGCCAACGGCGAATCGAAATGGATCACCAGTCCAGAGGCGCGCGAGGACGTGCACCGTTGGCGCGCGCGCTGCGGCGCCTTGCTGACCGGTGCCGGCACGGTGCTGGCGGACGACCCGCACCTGACCGTGCGCCTGCCGGAGGGCGAGGACTTCATCGCGCCGTTGCGCGTGGTGCTGGATCCGGGCCTGGCCACCGTCGCGCGCGGCAACGTGCGCGAGGGCGACGTGCCCACGCTCTACTTCCATTCCCCCGATGCCAAGCCGCCGCGCGACATCGTGCTGCAGCGCCATCCCGTGCCGATGCAGCGCAACATGCTCGACCTGCCCGCCGTGCTGGCCGAACTGGCGCGGCGCGAGATCAACGAGGTGCAGGTGGAGACCGGTGCCACGCTCGCCGGCGCCTTCCTGCATGCGGGGTTGGTCGACGAGCTGCTGGCCTATGTCGCGCCGGTGTTGCTGGGCGATGCCGCGCGCCCGATGTTCGACGGTCTCGGCATCCCGTCGATGGCCGATGCGTTCAAGCTCAGGACGCTCGACGTGCGCCACGTCGGCCCGGACATCCGCCTGCTGCTGGCACCGGAACACGCGGCGTGAGCAGCTTCGCCGATCATTTCTCGCGAGCTTCCGCGCAGTACGCCCTGGCGCGTCCGGTGTATCCGCCCGCGCTGTTCGCATGGATCGCGCGCATCGCGCCCGCCACCGGCCTCGCTTGGGAGCCGGCCTGCGGCAGTGGCCAGGCCACGCGTGGACTGGCCGGCGTCTTCGCGCGCGTGCATGCCAGTGAGCCGAGCGCGGCGCAGCTGGCGCAGGCGCCGGCCATCCCCAATGTCGATTACGTGCAGGAAGCCGCCGAACACTGCAGCCTGCCGGACGCCGGCGCCGATGCCGCCTGCATCGCGCAGGCGCTGCACTGGTTCGACCGCGCCGCGTTCTTCGCAGAATGCGCGCGCGTGCTCAAGCCGGGCGGGGTGCTGGTCGCGTGGGGTTACCAGGACATCGAGGTGCCGGCGGAAGTCGCCGATGCCAACGCCGTGTTCCAGTCGCTGATCCGCGCCGACTGGCCGGCCGCGCGTGCCGATGTCGATGCCGCCTATGCCGGCTACGACTGGCCGTTCACGCGCATCGACGCGCCGGCGTTTGAACTCGAGGCGGACTGGGACCTGCCGCGCCTGCTCGCCTATTTCGGCAGCTATTCGGCGACGCAACGCCATCGCCAACGCACCGGCGAGGATGCGGTCGCACGCTTCGCCGAGGCCTTCGCCGCCGGTTGGGGCGATCCCGCGCAGGCCAGGCGGGTGCGCTGGCCGCTGTTCGTGCATGCATGCCGCAAGGAGGATGGATGTTCACCGGCCTGATCCAGGGCGTCGGGCGCCTGCGCGCGCTCGAACCGCGTGGCGGCGACGTCCGCATCCACATCGACACCGGCACGCTGCCGTTCACGGAGGTGGCCATGGGCGAGAGCATCGCGGTGAATGGCGTCTGCCTGACCGTGGTCGCCTTCGACGCGACGATGTTCGCCGCCGACGCCTCCACCGAAACGCTGGCGCTGACCACGCTCGGGCAGCTCCGCGAAGGCCAGCCGCTCAACCTGGAACGCGCGCTGCAGGCGCAGGACCGCCTCGGCGGGCATCTGGTCAGCGGCCATGTCGATGGCGTCGGCCGCGTGCTCGACGTGCACGAGGACGCGCGCGCCCAGCGCTGGCGCTTCTCGCTGCCGCGCGCGCTGGCGAAATACGTGGCGAAGAAGGGCTCGGTCTGCGTCGACGGCGTCAGCCTGACCGTCAACGGCGTGGATGCCGAATGCTTCGACGTCGCGCTCATCCCCCACACCGTGTCGCACACCGCCTTCGCCCAAACGCGGGTGGGCGATGCGGTCAACATGGAAATCGATCTGGTCGCGCGCTACGTCGAGCGGCTGCTGCAGGAGCGTGACGCGTGAGCTTTGCTTCCATCCCCGAACTGCTCGAGGAAATCCGCGCCGGGCGCATGGTGGTCATCGTCGACGACGAGGACCGCGAGAACGAGGGCGACCTGATCATGGCCGCCGAACTGGTGCGGCCGTCCGACATCAACTTCATGGTCACCCACGCGCGCGGGCTGGTCTGCCTGTCGCTGACCCGCGAGCGCTGCCGCCAGTTGGGCCTGCCGCCGATGGTCCGCGACAACACCTCGCCGCACCACACCAACTTCACCGTCTCCATCGAGGCCGCCGAAGGCGTCACCACCGGCATCAGCGCCTATGACCGCGCGCATACCGTCCGCACCGCGGTGCGCCCGGACGCGACCGCCGCCGACCTTGCCCAGCCCGGCCACATCTTCCCGCTGCAGGCGCAGCCCGGCGGCGTGCTGAGCCGCGCCGGCCACACCGAGGCGGCCAGCGACCTGGCGCTGCTGGCGGGCATGGAGCCGGCCGGCGTGCTGGTGGAGATCCTCAACGCCGACGGCTCCATGGCGCGCCGCCCGGAGCTGGAAGTCTTCGCGCGCGAGCACGGGCTGAAGATCGGCTCGATCGAGGCGCTGATCCGCCACCGGCTGGAAACCGAGCACACCATCGAGCGCGTCGATTCGCGCGGGATCGCCACCGATCACGGCGACTTCGTGCTCCACACCTATCGCGACCGGCTGACCCACGGCCTGCATTTCGCGCTGCAGATGGGCGAGGCCGATGCGGATGCACCGGCGCTGGTGCGGGTGCAGATGCAGAACGTGCTGGCCGATGCGCTGCATTGGCAGCGCGAGGACTTCGGCCCGCTCGGCGGCGAGGTGCTGGCGGCCATCGCCGAAGCCGGGCAGGGCGTACTGCTGCTGCTGGCCGAGCCGGTCCCGCAGGCGGACGCGCTGCTGGCGCGGATCCGCAACGAAGCCGCATCGCCCACCCCCGCGCCGGCCGCCGAATGGCGCCGCAACGGCGCCGGCAGCCAGATCCTGGCCGACCTCGGCTACCGCCGCCTGCGCGTGCTCGGCACGCCGCGCAAGCAGGTGGGCCTGGGCGGTTTCGGGCTGGAGGTCGTGGAATACGTGGCCCTGCCGCCGCGTTAAACTGGCCGGCCCGCGTTTTCCCGAGAGTCCGATGTCCAGTTACGAAGGCGACCTGCGCGCCCCCGAAGGCGCCCGCTTCGCGATCCTCGCCAGCCGCTGGAACGCGCGCGTGACCGAGGCGCTGATCGAAGGCGCGCGCAAGGCGATGGCCGACCACGGCGTGGACGAGGCCAATGTCGACGTGTTCCGCGTGCCGGGCGCGTGGGAGATCCCGGTGCTGGCCGAGCGCCTGGCCGCGACGGGTCGCTACGCCGGGCTGATCGCGCTGGGCTGCGTGATCCGCGGCGACACGCGCCATTTCGAACACGTCGCCGACGGCTGCTCCGAAGGCCTGATGCAGGTCGCGCTGAAGCACGGCCTGCCGGTGATGAACGGCGTGCTGGCGGTGGAACAGGCCGAGGATGCCGAAGCCCGCGCCGGCGGCAGCCACGGCAACAAGGGCGAGGAGGCGGCGATGGTCGCCATCGAGATGGCCAACCTGCTGGAGCGCGCCGCATGAAGCCGACCCGTCGCCCGCATGGCATCGACCCGGTGCATCGCACCCGCGCGCGCCGCCGCGCCATGCAGGCGCTGTACGCGTGGCAGATGTCGGGCGGCAACGCGCAGCAGGTGATCGCGCAGTTCGCGCACGAGCAGGCGCACGAGATCGCCGACCTCGAATATTTCGAGGACCTGGTGCGTGGCGTGATGGCGCATCACGAAGCGCTCGACGCCGGCCTGGCCGCGCACCTCGACGACCGCAAGGTGGATGAGGTCGATCCGGTCGAACGCGCGGTGCTGCGCATCGCCGCCTACGAGTTCCGCCACCGCCTCGACGTGCCCTACCGCGTCGTCATCAACGAGGCGATCGAGACCGTCAAGCGCTTCGGCGCCGAGCACGGCCACACCTACGTCAACGGCGTGCTCGACAAGCTGGCCGCCGACTGGCGCGGCGTCGAGATGCAGGCCGCGCGCGGCTGAGCCGGGCGCCGAATGGCCGGCGAATTCCAGCTGATCGAGCGCATCCGTGCCCGCGTCGCGCGGCGCGCTGACGTGCCGCTCGGCATCGGCGACGACGCCGCGCTGCTGCAGCCGCCGCCCGGCGTCCAGCTGGCGGTCGCCACCGACACGCTCAACAGCGGCATCCACTTCCCGCCGGAAACCGCTGCCGCCGACATCGGCTGGAAGGCCTTGGCGGTGAACCTGTCCGACCTGGCGGCGATGGGCGCGCTGCCGGCCTGGTGCAGCCTGTCCCTGTCGATGCCGGACGCCGATGGCGCCTGGGTGGACGGCTTCCTCGACGGCTTCTGCGCGCTCGCCGAACGCCACGGCGTTGCGTTGATCGGCGGCGACACCACGCGCGGGCCGCTGTCGGTCTGCATGAGCGTTATCGGTTTCGTCGAACCCGGTGCGGCGCTGCGCCGCGATGCCGCCCAGGCCGGTGACGACGTCTGGGTCAGCGGCACGCTGGGCGATGCGGCGGCGGCGCTCTCGTTCTGGCAACGCGGCGAGCCGATGCCGGATGGCCTGCGCGGACGACTGGACCGGCCGCTGCCGCGCGTCGCCCTGGGGCATGCCCTGCGCAGCCTCGCGAACGCCTGCATCGATGTCTCGGATGGGTTGCTGGCCGACCTCGGCCACCTCTGTGCGGCGAGTGGTCTGGGCGCTGAGGTCGATGTCGATGCGTTGCCGGCCTCGCCCGCGCTGGTGGCGCTGGATGTGGATGCGGACACCCGCCGCACGTGGCAGGCCAGTGGCGGCGACGACTACGAACTGTGCTTCACCGCATCGCCCGATCGTGCGGATGCGGTGATCGAAGCGGCGAGCGCGTCCGGCGTCGCGGTCACGCGGATCGGCCGGATCGCGGCGGGAGACGGGGTGGTCGCGCGATCCGATGGGACGGTGTGGCAGCCGGACCGTGCCGGCCACGAGCATTTCCGCGTGCCCTGAACCTTGCGGCTCAGGGCGTGCCGCGCGCCGGCCGGTTGCGGATATCCTCCGGCAGCAGCGCGAGGATCTCGTCGATGATGCCGGGCAGCGATGCCTCGCTGTAGCCGATGTGGCGATGGGCGATCACGCCCTCGCGGTCGATGATGAACATGCGCGGGATGCTGCGCACGCCCCAGGCGTCGTTGAGCTTGCCCTGCGAGTCCGGCACCCAGGTCAGGTCGATGGCGCGGTTGCGGCGGACGATGTCGATGAAGTCGCGCCGATCCTCCTTGTGGTTGACCGCGATGACTTCCAGCGCGTCGCGGCCGACCACCTTCTGGAAGTGGCCGAGCACCGGCAGTTCCTTGCGGCACGGCCCGCACCACGACGCCCAGAACGTCACGATCACCACCTTGCCGCGCAGCTTCGACAGGTCCACGGGGTTGCCGTGGCGGTCGACGCCGAGGTCCGGCGCCGGCACCGTGCCGGTGGCCGGCGAGGGCGGCAGTTCCTTTTCCTGCGTGAACGCGGCCTGTGGCGAGGCGAGCAGCAGCGTGGCGGCCAGCGCGAGCGCCGGCCAGCGAAGCGTCATCGTGTCCATGCATCCCCGGTGATGTGCAGTCGCCGCATCATGCCGGGTCGAGGCGAGCGGTGGAAGCCGGCTCAGCCCGCGTCGAACGCCGCCCGCAGCCATTGCATCGCGGGTGCCTGCGGGTCGCCGGTGGCGCAGACCACGTCGAAGCGACAGGGCAGCTGCGCACAGGCGCGATGCGCGGCCAGGTAGCGGGTGGCGGCGCGGATCAGCCGGCGCTGCTTGGCCGGCGTCACCGAGGCCGCGGCGCCGCCGAAGTCCTCGCGGGCGCGATAGCGCACCTCGACGAAGACCAGGGTGCCGCCGTCGCGCATCACCAGGTCGAGCTCGCCATCGCGATAACGCACGTTGGCATCGACCTGCTGCAGGCCGTGCGCGGTCAACAACCGGGCGGCGGCGGCCTCGGCCGCGCTGCCGGCAAGGTGCCGCGGGTCAGCGCCCACCGAGCGGCACGGCGCTGCCGCCGCGCAGCACCGACCAGGTCGGCGCGCGCAGGACGTTGCCGAAGCCGTCGAGCTGCAGGTGGCCGGTCGCGCCGGGCAGCGCGTCCTGCGGGGCGTTGGCCAGGCGTTCCAGGTAGGCGGTGATCAGCCAGGCGTCGTAGCCGAAGGCGAACAGGCGGGCGGCCGCGCCGCGTGCGGTCGGGGTCAGCGCGCCGGGGTCCGACGGCATGCCGGGCAGGGCACGCGCGGCCAGCGATTCGCCGGGGAAGACGATGCCGTCGAGCAGCATCGCGTCCTCGCCCCTGCCGGGATTGTTGGCGATCTGCGAGGCGGCGACGCGACGCGCCTTCGCCAGCGCGGGCTGGGCGTTGATGGCCGGCATCGCGGCGCGTGCCTGGTCGCCGCGGGTGGCGAAGTAGATCGCATCGACCGGCCCCTTGGCGGTGGCGGCAGCGAGTTCGGTCGCCAGCGCCTCGGCGGTGCCGCCCAGCGCGATGGCACCGGCCACCTGGCCGCCGCGCGCCTGCAGGCGTTCGCGGAAGGCGGCACTGGTGCGGCGCAGGGTGTCGTCGCTGCCGCCCAGCACCAGCACGTTGCGCGCGCCCTGCGCGACCAGGTATTCGGCGGCGGCGGTGCCCTCGTCCTCCGGCGCCAGCGAGAAGCTCACGCTGCCCGGCGGCGGTGCCTTGCTGCCGCGGTTGAGCGCCAGCACCGGCACCGGCAGCTCGCCCTGCGCGAACAGCGCGCCGACGTGCTCGCGGTCGAGCGGGCCGACCACGTAATCGGCGCCGTCGGCCACCGCCTTCTGGTAGGCGGCGCTGGCG
>JAANMY010001439.1_pt1 | contig 27007 bp, 29 predicted proteins | sample 7279691 | NCBI WGS metagenome assembly JAANMY01 (sample SAMN14094543, study PRJNA606508) | bioreactor metagenome | isolation source: A lab-scale SPAN reactor treating ammonium-rich wastewater day 388 | place: Ireland: Galway | collected 2018-02-07
AGCGGGCGTGCGAGTTCGACCCATTCGACCTGGTCGTTATCGACGAAGCCCACATGATCCCACCTGAGGGTGACGGCATGTATCGGCAGTTCCTCGCCGACGCCCGCACCATCAACCCGAACCTGCGCATCATCGGCTTCACGGCCACGCCGTTCCGCCTCAAAAGCGGATCGATCTGCACGCCGGACGATTTCCTCAACCACGTCTGCTTCGAGGTCGGCGTTCGAGAGCTGATCGTCCAGGGTTATCTTTGTCCGCTGATCACCAAGGCGGGCATCAACAAGGTCGATACCAGCACGCTGCACGTGCGCGGCGGCGAGTACGTCGCCGGCGAGGTCGAGGACCTGATGGACGACGACCGGCTCGTCGAGGCCGCCTGCGGCGAGACGGTCGGCTACACCGGCGACCGCAAGGCAGTGCTGATCTTCGCCAGCGGGATCAAGCACGGCGAGCACATCGTCCGCGTGCTGAAAGAGAAGCATGGCATCACCTGCGGCTTCGTCACCGGCGAGACGCCGACCGACCAGCGCGATGCGCTGCTCGAGCAGTTCCGCGCGGGCCGGCTCAAGTTCCTCTGCAACGTCAACGTCCTGACCACCGGCTTCGACGCGCCGAACATCGACTGCGTGGCCCTGGTCCGGCCGACGCTGTCCGCAGGGCTGTACTACCAGATGGTCGGGCGTGGCTTCCGGCTGCACCCCGGCAAGGCGAACTGCCTGGTCCTCGACTTTGGGGGCAACGTGCTGCGGCACGGGCCGGTGGACCAGATCAAGGTCAAGGAGCGCGACGCGGGCGGCGGCCAGGCCCCGGCGAAGGAATGCCCGGAGTGCCACTCGGTCATCGCCGCCGGCTATGCCCGCTGCCCGGACTGCGGCTACGAGTTCCCGCCGCCCGAGCGCCAGAAACACGACGCCAAGGCGACCGAGGCCGGCATCCTCTCGGGGCGGGTGACCACAACGAAATGCGCGGTGAGGGACGTGTTCTACAGCGTCCACCGCAAGCGCGGAGCAGGTGACGACGCGCCCAAGACCATGCGGGTCGATTACAAGGTCGGGTTCAACGCCTTCCAGTCCGAATGGGTCTGCGTCGAGCACGACGGTTACGCCCGGCAGAAGGCGGTCGCGTGGTGGAGGCGGCGCTCGAAGGAGCCGGTGCCGGACTCGGCGGACGAGGCGGTCGCCTTGGCGCAGGCAGGACGCCTGGCCCCCACGCGCGAGATCACCGTCCGCAGCGTCACGGGTGAGGACTACGACCGGATCATCGGCTACGAGTTGGGCGACATTCCGCCGGCTGTGGATGACCAGGACATGCCCGCGGACGCGCTCGACTTCCCGTTCGGTTATAACGCGGTCGCCGCGGAGGAGGAAATCCCGTGGTGACGCCGGGCGAGCTGCTGACGGCTGCTCTCCGCTATGCCGAGATGGGCTACCGGGTGTTCCCCTGCGCGCCCGGCGCGAAGTCGCCGTTGACGGACCACGGCTTCCTCGATGCGACCACCGACCCCGACCAGATCGAGGGCTGGTGGGCGCAGCACCCGCACGCCAACGTCGGCATCCCGACCGAGGGGCTGGTGGTCATCGACATCGATGGCGAAGGCAATCGCTGGCCTGGGGACGATCCTGATCGCATGCTCGACCTGGCGGCGGGGCCGATGGCGCTGACGCCGCGGGGCGGCAGCCATCGCCTATCCCGGCAGCCGCACGGCAAGCACTGGCGCTGCACCGAGGGACGGCTAGCTCCGAAGGTCGATACCCGCGCCACCGGCGGCTACATCGTGGCGCCACCGTCCGTGGTCGAGGGTGGGAAAGTCTACCGCTGGGCACCGGGCTTGGAACTCGACGAGCCTCCCGACCGTTTGCCCGAACCGCCGCCCTGGTTGGCCCAGGAACTCGACGGGTTGGCCGCGCCGTTGGCCAACGGAACGCCCACGTTGGCCAACGGCGCGGCCGGTTCGCCCGAGGCGAACGCGATCCCGGAGGGCCAACGGAACGCGACCCTGGCGAAACTGGGCGGGAATATGCGGCGGGTCGGGATGTCCCTGGCCGAGATCGCCGCCGCGCTGCTCCAGACTAACAAGGATCGGTGCGTGCCGCCACTACGGCCGCGCGAAGTCGAGCGGATCGCCGCCAGCATTGCGCGCTACGAGCCGGACCAGGTCGCGGTCGCCCTGGCCGAGAACAACTGGGACCAGATGTACGCCGAGCCGCTGGAGGAAGACGAGTCCGCCATCCTCGACCCCGGGCCGATCCCGGACGAGCTGCTCTGCGTGCCGGGGTTCATCGCCGAGGTGATGCGCCACATCCTCGACACCGCACCATACCCCGAACCGGTGCTGGCGTTCGCCGGGGCGCTGACGCTGCAAGCGCTGCTCGCCGGCCGGAAGGTCCGCGACGCGATGGACAACCGGACGAACCTCTACGTCCTGAGTCTGGCGAACTCCGGGGTCGGCAAGGACCACGCCCGCAAGGTCAACGCCCGCATTCTGTACGAGGCCGGTCTAGCCGACTGCCTGGGCACCGGCTTCGCCAGCGGCGAAGGGATCGAGGACCGGCTGTTCGTCCAGCCCGCGACGCTGTTCCAGGTGGACGAGATCGACGGCCTCTTGCTCCGCGTCAGCCAGGCCAGGGACGCCCGGCACGAGCAGATCGTCTCGATGTTGCTGCAGATGTACTCCAGCGCGTCGAGCGTGTACGTCATGCGGGCCAAGGCCAACCAGGAGCGGTCGGCCATCGACCAGCCGTGTCTGTGCTTGTTCGGCACCGCCGTGCCCAAACATTTCTACGAAGCGCTATCGGCCCGGCTCATGACCAACGGCTTCCTGGCCCGGTTGCTGATCCTCGAATGCCGCAAACGGGGGGTCGGGCGGGACGACACCGAACGGCCGATCCCGGCATCGATCCTGGACACCGCCCGCTGGTGGGCCGACTTCCGGCCGGGCGGCGGAACGGGCAACCTGGCCGACTGGCACCCGGTGCCCCACCGAGTCCCGCAAACCGACGACGCCGTGCGGGTGTTCCGCGAGCTGAGGGAACGGGCCGATGCCGAGTACGCGCAGGCCGAGGCGGCGAACGACCCGGCCGGCATGGCCATCTGGGCGCGAGCCTACGAGAAGGCCCGCCGGCTGGCATTGGTCTATGCCTGCAGCGCCGAGCGCGAGAACCCGGTCACGACGCCGGAGGCCGCAGCCTGGGCCGGGGCTTTCGTCGAGCACCAGACCCGCCGCATGCTCTACATGGCCCGGCACTACGCCAGCGAGAGTGAGTTCGACGGCAAGCGGAAGCGCCTCCTGGACGTGCTCGAACAGTGGCGACAGCAGCACGGCGACGAGTGGATGCCGTTCTGGCGGATCAACCGCAAGCTGCCGTGGTCGAGCCGCGAACACGAGGAGGTGCGTGAGACGCTACTGCAACAGCGGCTGATCGAGTCCCAACTGAAAGCGACGCGGGGACGGCCCGGCCTCTTCTACCGCCTGCCGCCGACCACCACGACCGGGGAGGAACCGTCATGAACGACTTATTGCACTTCTTGCTGTTATTGCGCCGGCCCGCGATGGCGAGCGGAGAGGGGGAACGGGAATCGAGGGGTAGCGCAATAACAACAAGAAGTCTTTCTCTTCTTCTCTTCTCTCCTGCCTCACCCCGGCCTTCGGCCCCGGCGGGGCACGACCGGCACGACCCCGCCGTAGTTCGGCCGAGCCATAGGTACTTCCGGGCCTTATTGCGCTTTTTGACCGCGGCGGGAACAGCCGCGAAGGTAAGCAGAGTTTGTTTTCGCTGTCCGAATACGACCCGCGAACAGAGAGGGAAAGGGACCATGAACCGAAACCCAACGGCGGCCTCGAACAGACCCCCCGCGACGGCGGTGAGCCAGGAGGTATTCCCGAACCCCCCGCTGAAGTGGTTCGGCGGCAAGACCTACCTCGCCCCGCACATTCACCGACTCGCCCCCCGGCACGCCTTCCGAGGCATCCCCTACGGCGGCGCTCTCGGGGAGCTGTGGAGCTGGAGCTACCACGGCGTGAGCGAAGTCGTCAACGACATCGATCTGCGGCTCACCAACTTGTGGCGTAGCTTGCAAGACCCAGGCCTGTTCGAGCAACTCCGGCGGGAGCTTGAGCTGACGCCGTTCGGCCGCCCGTTCTACGACGCGACCGCAGCCGACATGCAACGGTGGGAACGTCACGAGGTCGCGTGGGCCGAGGAGCTGGACCGTGAGCCGAGCCCTTTCTGGGCGGCCCGATTCTTCGTCCTCGTGCGGCAGAGCCGGGGCGGCGACCAGAAGGGCTTTGCGCCCCTGTCGGTCAGCCGGGTGAGGCGAGGCGTTAACGAGCAGGCCAGCGCTTGGTGGACGGCCATCGACGGACTGTGGGAGGTCCACCAGCGGCTCGCCCCAGTCGTCGTCGAGCGCCTGCCGGCGTTGGAGTTCATGGCCAAGTACGACGCCTCCGGCGTGTTCTACTACCTCGACCCGCCGTATCTGCCGCCGACGCGCACGGCCAAGAAGGTGTACAAGCACGAGATGACCTACGAGCAGCACGTCGAGCTGCTCGACTTCCTGCCGTCGCTGGAGGCCCGGGTGATGCTGTCCGCTTACCGCCATCAGGAGTACGAGACGCGGCTCCTGCCGCGGGGCTGGCGCTGTGAGGAAATCGTCGTCCGAGACTGTGCCAGCTCGGCCAGGAGCAAGAGGCAGAAGGTCGAGGTGTTGTGGATGAACTACGACGAGGCCGGCGAGCGGATCGCGGCCTGACCCGAACTGTTGACATTGGCGGGTCAGGTATGACGAGGCTTGGCTGCGCGAGGCAGGGCAAGGTCGGCCCGGCAGGGAAGTCACCCGGCCGGGCCGGTTTGCCCAAAACAGAGGAGAGGTAAGCATGAACGTCGAGCTGTGGAACATCGAGCGAGTGAAGCCATACCCCAACAACCCGCGTCTCAACGACGACGCGGTGGACGCCGTCGCCGCGTCGCTGCGCGAGTTCGGGTTCCGGCAACCGATTGTGGTCGATGGCGAGGGCGTCATCGTTGTGGGCCACACGCGCTACAAGGCCGCGCAGAAGCTCGGGCTGGAGAGAGTGCCGGTCCATGTCGCCACGGACCTGACGCCCGAGCAGATCCGGGCGTACCGCATCGCGGACAACAAGAGCGCCGAGTTGTCCGACTGGGACTACGACCTGCTCCCCATCGAACTCGCTGGGCTGAAGGAGGCCAACTACGACCTCGGTCTGCTCGGCTTCGACCAGGACGAACTGGCGAGATTGCTCGACCCCACCCTCCGGGACGGGCTGACCGATCCCGACGACGTGCCCGCGCCGCCGGACGAGGCGACGACCAGGCCAGGCGACCTGTGGATGCTCGGTGACCATCGCCTGTTGTGCGGCGACAGCAGCAAGCCCGAAGAAGTGGACCGGCTCCTCGGCGGCGCGTGCATCCACCTGGTCAACACCGACCCGCCGTACAACGTGAAGGTCGAACCGCGTTCCAACAACGCCATCGCCGCCGGCTTGTCGTCGTTCGCCGGCACCACGCACCACCAGAAGCTCGATGTCGAGCGCCACCCCGAGAAGGCCAAGCCGACCGGGAAGAAGCTGCGGGCGAAGGACCGGCCGCTCGCCAACGACTTCGTCTCCGATGCCGAGTTCGAGCGCTTGCTTGCGGCGTGGTTCGGGAACATCGCCCGCGTGCTGGAACCGGGTCGGGGCTTCTACATCTGGGGCGGGTACGCCAACGTCGCCAACTACCCACCGGTGCTGAAGGCCTGCGAGCTGTACTTCTCGCAGGCGATCATCTGGGTCAAGGAGCATCCCGTCCTGACCCGCAAGGACGGGAGGGGCACCCGTGTGGAGCGGATGGGGTTCGCCTGGGAACGGGGAGCAGTTCGAGAGCTGTAAAGCCAGAGCTCAGCAGCCGGGCCGCGCGGTGTCGGTTCGCGCCTACGCCGCCAGCCCGGGGCTGCGGCTTCGTTGCTCCGCAGGCTTTGCACCCCTCCGTTACCAGCGGCGCGCGCTGTGGTAAGAAAACCCTGGCAGAACTGGGGGGTTGAGTCAGTCTGCCGACCGCTCAGCAGTTATGTCTTCGACCTCGTGTCGCACCAGCGGCTGGTTTCGGCGGATTGGCGCACCTTCGTGGTGATGTGCTGGCATCACCTGAACTCTTACTTGACCGTGTTTGCCGAGGGTTCCGAACTCTGCCAATTTGCGCCCACGTTCACTGCTTGCGGCTTCCCCGACGGAATTCAGGCCAAGCCTTCAAGCCTCTGCAAGCCACGCCTTGGCCGCATCGACCTCCGCGGTGTCGAAGTATCGGATCTTGGCCATCGTGAACGGCTGACAGATTTTGGCCATCCACTTCTCCCAAGTCTGGTCGCCGACCAGCGCGATCCGCTTAATCTTGGTGCAGTGCGTGGTGGAGAACTTGATGTCGTCCCAAAGAGCCTTCGCGTCCCAGCCGTGGAACTCGTGGAACTGCGCCAGGACGTTCACTTTACCCTCCTTGGCGATCTCGGCATCCACCTGCGGCACGAACTTCTTGTAGTCCTCGTCGTGGAGCTTGCCGCTCAGCTTGAAGCCGACGGTATGGGCGGGCAGTCCGGTCAGTTGCTCGATCATGGGTTGATCCTCCTTCAACAAGTCACTCGACTCATCGGGGTTACTTCGCCGCCACCTTCACCGCCGGCGGCTGCCACTTGCCGGTGAGCGCCGCCTCCTCCGGCCAGTAGAGCCGCATCACCACGTAGATTGGGCCGTCCGGCGCCGGCAGCCAGTTGGACTCCTTTTCCTTGCCCGGGGAGTCCTTCTGAATGTAAATGGTCAAGGAGCCGTCCGCGTTCTTCTTTAGGTCCGGCAACATCGGCGAATTGATCAGGTAACGATTGATCGGGTTCTCGACCAGAAGCTGCGTCTTGCCATCGTACATGGTCACCGACCAGAAGGCCTTGGCTGGCGGCAGCTGGCCCTTCGGAAAGGTCAGCGTGTAGCGGTTCTTGCTGCAATCGGGCTTGTTCCCGTCGCTGTCCGTGGCGAGCAGGGGATACAACGCCTCGACCGCGTCATTGCCGTAGATGCCGGCCATCGCCGCAGCGGCGCGCAGCGTCCAATTGCCCTTCATGAAGCCTCGGTCGCCGAAGGCATCCGTGGTCACCCGCCAGCCGTTCTCGTCCTTGCCGACGGTCGCCACCTGCTTCTTGATCCTCTCCAACCCGGCCTTGATGCCCATCTCCAGTTCTCCCTTCTGCTCGGGAGTAAGCTTGGCGAGCGGGAATGGCTTACCGGCCTCGATGCCGATCCTGGCGAACCGTGCTCTCAGCGGATTATCGACCTCCGCCGGCCCTACCGGGGGGCAGAACTGCAGGACGAAATTCAGGTAGGCGAAGGGGTCGGTCTCAGCCAACTTCTTGTCGATCTCCGGCCACTTGATTTCCGGGGCCGCGGGCGGAGCGGGCTTCTTGAGGAACGCGGAGAGGGGCTGGCCCTTGTAACCCGCCTGAATCTTCTTCACGTTCTCGATGTCGGCCGGGTTGAAGAGCTGCGTGCGGAAAGCCGCAATGGAGAAATCGGTTTCGCAGCGGAACATCTTGGCGATCCCCTCGGGCTTCTCCCCCTTCCAGTTAGGCCCGGCGATCATGAAGTTGCCGCCGCCGTTGCCGGTCGTGCGGCTCCCCACATATCCGTAGTTGAACGTGTACAGGTCAATGAGCTGCACGGCGTAGTACCGCGACTTTTCGATTACCGGCAGGGTCAGCACGTAGGGCTCGGCCCGCAGGTCCATGCAGACGAACGAGTAGGGCGTGTCGCTGTTGGGCGTGACGATGGTCGTGTCCTTGGGCGTGTACACGCGCGCGGTGTTGTAAATCTCGTTGATCGGGCACTTGTACGCGGGCGCAGACTTGTCGATGAAGTACTCGTAGATCGTCCCGTAGTTCATGACCATCGGGAAGCCGTAGATGTAGGCCTCCGTGGCGATCTCGATGGCCTCCTTTTCGGTGAGCTTGTCTTTATCCTGAGCCACACCCGGCCGCGTCCCAAGCAGGGCGAGTATGGTCAACGACACGGCTGCTACTGATTTTATGTTCATGCGGATACTCCTTGTTGACAAGACCATCGGTCAAGTGGCGCTGATCTTCCCTCGCTGGGGTTCCCGATTGCCATTGCAGCCGTCTATTGTATCGCTCGACCGATGCCGTCGCCAGTTGCGCCGCCGAACCAGGCCCTGAACGCGCTGGTGTTCCTGTACCAGCCGGTGCTGGAGATCGACCTGAGCTGCTTCGAGGCCGTGCGGGTCGGGCTGCCGAAGCGCGTGCCCGTCGTGCTCGCGCCGGAAGAAGTGGCCGCGGTACTGGAACGCGTGGAAGGGGTCGAGGGAGCGTTTCGGTTGAGCCGAACTGCTGCGACTATGCCAGCTTGCGGCGTAGAGAGGAGGCCGGGAGCCTCTCGGAGGTTCCGGTCGCCGTCAAAATCTGGCGAGCCGCCTTACGAATTGGCCCCCCTCCGGGAAATAAGTGGGCGAGGGCGCTTTCTTGCCAGCCCGCTCTTCCAAGGAGACCCGCACATGCCAACCGGACTGACGTTCGACGAGTACGTGGACCTGAAGCTCAGGCCGCCGGCCGGCGCGGACCGCTGCTTCCACGAGGCGGTCGAGGGGTCGTTGGGGATCATGTTCCCCATGCCCACGGTGGTCGCGTCCACCCACCTCCGCTCGCGCGGCTACGACTGCCGGCCGGCGATGCTCGACCTGCTAGTCGAGAACGGTGTCGTGACGCTCGCCGCGCCGGACGCCTGGACGCGGGCCGACGTGGACGTCGCCGCCGAGCACTTCGAGGACTGCCAGCTCTTCGTCCCCTACGCCATGATGTGCGTCGCGCTGGGATGCAACTACGCCGACTTCCTGCGGCCGCTCCGCGAGGCTGCGGAGCAGGCGTCGCGGAAGTACGGCCGGCGCGTGCCGGATGACGACCAGTACTTCGTCATGCACCGAGTGCCGCCGCGCGGCGTGACGGGCGATGACGGCAACCTGGTCGAGATCAAGCCGGCGGTCATATCCTTCACGCTCTGCGACGACATCCGGGAGCGTCTCGAACGCGGCGAGGAGGTTTGAATGATTGACCCCTCGCCGCAAGAACTCGAACTGACACCTGACCTGCTCGAATTCGCCAGGGCGGTTGCGCTCACCGAGGCCAAGAAGTGCTGCCCGAAATCCGTCGATTTCGGCGACGCCGTGCAGGAAGCGCTGCTGCATCTGATCAGCAGACCGCCGAAGGTCGATCCGGCCAAGGGGACGGCGAAAACGCTGATCCACACGATTGTGCAGCGGGCCGTGCTCAAGTACGTGAAACGCGAACGCCGGCAGGCCGAGCGGTTCATGCAGGCCCCGGAACCGGTGAAGTCGGACGAACAAGATGACCAGCCGGACCTGCTCGATCAGGACAAAGAACGCCGCCATGAGCTGATGAAGAAGCGTTGGACGACGGACGACGTGCTGGAGTTCATCGACAACGAGGAAAGCCGGGCGCTCTGTCGGCTCTTCATCGACTGCCAGTGCAACACGAGCGCGGTGGCCCGACGCCTGGGCGTGTCCGAGGGGACCGTCCGCTACCGCTTGAAGCTGCTGGCCCCGAAGCTGCTCGCGGCCGGGTTCAATCCCTTTGGCAAACAGGAGGCACCATGACGACCGCGATTGACGAACTGCTGCTCTCGGCCGCCGAGGTCGAGATTCAGGCTGGTGGCAAACCGCCGACCGTGACCATCGTCGCCTACACCGGCGGACTGATGGTCGTTCCTGGTTGGGGGCCGGTTGTCCTCGATCTGGCCGGCATCGACGCCTCGGCCGAGCAGGTTGGCATCCTGGCCGACCACGACGCCACGCTCTCCGGCATCGTCGGGCACGGCAAGGCAGTCGTCGCCGGCGGACGGTTGCTGGTGCAAGGTTCGATCACGCCCTCGACGGACGCGGCCCGGCAAGTGATCGAGCTGGCCAAGGGCGGCTTCCGTTTCCAGGCATCGGTCGGCGTCGCGCCGAGCGACTACGAACGCGTCCGTGCCGGCGAACTGGTTCAGGTTAACGGCCGCGCGATCAAGGCACCGGCCAGCGGGTTCACGCTGGTCAAGGCTTCCGTTCTTAAAGAGGTCAGCATCGTGGCCATCGGTGCCGACGCCAACACGTCGGTCGCCATCGCCGCCAACGGGAAGGAGAAGAGCATGTCGAACGAGAACACCGCCACGCTCACCGCCACGCTCACCGCCGAGCAGGTCCGGGCCGACGCCCTGGCCGAGACCAACCGCATCAACGCCATCCGCACGGCGTGCGCCGGTCGTTTCGGCGACATCGAAGCCCTGGCCATCGCCGAGGGCTGGGACTCCAACCGCGCCGAGCTGGAAGTGCTGCGCGCCAGCCGGCCGCAAACGCCCACGCTCAACACCCGCGCTTGGCCGGCGTCGCGCGCCGTGCTGGAGGCGGCGGTCCTGGCCCACATGGGGTGCGACCACCTGGCCGAGAAACACCTCGGAGCGCAGGCAGCGCAACAGGCCCGCGACCTCCGGGCCACGAGCTTGGTGGACCTGTGCCGCGCGGCCTTGCAGGTCGAGAACCGCGAAGCGCCGCACGGCCGCGAAGGGATGATCCGCGCCGCACTCAGCACCTACTCGCTGCCGGTGGCGCTGGGCAACGCGGCCAACAAGGTGCTGATGGAGGCGTACACTGAGTCGCCGGCGACCTGGCGGGCGTTCGCCAGCATCAAGTCGGCCAACGATTTTAAGGAACACACCGGCATCCGCCCCAGCGACACCGGCGACCTGACCCAGCTGCCGCCCGGCGGTGAGATCAAGCACGGCGGCATCGCCGAGGCGACCTACAAGTACGCCATCGACACGTTCGCCAAGATGCTGTCCATCGACCGCCGCGACATCATCAACGACGACCTCAGCCTGTTCGACGATACGGCCCGGTCGCTCGGCCGCAGCGCCATGCGGTCGCTGTCGGACCTGATCTACAAGGTACTCCTGGCCAACGCGGGGCCATTCTTCAGCGCGGCCAACGGCAACTTCGACGCCGGCGCGGCGTCGGCCCTGAGCAGCGCATCGCTGGCCACGGGCATCGCCCGGATGCTCGCCCAGCGCGACCTGGAGAAACGCGACCTCGACATCCGGCCGCGCACGCTGCTGGTGCCGCCCGAGCTACAGCAGACGGCCAAGGAGCTGCTGCTGAGCGACTTCATCCAGCGGGCCAACAACGACACGCCGACCGGCAACGCCCTGAAGAACGTCGTCGGCCTGGAGGTCGAGTCGCGGCTGTCCAACAGCGACCGTTTCATCGGCACCAGCACGAAGGCCTGGTACTTGTTCGCCGCGCCGTTGGACACGGCGATCATCGTGGCCTTCCTCCAGGGCCAGCAGACGCCGACGGTCGAGTTCTTCGGCCTCGACTCCGACCCGAACGTGCTGGCCGCGTCGTGGCGCGTCTACTTCGACTACGGTGCCGCCCTCGCCGACCACCGGGTCGCTTACAAGGCTAAAGGCGAGGCATAAGCCTACCAACCGACCCATCCACTGACCGACCCTTCGCCACGCATGGCGACCGCGGCTTGCTTCCTGGCAAGCCGTCGCGCCGATCTCCCTGCTTCGGCAGGCAACGCGGCAACGGAGAAGGGTCATGCCAAGCACACTGGCGGAACGCGCCGGCAAGTTCGACCTGAGCGTGGCGACCTGCGCGCACACGCCCGAATCGGCGGCGCGCTGGGAGCGGCGCGTCGAGACGCTGACGGCCTGGCTGCTCGCCCAATGGCAAGCGCGGCAACAGGAGGGCGAGCATGTCGAGCGCGACGACTGAAGCCAGGGTGCTCTTCTACAACGACGGCCCCGACTGGCCGACGACGCCCGAGTTGCTCGCCGCCGAGCGGGCCTACCGCGACGCCTTCCTGGCCGGCGCACGCGAAGCCGCCCAATGGCCATTTCCGCAGATCGAAGTCATCGACGCCGCCTGGGAGGCGCGTCGGCGAGCCAAAGCGGAAGCGACGCTGGACCCGGACTCGGTGCATGGCGGCTATCGCGCCGGCCACGAGGTCGAGGCGGCGACGACCCGGGGCTGGTGCCAGGCGTTGGAACAGGCCGCCCAGGTTTGGGAACGGGCCACGGATCGTGGTCTCTCCGACGAACGGGTCGCCGCCGAGGTGATCGGCCCGTGGGTGGCGAACGTGGCGCGTTGGGCGGCCAAGGAAATCGACCCGGCCCGGATCGTCGGCCCACCCCGACCCGACGACGGCTGGCCCGATGAACCCGAGGAGTACACCGTGGCACCGGAACCGAATCCCAACGGCCGCAGGACCGGCAACCTGGCCTGGTTGTACCAGCAGGACAGCACTACGCCGCCAGAGCGCCCAACGCTGCCTGCCAGGAGCGTGCGCGACCTCGTCTTCGACTTCCCGCACCTCCGCGAGCCGGTGATTCATGGCCTCCTGCGTCAGGGCGAGACCATGAACGTCATCGCCTCCAGCAAGACGGGCAAGAGTTGGCTCGTCACCGACCTGGCCCTCGCCGTGGCGACCGGCCGCCCCTGGCTCGACGCCTTTCCGACCGAGCGCGGCAACGTGCTCATCATCGACAACGAGCTGCACCACGAGACCAGCGCCCACCGCATTCCGAAGGTCATGGAGGCGCGCGGCATCCGACTCGACGAGGTTGGCCAGAGCGTGTTCGTGGCCAACGTGCGCGGCCGGCTGAAGGACATCATCGGCCTGGGCACGCCCTTCGCCGAGATGCAGCCGGGCCAGTACCGGCTCATCATCCTCGATGCCTTCTACCGCTTCATGCCCAAGGACATGGACGAGAACGACAATGGCACGATGGCCACGGTTTACAACTACCTTGACAGCTACACCGCCCGGCTCGGCTGCTCGTTCGTGCTGGTGCATCACAGCACCAAGGGGAACCAATCGGGCAAGGCGATCACCGACGTCGGGGCCGGCGCGGGGTCGCAGTCGCGGGCCACCGACACGCACCTGGTCCTGCGGCCGCATGAGCAACTGGACGTGGTCGTGCTCGACGCCGCCGTGCGTTCATGGCCACCGATCCTTCCGCGATGCCTGCGCTGGACGTTCCCGGTGTGGACGCTCGATGACGCGCTCGATCCGGCCGACCTGCGTCCCGAACGGCCGCGCTGGAAGCCTAAGCCAGAGATGGTCGAGACCAAGGCCGTCGAGCCGGCTTGGGATGCGGAGCGGTTCGCAGCGGCGTTCGTCAGCGACACGCCGGCGCTCATCATGCGGATCATCCAGATGGCCACAGACGCCGGCTTGTCGGAAGGTCGGGCCAAGAAGCTGCTCAAGCAGACTGAGGCCCAGGGGCTCATTCACCGCTGGCGTTTCGGTGCTAACCATCCAGTGCAGTTCGCCACGCAACCCCAACCCAGGGATGGTTCGTGAGTCTGTGTGTGTGTGCGCGCACCCCCCTAATACCCCCCGTGGGTGCGTGAACGCACCACGGGGGTGGGTATGGCGAGCCGTACACACGCACACAGGCAAGCGAGGTGGATGGGTACACACGAATAGGTACTTGGAGCCGGGGACCGGCCTCCGCGCCCCCGGCGGGAACAGTCGCAAAGGACCACACAGTTTCTTTCTTGTACACGTCCGAGTTTGCCATGCCGACCGAACACGAAATGGCCATCACGCATCTCCGGGATCACCTCGGCTTCGCCTGCCAGATGGTGGCCGAGTCCGACGAGCCGGTCGTCGTGCTGCGTTACCGCAAGGGCATCGTCGCCATCGTGCCGCTCTGGGAATGGCGCTTCTTCAAGGAGCTGGAGGTGGACATCCGGGCCGGTCGCAAGCGCGTCATCGACCTCGAAGAATCTCCCGAACTCGCCTGGGAATTGACTGGAACCCTCGCGGAACAGCCCGTAACTGACTGTCCTGACGCGGGGCGAACGTCGCCCCGCGACGACGAACGACCCCAGACGGGAGAACGATGATGGCGACGAAGACGAAGAAGGCGACCACGGGCAAGACGAAGAAGGCCAAGGCGACGCCGGCACCGGTCGAGAAGCTGAGCCAGGTCGCCGCCGCCGAGCGCGTCCTGGCCGACGCGGGCGAGCCGATGACCTGCAAGGCGATGGTCGAGGCGATGGCGGCGAAGGGCCTCTGGTCCTCGCCCGGCGGCAAGACGCCCGAGGCGACGTTGTACTCCTCGCTGCTGCGGCAGATCAGAACCAAGGGAAAAGCGGCGCGGTTCAAGAAGGTCGCGCGCGGCCAGTTCGACCTCGCCTGATCGACCCCCGACGCGCCCCGCCAGGCCCAGGCCGCGCGGGGCGTGTCGCATTCCAGGAGAACCACCATGACCAAGAAGCTCATTCCCGCCGTTGGCTACGCCCGCCGCAGCACCGACATGCAAGAACGGTCCATCCCCGATCAGCAGGCGTTCGTGGAGCGGTGGGCCAAGGAGAACGGTTACGCCGTCAAGCGTTGGTTCATCGACGACGCTATCTCCGGCACCAGCACGCGCGGCCGCAACGCCTTCGAGCAGCTCATCGCGACCGCCGAGAACGGCCGCGACTTCGAGACCATCCTCTGCTACGACATCTCGCGCTTCTCGCGTGGCGGAACCAACGAGACCGGCTACTACCTGCACCGCCTCAGCCTGGCCGGCGTCAACGTGCAGTTCACCGCCGACGCCATCCCCGAAGGCGACGAGGGCGAGCTGATCCAGGGCGTCAAGTCCTGGCAGGCCCGGCAGTACTCGGTCAAGCTGGCCCGCGACACCATCCGGGGACAGATCAGCAACATCCGCGAACGCAAGTCCGCGCCCGGCGGCGTCGCCCCGTTCGGTTATGACAAGCAGCACCTGACGGCCGATGGCACGCTGCTCCGCACGCTGCGCTGGCTGCCCGACGGCAGCAAGCAGGAGTTCGGGCCTGACGGCCGGCTGCTCCGGGTGATCGAGCCGGGCGTCAACATCAAGAAGGCCAAGAGCGACATCATCCGCTACGTCCCCAGCACGCCCGACCGCGTGGCCGTCGTCCGCCGCCTGTTCGATCTGTGCGTGCAGGGCTACGGCTACCACTACATCGCTGCCCTGTTCAACGACGAGGGCATCCCGTCGCCGGGTGGCTTGCCCTGGAACACGTCCCGCATCGGCAAGCTGATCCGCAACCCGGTCTATCGCGGGGCCATCGCCTGGAACCGCCACACGATGGGGTCGCTCTTCGGCCTCGACGGCGAAGGCAAGCTCCGGCCCAAGCGCAAGAAGGGCTGGCAGCGAAACGAGGAGGCCGACTGGATCATCGCCGAGGGCGTACATGAAGCGCTGGTGAGCGCCGAGACCTGGGCGGCGGCGCAGCGAGCCGTCGAGAAGCGCCGGCGCGACGGCGGCAAGGCCAGGACGGTGAACCGTTCGCTCCTAGCCAGTCTGATGATCTGCACCCGTTGCCAGCACAGCTTCGTCCAGAACCGCGACCGCCGTTGGCCCGGCCCGACCGGCGATGGCTACCGCTTCTACTCGTGCTCCGGCTACCACCGCTACGGCAAGGCGGTCTGTGGCCTGACCAACCTGCCCGGCCACGCACTCGACGCCTTCGTGCTCCAGGCGATCAAACGCATCCTGCTGGCGGACCACGACACGGTGAAGCAGGCCATCGACGCTTTCGTAAACGCGGTGCTGGTCCCCAAGACGACGACCAGGCGGACCAAAGACGACGACCGCGAGCTGGAACTGCTCAACCGCAAGATCAAGGCGACGGTCGCCATGCTCGCCGACCCGACCTTCGACGGCCTCGACGAGCTGCGTACCACCCTTGCCGACCTCAAGGCCAAGCGCGACACGCTTGTGGCACGCCTCAAACCGGCCGACGTACCCGCGACGCCGGCGATCACGGAAACAGACCTGCGGGCCTGGGCGCACGAGCGCTTTGCCCGGCTCGACGACCTGGCGACGCGGGCCGTGCCCGACCTGCAAGACCGCCAGTTGGTGGAGACGTTCGTGAACCGCATCGAGATCAACCCGGAGGCCAAGACCGGGGTCATCTACCTCATGGCCGACCTCGAATCCGCCTTGCTCAACAGCTCCACACGGCTGCCCGGAGGGGACTTCATGGGCAACCACGAGTGGTGCTTCTACGGCTGGCGCGAGGGCGCTGCCCACGTCTACCTCGGCCCGAACAACGCGACCGACGTGTGGTCGGTCAAGAAGGTGAACCCGCAGTCGATGATCCACCTGACCGAGAAGCCAGTCGAACTGGCGGTGCGGGCGATGCAGTACTCGTCCCGCGAGGGCGAGAACGTGCTGGACCTGTTCGGCGGCAGCGGCTCGACCCTGATCGGCGCGGAGCAGACCGGCCGCAAGGCGTTCTTGATGGAACTCGATCCGCTTTACTGCGATGTGATTTGCGAACGATGGTGCAAGTTCACCGGAAAGGAAGCGTTCCGTGTTGATTCTCAAGGAAACCAAACCCCGCGAGCCGAACTGCTTGCCGGGCGAGCGTAAGGTGGGCGGCAATCGCCGGCCGCGCTCGTGGACCATCTGCCCGGTGTGTTTGAGCATCTTCCCGTTGCCCCGGTTGCAGCGGCGGTTCTGCTCCTACGCCTGCAAGGTCACGGCGCAAACGACGGGGCGACAGACCGTGCGCCGTACAGTTGCGAAGGCTCGCAGCGCTCAGAGCTTGCTGCGCTACCACGTTCAGGCCGGGAACATCGTCCGCCCGGATGCTTGCGAGGAATGCGGGGCCACGAATCGGCGCATCGAGGGAGCGCACTTCAACTACGACGAGCCATTGCGGGTGCGATGGCTTTGCGTTCCGTGTCACCGACGGTGGGACAAGCGTGAACCCAAGCGCGCGACATTCGCAGTTGCAGTTCAGCAATCCGAGAAGGAGGCCACGGCATGATCTACCTCGCAAGTCCGTATTCGCATCCCGACCCGGTCATCCGCGAGGAACGGTATCGTGCCGCCTGCCGTACGGCCGCAGCGCTCTTGCGAGAGGGGCGGTCGGTCTTTTCGCCCATCGCCCACAGCCACCCGCTCACCGAGTACGGCTTGCCGGCGGACTGGACGTTCTGGAAGCACTGCGACCGGGAACTGCTGGAGCGGTGCGACGAAGTGCTGGTCTTGCTGCTCGACGGTTGGAAGGACAGCGTTGGCGTGCGGGAGGAGATTCGGATCGCGCGGGAGATGGGCAAGCCGGTGCGGTATCTGGACATCGCCCGGTTGGTTGAAGTCCGGGCGATGTCCGCTGTCCAGGTCAGCGCTTCGTGACGGCGATCAGTTCCGGGATCGGCACCCAGGCCTCCTTGCCGTCGTTGGTGGTCACGACCGCCAGGCCGTCCTCGATGCGGTCGACGGTGCCGCTGCATCCATCGTCGACCTCGCAAATCACGCGGGCACCGGGCTTGATGCGTTCGCCGGTGCGGTCGAGACACGATGCACACAACGCCGGCCATTCCGGCGTGGTCGCGGCGGGACGACGCCCGCAGGCGAGACATTTGCGCGACATGATGGTGGTCCTCCGGTTGTCAAAGGTCGTTGGTTCGCGGCGCGGCCGATCCGCGTCCGCCAGGACACAGGAGCCAGGAACGGTGGAGAACATCAAGGCCAGTTCGGACGGATTCGCCAGGGATTTGCCGGGGGCCGACGCCCCCGTCGTTGGCCCGCGTTTCGCCCACGTTGGCCCACGTCGCGTCGTGGGCGACGTCTTGGCCAGGAACGCGACCAACGAGAAGAGACCCGGCCAGCGGGTCTCACGGGCGATGGGGTTGTTACGGCCGGCTACGCTTCGGCGTCCGGCTGGTTCGGATCGTAGACGGTCCCGCAGCTGGTGCAACGGACCTTCTCGTCCTCGATCCAGACTAGGTGGTCGATGTCGCTCTCGCCGCAATGCGGGCAGGCCGGGCCAGGCGGCGTCCAATCGTTGTCCTCGTCGCTGCTCTGGCAGATGTCGTAGATCGCCATCGCCGCCAGCATGCCGACCAGTTGCTGGTCTGGTTCGTCCATGCTGGCCAGGCGACCGCCGGTGCAATCACGGAACAGCTCGACCAGGTCGTCAGGAGCCATGCGTTCGAGGGCGGTCCGCACGTCGGCCCGCGTCTGGTCGATGTGGGCCATCAGCTTCAGAACTTCGCGGTCCATTGTGGCCTCCGTTTCTACTGGGCCAGCGCGAACTTGCCGCGCTCGGTCTTGGTGAATCGGGCGTCCTTGGCCTTGGTCGTGATCTCCCGGAGGATCGCGGCGTACAGCGTGGCCGACGGGGTCTTGCCGTTGGGGCTGCTCCAGTAGCCCTTCGCCGCCATCGCGTCGATCATCTCCTTGCAGGTCATCGCCGCGCCCGCCTCGCCCAGGACCTTGGCGGCGGCGTCCAGGCAGCCGAGTTTCTTCGTCTCCGGTTTGGCGTTGGCCTTCTTCGCCGCTTTCGGCTTGCTCCTGGTTCCGGTCTTGGTCGTCTTCTTCGCGGTCATGGAATGTCTCCATTGCGGGATCATCGATGGGTTGGCTGCCATCATCAGGCGGCGGGAACCACCCGCCACGACGCCCGGCCGGGCGTTTCGGCGTTAGGCTCCGAGGTCGCGGAACAACTCGTAAGCGTCGGTGGGAACGAGAAGGCCTTCGTCGCTGCACACGGCCCGGCGATCCGGGTCGGGGCAGGACGCCCACGCCTCGACCATCGCGTTTTTGGCCCGATGCAGAGCCGCCCAGGCCTTGCGGGCGCGGCGGATGGCCTGGCGAAACTCCCGGGTTTCGTTCGTCGCGGCCATCGCTGCTTCTCCTTTACGGGCAATACGTTGCGACTGCGAACAGCAGTCAGTTACCTCGTGTTCCGGGACACAGCAAGCCAAGTTCGACCGGAATTCCAGAGGTTTTTCGGGGGGGGAAAAGGGTTTTTCGGGGGGGAAAAGCATGGCGGATGACCGCGACCAGACGCCCGCTGCCGGCGGGCTCAACCCGAACGCCCTCGCGGTGGCGAGCGCGGCCCGGCTGCTGACGAAGGTCGGCGGCCAGCCGGTCACCGAGGACATGCTCCGGGTCGATATCGACGCGGGCGCGCCGACGAACGCGGACGGCTCGATCAACCTGGTCCACTACGCCGCCTGGCTGGTGAGGGAGATGGGACGTGGCGATTGACCCGCGACGCCTGCGACCGAGCGAGCTGTGCCGCCTGCTCAACTCGACCCCGCTGGGCGAGGTGATTAACGAGCGGCAGCTCCACCGCCATCGCAGCAGGGCCGGCCTGCGCATCGGCGACGCGCGGCACGTGGACCTGCTGCGCTACGTCGCCTGGCTGGTGCAACTCCGCCACGCCCCGAAGCCGGAGCCAGAGGGCAACCCCTACGAGGCCCTCAAGGGGCGTGCCCGCGCCCGCAACATCGCCCTGTCACTGGCCGGCCGGGACATCGGCGAGCTGCCGGCCGTCGTGAGCGCGGAGAGGAAGGCGAAGGCGGCGTCCGACTTCCGCTTCTTCTGCGAGACGTACTTCCCGCTAACCTTCCACCTGCCGTGGTCCAAGGACCACCTGAAGGTGATCGCCAAGATCGAGCAGGCGGTGCTGCGTGGCGGCCTGTTTGCGATGGCGATGCCGCGCGGCTCGGGCAAGAGCACCATCTGCGAATGCGCCTGCATCTGGGCGGTCCTCTACGGGCACCGGGAGTTCGTGTGCTTGATCGGCAGCGACGAAGGCCATGCGATGGACATGCTCGATTCGATCAAGATGGAGTTGGACGGCAACGACCTGCTGCTGGAGGACTTCCCCGAGGTCGTCTACCCGATCCAGTGCCTCGACGGGATCGCCAACCGCTGCAACGGCCAGCTCTACAAGGGCGAGCGGACGCACATCGGCTGGACCGCCCGCGAGGTCGTCCTGCCGACGATCCCGGATAGCAAGGCGAGTGGGGCGATCATCAAGGTCGCGGGCATCACCGGCCGCATCCGCGGCATGAAGTACAAGCGGGCCGATGGCCGAACCGTCCGCCCGACGCTGGTCGTCCTCGACGACCCGCAGACCGACGAGTCGGCCCGGTCGCTGTCGCAGTGCGCCACGCGCGAGAGCATCCTGGCCGGCGCGGTGCTCGGCCTGGCCGGCCCCGGCAAGAAGATCAGCGGCATCATGCCCTGCACGGTCATCCGGCCGGGCGACATGGCCGACAGCATCCTCGACCGCGACAAGCACCCGGAGTGGAACGGCGAGCGCACCAAGATGGTCTACTCGTTCCCAGCCAACGAGAAGCTGTGGCAGCAGTACGCCGAGGTCCGGGCCGACAGCATGCGGCGGGGTAACGCCGGCGAGGAGGCCACGGCGTTCTACGGGACCAACCGGGAGGCGATGGACGAGGGGGCCATCATCGCCTGGCCGGAGCGGTTCAACCACGACGAGCTGTCGGCCATCCAGCACGCGATGAACCTGAAGTTGTAGGACGAGGCCGCCTTCTTCGCCGAGTATCAGAACGAGCCGCTGCCCGCGGAAGCGGCCGAAGCGGACGAACTCACGCCGGACCTGATCGCCGCCAAGCTCAACCGGATGAAGCGGGGCGAGGTGCCCATCGGCTGCAACCACCTGACGGCGTTTATCGACGTGCAGGCCAACCTGCTCTTCTACGTCGTCGCCGCCTGGGAGGACGACTTCACCGGCTACGTCCTCGACTACGGCACCTTCCCCGACCAGAAGCGGCCGTACTTCACCCTCCGCGACGCCCGCGTGGTGCTCGCCGCCGTGACCAAGGCGAGCGGCCTGGAGGGGGCGATCTACGCCGGCCTAGAGGCGCTGACTGCCAATCTACTCGGCCGGGGCTGGCGGCGCGACGACGGTGCCGAGCTGCGCGTCGAGCGCTGTCTGATCGACGCCAACTGGGGCTCGGCGACCGACGTGGTCTACCAGTTCTGCCGCCAGTCGGCGCACGCGGGGATCGTGCTGCCCAGCCACGGCCGCTTCGTCGGCGCGTCGAGCCAGCCGTTCTCCGAGTACAAACGCCGGCCCGGCGACCGCATCGGGCACAACTGGCGCATGCCCAACGTCCGCGGCAAGCGGGCCGTCCGCCACGGACTCTACGACACGAACTACTGGAAGACCTTTATTCACGCCCGTTTGGCCGTGCCGATGGGCGACCGGGGCTGCCTGTCGCTCTTCGGCGATAAGCCCGAGATGCACCGCCTCTTCGCGGAGCACCTGACCGCCGAGTACCGCGTGAAGACGGAGGGACGCGGCCGCACGGTGGACGAGTGGAAGCAGCGCCCCGAGCGGGGCGACAACCACTGGCTGGACTGTCTGGTGGGCTGCGCCGTGGCGGCGTCGATCCAGGGGGCGGTGCTGCCCGGCACGGACGGCCAGGCCCCCGCCAAGCGCGAGCGCGTAAGCTTCGCCGCGATGCAGCGGAGGAACCGGCGATGAACGCGGCCCGGCCCGCCAGGGACGAACTCGGCATTTCCTGCCCCCGCTGTGGGTGCCGACACTTCCGCACCACGCATACCGAGCCACTGCGCGACGGCCGCGTCCGTCGGCGGAAGGTTTGCCGCCACTGCGGTCGAAAAGTGGTGACCTTCGAGTCCGTTCCCGCCGTCGTGCGCGGGCGGGATTGCTAGATGTAGCACGATTCCCGCATTTCCGACAGCACTTGCGTCAACTCGCTCCCGCACGGGGAAGGTTTACCAGTAGAGGGACTGGTGATCGCTTCATCACGGGAGCGCTTCTTATGGCCGACGATCTCGAAGACACCATCGAGCAGAACGCCAAGGGTCCGGCGAAGGCGTCGGGCGATGCCGGCTCGGTCGAGCAGCACCCGCTGCCCGACCAGATCGAGGCCGACCGCTACCTCGCGTCGAAGGACGCCGCGAAGTCAAAGCAACGCGGGCTGCGCTTCAACAAGTTCGTTCCGCCGGGGGTGTCGTAAGTGTTGACCTGGCTCTCCAACCTGTTCACGAGCGCGAAGCGCACGAATGTAACCCGGCCGCGTGCGGTGCGGGTCGTCCGCGCCCGCTACGACGCGGCCGTGACCAGCGACGAGAACCGCCGGCACTGGGCCAACGCGGACGGACTGTCGGCGAACGCGGCCAACAGCGCCGAGGTACGGCGGGTGCTGCGGAACCGGGCGCGCTACGAGGTCGCCAACAACAGTTACGCCCGCGGCATCGTCCTGACGCTCGCCAACGACGTGGTCGGCACCGGCCCCCGACTACAGATGCTCACGGGCGATGCCGAGGCCGACCGCCGCATCGAACGCGAGTTCGCCGCGTGGGCCAAAGCGGTCAGTCTCCCCGACAAACTCCGCACGATGCGGATGGCTCGGGCCGAAGACGGCGAGGGCTTCGCCGTCCTGACGAGCAACCCGAAGCTGCCGACCGCCGTGCAGCTCGACCTGCGGCTGGTGGAAGCCGATCAGGTCTGCACCCCCGACCTGAAGGCCACGGGCGCGAACGCCATCGATGGAATTGTCTTCGACGCGGCGGGTAACCCGGTCGAGTACCACGTGCTCAAGGAACACCCCGGCGACAGCGCGTCGCGTCTGTTCCTGGACTATGACCGCGTCCCGGCCGCATCGGTGGTCCACTGGTTCCGCGCCGACCGCCCCGGCCAGGCTCGCGGCATCCCGGACATCATGCCGGCGCTGCCGCTGTTCGCCCAGCTGCGGCGGTTCACGCTGGCGGTCCTCGCGGCCGCGGAGACGGCGGCCGACTTCGCCGGCATCCTCTACACCGACGCGCCGGCCAACGGCGAGGCCGACGCCGCCGAGCCGTTCGAGCCGATCGAGCTGGAGCAGCGGGCGCTGGTGACGATGCCGGGCGGCTGGAAGATGAGCCAGCTCCAGGCCGAGCAGCCGGCGACGACCTACGCCGAGTTCAAGCACGAAGTCCTCAACGAGATCGCCCGCTGCTTGAACATGCCGTTCAACGTCGCGGCCGGCAACAGCTCGGGCTACAACTACGCCTCCGGCCGGCTGGACCACCAAACCTACTTCAAGGCCATCCGCGTCGAGCAGGCGCACCTGGAGTGCGTCGTCCTCGACCGCCTCCTCGCCGCCTGGTTCGACGAGGCGGCGCTGATCCCCGGCCTGTTGCCGGCCGACCTGGGGCCTTTCGCCGACTGGCCGCACCAGTGGTTCTGGGACGGCCACGAGCACGTCGATCCCGCCAAGGAAGCGTCGGCGCAGGCGACGCGCCTGGGCAACCACACGACGACCCTGGCCGACGAATACGCGCGGCGCGGCCTCGACTGGGAGGCCCAACTGCGTCAGCGCGCCAAAGAGACCGCGCTCATGAACGAGCTGGGACTGACGCCGACGCAGGCCCAGCCGCCAGCACCGGAGGAGACAACCGAAGATGAAGACGACCAACCCGCGGCCACCCGCGCCGCCTGACAACACCGGCGCTCCCCGCCTGCTGAGCCTCGCGGCGACGGCGACGATTGAACTGGCGGCGGACGGCGGCGACGCAGCGAAGGGCTTGCCTCGCTTCCGCATGGTCGCCTACACCGGCGCGCCGATGCGGATCGCCAGTTGGCGTTACCCGGTGGTCCTGGACCTGGCCGGCCTGTCGATCCCGTCGCAGGCGCGTCCGATCCGCTTCGGGCACGACCCGCTGTCCGGGGTCGGGCACACCGACAGCATCCGGATTGACGACGGGCAACTGGTGGCGACGGGCGTGGTCTCCCGCGACACCTTGGCGGCCCGCGAGGTGGTCGTCTCCGCGAAGAACGGCTTCCCGTGGCAAGCCTCGGTCGGGGCCAGCGTCGAGGAGTTCGAGTTCGTCAAGGAGAACCAGACGGTCCTGGTCAACGGCCGCTCGTTCGGCGGCCCGCTCAACGTCGTCCGCAAGGCAACGCTGGGCGAGATCAGTTTCGTGGACCTCGGAGCCGACGGCCAGACCAGCGCTACGGTCGCGGCCGTCAACCTTCCGTCGGGAGTGTCTTCCGTGCAAAACGCAGACCTGAACGCACATGACGGCGTGACTGCCCCTATGCCTGAGGCGGGCGGGCAGGGGACGCCGCCGGCACCGCCGGCCGACGCGCGGCAGCCCTCCGCCGAAGAAGTCCGCGCCCGGGCGGTCGCCGAAACCAACCGCATCGCGGGCATCCGCCGGGTGTGCAACGGCCGCTTCCCGGAGATCGAGGTCCAGGCGATCCAGGGCGGCTGGGACGCGACCCGCTGCGAGCTGGAAGTGCTGCGCGCCTGCCGGCCGCGCACCTCGGCCGTCCACGCCCCGGACCACACGGTCACCGGCACGGTCCTCGAAGCCGCCTGCCTGATGACCGCCGGTCTGAACGACCTGGAGCGGCTGTACGAGCCGCAGGCCCTCGACCTGGCGTCGAAGCGGTTCCGCGGCGGCATCGGGCTGCAAGAATTGTTGCTGGAGGCGGCCTGGGCCAACGGCTACAGCGGGCGCAATTTCCGCGACCACCGCGCTGTCCTGCGGTTCGCCTTCGGCCGCGGCATCGAGGCCGGGTTCTCCACCATCGATATCGGCGGCATCCTGTCCAACGTCGCCAACAAGTTCCTGCTGGACGGGTTCTTCAGCGTCGAGCGGACCTGGCGGAACGTCTGCGCGGTGCGGAACGTCAGCGACTTCAAGACCGTCACCAGCTACCGCCTCGTGGGCAAGGACCAGTACGAACTGGTCGCGCCGGGGGGCGAGCTGAAGCACGGCACGCTGGGGGAGGAGAGCTACAGCAACCGGGCTGACACCTACGGCCTGGTGCTGTCCATCGACCGCCGGGACGTCATCAACGATGACCTGGGGGCGATCACCACGGTGCCGCGCAAGCTTGGCCGCGGCTCGGGGCTGAAGATCAACGACGTCTTCTGGACCACCTTCCTCAACAACAGCACCTTCTTCACGGCGGCCAACAACAACTACCTCGTCGGCGCTGCCACCGCGCTGGGGATCGACGGGCTGACGGCGGCCGAGGTCGCCTTCATGGACCAGGTGGACGCCGACGGCAAGCCGATCGGCATCATGCCAGCGGTCCTCCTGGTCCCCACCGCCCTGGCGGCCATCGGCTCGCAGCTGTTCAAGGCGCTGGAGCTGCGGGAGACGACCGCCAACGCAAAGTACCCGGTGACGAACCCGCACCAGGGCAAGTTCCGCGTCGAGGTGAGCCGCTACCTGGGCAACAGCAAGTACGTGGGCTTCTCGGCGAAGGCGTGGTATCTGCTGGCCGAGCCGACCGACCTGCCGGTGATCGAGGTGGCGTTCCTCAACGGCCAGGAGTCGCCCACCATCGAGACGGCCGAGGCGGACTTCAACGTGCTGGGCGTCCAGATGCGCGGCTACCACGACTTCGGCGTGGCCCTGCAGGACTATCGCGGCGGCGTGAAGGCCAAGGGCGAGGCGTAACCCAAGGGAGACCAGACGATGGCACAAGCGGTGTTCGTTCACGAAGGGTGCTCAATCGACTACATGCCGGCCGCCGACGTGGCCGCCGGCGACGTGGTCGTGCAGGGCGACCTGATCGGGGTGACCAAGCAACCCATCAAGGCCAACCAGCTCGGCGCGCTGGCCGTCGAGGGCGTGTTCGACTTCACGAAGCTCGCCGGCCTCGCTTTGGCAGCCGGGGCCATCGTGTACTGGGACGACGCGGCCAACGTCGCCACCAACGTGGCCGCCGGCAACAAGCAACTCGGGAAGGTGGTCCGCGCTGCGGCGGCAGCCGACGCCACGGTTCGCGTCCGCATGAATCAGTGAGAACCCCATGCCCGACCTGCTGCAGACCGGCTCCGACTGGCTCGCAGATCAACTGAAGGCGCACGCCTCGCGTCCGGTCGTCTACCGGCGTGGGGTGCAGCAGGTCGCGGTGCAGGCGACGGTCGGCCGGACGCTCCTGAAACTCGACGACGGCTACGGGGGCGTGCGGATGGAGTGGACCGACCGCGACTTCCTCATCCACGCGGCGGACCTCGTCCTCGCCGGCACGGCAACGCTGCCCGAGCGCGGTGACCGGGTCCGGGAGACGGTCGGCACGACGACTTTCCTGTACGAGGTGATGGCACCGGGCAAAGAGCCGCCCTGGCGCTGGTCGGACGTGTACCGCAAGATGCTGCGGATTCACACCAAGCAAGTCGGCACGGAGACGACCTGATGGCGGCCACGATCCTCGACATCGCCGACGCCGTGGTCGCCCAACTGAACGCGACCGCGTTCAGCCAGCCGGTCACGGCCGAGCGGCATTACCAGCCGCAGTTCGAGTTGTCGGAGATGACCGCGCTCCGCGTGAGCGTGGTGCCCCGGTCGGTGACGAGCAAGGGGCTCGACCGCAACCGCGACAGCTTCGACTACAAGATCGACGTGGCGGTGCAGCGGAAGCTCGACCCGACGCCGGGGAACCTCGATGCGCTCATAGCACTGGTGGAGGAAATCGCCGACCACTTCCGGTCGGAGCCGCTGGCGGGCTTCCCCCAGGCCCGCTGTACCGAGGTCGAGAACGTCCCGGTCTACTCGCTGGAGCACCTGGACGAGTTCCGGCAATTCACCAGCGTCGTCACGCTGACCTACCGCGTGTGGAGGTGAGCCGTGATCGGCATGACCTTCCAGGCCGCCAAGGGCAGCTTCTTCGACCGCGACAAGGTGAAACGGTCGGTGGACGCCGGCACGCGTCGAGTGTTCTCGAAGTTCGGCGCGTTCGTGCGGCAGCGGGCCAAGACCTCGATCCGCAAGCGCAAGGGGACGAGCCCGGCGGGATCGCCGCCCTACTCGCATGTGGGGCTGCTGCGGAAGTTCATCCTGTTCGCCTACGACGCCCAGCGCCGCTCGGTGGTGATCGGGCCGACGCTGACGAAGGAAGGGTCCGAAGCGCCCCGCCTGCTCGAACATGGCGGCGAGGCGGACCTGGAGGTTCGGGGCAAGGCCCGGCGCGTCCGTTACCGGCCCCGCCCGTTCATGCAGCCGGCCTTCGAGCAAGAGCAACCCAAGCTGCCCGCCCTGTGGCGCGACTCGGTTCGATAGGAGACCCTCATGGCAGTCAAACTCGGCCTCGACGCCAAGCTGTATCGCAACACGGGCACGTTCGTCGCCCCGGTGTGGAACGAGGTCAAGAACGTCAAGGACGTGACCTTGAACCTG